>Ga0105239_10006302_pt1 | contig 13796 bp, 7 predicted proteins | sample KBSC44metaG_FD_92761 | JGI IMG/M metagenome (GOLD analysis project Ga0105239, IMG submission 92761) | Corn rhizosphere microbial communities from Kellogg Biological Station, Michigan, USA - KBS C4-4 metaG | ecosystem: Host-associated > Plants > Roots > Rhizosphere > Soil | place: Michigan, USA... | reverse complement strand
TGTAAGCCATTGCGCCGCCAATGACTAAAGCGTTCACTTTAGACAACAGATTATCAATGATTTCAATCTTATCCGAAACCTTAGCTCCGCCTAGGATGGCAATAAAAGGCCGCTCCGGGTTTTCCAATGCTTTACCTAAATAAAAGATTTCTTTCGCCAAGAGAAGACCGGCTGCACTAGGCAAAATAGCCGCCACGCCGGCTGTTGAGGCATGCGCGCGATGGACAGCACCAAAAGCATCCTGAACAAAGACGTCGGCTAATGAGGCCAATGCTTTGGCAAAGGCCGGATCATTGGCTTCTTCCTCCGGATGAAAACGCAGATTCTCCAATACCAAGATTTGTCCCGGCTTCAAAGCCTGAGCCATTTCCTGAACGGCAGGGCCAATACAATCAGGGGCCATTTGAACGGGCTTTTTAATCAGCTCTTCAAGACGTTTGGCCGCTGGTTTAAGGCTAAATGCCGGATTGTTTTGACCTTTGGGACGGCCGAGATGCGCGCAGAGAATAAGCGCCGCGCCTTTTTGCAAAAGCAGATTCAACGTGGGTAAGGTTTCCCGAATGCGCGTGTCGTCTGTAATTTGCCCATTGGCATCTAACGGAACGTTGTAGTCCACACGCACGAGGACTTTTTTGCCCTCGACGGCAAATTGATCAACCGTCTTACAAGGAATTTCAGGCGCCGATGCAGGCATAGACATTAATGTCCGGCCTTTTTCGCAATGTAAGACACGAGGTCTACTACACGGCTAGAATATCCCCACTCGTTGTCATACCAACCAAAGACTTTAACGAAATTCCCATCGATAACATCCGTCGATAAAGCATCAAAAATACAGCTTTTCGCATTGCCAATAAAGTCGCGAGAAACCAAAGGATCCGTGCAATATTGCAAGTAGGGCGCCAAGGGACCGCTTTCAGAGGCTTTTTTGTAGGCTGCATTCACTTCTTCCATGGTGACTTTCTTATCCGTTTCAATCGTCAAATCCACGAGAGAGACATCTTGTGTCGGCACACGAATCGATGTTCCATTCATTTTCCCTTTAAGTTCAGGAATCACAAGACCAATGGCTTTTGCCGCACCAGTGGACGTCGGAATCATCGACGCCGCCGCTGCGCGTGCGCGTCGCAGATCTTTATGCACATTGTCCTGAAGCACTTGATCATTGGTATAGGAATGAATCGTGGTCATCAGCCCGCGCTTAATACCGAAGGCTTGAAGCATAACCTTCGCTAAAGGCGCTAAACAGTTGGTGGTACAAGAGGCATTTGAAAGAATGAAATGCTTGGTGGCATCGAATTTTTCTTCGTTGATGCCCATGCAAATGGTGATATCTTCCCCTTTAGCAGGTGCCGAGATAACGACGCGTTTGGCTCCGGCGGTAATATGGGCTTTGGCTTTGTCGGCCTCGGTGAAGCGACCTGTGGATTCAATCACGATATCCACGCCTAAATCTTTCCAAGGAAGTTGCGCGGGATCTTTTTGCGCGACGACTTTAATGGTTTTCCCATCGATTACAACGTCATTGCCCTTAGCTTCGACTTTATGGGGATCAATGCCAAAGGTGGAATCGTATTTATAGAGGTGAGCCAGCGTCTGCGCATCGGTCAAATCATTGACGGCAACCCATTCAATGTCCTTATTGTTCCAACCAGCTTTCATGACTAAGCGACCGATACGTCCAAATCCATTAATACCAACGCGTACGCCCATGATTTACATCCTCCTTATGAATTCCACCGGTGATTTATGACGGATAGTTGGTGGGAAAGCTGTCCTTATAGTACCAATTTGGCCCCGGCTGTCAACCGGCTTACTCATCCCGGGCGAAGGCATAGCCTTGAATTCGAGCGATGCGGGCTAATTTCAGGGCACGCGCGCAGGCGGCAAACGTACTGCCCGTCGTACAAATATCATCAATGAGCAGAACCGATTTTTTTTCTAAAAATGGCGGTGAGGTCTTGAGTGTGAAGGCGTCTTCGACGTTTATCTGACGAGCCGCACGATTCAATCCATATTGGGGTTTTGTGAGACGTGCTCGATTTAAGACATTCGATAGTACCGGAATCTGGAGGTGTGCGGAGAGCGCCTGGGCTAATAACTCCGCCTGATTAAATCCTCTTTGTCTTTGATGTCGAAAATGCAAAGGCACGGGAATCAAGTAATCGATCGGTTCTAGAAAATAGTTGGCATAGGCGCTAACCATGAGATTGGCAAAAACCGTCGCCAAACTTTCCCGGCCAAAATACTTGAAGCGGTAAATTGCGGAAGGGATGCCTTTTGTGTACTGAACAGCCGAACGGATGCGGAGAGGGCTGGCGGCGGGATTTGTCCGGCACCGATAACAACGCATTCCCCCTTCCGGCAGTGAAACGCCACAACGGATACATACCAGTCCCTGGATACGCGGTAGATTTAACTCACAATCCGGACAGAAGCCGGCATCTTTAGTTCCTGCCAGTTCCTTTCCACAGGCCGCGCAGGACCATGGAAATATGAGACGCAAAAGCTGATCTTTTATGTACGGCGCAAAACGCACTAAAGAAGACATGTCTTTTAGAGGCGCAAGGAGGGTTATTTATTCATTTATTTCTTATTGGTGAAGCCAGGGGAGGGATGACGGGTGTTCGTTAGAACTGGATGGTCATCAATGCATTCAACTGGTAGGTGTAGACATTCGCGTCGGAGCTGGCTTTGTTCAACTGATAAGAATAGCTGCCGCCGACAGTAACGCGGACATTCGGAGTGACTTCGTAGTCGTTGCTGGTTGTGAAAGAATAGGTGTCGGTGTTATTGGCTAAATCGTTTAAGGCGGACCGCCGTTGCGTTAATGAAAGCGTATTCGTTGTGCGGATACGGTTAGAAAAGACCACCAAATCTCCGAAGGGTAAACGCAGGCCGGCGGGTAAATACAAATCGGCATAAAATTGCACCGCGGGAACGCGGGTGGTTAAATCGGTTGTCGGATTGCCTGAGGCGTCTGTGGTCTTCTGCTTGGTTTGATCATATTTCGGTGAAATGCGCCATTTCCCCACGTTGAACCCGGCTTGCAGGCCTAAAACTTCACCTTGAGAATTGCTGCTGGTCACCTTGTTGACCAAATCTTGCGTGATGTCTGACGTGCGCGTGTAGGTCATAAAGAGATCTAGTTTTCGCCACAGCGTAAAGCGCCAGTCGCCGCCATTGGTTGAGGTGTTTTCCAGCGAAGTCCCAAAGGTTTCCACTTTCTTATATTGAGTTTTAATATTCATCTGACTGTTAGACATAAACCGCTGCGCGCTAAAGAAGTATTCGGTCTGGCTCAAACTTAAAATCAAATCCGGCAAAATAGTGGTGTGTATTTTTGATGGGGTTCCGGTCGTTTCCTGTCGTTGATTGGTATCCGTGAATGTATGGGTCACAGACAAGGTACGCAACGGCTGCATCGTTCCGGTAAAATTCGCCCAATCAAAAGGTGTCCAACGCTGTGTCGAACGGAAGGTATCGCGTAGCGTTAAATTCAAGCGGTTTCCGCTCTTGATCGGCGCGCGAATCGAAAAGCTATTCAGACTGCTGTAGCCAGAATCCACTTTTTCCCAACTGTCGCCGTCTTCCATTAAATAGCTAGAAACGATATTTAGGGATTGCAACGGACGCGCCTTGCGAGAGAAGTCACGCCAGGCAAAATCCCAGGCTGTTTCGCCGGTCGAAGTCCGGTCTACCGTTTTCAATAAAGCGGCGGATGCGTCCGTCGCTAATGGGATGCCATATGTTTCCCGGTCGGTAATGGAATAGCGTAAGCGCGGCGCGAACCACCGTGTGAATGAAAGAACGCCGTCAAATCCCGCCGTTTGGGATTTGGCTTTGTCATAGGTTAAGGTAGTGGTGGAAATCCCGACGCCCGTTGTGCCCGTCGAATAAACAACTTCTTTGGTTTCCTTGGTCGTGGTCAAACTGTAGTTCGGATTGAAGGTAAAGCCGCTGATTGGCTGAAAGGACATTTTGGCGGTAATGTCCCGCGTGTCATCTTTGGTATCGGAGACGCTAAACGGGTCCGTTGCGTTTAAAAATGCGCCTTGATCAAAATCCAGTTTAAGTTTAGTGATCCGATAACCCAAAGAAACATTCTTTGGCAAGAAAGCGCGATTTCCAGGAACCGTGTAATCCATGGTGGCGCCATATTTATTGGTTGTATCTTTGCGGAAGAGTTCCGCCGTCTTGGTGATATCGGAGTCATATTTAAGGCCAATCTTGGGCATGCGTGGCAATTGCAGAAGTCCCGATCCCGAAAAATCGTCCTGATCGACACGCCCCTCTTGTTGCACCGAAACTAACGTGGCGCCCGTCACGGTATTAATGGCCGGAGTCACGGTACGCTTGCGCGAGCCGGTGAATTTCAGTGGGAACCAATCCAAGCGCGTCATATTTAGATAAGCGTTTGATTCGTGACGATCTTGATTGGCGATCGCGCTGGTGAACGTTTCAAAATTGCGATCAATATCGCGCGTATTCAGCCCGAATGTCCCCCAGCCGAAAATTTCAAAATCCGAAGCCAGTTTGCCGGCATAACCCACGCGCTTGAGCACATCATTGGCATAAATTTCATCAATCCAAATTTCGCCGGTATTGGCGCTGCCATCCACCTTTTGAATACCTACGCGTTGTTGCGCCACGTTCGATAAATTGGGTTTACCAACGGAGCGAATCTGGCTGGGCGAGGGATTGCGCGGATCGGCGCCCCAGGTATCAGGTCGTTGGTTACTTCCTGGGCCCACCTGGGCAATATAGAGTTGTCGCCAGCCGTGCCAAGTAATTGGACAACTGAATTCCAAATAATCCGTATTCGTTCCCACTTGATAGAAAAAGTTTTCTCCCCCCCCATCGCCAAAGACAAACATGCGCACCGTTCCATACTCGGTGAAATCCATAGGTGAGGTGGTCACTTCATTGGCCGAAACAGAGGATCCCACGACGGCGTTGGTCACATCGTAATTCAGCGCTAACGCCTGTTCTTTTTTCTTGTTCGGGGTCGGGCCACTTAGAGCGGTGTTCACTTGATTCAGCGCATCAAAGTCCGGATCCCCCGCCGGCGACACGTAAGTTGAATCATCTTCGTTATTGATTGCTTTTACAGTGACGGTGGAACCCGTGATCGGTGGATCTGTTTGCCAGCGATTACCGACGATGGATATTTTGGCAATACGAATAGTCCCCTGTTTAGGGCCGCTGCCGGCTTTTAAGGTGAGGCGTAATTCTTTGATGGCGCTCCAGCGGTCCGCGGTTGCCGTATCGGAGCTGATGTTTAATGGAATGCGCACAAATTGCCAGCCGGGATGATCGACGGTATTGGGTCCGGAGGAGCCACTGAATGTCATCGACGAAATGGCATTCGACGCATAACCGATGTCGCCGCCGATTCCCAAATTACCAAAATCTAAAATGCCGTTGCGGTCTAAATCTTCGCTGTCTAGCGTTAAATTACCGTCTCCAATCTGTCGCGTAGTCCCATCGGGATTACGATATTTCCAACCCACATCTTCGTTAACGTCCAGCGTATTGTTGTAATTTAAATCTTCTGTGCGCGGAGCGCGGTCACCTAATACATGCGTCGCTCGATTGTCAGCAAAATCGCCACCGCCGGTATTATCCGCGTCCTCATTAATTTGTCCCAACGTTAAATCGATTTGAGTTCCAGAGGCGCCGCCTTGCGATCCGTTCGTGCCGTCTCCTTGGAGCCAAACTTCAACATATTGCTTCTTCGAAAAATCGATGCCGCTACGGCTTAATACCGTGGCAATGGATGCCTCTGCCGATTGCCTGAGATCGTAAGTGATGTTTAAAACTTGGGTGACATCGCCGGGAAGCGCCGAGGCATTTGGATTAATCGACAAGGTATTAATCCGGTCATTGGTCAAATTGTCGCCGACATTATTGCCTGTATGCACAATGCCGATGGCTTGGGCATAAGCCGGGGTGCCTGAAAGTGTCGAAGCAATCTGCCAGTTCAGCTTACTGGTATTGACCGCGGTTTCATCCTTGATGCCTTCCATGTTATCGATTAAAGCTTTACCAAACGTATTGGGATTGCGTTGGCTACGGGCCCCTTCCGCTGAAAAACTGGATTTCAAAAATGGTAGCGGATTAAAGATTAAATCTTTAAAATGTGCATCGGCTTCTGAAACTAAAAAGCTACCGGACGTTTGTCGAATGTCGGGCGCCGCCGTTTGTTGCGGCGAAAAATCATAAATAACACTCGTGCCAATTAAGCTTTGTCCCAGAATCGGCGCAATCGGATAGAGCGAGAGTTCGGCGCGCGTGCCTACTAAAGTGTCTTGTTGTGCGCCCGCAATACCAAAAGGTGAATAATCGTAGCTGGCTTGAATATGCGTATCTTCGGTGATTTGGTCTTCATTGAAGAATGTTAAAAATCCAGATTCGTAGTCAATAAAGTAATCCACATCGCGCACCAGGGGGCGGCCATTGAGCAAAATACGTTCGCTGCCGATGACGATATTGGGTCTCAGCACGTATGTTTTAACGCGCGAACGGAATTCTAAAAAGAAAGTGCTTTGCGTGGTCGGCGTAAAATTATATACGGGCGCGAATTTGGAGTTAAACGTATCTAAGCGCTTCACGAGTGTGAAAACGCCATTTTCAAAATCCACACTAATTTGCCCGGCGTTATTTGGCAAATAATTAACGCCAAAGCTAGATCCAATCGGATTGTTGCCGGTATCACGCAGCTGCAAAGTGAAATTGCCTTGGTTATTATCGCGCACGATTTTTTGCACGCCGATCGTGTAATGGGTCAATTCTTCCGTTTGCGGAATAGAGGTGACGCGGCTTTCATCGTATTTTAGGAGGATGGAGTCGGCCCCAAACTGCTGTGCTAACGACTGCGAAGCGCCGGGTGGTGTGTAGTCCATTGCTAAGACGGCATTCTGCGCGATAGGGGTGCGCAAGGTAATAACGCCGGAGCTGGGGTCCACCGTGAAATCGGTGCCGATCGCCAATTGCGTAAAGTTACCGGTATACGTCGTAGTTGGATTTAAAAGTCCGCCATAGGGCGTGCGTCTGGTCAACGAGGCCAAGGGACGCGTGACATCTTGTGTGTCGAGATAAAGTTTGACGTTTAGGGCCGTAAGATTGGTTGTTTTGTCGTTACCGCGTCCATCTAATAACGTGTAGTTGTAAAACTTCCGCCGGATGTAGGCGGTATCGGGAATATTTAAGCGCTGCAAAATGACATTGCCAACAAACTCTTTGGTTTCCGTGGTGCCTTTGGTTCGGCTGCCAATAAAATAACCGCGCAACGCTTTGTATTTCAGTTCCGCGGAAGCGCCGAACACTTGCTTGCTGTAACCGGCAAATTCCGTCTGCGGTAGCGAGAGATTGATATCGCCGAAGGCCGCATGTTGCACCACTTCATCAGGTTCTCCTTTGTAGACAATCGAGATATCTTTTTTGTCTTGCTTGGTATCGTCGAAGTCCACATTGACCGTCACTTTACGACCGATTTGCCCATTAATTTTGACCTGCAATTGCTGCTGCAGTTCAAAATTGCTTTGACTCGAAGGCAATCCTTGATTGGCGGCAAAAGTGGAATTAGAATAATTACTATTTTGAAACACCATGCCGATCGTTTTACGTCCCGAAACGGTCAAGCTCGACTCGTAAGGCAAGATGACTTTAAAGCCAGGCAACGGCGGATTAACGGGCGCTAAACGTCCGCGCGGCGAGGTGGAAATCGCAACCTCTGAAGGCAGCGGCGTAAACAACGGCTGACCCGATTCAATAAGTTGCCGCATTTCATTCCAGCGTTCGCGTTCGTTATGCAATTCTTGAAACGGTTCCAACTCCAAGGTCGCTTGTTGCACAGATTCTGCCGTTTCTGTATCGGTGGGCTTTTGTAAGTCGGGTAAAAGTTCTTCGATGGATTTTTTTAGAAGTTTAACGGATTGAAGCGCTAGATCAGGCACGCTCGTATCGCCATGGAGCGTGTAAAATGTGATCCCTAAAAGGCTTAAAGATAGCCCCCAGCGGACAACTATACCCTTGAATCTTTTCATGGAGCGGTCCTATTTTGACCTGCCAATGTTAAAACTGCAAGTCTTTTCGCACATATCGTAAAATTGATACATGTCCTTTCGGTTACGAATCCTGTCAAAATACGTTTTAAAGGAGTTTTTGAGTAATTTGGTGCTCGGATTACTGATTTTTACGTTCGTTTTGCTGCTGGACCACCTTTTTGAACTGGTCGATGTATTAATCAATAAAGGCGGTAGTGTCTGGTTGACGATCCGTTTGTTGGCCTTGCTTCTCCCTTCGACCATTTCCATTACCTTACCAGTCGCGACCTTGTTAGCTGCGTTACTCACGTTTGGCCGATTTTCTGAAACGAATGAAATTACAGCCATTCGCGCTAGCGGCTTGACGTCCTGGAGTTATTTAAAAACACCTTATGTGACGGGGTTTATTTTGGCGCTCTTCTTAATACCCTTCAATAGTTTTTGGGCGCCGGCGGCGCAATCGCATTTTCGACAACTATTTCTTGAGGTACTGGGACGCAATCCTTTGGTGCGCATCGAAGAAAATACCTTTGTGGAAATCGGCGACTATCATTTCTTCGTGCGAAAAAAGACGCGGCGTTCGTTGATGAAAGGCATTTCGATTTATAAAAATACAGTGAATGGTCCCCCTCTGCGTATTTATGCCGACGAAGGAACAGCCTCAATGGATAAAAAACAAGGCGTCACATTCACGTTGCATCATGGACATCTGGAAAAAATTGATCCGGCAAATCCCGATCATTGGGTGCATACCGCTTTTGAAACCTATGTTTTAGGCATTCCCGTTTCCAATGAAACCAAAAGCGCGGAAAAGTCTTTAGAGGAAATGAACACCACCCAACTGCGCATGCGGATTAAAGAATTAAAAGCGCAACACATTCCGTACCCTATTTTTACGTGTCAGATGCATTTGCGCTGGGCTTTAGCTGTGACGCCGCTGTTATTTGTCGCCTTAGGGATTCCTTTAGCCATTCGCGTGCAGCGCGGCGGGCGCTCGATCGGTTTTGCTATCAGCTTGGCCGTTATTGGTGTGTATTATGTCGTTCTTATGGGCGGCACCGGTTTAGGTCAACGCGGTGTCTGGCCGCCGGTGTTGGCCGTCTGGTTGGCTAATGGAATTTTGCTTATTACCGCCGGATTTTTCACGCGACGGTTTCTTCGACAATGAAAATATTAGATCGTTATCTGATGCGGTCCTTTAGCGCGCCTTTCACCGTCTGCGTCTCGATCTTCTGTCTATTGGTAATGCTCGGTCGATTCTTTGACAAGATGTCAATCTTTAACCAATACAATGCGCGGGCCTGGGACATTGTGGTTTATCTTTTATTGGGCCTGCCCTTTTGGCTCAATATTGTGTTGCCGATGGCGACGATGCTGGCCTTATTATTTTCGCTTGGTGCTTTACAAATGGGCGGCGAAATTACTGCCATGCGCTGCGCCGGTATTCCGCCCCAGCGCCTCTACCGCCCATTTTTTTTGGCGGGTTTACTTCTGGTCGCCATTTCTTTAGTCGGCGGCTTAAGTTTCTTACCGAAGCTAAATTTCGCTTCTCGCATGATCTATCGCGTCAAAATAAAAAAACGCGATCTTTTGGATTATCAGCGTGACAATATCGTAGCCGCCGGCCAGGGCAATCGTCATTACACGATTGGGTGGTTGGATGTTGATAAGCAGGAAATGAAAAATGTTGTTGTCGATCACTTCGACGATCAAGACCGTCTGCAAGACACCATAACGGCTCAAGATGCGATTTACGAGGGGTCGGCGGGATGGAAATTTATGAAAGGGGTGGTGCGACATTATCCCGATGGCAACATGGACAATGCCACAGAGGAAGCGTATGAAACGCGGATGTTTGATATTCCGGAACATCCCGGAGACTTTGCCTTAGTGGATAAAATTCCTGACGATATGACCGGACGCGAAATTCTTCGCCGGATCCAGCGATTGCGTCTTTTAGGTTCCCCCATTCATAAAGAGTTGGTCGCTTTTCATATGCGCATCGCGTTGCCTTTTTCCAATCTGATTGTGATTGCCCTGGCCATACCCTTTGCGATGAAAAGCGGGCAGAAAACGCATAACCGCACACAAACCTTCAGTTATGCTTTTGGCGTGGCCTTTCTTTTTTGGGGTTTCACATCAATTTGCCAATCGTTTGGCGAGCAAGGGCGAATTCCGGCCTGGACGGCGGCATGGATGTCGAACGTGGTTTTTGGCATTGCGGCCATTTGGCGTTTGAAGCGCTCGACTACCTGATAATAACGGCCTTATTGGTTTTCTTTTGTCCGTCGGCACGCGCCATAATTAAATAGGTGCCGGGCGCGACCATTTTTCCGTCCCCATTTTTTAAATCCCAATCCACTTCATAAACAAATTTTCGATCAAGCGAACGGTCTCCAATGGCGCGAATATCGGTTTTCCCAAATTTGCGTACCAATTCGCCGCTCGGCGTATAAACATTTATTTGGAAGTCACTGGCCGGACGCGTTAACTGGAATTGCAACGTGGTATAGCCTTCTCCTTTAGGATGCGGATAGCCTTTTCCGGCAGGGTTGGGATAATTAATCACACTCAAAATTGTTTGCGTATTGCCAGGCGCTAAATTCAACACATCAAAGCTGGAATGACTGCCAGAGACCGAAATATTCAGCACGCTGATTCCAGAAGGTTGACCGGCAAAAGTATCGGATTGGGGCGTGAAGAAAGAACTGCCATCTCCATAGGCGTTACCACTGGTGCCGCGGTTATCCGAAATGGGAATGCCATTCGCCGGCACAATCGAGACGCCAAAATGCGGATTGCCCGTGTTGACCGTATTGGTTAAAGTGGTATCCGCCACATAAAGGCCGCGCGCCGCGGTAATGGCATCATCCACATGCCAAATTAATAATCCATTGCCGGGGATGTTGTGATCAAACAAAGCACCACTGTCCTGAGAGCGATATTCGAGGAGAAAATACTCATCACTACTCCCATTGACTGGAATCTTCACAATGCTGTCGATATTTGTTTCTGAATAGCGTATGGTGGGAGCGCCGCGCGCCGGCACTGTTTGTGGCGTTGTCCAGCCCAAATAAAGTTTATCCCAGGCGCCGGGATGTGACGGATTAGCGCCATTGCCGCTAAAAGGTCCCGAATCCATAATTTCCCAATCACCGACGACGGAAGAACCACCCGTTGAGCCCGTGTTGTATAAATCGGGCAAGCCCAATTCATGCCCAAATTCATGACACATGACGCCCAAGGGAGAGGTAATCCCGCTGGCCTGAGTTTCAGGAACGACATCGCCTTCGGTAAATCCTCCGCCAGCAGATTGAATGACATCATCCTGCGAATAAAAAATGGACCATATATCGCCATTGGCCGAGGTTGTCTCATTTCCATTACCGGCATGGACCACGATCACCGCGTCAAATGGACCGCCAGAAGTACGTGCGGTGGGCGTATTTCCGTGGCCAGCGCGCGCTGTCATTAACGCATCTTTAATGAGGTAATTGCCATTGGGCATAATTTGTCCGGGCGTAGGAATCGTGACGCCGGAACATCCCCGATATTCGTCGCCGCAGCCGTAATATTCCATGGGATGTGTCAAAAGTTGTGATCCCGACGTGCAGGCCGAATTATCCCCATTCACGGTGGCCGTCGTATCGCCAAAAAATTTAAACGTGATAGACGGAATGGCGTTATACGACGCTTCTTTAAAATAGTCCGACATTTGAGAAAAATAGGCATCCAATTTATGGCAATCTTGGATTTGATTCTGTGTGCCGATGCCGGGCCTATCGACGCCAGGCATGGTCGTTAATGAAGCGCTCGCACTAGGAAAACTTACTGGAATCACTGCCACCGTTTTAGCGCCGCTGGAGGTTCCAATAATCAGGGCTTTTAAAGAGGCGGAATGCAGCCGTGCGGCACTGACGCCACGCACTTTGCATTGGCCCGCTTCAGGCGGATAGGTTGAGGGATTCACATGACGAACGGACCACCCCGGAGTCACGGAGGATGTGGTCACAATCATGGCTAAAAATAAACGCAACCGCATTGGGGTGAGTATAAAGGGGATTCCGCCAAAAGGCAACCGCAAATCAACGACCCTTAACAGTGATAAAACTCGACTTTATTGATTGTCCAATGATCTTCAAGCCGGGGCGCACAGCATGTGCGGATTGAAATACGTGCGCTCCCGCTTTTTTCAGATTAGCGCGCGGCTCCGGCAAGTTCGGGTTCAACGTCATCCGAAGATCCTGCCGATAAGGAAAGTTCTTTGCGCAGCGCCGCCGCTTTGTCCGTTTTTTCCCAGGTGAAGGAATCTTCTGTTCGTCCAAAATGCCCATATGCAGCTGTTGAACGATAGATCGGACGGCGAAGCTTTAGGTGCTCGATAATTCCCTTAGGCGTTAAGGGAAAGAGTTTACGCACGGCGCGCACTAAAGTTTCTTCATCGGCGTCACTGGTGCCTTGTGTATCAATCATAACGCTGACCGGTTCCGCGACACCGATGGCGTAAGCCAACTGTACCGTGCATTTATCAGCCAAGTTGGCCGCCACAATATTTTTCGCCACATAACGTGCCATATAGCAGGCCGATCGATCGACTTTTGTCGGATCTTTGCCTGAAAACGCGCCGCCACCATGGGCGGCCATACCGCCATAGGTATCCACGATAATTTCGCGACCCGTCACGCCGGTATCCGACTGCGGTCCACCGATGACGAATTTCCCCGTGGGATTCACATAATATTTGGTGTTTTTGTCCAACATCTTGGCGGGAATCACGGGAAGAATAATTTTTTTGATCATTTCGTCGACCGCGGCTTTGGTTATGCGCTTGCCGGTTTTATCAAGAATTTCTTCCGTATGCTGTGAGCTAATAACAATGGTATCCACGCGGAACGGTTTTCCGTCGCGATACTCGACCGTCACTTGGGATTTTCCGTCCGGTCCCAGATACTTTAAAATATTTTTTTTGCGTACTTCGGCTAAGCGGCGCGTTAAATGATGCGACAGCATGATCGGCATCGGCATCAATTCCGGCGTTTCTTTACAGGCATATCCGATCATTAACCCTTGATCACCGGCACCGCCCGTATCCACGCCTTGCGAAATGTCTGGCGACTGTCGGCCGATGGCGTTAAGAATGGCACAGGATTCGTGATTGAAGCCGTATTTCGCATCGGTATAACCGATCTCTTTAACCACTTTGCGCACTAGGTCGGGAATTTCGACATATGTTTTTGTCGTAATTTCTCCCCCGACTACCACAAGGCCTACAGTGATAAATGTTTCACAAGCCACACGGCCTGTAGGATCTTCCGCTAATACGGCATCCAATACGGAATCAGAAATTTGGTCGCAGACTTTGTCTGGATGTCCTTCAGTCACAGATTCCGATGTGAAAACATAACGATTGGCCATGAAATGTACTCTCCTTAGTTATTACGGTTACGAATTTGAAAGCGTATCATTTTTCATGATTATCGCTCCATTAAGATTCGAACCGCTGGAGGTAAAGCGAACCCCCGAAGTGACGATACAACCGGCTAAATGCGAGTTCTCACCGAGATAGACATTATCCCAAATTGCCGACTGTTCTAGAACTGAACCCGCTTCGATCGTGACGCGTTTGCCGATCACGGTTCCCGGTCCAACAATGACGCCGGGAGCAATGGTGCATCCTTCACCAATAAGGCAGGGCGCTCGCAATTGAATTCCTTCGAGTGACATGGTTTTGGGCGCCCAGATGCCGGG
>Ga0105239_10006301_pt1 | contig 13797 bp, 11 predicted proteins | sample KBSC44metaG_FD_92761 | JGI IMG/M metagenome (GOLD analysis project Ga0105239, IMG submission 92761) | Corn rhizosphere microbial communities from Kellogg Biological Station, Michigan, USA - KBS C4-4 metaG | ecosystem: Host-associated > Plants > Roots > Rhizosphere > Soil | place: Michigan, USA... | reverse complement strand
CGCACGGCGTGGAATACACGCGCTGGCACGTGCTGCTCTATACGGTGCTGCTCGTCGTCGTGACCGTGCTGCCGTACCTGACCGGCATGAGCGGCATGTTCTATCTTGGCGGCGCGCTTGTGCTCGGCGCCGGTTTTCTCCATTACGCCTACGTGCTGCTCGATCCGCCGAACGAACGCTTCGCCATGCGCGTGTTCAACTATTCGATCATCTATCTGATGGCGCTGTTCGCGTTCATGCTGATCGATCACTACGTCGACGCGCCGCTGCTGCAGCACAGCCTGCCGCTGCAGCGCATCCACTGATGCTGGACAACGCGGCGCGCCCGCCGCAAGCTAGTCCCATTCCCAACCGGAGTCCGCCATGAGCACGGTCTACGATTTCAGCGCCAAGGACATCGACGGCGCCGAGCAGAAGCTGGACGCCTACAAGGGCAAGGCCATGCTCGTCGTCAATGTCGCGAGCAAGTGCGGCTTCACGCCGCAATACAAGGGGCTCGAAACGCTGTACGAGAAGCTCAAGGACAAGGGCCTCGTCGTGCTCGGCTTCCCGTGCGACCAGTTCGGCCATCAGGAACCCGGCGACGAGGCCGAGATCAAGAACTTCTGTGCGCTGAACTACGACGTGAAATTTCCGCTGTTCGCAAAGATTGACGTCAACGGCGCCAATACGCATCCGCTGTACAAATACCTCAAGAAGGAAGCGAAAGGCCTGCTCGGCAGCGAGTCGATCAAGTGGAACTTCACCAAATTCCTCATCGACAAGAATGGCAAGGTCGTCGCGCGCTATGCGCCGACGGACACGCCGGAGAAGATCGAAAAGGACGTGGCGGCGGTACTCTGAGGTTCAGTCCAGTAAATACTGTTTCCAGAACAGCACCGTCGCCGCATTGAAATAATCATTGTTCGATTTCTTGCGGAAGCCGTGGCCCTCGTCGTTGAACAGCAGGTACCAGGCGGGCTGACCGTTCGCACGCACGGCTTTGACGATTTGTTCGGCCTCGGTGTACGGCACGCGCGGATCGTTCTTGCCCTGCGCAACGAACAGGCGCGCCTTGATGCGCTCGGCGTGGTTCGCCGGCGAGATGCGCTCGAATAGCGCTTGCATCGCCGGATCGCGTTCGTCGCCGTACTCGGCGCGGCGCAGATCGCGGCGATAGCTCTCGGTGTTGTTCAGGAACGTGCTGAAATTCGAGATGCCGACCAGGTCGACGCCGGCACGGATGCGATCGCTGTAATGCATCAGTGACGCCAGCACCATGTAGCCGCCATAGCTGCCGCCGATCACGCCGACGCGCGCAGCGTCGAGATCGGGCTGCTGCGCGATCCAGTCGAGCAGCGCGCCGATATCCTTGACCGAATCCTCACGCCTGGCCGCGTTGTCCAGACTCAGATAGGTCTTGCCATAGCCGCTCGAGCCACGCACATTCGGCACGAGCACCGCCGCGCCGAGTTCGTCGACGAAGAATTGCGTGATCGCGCTGAACGTCGGCAGCGCTTGTCCTTCCGGGCCGCCGTGGATCGAGATGATCACCGGCAGCGGCTTGCCGGCCGCGGCGTTCGCCGGCCGGTAATAGAACGCCGGAATCGTACGCGGCCTGCCAGCGACCTTGTCAAACGTCGGGTAGTGGATCAGCGCCGGCGCAACGAAACGGCTCGCATCCAGTCCGCCGATTTCGCTGCGCGTCCAGCGCGTCAGCGTCGTGGCATCCAGATCGATCACATAGACGTCGCTCGGCGACGTGGACGTATTGAGTGTAAGCGCCAGGCGCTTGCCGTCGGGCGCGAAAGCGAAATTGCCGATTTCGCCGATCGGCAATTCGGGCAGCTTCAGCGCACGCTGATCGGGCAGGGTCAGCACATGCAGGTGCGCGATGCCATCCTCATTCGTGGTGAAGCCCAGGTGCTTGCCATCGTCGGATATGCGCGCCTGGTCGACATCCCATGGGATGTCCGCGCTCAGGATCTGCAGCTTGCCGCTGGCCGGATCGTGGAAACGCAGCGTGTGGAATTCCTGTGGCTTGCCGTTGATCGGTTCGTTGGAGATGAAATACGCCGCGCGGCCGGTGCCGGGCGCAAACTTGAAATCGCCGAACGAGGCCTTGCCGCCGTCGACGGGAAACATGCGAAGTTCGCCGCTGGCAACGTCAACTTCGCCCGGATACGACTCGGCGGCGGACACGTATTTGGTCACGAGCAGGCGCTTGCCGTCGTCGGAGAAATCCTGCGCGCTCCAGCTGCCGCCAGCCGCCACCAGCGGTCTGCTCTGCCGCGTGCCCATGTCCATGAGCCAGACATCGGTGTCGGTGCCGTTGCGTGCGGTGCTGCTCCAGGCCAGCTGCTTGCCGTCATGCGAGAACAGCGGCGTGTGGTTCTGGCTGCGCTTGCCGTCGGTGAGCAGCGTCGCCGCGCGCGAGCCGAGGTCGAACCAGTACAACTGCGAGAATTCGTTGCCGCCGACATCCTTGCCGAACACGAATCCGTCGAGCGGCGATGGCGCCGCCTGCAGGTTGCTGATCGGCTCGGGATAGAACGTCAGTTGCTCGCGCATGCCCAGCGGCTGACACACGCGATGTGCCTGCGCGGTTTCGCCAAAGCGCGTGGCGATCAGGAGGCAACCGTCCTTGGTCCAGCCGGCGAACGCCGCCGCGCGCGTGTTCTGGTAGCGATTGAGCTGTTCCAGCAGTTCCGCCGGAATCGCCGGAATGTTCTCGCTGAGGCGATTGCCGGTTTCGACACGGTCGACCGTTGCGGCGGTCGCGGAAGCGCCGAGCAAAAGCGTGCCGAGCAACAAGGCCTGCATCGATGTCGTCTCCGTTGGAGCTGGCCTAGCCTAACGTCGATTTTTTTCCGTGAGCAAGTGCCGGAGTTCCTGTTTCTCCGCGTCGTTCAATTCGGCCAGCCGCGCCTGCAGGTCGTCCAGACGCTGCTGCCGCGTCTGCCGGTCCAGTTGCGCGAGCGCATCGAGGAATTCGGCTTTCCATTCGTCTTCACCGCCGGGAAACTCCATGACCGCGAGTTTTTGCAGCGGCTTGAGCTCGTCGCGTTCGGCGAACGCTTCGAGTATGCCGGCGGTGGATATTTCCGTGCGCTCGCGACACAGCGCAATCAGTTCGACGAGCAGCGCAATGCCGGGCTGACGCAGCACAGAAAACAGCTGCGGTGGCTCGATCGCTACCGCGAATCCGGGGTTCTGCACGAGCAGGGCGACAGCGCTGCGCACGAGCGTGCGCTCCTGCGGACGCACGGGCTTGCGCGGCGCGGCGGGGGGCGGCTCCATGCGCAGGCGCACGTTGCTGAGGCGATCGAGCTCGCCGAGCATGAGATCGCGAAACGCGCCGTCGGGAATCTGCGTCAGCAGCGGCCGCGCGCGCTCGGCCAGGCGCGCCTTGCCGTCGATGCTGCCGAGATTGACGTCCGCGCTCAGGTTCTGGAAGAAGAACTCGCTGAGCGGCATCGCCGCTTTCAGACGTTGCTCGAAGCCGGCCGCGCCTTCCTTGCGCACCAGCGAATCCGGGTCGTCGCCTTCGGGCAGGAACAGGAACGCGGCCTGGCGGCCGTCGCGCATGCGCGGCAATACGGATTCCACCGCGCGCCACGCGGCGGCGCGGCCGGCGCGGTCGCCGTCGAAGCAGAAGTATACATCTGCACAATTGCGGAACAGCAGTTCGGCGTGGTCGCGCGTCGTCGCCGTGCCAAGCGTTGCCACGGCTTGGGTGACCCCATGCTGGAACAGCCCGATCACGTCCATGTAGCCTTCGACGACGAGCAGGCGCGGAATCTTGCTGTGCAGCTGTCGCACCTGCCACAGCGCGAACAGCTGCTGGCCCTTGTGGAACAAGCTGGTTTCGGGCGAGTTGAGGTATTTCGGCCCGGACTCCTCGGTCTTCTCCAGAATACGGCCGCCGAACGCGATCGTGCGTCCGCGCCGGTCGGCAATCGGGAACATCACGCGGTCGCGGAAATATTCGTATTTGCCGCCGCGTTCGCCGGTTTTCAGCAAGCCGGCTTTTTCGAGCAGCAGCAGGCGTTGCGCCGTGGTGCCGAGCGCGTTCTTCAGCGCGTCCCACGCCGCGGGCGCATAGCCGAGGCCGAAGCGCTCGAGCGTGGCCGTGTCGAGTCCGCGCGCCTCGAAATACGCCCGCGCCTTGTCGCTCCTGGCCAATTCGCGCTGGTAGAACTTCGCCGCGGCGTCGAGCACGGTGTACAGATCCGCGGAGTCCTCGCTCGGCGCACGCTTGCCGGTGCCTTCGTACGGCACCTTGAGGCCGGCGCGCGCGGCGAGCTCCTCGACCGCATCGGGGAATTCCATGCGGTCGTAATCCATCAGGAACTTGATCGCGCTGCCGTGCGCGCCGCAACCGAAGCAGTGATAGAACTGCTTGGCCGGGCTTACCGTGAATGACGGCGAACGCTCGTCGTGGAACGGACAGCGCGCCGACCAGTCGCGGCCGGATTTCTTCAGCGGCACGCGCTGCTCGATCACGTCGACGATGTCGACGCGCGCGAGCAGGTCATCGATGAATTTTTCCGGGATGCGCCCAGCCATCCCGTTAGCATGCCACGAGCGACGGTTGCGTGGGCCTCAGTCGTCGCTGTCGTTCCGCTGCGGTTTGGCTGCGTGATCGCCGACATGCACGTTGTTGCCGACGTGGACATTCCTGCCGACAGCCACATTCGCCGCTTGCGCATCGGCCTCGGCGTCGTCGTCATCGTCGCCGCCATCGTCGTCGGCTGCGGCTGCATTGCGCGCGCCTATGCCTTCGAATCTGCGCAGCACGCTGTCGTCGCCGCCGAGCAGTGCCAGCGCCGCTTTGCGCATCCACCAGTTGTCGCCGATGACGAAATCGTAATACGTGAGCCCGTACGGCTTCAGGATCGTGTTTTGCGCCGCATTGGCAATGGCTTCCTGCGCGACGTCCACGGGTTTGTCCAGGCGTGCGAGCTCTCCGAGCCGGCTGTGCAGCAGCGCCGCGGTTTCCAGCGGATACGGCGGTTCGAGTTTGAGGGCCTGCTGATGTTCATAGGAATCGGCGAGATCGCGCCCATGCCCGGCGAACCTGCCCTGGCTGGCGCGCAAGTATTCGATGACGTAACGCTGATTCAGCGCCGGATTGTCATTCATGCGCATCGAAAACGTCGCGTTGATTCGCGTCAGTTGGGCTTCGGTGAGGTGATTTTTGGCGAGCAGCCGCGATTCGCCCTTGCCGCCGGCAAACTGGAGCTGATTCTGCAGGGCGGCGTAAGTGTCGAAACCGACCTTGTCGACCGGCGCCAACGCCTCCGCGGCGACGTCGCCGGCGCCCGATTTCAGGGCCAGTGCGATACGTGCGTCGGCGGCGCTCCAGATTTCCGCCGTGGCGGCAACGCGGGCCTCGTCGCCGACCAGCGGTTCGACGGGATGCGCGAGCAGATCCGGCGGCGGCGCCAGCTTGGCGATCTGTTGTTCGGCGGCCTTGTAGCGTTTCTCGCTGGTCGGATGGGTGCTGAAGATCGCGGCGTTCTTGTGTTTGCCCTCGAGCTCACCCAGGTGTTGCTGCAAACGCAACATGCCTTGCGGGTTGTAGCCGGCGGCGATCATCCAGCCGACGCTGAGACGATCGGCTTCCGTTTCCTGATCGCGATTGAATTTGAGGGCGACGAGGCCGCCGCCGGCGTTGCCGAGCACGGCGCCGGCCGCCGCGCCACCGCCGTGGCCGATTTTGGCGCCGACGACGGCGCCGAGTAAGGTGCCGAGCACGTGCGCCGTCTCGCGCTTGCGCTTGCCGGCGCGAATATGATCGGCCTTGTGGTGAGCCAGTTCGTGACCGAGCACCGCAGCGACCGCATCGCGGTCGCCTTGCATCGTTTCGAGCAGGCCTTCCTGGACGATCACGATCTTGTCCGCACCGACTTCGGTCGCGAAGGCGTTGATATCGGGATTCGTCGACCACACCAGCTTCGCCTCCACGCCGGAAACCCGCTCCAGGTCGGTGTAGATCTTTTCCAGCTCGTGCGCCTCGGCGCGCAAGTTGGAATCCGTCGATTTCTCGGCGACGGAATCGACCAGGTAATAGTGCACTTCGGTGCGCCCGGAAACGGGGACGCTGGCAAGAAAGAAGGCGAGTGCGAACAGGCGCGTCATGTGGGCTCTGCAGAAGGTTTCGGGTGATCTCGACTGCATAGAACGCGGGCTGGCGCCAAAAACGAACTGCGCAAAAGCAAAAAGCCGGCAGACGCCGGCTTTGCTGCGGATCGCCGGCCCGCGGCTTCAGCCAAGCGTCGCCAGTTTTGCCTTCACCAGTTCCGACAGCTTGCCCATGTCGGTGCGTCCGGCGACTTTCGGCTTGACCAGGCCCATCACCTTGCCCATGTCCTTCGCGCTCGTCGCGCCGGCCTCGGCGATCGCGGAAACGATGGCGGCGTCGACCTCGGCAGAGGTCAGCTGCGCCGGCAGATAGTGCTGGATGACGCCGACCTCGAACTTTTCCTTGTCGGCGAGATCGGTGCGGCCGGCCGCTTCGAACTGCTGGATCGAGTCGCGGCGCTGCTTGAGCATCTTTTCGAGCACCGCGAGCACCTGGGCGTCGTCGAGCGTGATGCGCTCGTCGACTTCACGCTGTTTGATCGCCGCATTGGCGAGACGGATCACGCCGAGGCGTTCCTTGTCGCCGCTCTTCATCGCGGTTTTCATGTCTTCGGTGAGTCGGGCTTTCAGGCTCATGGCGCATCCCTCGGCGGAAAAACAAACGGCCGGTCACGCAGGTGCGCAACCGGCCGTCTTGAAAGACGATTGAAACGTCAGCAGATCAATACAGGCGCTGGCGCTTGGTCACGTCGCGCGAGACGCGGCGCAGATGGCGCTTCACGGCTGCAGCGGCCTTGCGCTTGCGTTCCTGCGTCGGCTTTTCGTAGAACTCGCGCTTGCGCGTTTCCGCCAGAATGCCGGCCTTTTCGCAGGTGCGCTTGAAGCGGCGCAGCGCGAACTCGAAAGGCTCGTTCTCGCGAACTTTGACGTTGGGCATGAATACTCCAGTAAACTTGACCCGATTCGGGTCGGTCGAGCCGCATAGTTTACCGTGAAAATCGAGCAAATTGCAAAACCTGTGCTTGGCATCGAGACCTCGTGCGACGAGACCGGGGTGGCCCTGTTCGACCCGGCGCGCGGCCTGCTCGCGCACAAGCTGTATAGCCAGATCGCCATGCACAGCGATTACGGCGGGGTGGTGCCGGAGCTGGCCAGCCGCGATCATGTGCGCAAGCTGCTGCCGCTGATCCGCGAGACCCTGGCGCAGGCCGGCATGACGACCCGCGATCTGGGCGGCGTGGCGTATACGGCCGGGCCCGGGCTGGTCGGCGCGCTGCTCGTGGGTGCCGCCTGCGCGCGGGCGCTGGCGTGGGCGCTTGAAGTGCCCGCGGTCGGCGTGCATCACATGGAGGGTCATCTGCTGGCGCCGCTGCTCGATCCCGATCCGCCGCAGCCGCCGTTCGTGGCGCTGCTGGTTTCCGGCGGCCATTCGATGCTGATCGAAGTGGCCGCGATCGGCCGCTATCGCCTGCTCGGCGACACGCTCGACGATGCCGCCGGCGAGGCGTTCGACAAGACGGCCAAGCTCATGGGCCTGCCTTATCCGGGCGGCCCGGCGCTGGCGAAGCTCGCCGAATCGGGCACTCCCGGACGCTTCAAGTTTGCGCGGCCGATGACGGACCGGCCCGGGCTGGATTTCAGCTTTTCCGGATTGAAGACCCAGGTCCTGCTGGCCTACCAGCAGCATGCGGCCGATCCCGGGGCGAAAGCCGACGTTGCGCGCGGTTTCGAGGACGCGATCGTCGAGACCCTGCTGATCAAGTGCCGGCGCGCGCTCGCACAAACCGGCGACACGCGGCTGGTGATCGCCGGCGGCGTCGGCGCGAACCGCAAGCTGCGCGCGCAACTTGCCGCAGCCGCGCAACGCGAAGGGTTCCGCGTGTATTTTCCGCGTCTGGAGTTCTGCACCGACAACGGCGCGATGATCGCGCTCGCCGGCGCGCTGCGCCTGCAGGCAGGGCTGCATGACGACGCCGCGATCAAGGTGCAGCCGCGTTGGGACCTCGAATCGCTGCCGTCGATCGAGGCTGCCTAGATGGACGTCGTATTCATCGAAGACCTGCGCATCGAGACCGTCATCGGCATCTACGACTGGGAACGCAAGATCCGCCAGACCGTCGCGCTCGACCTGGAAATGGCCTTCGACAACCGCAAGCCGGCGGCGAGCGACCGCATCGAGGACACGCTCGACTACAAGAAGATTGCCAAGCGCCTGATCGTCTTTGTGGAAAGTTCCCATTTTGAACTTGTGGAAACGCTGGCCGAGCGCTGCGCCGAGATCGTGCAATCCGAGTTTGGCGTCGCCTGGCTGCGCCTGAAGCTGACCAAGCCCGGCGCGGTGACGGGCTCGAAGGCGGTGGGCGTGATCATCGTACGCGGCGCAAAACCGGCTGCATGACGCGCGTTTACCTGAGCCTTGGTTCCAATCTCGAGCCGGAAAAACATCTGCGCTCCGCGCTGCGGGAACTGCGCGCGCGCTTCGGCGCGCTGATCGTCTCGCCGGTGTACCGTTTTCCGGCGGTCGGTTTCGACGGTCCGGATTTTCTCAATCTCGCTGTCGGCATCGACACCGACCTGAGCGCCACTGTGCTCAACGACTGGCTGCACGCACTCGAAGACCGGTATGGCCGCCGCCGCGACGTGGCGCGTTTTTCCAGCCGCACGCTCGACATCGACATCGTGCTGTTCGGCGATCAGATGCTGAAAGGGCCCGGCAGTCTCGAAGTGCCGCGTCCGGAACTCAAGTACGCGTTCGTGCTCAAGCCGCTCGCGGATATCGCGCCGGATGTCACGCATCCGCAGCTGCACAAAACGATCGGGCAATTGTGGCGCGAGTTTCCCGCGGAGAAAGACCATTCCGCACGGATCGCGGATTGGTAGCTTCAGATCAGCAGCGCGCGGCCGCCATCGACGCGCAGGATCTGTCCGGTCGTAAACTTCGCGTCGCGCACGAGAAACAACACCGCGGCGGCGACATCCGGCGGCGTGCCGGCGCGCTGCAACGGCGTGCGCGCGACCAGTTCCTGCTGATCGGCATACGCCTTGCCGGATTCCGGCCACAGCACCGCGCCCGGCGCGATGCCGTTCACGCGCACTTCCGGGCCAAGTTCCCTGGCCAGGCTCAGCGTCATCATGGCCAGGGCGGCTTTCGCCATGCAGTACACGGGATGCCGCGGCAGCGGACGCTCGGCATAGATGTCCACCATGTTGACGATGCAGCCGTGCGTGCTCTTCAAATGTGGCGCCGCGGCCTGGGCCAGAAAAAACGGTGCCTGCGCGTTGCTCGCGAACAGTTCATTCCACTGTTGCACGGTGACCGTGCCGAGCGGGGTCGGATAGAACGCCGAGGCATTGTTGATCAGCGCGTCGAGGCGACCGAACCGGGCAATGCCTTGTTCGACGATCGCGGGCGCCTGTTCGATATCGGCAAGCTCGCCGGCAATGGCACAGGTGCTGTCACGGCGTGCGCCTTCCAGCTCGGCGCATAGCGCATCCATCTCGGCCCGCGAATGCCGGTAGTGCAGGGCGAGATCGTAGCCGGCCGCATGCAGCGTGCGCGCGATCTGCGCGCCGACACGCTTGGCGGCGCCGGTGATCAAGGCGACGCGGCGCTGCTCGGTTGCTTCATTCATGCGAGGATTGCACCCCATTTTACCGCGGAATGCCAGCGTGCGCTTCGAATTGCCCGAGCTTGAGTCCGACGAACGCGCGCACAGAGAGCGTCTCGCGGCATTGCTCCGCGCCGAAATCGGCGCGGCCGGCGGTGCGCTCGATTTCGAGCGCTATATGGAACTTGCGCTGTACGCGCCCGGCCTTGGCTATTACAGCGCGGGCGCGACGAAATTCGGCGCGGCCGGCGATTTCGTCACGGCGCCGGAACTGGGGTTCGTGTTCGCGCGTTGTCTCGCCCGCGCGCTCGCGCCGACGCTGCGCGAAACCCGCGGCGACGTGCTGGAGATCGGACCGGGCAGTGGCGCGCTGGCGGCCGAACTGCTGCTGGAACTGGAACGGCTCGAGGCACTCCCCGCGCGCTATCGCCTGCTCGAGCGCAGCGCGGACCTGCGCGAGCGCCAGCAGGCGATGCTGATACGGCGTTGTCCACATTTGTACAAAATCGCCGTGTGGCTCGATGCGCCGCCTGCACAAACATGGCGCGGCGTGCTGCTGGCGAACGAGGTGATCGACGCGCTGCCGGTACGGCTGTTCGTGCTGCGCGACGGCGGCGTGTTCGCGCGGGCGGTCGGCGTGAATCCGTCCGGCGAGTTTGCATGGCGCGACGTTCCCGCGGATACGGCGCTCGCCGCTGCGGTCGCTCGAGTGCTGGATGCGCGTGCGCTGCCGCAACCCTATATTTCCGAAATCTGCACGCTGCTTCCGGGCTGGTTCGCCGAAGTGACGCGTACCCTGGAACACGGCATCGCCTGGTTCATCGATTACGGCTGCGCTCGCGCCTGTTATTACGCGCCCGCACGGCGCGCGGGCACGTTGCGTTGCCATTACCGTCATCGCGCGCACGACGATCCGCTGATCCTGACCGGCTTGCAGGACATCACCGCGTGGGTCGACTTCGATGCATTGATCGAAGCCGGTGCGGCCGCGGGATTTGCTCTTGCCGCGTACACGTCGCAGGCGCAGTTCCTGATCGGGCATGGGTTGGACGAAGTCTTCGCAAACGCGCACGCGCAGGCGCCGGACGAGGCCACGCGTTACCGACTCGCGCAAGAGGTCAAGCGCCTGACTCTCCCGGGTCAGATGGGAGATGCGTTTGCGGTGGTCGCGCTGCGGCGTTGACGTCGACAAGTTGTCCGTACATATCGAGACGGACGTTGCCTCCTTCGCGGGACGTCCGTATAGTCGCGCGCCCACAGGGATGGGCACATTTCTTGCGAGCCAGACGGCTGCGTGCCTCGCCAGGGACGGTATGCGTTTTTCTTTTCGGGGGTTGTTTAATGCTCATGTCGCATCGTGATCTCGGCGTTCGTGCGCCGGGCGCAAAGATTTTCGCGTCGCTCTTTGGCCTGTTGCTGGTGCTGGTAGGCGTGGCAACGAATGCGCGTGCCGAGGACGGTGATGACGACTTCCGACCCGTCGTGTCGGCGACGCAGTACGCGGCAGACGCCGCGACGCCGGGCGTCCTGACGGTGACGCAAGACGTGTACCACGACGTGTTGCCCACGCTGCGCGGTACGCCGGTATTGCCATTCTATGGTCCGAAGGGTTTCCACTTTGAGGGATTGATTGCCCTGCCGCCCGGATCGGAAAACCAGACCGACGGTGCTGTGCAAGGCCCTGCGCACGGACCGCTGGCACCGACCCCACCACTGATCAGCACGGTGCAGGGCGTCGGCAACAGCGGGCCCGGAGGTTCAACCTGGATCACCGGCACTCCTCCCGATACGAACGGTGCGGTCGGCAGCACCCAGTACGTGCAGTCCGTCAATGGCAGTCTCGTTGTGCTCGACAAGGCAACAAAGTCCGTCGTCTATGGTCCTGTCTTCAACAACACCTTGTGGAACGGCATCAGTGCGGGTCAGTGTGGAACGCGCAACGATGGTGATCCGGTTGTCGCATACGACAAAGCTGCAGACCGCTGGGTGATCACGCAGTTTTCGGTGCCTAGCAACAGCGGCCCGGATTGGCAGTGCGTGGCAGTCTCGCAAACCAACGATGCGACCGGGAGTTGGAACCGCTACGTGTTCCAGTATGCGGGATTCAACGATTACGGAAAGTTGGGCGTGTGGCCGGACGCCTACTACATGACCTTCAACATGTTCGGCGCGGAATCCGGCGCCAAATTGTGTGCGTTCGACCGCAATGCCATGTTGGCCGGCGCAACGGCAACGCAGCAATGTTTCCAACTCGCCAGCAGTCTCGGTGGCGTGTTGCCATCGGATTTGGATGGCAACAACCCGCCACCGGCGGGCGCGCCCGAATACCTGCTGAACTTCGGTACCAATTCGCTCAATCTGTGGAAGTTTCACGTCGATTGGTCGAATACGGCGAATACCACGCTGACCGGCCCGATCAGCATCCCCGTCGCGTCGTTCTCGGAGGCGTGTGGCGGCGGCGCCTGCATTCCGCAGCACTCGGTGCCACACCCCGCAAAGGCAGCCACCCTGGATTCCCTTGCGGATCGCCTGATGTTCCGCTTGGCGTATCGAAATTTTGGCGACCACGAATCGCTCGTCGTCAGTCATTCCGTCACTGCTGGCGCCGGCGCCGCTGTGCGCTGGTATGAGATCCGCAGTCCGGGTACCACCCCGGTGGTGTATCAGCAATCTACGTACGCGCCGGACAACACGCTGTATCGCTGGATGCCCTCCATTGCCATGGACCAGAACGGCAATATCGCGCTCGGCTACAGCACATCGAGCAGCACGACGTATCCGTCGATCGCCTACACCGGCCGGCTCGTCACGGACACGCTGAGCACGATGGGCGCCGAGGTGCAAATGGCCGCCGGCACTGGTTCGGAGACCTACAATCGCTGGGGCGACTACAGTGCGATGACGGTCGACCCGGTCGACGACTGCACGTTCTGGTACACGAACGAATATGTGTTGACGACCGGTGAGTTCACCTGGGATACCAGTATCGGTTCGTTCAAATTCCCGGGTTGTGGCGGCGGCAAGACGAACCAGACCGTCACGTTCCCGAACCCGGGCCCCGTGACTTATAGCCCGAGCGGCACCTTCGCGCTCGGCGCAACCGCTTCCTCCGGTCTGACGGTTTCGTATACCTCGAACACTACCGGCGTGTGCACGGTGTCCAGCACCACGGTGACTATCGTCACCGCGGGCACCTGTTCGATCAGCGCCAATCAGGCGGGCAATGCCACCTACAACCCGGCGCCGACGGTCACCGACCTGATCACGATCAGCAAGACGGGTCAGACGATCACGTTCCCGAATCCGGGTCCGGTGACGTACAGCGTGGGCGGCACGTTCGCGCTCGGTGCGACGGCGAGTTCGGGTCTGAGTGTGACGTACACCTCGACCACGCTGGGCGTGTGCACGGTTTCAGCTTCCACGGCGACCATCGTGGCGGCAGGCACGTGCACGATCAAGGCGGACCAGGCCGGCAACACGAACTACAGCGCCGCGCCGCAGGTCAGCGACGACATCACGATCAGCAAGGCGGGTCAGACCATCACGTTTACGTCGGTACCGCCGGGCAGCGCGACGGTCGGCGGAGCTACTTACAATGTGACTGCGACCGGCGGCGCTTCGGGCAACGCGGTGACGTTCACGATCGATGCAACGGCGAGCAGCATCTGCTCGATCAGCGGTTCGACGGTATCCTTCATCGGCATCGGTACATGCGTGATCGATGCGGACCAGGCCGGCAATACGAACTACAATGCGGCATCGCAGGTGCAGCAGTCCTTTGCCGTAGGGAAAGGCAGTCAGACGATCACGTTCCCGAACCCGGGTCCGGTGACGTACAGCTCCGGCGGTACGTTCGCGCTCGGTGCGACGGCGAGTTCCGGTCTGACGGTGACGTATACCTCGACCACGCTGGGTGTGTGCACGGTTTCAGCTTCCACGGTGACGATCGTCACGGCAGGCACGTGCACGATCAAGGCCGACCAGGCCGGCAACTCGAACTACAGCGCCGCACCGCAAGTCAGCGACGACATCACGATCAGCAAGGCGGGTCAGACGATCACATTCCCGAACCCGGGTCCGGTGACGTACAGCTCCGGCGGTACGTTCGCGCTTGGTGCGACGG
>Ga0105239_10006300_pt1 | contig 13797 bp, 10 predicted proteins | sample KBSC44metaG_FD_92761 | JGI IMG/M metagenome (GOLD analysis project Ga0105239, IMG submission 92761) | Corn rhizosphere microbial communities from Kellogg Biological Station, Michigan, USA - KBS C4-4 metaG | ecosystem: Host-associated > Plants > Roots > Rhizosphere > Soil | place: Michigan, USA... | reverse complement strand
CGCTCATAATTAAGGCGTTTAGAAACTATGTGTTTCGAGGGCCAAAGCTGCTTCCAATGATGACAAAGAAGCTAGACATCACACGGGGTCGCGGGATTTTCGGACTTGGGTTCTCGCTCCTCCTGGTTAGCGCCAGCCTTGGTATCGCAGGCGCGGGTCACGAAGCTCCCGTGGCCGATGCGGTAGAGCGTGGCGATAAGCAGGCGGCTGCGTCCTTGATCAAGAGCGGCGCCGATGTGAACGCAGTGCAGAGCGATGGCGCGACGGCCTTGCATTGGGCGGCCTACCTGAACGATGCCGAGACGACCGCATTGCTGTTGCGCGCTGGCGCGAAAGTGGATGCGCGCAACGACCTGGGGGTCACACCTCTGGCCCTCGCTGCTCAGCAGGGCGGCGCCGCGGTCATCGAGCAACTCCTTAAGGCGGGTGCCAAGCCGAATGATCCCGTGAATTTCGTGGATGCCGGAGAAACACCCCTGATGCACGCAGCGCGGTCCGGCAGCGTGGACGCGGTAAAGGTGCTCGCGAAAGCCGGCGCGGACTTGAACGCTAAGGAGAACTGGAACGGACAGACGGCGCTGATGTGGGCGGCTGCCGAAGGGCACGCCACGGTTATTGAGACGCTGATTGAGTTCGGAGCCGACATCAAGGCGCGGTCCAACGCCGGAACCACGCCCTTCATGTTCGCCGTGCGGAAAGGCAACATGGCCTCGGTCAAGGCCATGCTGGCGGCGGGCGCGGACGTGAACGAAAAGCGAACCGATCTTGCCACGCCCCTGCTGGTAGCGATCATTAACGGGTACGAAGACATCGCGGAACTGCTGCTTGATAAGGGAGCGGATCCGAACGCTGAAGGCGGATCGACCGAACTGACGATACAAGGCATGCGGGCCAAGCCGCAGAAGATCGTGCTCAAGACGCCGACCTTCCGTGAGCAGCTGCGGGACGTCGGCAGTGAGGGCGGAAACGGAAAGAACAACACCTTCGGCAAGCCGCTGCAGGCTGCCGTGCACGTCGCCAACTGGCACATCAGTGACGAATTCATTTCGGCGAACGTCGACCGGCTGCGCCTCATCAAGGCGCTGGTGGCACACGGGGCGGATGTCAACGGACGCAACACTGACATGGAGCCCAGGTGGTCAGGCGCCCGGTATCGCCACCGCCTGGTGGGGGCAACCGCATTTTTGTTTGCGGCCAAGGCCGCCGACGTCGAGGCGATGCGCCTGCTGCTGAAACTGGGCGCGGATCCTAACATCAACACCGGCGTCAACATCACGCCGCTCATGGCGGCCGCAGGCATAGCGTGGGCCTCAAATCAGGAACGCGCCAGCGAGGAACAGGTGCTGGAGGCGGTTAAGCTTCTGGTCGAAGAATGCGGCGCCGACGTCAATTTCGTGGCCGACACCGGCGAAACCGCGATGCACGCGGCGGCCTACCGGGGCGCCAACAGCGTGGTTCAGTATCTGTTCGACAAAGGCGCGAAGCTCGACGTGGTCGACAAAAGCGGACGTACGCCGCTGACTATCGCCGAGGGTGTGGAGTACGGCAATTCCTTCGCTGCGCAGCCACAGACGGCCGAACTTCTGCGTAAACTTGGAGCGAAAGAAATACCGTGTCCGAATCTGTGCCCAAACTTGATCCCAGAAGACAAATTGCCGCCCGAGGAGGCCAAGAAATGAGACCCGGATGGCCTGCGGTTGTTGCTGCAGGGTGTTTCTTTGTCGCCGTAGCCTATAACCTGCGCGGCAGCCCGCAGCAAAGCAGCGATACCTCGTCCCCGCACGTGTCAGCCCCCACGTCGGCCGTTGCCGACCGGCAGGCGGTCCTCAGCAGGTACTGCTTCATGTGCCACAACGAGAAGCTGAAATCGGGCGGACTCGCGCTCAGCACACTGGATCTGGGGAACTTGGGCAAAAATCCCGAGAAGTGGGAAAAGGTTGTTCGCAAGCTGCGCACGGGCGCCATGCCGCCGGGCAAAATGCCGCGGCCCGATAAGGCCACTACCGAAACCATAGTCTCGGGAATCGAGGCCGATCTCGACCGGGCTGCACTCGACAATCCCAACCCCGGCCGCCCGTCGCTACAGCGCCTGAACCGCTCCGAGTACCGCAATGCCATCCGCGATCTGCTCGCGCTTGATATTGACGCCGCTTCGATGCTACCGGCCGATGCCGCGGGCTACGGGTTCGACAACAATGCGGATGCGCTATCGCTGTCTCCTGCACTGACGGAACGCTACCTCGGCGCGGCGGCGAAAATCAGTCAGATGGCGCTGTCGCGGCCACGCGGATTGCCGACTCCCGAAACTTTCTTCGTGCCTACCGATCGCAATCAGGCAGTCCGCGTCAGCGACCAGCTGCCTTTCGGGTCGCGTGGGGGGCTCGCGGTGCACCACTATTTCCCCGCCGATGGCGAGTACTTGTTTGAAATGCGTCCGAAAGAGAGCGGAGTTGCTGGCGGGTTCGAGGGCATCACCGCGGAAGTACATCAAGTCGAGGTCAGGTTGGACGACGTCAAGGTCTGGGCCGGTACGATCGGCGGGCCAGAGTTCGTTCATAAGCGCGGACCGAACGCGGGCGGCGCCACGGAAGAGGAGATGAATAAGAAGATCCTCGAGGGGCTCAAGTTCCACGTTCCGGTGAAGGCCGGTGAGCATTTGATTCAGGCGTATTTCATCGCGAAGACCGAAGCGTACGTCGAGGATCTGTTCGACCCGTCCATCCGGCGCGAAAATTATCGCAACCCAGCCGGCCCGCCCAAACTTTCGACGCTGACCGTCACGGGTCCTCAGACCGGCACGTCGGCGGTCTCGGATACGCCGAGCCGGCAGCGAATTTTGCTGTGCACTCCTCAGTCAGCAAAGGACGAGGTGTGCGCGAAGAAGATTATTTCAACGCTGGCGCGGCGGGCGTACCGTCGTCCGGTGACGGATGCCGATCTTCAGGTGCCTCTGGTTTCATTCCGCAGTGGCCTGGCCCGCGCCGGATTTGAGTCGGGCATCGAGATGGCTCTGCGCAGCATCCTGGTGAGCCCCAACTTCCTGTTCCGTTTCGAGGATCAACCCGCGGGTCTGGCAGACCATGCTCCGTATCGGATCAGCGACCTGGAGCTGGCGTCGCGGCTGTCGTTCTTCCTGTGGAGCAGCATCCCGGATGAGGAACTGATTGGCGTCGCGGAAAAGAAGACTCTCCACCAGCCCGAAGTCCTGCAGAAGCAGGTGCGCCGGATGCTGGCCGACTCGCGCTCGCAGGCGCTGGTCGACAATTTCGCGGGCCAGTGGCTATTCATCCGCAATGTGGCTACGCACCAGCCGAGCCCGGAGATCCTATTCCACTTCGACGACAACCTCCGCCAGGCCTTCGAGCAGGAGACGGAGTTGTTCTTCGAGAGTATCATCCGCGAGAATCGCAGCGTCATCGATCTGCTAGACGCCAATTACACGTTCCTGAATCAGCGCCTGGCAGAGCACTACGGAATCCAAGGCGTGCGAGGGGAACGATTCCGGCGAGTCGAACTGCCCGAAAATAGCCCGCGACGCGGCCTGCTTGGAAAGGGCTCGACTCTCATGGCGACGTCGTATGCCAACCGGACCTCGCCAGTCGTCCGCGGAAAATGGATTCTGGACAACATATTCGGAGCGCCGCCTCCGCCGCCGCCACCGAATGTGCCGCTCCTTAAAGAGGAGAGGGATCCGCGCAAAGTCTTGCCGATGCGCGAGCAGATGGCGGCGCACCGAGCCAATCCGGTATGCGCAGGCTGTCATGCACAGATGGACCAACTGGGATTCGCGCTCGAAAACTTCGACGGAATCGGCGAGTGGCGCGACATTTATGCGTCCGGAGCGCGTGTCGACGCGTCTGCCGAGCTTCCGGACGGGACTAAGTTCAACGGCCCCAACGAACTGCGCCAGGTGCTGCGCAAACGCTCCGACGATTTTGTGACCACCGTGACGGAGCGGCTCTTGACCTACGCATTGGGGAGGGGCCTCGACGCTACCGACTATCCCGCGGTCCGCAAGATTAAGCGGGACGCGGCGCCCGATAATTACCGGTTTGAATCGCTGATTCAGGCGATTGTGACGAGTACGCCGTTTGAAATGAGAACGGCTCAAGTGAGCACAGAATAGAAGAATTTGATATTTTTGCTAATAGCAGGAGGCTGACAGATGGTGATCACCAAGACGGCATTACATCGCCGAACGTTCATTCGCGGGATGGGGGCGGCCGTGGCGTTGCCGCTGCTGGACGCAATGATTCCGGCCATGCGAGCTCAATCAAAGGGGGCGCCTCGTTTCACCGCCATCTACTTCGGCAACGGCGCGAACATGTTCCAATGGACGCCGGCTACCGAAGGCGCCGGGTTCGAGTTCTCTCCGACCCTGAAGCCTTTAGAACCCTTCCGCAGCCGGGTCAATGTCTTCACTGGCCTGGATAACTTCCAGGCAACAGACCAAGGCGACGTCGGCGGGCAGCATCCGCGCGCCGCGCCGGCGTTCATGAGCTGTGCGCACCCCAAGCAGACAGAAGGCGCCGACGTGCGTGCCGGTAAGACCATCGACCAATATATCGCCGACAAGATCTGTCTCGACACTAAGCTTTCGTCGCTCGAAGTCTCAGTCGACCGCAACGATGTCGTCGGCGCCTGCGACCATGGCTACGCCTGCGCGTACATGAACTCGCTGGCCTGGAAGTCGCCGACCAATCCTCTGCCTACCGAGACCAATCCGCGTTTCGTCTTTGAGCGCATGTTTGGCATCGGCGCCACTACCGAAGAGCGCCTTACGCGGACCAAGGAAGACCGCAGCATTCTGGATGGCCTCACGCAGGAGATCTCCGATCTGCGCAAGAAGCTCGGTGCCCGCGACCGCACCAAGCTGGGCGAATATTTTGACGCCGTGCGCGACGTCGAGCAGCGCATCGCCAAGAGCGAATCGACCAACAGCACTTTCGAAGTGCCGTCGCAGCCGGTGGGCGTTCCCGCGACGTTCCGAGAATACGCCGAACTGATGTTCGACCTGCAAGTACTGGCATTCCAGGCGGATATCACCCGCGTCACCTCGTTCATGATGGCGCGCGAGAACATCAATCGCTCGTATCCCGAGATCGGCTTGCCGGAAGCGCATCACTCCATGTCGCACCACGACAACAATCCGGAGAAGCTCGCAGCTTACGCCAAGCTAAACCAATATCACGTCGATACGCTCGCCTACTACCTGAAGCGGCTGGATTCAATTAAGGACGGCGACGGCACACTGCTCGATCACACTGCAGTTCTCTACGGAGGCGGCATGAGCGACGGCAATGTCCACAATAACTACAACGTTCCGGTGGTGGTGGTGGGCGGCAAGACGGTGCAGCTCAAGGGCGACCGGCACCTCAAATACCCGAAGGGAACGCCTCTGGCGAACCTCATGCTGGCCCTGATCGACCGTTTCGGCATACACATCGAGAAGTTTGGGGACAGCACGTCCGAGATCGATCTGCTGACGGTCTAAGCGATCAGACATTCTGGTCTGAAAACGTCGCGGATGCTGAAAGGCATTCGCGACGTTTTGTTTGTATTGTCATTCCGCCAAAATGTCCCCGCGCCATGGCAGCCTGAAGAAGCCGCTGTGCAGCTCGGCGGTAACTGTCTTCCCTATTCTCTCGCGCGATCGAATTCACGCGAGCCAATGTTAAAGTCCTCCTCCGTCCTGCCCGGCCGCCACGAAGTGACCCATAGGTAGTATGGTCCTGCCTGAATGGGCGAGTGGACAAGTCCCGTGGGGTGATAAACCGCGCGCAACCACCACCCACTTTCGTTTGGCAGCTTGAGCACGATGCTCAAGATCTGCAGGATCGGGACGAAAAGAAAGGCTCCCAAGAGGAATCCCATCGTACGGCGGGCATCCAGTAGAGGACAGAACGACTGTGCGAGCAGGCTAACGAATACTCCCGGCACGAGCATAAGGATATACAACACCCATATGCCGCGAGCGCAGTGGGAGCCCAGCACCCGTTCCGCTCTTGCTAAGTTGAATTCCAATCCGCATGTTGGAAAGCCCACCGTTTCCTCGTCTGTGCTGACTGGGAGCCGGCCCCGAATGTTATAGGCGCGCCAGCGCAAATTCATGCTGCCGCCGATGATGCGGCCCATCGTGCTCGTTGGTTGATTTGAAGCTCTCATAGCGCCCATCACCTGCCTCCACGCGGATCCGATGCATGAGCGCGCTCTGGGACTCTTCCAGCATCGGGATCGTACGGGCCACGTCCACCGCGAACTGCAACTGCTCCATCGTCGTCACACCCACCACCTGGCCGGCCACCGGCTGGCTGAGCGCAAATCCCAGCAGATCCGCCGCTCCGACGTTCATATTCTCCAAGACGCGCCCGCACGGCCAACCGCCGCCGAAGCTCTTCATGCCGATCGCCGCCACACCTTTCTCATGGCACACCGGCACCACCTGGTTGAGAAAACTGCGGTACTGCGAATCCATCACGTTGATGGGCATCTGGCACGCGTCCCACGCGTGCGGCATACCCAGCGCCTTGAGGTGAATCCGCGGATCCTTATGTCCCGTGAACCCGATATACCGCACCTTCCCGGCCTGCTGCGCTTCCACAGCCGCCCGCACGGCGCCGCGCTCGAACAACCACTCCGGATCGTTATCGTACGAGAGTTCATGAAACTGCCATAAATCCAGGTAGTCGGTCTGCAAGCGGCGCAGGCTCTGCTCCAGATTGCGCAGCGACCCATCATAATCGCGCTCGCAATTCTTCGTCATCAGAAACACCTGCTTGCGCTTCCCGTCGATCGCCAGCGCGCGGCCCATCGCTTCCTCGGCGTAGCCATCGTGATATTCCCAGGCGTTATCGAAGAAATCGACACCCAGGTCGATCGCGGCATGCATGATGCGGATGGATTCGCGCTCGTCGGTCTTCTCCAGCGCCGGCCTCGCAACTACGTGCCAGCCGCCCAGGCACAGCAGCGAAACACTTTCCGCCGCTCGCCCGAAGGGCCGTCGCGGAACGCTGGAACCGGTCTTAAGAGTCTGGGAGGCGATAGCCTGCTGCGCGAGTTGCTGAATGGTTTGTGATCTCACAATATCGCTACTTTAACGCAACTGGAAGTAAGATATGAGCATGAAGAAAATGCTTCCGTTGCTAGTGGCGTCGCTTACTTGCTGCCAATTGAGCGCACAGGCTCCGCCCTGCCAGACGATCGAAGTGAGTATTGTGGCCGAACGGCCAGGTCGTTCCAGCCGTCAAATCGTTTCCGATGAAGGAAAACGCATTTACTTGATCGGGAAGCCACTATTAACTAGCAACGATTTCACGCATGCGAATGTGTCGTTGACGGAGGGCCAATTCGTACTCAATTTGGAAATGACTACAGAGAGCGCACAGCGCGTTCAGACGTTTACCGGCAACAATGTAGGGAAGGAAATGGCGTTCGTGGTAAACGGGCGCCTTATCAGAACGCCAAGGATCCGCGATCCGATTGTCGGGAACGGCTTTCTTATTGGAGCGTTTGGCCGGGATGAAACTCAGAAATTAGCGGACGCGATCAATCGGCCTGACGGTCTCTGCAACAAACCGCTATCCAAACATTAGCCGAGCTGCACACTCCGATCACGTACGCGCCTCGAACTTGTAAATGCTTTCCATGAGGATCCACTTCTCGCCCGGCTTCGCGACGGGCAATGGTTTCTGGAAATTCCACATGAGCTGCTCCCACTCCTGCACCTGGGGATTGTCGCGATCGAGCTTGGCCTTCTCCTCAAACGAAAATCGCTCGTCAACTTCCAGGATCATCACCAGGCGCGTATCCAATTGATATAGCTCCAGGTCCAGAATTCCGGCCTGCTGCAGGCTATCGGTAACTGCCGGCCACACCGCCTGATGATGCCGCCGATATTCGCGGATCAATTCCGGATCGTCCTTGAGATCCAGCGTAAGGCAGTAGCGCCGCTTCATGCCTCGTGCCTCCTGGCGGCGAAACTCAGGATATAGACGTAGCTCACCAGCGGGACGATCAGCGCGCGCTGGATGTTGGTGGCGTCCGAAACATATCCCATGGTCACGGGCAGAACCGCGCCCCCAATGATCGACATCACCAGCAATGACGACCCCAGCTTGGTATATGCGCCCAGGCCTTTGATGCTCAACGCGAAGATAGTCGGAAACATGATCGAGTGGAAAAAGCCGATCAGCACAACCGCATAAATCGGGACGCTTCCGGCAGTCACCAGAGCCACAATGACGCAGATTAGACAGGCCGCGGCGAATGCCGCCAGCAGCCGCGACGCCGGAATGTACTTCATGATGGCTGAACCAGCGAATCGCCCGATCATGAACCCAAGCAGGTGCCATTTTAAGTAGGCGGCCGCGGCTTTGTCCGCTGTGCCCGGCACTAGATACTCCGTCAGGCGGATGATAAAACTTGCGACCCCGACTTGGGCGCCCACATAGAAGAACTGCGCCAGCACGCCGCGAACCAGATGCGGATGCTTCCAGACTTCGCGCAATTTCTGCGGTTCAGGGGAGTCGTCCTGCACTTCCGGGAGTTTCGTAAAGTAAATCATCGCGGCCACCGCGAGAAAGATGGAAGCGATGATCAGGTATGGGATTCTCACCGTGTATGCCTCGGCGTTTTGCGCCGACTGCGACTCGGTATTCGTGAGAATGAACGCAGCTCCTATGACCGGCGTGACCACGGCGCCCACCGAGTTGAAGGACTGCGCCAGATTCAGTCGCCGTTCGGCCGATTCCGCCGGTCCCAGCACCGTGACGTAAGGATTCGCCGCGACTTCGAGAAAGCTTTGCCCGCAAGCCATCACGAATAGCGCGAGCAGAAAAAACCAGTAGACCAGAATAGTAGCCGCCGGGATGAACAACAACGCGCCCGTCGCGCATAGGGCAAGGCCGGTCAGAATTCCTTTCTTATAGCCGATCCGCTCCATCAGGCGGCCCGCCGGAAGCGCCGCCAGAAAGTATCCTCCAAAGAATGCGGTTTGGATCAGGGAAGATTGCAGATCCGTCAGCCGGAACGCCTTCTTCAGATGCGGGATCAAGACGTCGTTAAGATTGACTCCCAGCGCCCAGAGGAAGAACAGGCTGGTGATCAGCACCAGTGGCAGGATGTACTTTCGCTCGGTCAGCGGAACGGGGGGGGCGCCCGTGGCGGGGGATGTACCGGCCGTGTTCGCGGTTGTCATGAGATCGCACGGTCCAGATGCACGTAGCCGCCATCGACGTATAGATGCTGGCCGGTGATGTGGCTGGCCTTCCCGGAAATCAGGAACGTTACCATGGACGCGATCTCATCCGGCGTCGTCATCCGCTTGCCTAAGGGAATTCGCGCAACGATGCCGGCCAGCTTTTCCTCGGGATCGGGGAACGTTTCGAGCCAGCTGCGATAGAGTGGCGTCATCACTTCCGCGGGAACCACCGCGTTGCTGCGGATGCCATAAGGCGCCAGTTCTACAGCCCACTCGCGCGTCAGAGCGAGGATCGCGCCCTTCGCCGAGGCATAACCGGACGTGTCTCCCTGCCCCGTGAGCGCGGTCTTCGATGCAATATTCACCACCGATCCGCGAGAGTCCTTCAGCGCGGGCAGCGCGTAGTGGGCCATGTTGTAATAGTGCAGCAAGTTCCGTTGCAGTGACGCGACGTATTCCGCCGGATTCCCGCGCTCCAGACCCACGCGGTCATTCACACCCGCGTTGTTGACTAATGCGTCCAGCCTCCCGAAGTGTTCCAGCGTCTGATCCACGGTCTGCCTGCAATTCTCCGCCGACGTCAAATCGCCCGCGACCACGTAGACCTTGGCTCGGGCAACTTCATGTTCCGCGGAGCGATCGGCGATGACCGCGGCCGCCCCTTCGTTCACGACGGCGCGCACAATAGCAGCGCCGATTCCCGACGCTCCCCCCGTGATCAGTACAACTCTGTCCTTGAGATCCAGGTCCATGAGGCTACTTCGAGACGTTCTTGTAGACCTTGCCGTTTCGCATGACAAAAACCACGCGCCGGACCGCCGTGATGTCCTTGAGCGGATCTCCGTCGACAGCCACAATATCCGCCGACATATTCGGCGCGATGGAGCCGATTTTATCGCCCAGCCGCAGTGATTCAGCCGCCGCCGAGGTACCGCTGATAATCGCGTCCATCGGCGGCTGGCCCCCGTCCTTGACGCGATAGATAAATTCCTCCGCGTTGCGGCCGTGAGAACCAGCCACGGCATCGGTCCCCAGCACGATTTTCATGTGCAGCGCCATGGCCCGTTTCAGGACATCCGACATCTGGGGGATCGCCTTCTGCATGTACGCGAAGCCTTCTTCCGTGTAGTTACCTATGCCCAGGAACTTTGGTTTGTTCTCCAGGTAGTTATGAAACACTAAGAAGTTCGGATCGAAGTACACGCCGTGACTGGCAATTAATTTCAAGGCTTCATCATCCAGCAATACCCCGTGTTCAATCGAGCTGCAGCCGGCCAAAACCGCAGCCTTGGCTCCGCTGGAAGCATGCGCATGAACCACCGATCGCAAGCCTTGGGCGGTGGCTTCGCTGCAGGCCGCGCGAATCTGGTCGTCGGACATGGTCTGGGCTCCGCCATCGCGGATCGATGCCGTCGCAAAGAGCTTGACCACGTCGGCACCATCGGCTTTTGCTTTCCTGACGAACGCGCGGATCTGCTCGGGATTGCCGGTGTCGGCGTAAATCGCCCGCAGCGACGTAATGATTCTCGGGCCGGGCAATTGCCCTGAATTAATCAGATCGCGAACGGGACCGTCGGCTTCCGCGCCGACGCTTTGAACGGTCGTGAATCCGCCCATCAGGGTCGCATAGGCGTTCGCTGCGTCATACAATGCGCTAAGTGTCGGGGCTTCCTTGCTGCCGGCGCCCCCTTCTTCCGCGCGGTTGTTCGCATCAAAGTGGAAGCCGATATGGACGTGGGTGTCGATCCACCCTGGCATGACGGTCAAACCCGAGAGATCGTAGTTGGCCTTTTCGGCGCCGCCGGAGATCCGCAGGATCTTTCCGCCTTCGATGACGACGTTGCGGTTCTTTAAGACATTGCCCTTGCCATCCAGGATCGTCGAAGTCTTTAGCACCACCGGCTGGGCCGCAACCCAAGTGGCGCACAGAAGCAAGCACAGGTTTACGTTTCGTCTCATGTTTGTCTCCGCAACTGAACCATCCTACTATGTGCGCGGTCCGCATCGGGTACACTTAGCTGATCCAATGAACGGCCGCATCCTTCTCTGGTCCATCACATCCGCCCTGGCGGGATTTCTCTTCGGATTCGATACGGTAGTCATATCCGGCGCGGAACAAAGCATTCAGGCGCAGTGGGGCTTGGGAGCCGGAATACACGGGATTGTAATGGCTTCAGCCCTTTACGGCACGGTGCTGGGTTCGCTCGTCGGCGGCTGGCCCACCGATCGGTACGGACGCAAGCCCACCTTGCTGTTTATCGGCATCCTCTATATCGTGGGGGCGGTCGGCTCAGCGATTGCCAACGGCCCAATCGTCTTCATCGCCGCACGCGTCATGGGCGGTTTGGGGATCGGCATCTCGACGGTGGCTGCGCCGCTCTACATCTCTGAGATCGCGCCGCCCCAGTACCGCGGCCGGCTCGCCGGAATGTTTCAATTCAACATCGTGTTCGGAATTCTGATGGCCTTCTTGTCCAACGCGCTGCTCGCCGGACTCGGCGAAAATGCCTGGCGCTGGATGCTGGGTGTGGCCGCATTTCCTTCGCTCGCCTATGCCGTGCTATGCCTCGGTCTGCCCGAAAGCCCTCGCTGGCTTCTCGGCAAGAGGAATGATCGCGAGGCCGGCATGAGCGTGCTCCGACTCATCGAGCCCAAGGCCTCCGAAGCTCAGATCGCTAGCTACGCCGAGGCGATCCAGGCCGCGTCCTCTCAGAATATTTCCAAGGGCAGATTCTGGACCCGCCAGCTTCGTACTCCCATCGTTCTGGCCTTCCTCATCGCGTTCTTTAACCAGCTTTCAGGCATTAACGCGATTCTCTACTTCGCGCCGCGCATTTTTGAGTTGACTGGGCTCGCGGCGAAGGCCGCCCTCCTGCAATCGGTCGGGATCGGTGTGACCAACCTCATCTTCACCTTCGTCGGACTCTGGCTGATTGACCGGCTGGGCCGCCGTACCCTGTTATTCATCGGATCGTTCGGCTACATCGGATCGCTGGGGCTGACGGCCTGGGCGTTCTTTACGGGCCACTACAGCATTGTGCCGGTGTGCATCTTCGCGTTCATCGCTGCGCATGCCGTCGGGCAGGGAGCAGTGATCTGGGTATTCATCTCTGAAATTTTTCCGAACCGGCATCGTGCCGAGGGCCAGACACTTGGCAGTTCCACGCACTGGATTTTCGCGGCCCTGCTGACCACGTTCTTCCCCAAAATGGTCTCGGCATTCCCGCCAGGCTACGTGTTCCTGTTCTTTGCCGCAATGATGGTGCTACAACTCATCTGGGTAACGGTAATGGTCCCCGAGACCAAGGGCGTGCCGCTGGAGCAAATTCAAAAACGCTTGGCGATCCAGTAGCGTTTCAGTTCAGCGGCTGGACCTTCACGATGGACGCACCGTGATTGTTGCCCACCCAGAACGTAACCGGCGTGGTGGAGTTGTCGACGAACACTCTGCGGATATTCGTGAACCTTGGTAGCAAATACTCCACGAATTCGCCGGTCTTGGGGTTCAGGCGCAGGACCGTGTCCGTGAACTCCCCGCCGCCCCAGGCCTCCCCGTTCTTGTCCGCGGTCACATCGTAGGGCCACGTACCAGGTGTCGGAGCCTTCCACTCTTTGAATTGCTGCGTTTTGGTATCCAGCATCCCGATGCGATCCGCACGGTTCTCACCGAACCACAGGCGACCCTCACTGTCGATCATGCCGCGACGGGGCCCGGAGCCTGCTGTCGGCGTCTCCATCAAAGTGATCTTTCCCGTCTTGGCATCGATCCGCCCGATGTGCTCTTTCCCCATCACGGTGAAATAGGCGTTGTTCTGCGCATCGGAGATCACGTCGTAAATGTTCGGCCGTGGAATCTCGTACGGAGTGAATACTTCGAACTTGCCAGTCTTTAGATCCAGCCGTAACACCGTGTATGTGCCGGCATCCTGCAACCACACCTTGCCATCCACTTGCGCGTGCTCCGGACTCACCTGGTTCACCTGAACATAATCACCGTTGATTTCCGGCGGAAGGCTCCAGGTCTGGAATTTCTCAGTCTTCTTATCGAATTTCGCAATCCCGCCCTGGAACTGCATGCCCATCCACAGGTTCTGATCTTTATCGAAGCGCAGCGCCAGCTCGCCGGTGGGGAGGTTCGCCTTCAGGCGCGGAATCTGGTATTCGGTTGCCTTGCCGGTGCGCGTATCGATCTTGCCCAGGATCTGCTCGCCGAAGCTTGCGTACCAGGCGTTGCCCTCGGAATCGACCACCACGTCGTGGGGCTGCCGGGTGCGCTGCGGCAGATCGTATTCCGTGTAAATGACCTGCGTGGCTCTACCCTTGGGACGCGGATGCATCTTGAACGAATACTTCCACTGATCCGTGGAACTCAGATTGACGGTGCTCAAGTACTGCGCCTGCCTCCGCCAGCCATCCAGCTTCTGCTCCAACGGATCCTCGCCGCCGCCCACCCGCGCCGCCACCAGTTTCTGCGGCATCAAGGGGAATGAAAGCTGCGGATATGTGGACATGCGCTCGACGATTTTCGTCAGGCCATCCACGTCCGCGCGAGTACGCATGATGCGTTCGAGTGTATGGCAGTGCGTGCAGTTCTTGAT
>Ga0105239_10006299_pt1 | contig 13797 bp, 7 predicted proteins | sample KBSC44metaG_FD_92761 | JGI IMG/M metagenome (GOLD analysis project Ga0105239, IMG submission 92761) | Corn rhizosphere microbial communities from Kellogg Biological Station, Michigan, USA - KBS C4-4 metaG | ecosystem: Host-associated > Plants > Roots > Rhizosphere > Soil | place: Michigan, USA... | reverse complement strand
GTTCCCTCGTTGTGCAAGGTCTGGCCAAGCAAGGCGCTTCGGTGAGCGCACTGGTCCGTGACCTCTCAAAGGCGAAGTTCCCTACCGGCGTCAAACCCGTCGTCGGCGACCTCACCAACATTGAGTCGCTGCGCAAGGCCATGTCCGGAGTCCGTACGCTCTTCCTGCTGAACGCGCTGGCAGCCGACGAGGTGACGACGTCCCTGCAGGCGCTCAACGTCGCCCGTGAGGCAGGGGTCCAGCGCATCGTCTACCTGTCGGTGATCCATGCTGACCGGTACATCGACGTTCCGCATTTCACCGGCAAGCACACGGTCGAGCGAATGATCGAAGGCTTGAGGCTGCCTGCGACGATCCTGCGTCCGGCCTACTTCATGCAAAACGACATCCCGATTCAAGCTGTCGTCGAGAACTACGGCGTGTTTCCCATGCCCATCGGGGCGAAGGGCTGCGCAATGGTGGATGTTCGAGACATCGCCGACCTCGCCGTCGCCGAACTGATCCGGCGCGACAGGGGTGCGGAACCCCTGCCGCAGGTGACGTTGGACGTCGTTGGACCCGAGACCTTCAACGGCGAGGCCGCTGCCGCCGTCTGGGGCAAGGCACTGAGCCGCACGATCAACTACGCGGGCAACGATGTGAAGGCTTTCGAAGCGCAACTGGCGCAGAACTTGCCGGGTTGGATGGCCTACGACCTGAGTCTGATGATGGACCGCATCCAGGAACTTGGCCAGATCTCCGATGATGCCGGCGCTGCTCAGAAGCTGGAGAAGATTCTGGGTCGCCCGCTGCGCACCTATCAGGCGTTCGTTGCCGAACGCGTGAAGAAGGACTGATCAGCCACGCGACGCTGGGCGATGGGAGAGGGGAGTGCGCCGCCAGCGCGCCGCGCCACTGATGTTCCATGTGATCTCAAGCCGTCGCGATACCGAATGTCTCGAACGACGATCGACACTCGCGACGGCCTTTTGGCACACCCAAGCGCAGACGCCCAAAATGCGCCAATGACTGTCCAAAATCACCTTGAAGAACTGCTGCGGCGGATTGCGTTCGGCCGCGAGCACGATTTGACGTCGCTCGATCTGTCCGGGCTTGACGTGTTGGGGCTGCCGCGGGATGCGTTTGCGGGTTTGTCGGGATTGACTCGACTCGACCTGAGCGGCTGTGGGCATCTCCGCGAGATCGAGTCGCTGTCCGGCCTTTCGAGGTTGCAGCAGCTCGACCTGAGCGGCTGCAAACGGCTCGACACCGTTCAGCCGTTGGCCGGGCTCACCTCGTTGCAAAAGCTCGCCCTCGGTGGATGCAAGCAACTCGTCGACGTGGCCCCTCTGAGAGATCTTTCATCGTTGCAACGGCTGGAGCTGGGCGGGTGCGAGCAGCTTCGCGAATTACCGCCGCCTGCCAATCTCGCATCGCTGCTGCAGCTCGACTTGAGGGGCTGTTGGCAGCTTCACGATCTGGCGCCCTTGGCCGGCTTCTCCTCGCTGCAGCGGCTCGACCTCAGCTGGTGCCGCCAGATCGTTGAACTGCCGCCCCTGGCGGGGCTGCCCCTGCATCAACTCGACTTGAGCTGGTGCGGGCAGATTCAATCTTTGCAGCCCTTGGCCGGGCTTTCGTCTTTGCAGCGGCTCGGCCTGACGGGTTGTGGGCGACGTTTCAACCTGCAAGCGCTGGCCGGACTGACGTCACTGCAATCGGTTCATCTCATCGGTGGGCCGGCGCTCGACTGCGCTCCCGGCTCACAGCCATGGGCATCATGGAAGAACGTCGACGAGGTGTTTGCCGACCGCCTTCTCGGCGCACCGAACGAGCTGCGCTCGACCAGTGGAGGCGACAACGTTCTTCCACGCATTCGCGCCTGGGAGAGCGACCTGCTCGCCGGCGAGGCGCCGGCGAGCAGGGTCAAGCTTTTCATTCTAGGCAATGGATCGGTCGGCAAGACTCAAGTCAGTCGACGTTTGCGTGGTGAACGGTTCGACCCGAGCGAGCCGTCGACGCATGGCATTCATCGTGGTGTGATCGAAATCGCGAGATCCCAGGCCGGCCTGCCCAGCGTCGTTGCCCACCTGTGGGACTTCGGCGGCCAGGACATTTACCTCGGCACGCACGCTCTCTTTCTCGACGCGCAGGCAATCTACGTGGTGGCGTGGAACCCAGCCCACGAGAACACCGACGCCTTCGAAGAGAACGGCGTTCTCATGCGCAACCGGCCCCTCGACTACTGGCTCGCATACGTGCGTGACTACGCCGGCCCTGATGCCTGCGTGATCGTTGTGCAGACCCAGTGCGAGCGCGAAGAAGACGTGCGAAGCGCTCCCATCACGGATGAGTACGACTTCGCTCGGCTGCGCGAGATCAGCGCGTGCGCCAGTCAGGAGTCCGGCATCGAGACCCTCCAGTCGGAACTGGAACTTGCGGCGCAATACCAGCTGGAGCGGTACGGTCGGGTGCTCATTCCGGCGAACTGGGTAGCAATGGCTGAAACGCTGCAGGCGCGCTCCGCAGAGAAGACCCTGCCACGGGTCGAATTCGACGACCTTTGCCGAGCGCGCCACAGGGCGGCGTTGCCGTCTGTCGTGCTCGACTACCTTCACCGCAGCGGCCAGGTATTCTGGCGCGAAGGCTTCTTCGGCAACCAGGTCGTGCTTGATCAGGACTGGGCCCTGCAGGGCGTTTATGCCGTGCTGGACCGCAGCGTCGTTATGCCGGAGATCCGCCGCCGCCGCGGCCGCTTTTCGCCGGAGCTGCTGGCCGAGCTTGCATGGCAACATTACGGTGAGCCTGAGCAAAGGCTCTTCATGTCGCTGATGGAGCAATGCCAGATTTGCTTCAAGGTTGCCGATGACGTCTTCATCGCACCGGCATTGCTGCCTTCGCGGAATGCAGTTGAAGAAGAGATCCGATCCGTGTGGCGAGACGCCACGCCACAGGCCCGAGTCCGGCTGGACTATCCCTTTCTCCATGAAGGCGTGTTGCGAGCCCTGGTTTGCGGCATGGGTGTGAAAGCTGGCGTTCACGCCGTTTACTGGGCCTTCGGCGTTTGTTTCTACGACGAGACGAGCAGATCGCAAGCGCTGGTCAGCTCGTCGGCGCCGAATGTGGCTGCAGCTCGGTCGGGCGGAAGCATCGTCATCGAGACAAACGGCCCGGGTGCGCTGCCACTCGCGCGCCACCTCAGCTCTTCGATCGAACGCCTGGTATCTGGAAACGGTCCCAAGGTGATCTGGCTGCTCGGCGATGCCGGCCCCGGATTTAGTTCAAAGGGAAGTTCGGACGAGGCGTTCTCGGCGATCCGGGTCGAGCCGCTGCCGCAGGCTGCTTCATAGTTGTCGGCGCGGACGCCAAACCCGAAGGTTGCCCCTTCGGCGTTCCAACGATGCTGGCGGCCAGGCACTTGTCGAGCGGCCGCTCGTCGAACGCCGAGTAGCGCTCCCGTCCACAATATGTGGCTACAGATAGCGCGTCCTATCTACATGCTTGATCAGCTTCTCGCGCGCCGCGACCGCGAGGGCGCGTAGCGCCATGCAATGTCGAGCAGCGTGCCGACATGGGTCAGCAGCCGGTCCAGATCGACCGGCTTGGGCACGAAGGCGTCCGCCCCGGCCTCGAGGCTGTTCTGCGCATCGAGGCTCGACGCGCTCGCCGACACCATGATGATCGGCAGGGAGCGCAGCGGCGGTTGCTCGCGCAGCAGGCGCAGCGTCTCGAGGCCCCCCATGCCCGGCATCATCAGGTCCAGCAGGATCAGGTCAGGCCGTGACTGCGCAGTTCGTGCCAGGCATTCGGGCCCGCTCACCGCCTCGTCGGTCTCGAAGCCGAGCGCGGCGAGGGCGGCGACCAGCACGGCGCGGTTGTCGACCACGTCGTCCACGATGAGTATCCGGCGCCGTGGCCCGGCATAGCCGATTGCCGCGTGCGGGCTGCTCGCCGTCCCCGCGGCGGCAGCGGACGGCGCCAACTCCAGCTCGAAGGAGAAGCGGCTCCCCTCGCCCGGGCCGCCGGTCAGCTCGATCTGGCCGCCCATGTGCTCAACGAGCTGTCGGCTGATCGCAAGCCCGAGCCCGGTGCCGCCCGCGCGCCGACGTACTTCGCCGACCTGCACGAACGGCTCGAACACCGTCGACCGCTCGTCAGGCGCGATGCCGACGCCGGTGTCCCGCACCTCGAAGAGATAGCGGTGCGGCGCGGTCGAGCGCAGGCCGAGCGTCACCTTGCCGTGGTCGGTGAACTTCACCGCGTTGGAGAGCAGATTCAGCAGGATCTGGCTGAGCCGCCGTGCGTCCACCTGCACCGCACCGGGCAGGTCGGCCTCGATCTCGCAGGCGAACAGCAGGCGCTTGCGCTGCGCCTGCTCGCGCACCAGATCGGCGGTCGCGGCCAGCAGCTCGCGCAGGTCCACGTCGGAGGGCGTCAGCTCCAGCCGCCCCGCCTCGAACTTGGCGTAATCGAGGATGTCGTTGATCAGATGCAGCAGGTGCTCGCCGCTGCGCTTGATCACCTGCACCGCCTGGCGATCGCCGTTGGCGAGCGTGTCCTTGTGCAGCAGGATCTGGGCAAAGCCCAGGATGCCGTTGAGCGGTGTGCGCAGCTCGTGGCTCATGTTCGCGAGGAAGCGGCTCTTGGCCTGGTTGGCTGCCTCTGCGGCGCGCCGCGCTTCACGGTCGGCCTCCGCCTGTCTGCGTTCGCTCAGGTCGAGCACGAACGCGACGCCCTGTTCGCGCGAGCCTTCCAGCAGTGCGCCGCCGAGCAGCGTCGGAAACCGGGTGCCGTCCTTGCGGATGTATTCCTTCTCATACGGCGCGCATGTGCCGCTGAGCCGCAACTCCTCGACGGCGCGGGCGTCGGCGGCTTCGTAGCCCTGCGGGGTCAGGCCACGCCAACCCAGCCTGCCGGAGTCGAGGTCGCCGCGCGTGTAGCCGGTCATGCACAGGAAGGCCTCGTTGGCGTCCGAAATGCCGCCGTGCGCGTCCCAGAAGAAGACGCCGATGATGTTGGAATCGATCAGCCGCCGTGTGCGCGACTGCTGCTCGCGCAAGGTCTGCTCAGCCCGCTGGCGGTCCTGGTTTTCTCGTTGCAGATCGGCGTAGAGCCGCGCGTTCTCCAGCGAAATCGCGGCCTGTGCAGCGAGCAGTTCCAGTACCGGCAACCGCTCCTCGGGGAAGGCATGCGTGACGAGATGGTTCTCGACATACAGCAGTCCGATCAGCGATGGCTGGCGCAGGATCGGCAGGCACAGCAGCGACTTCGGCGGCCTGTGCGCAAGGTACGGATCGGCCGAAAACGGATTCGGCGCCGCTGCTTCCGGCAGCACGAGGCGATCGCGGCTGCGGCGTACGTAGTTGAGCACCGCGGCGGGCAGGCCTGGGTCAGTGCCGGCCGGCGCGCGGCCGATCCGCACCTGCACATCTGCGCCCTGGACGCGCGCTTCGGCGGCCTTCTCGAACTGCTCGCCGTGCACGAGCAGCAAAACCGCGAGCTGCGCCCCGGCGTTCTCCAGCACGATGCGCAGCAGGGAATCGGCGAGCTCATCGAGCACCAGCCGGCCGGAGATCGCCTGCGAGGCCTTGACAAGCGACAGCATGTCGAGCTGCGCCTTGCCGGCGCCCAGGGCGGCCGGCGGACGAGCCGGCGGCGCGCGCCACTGCGGATGCAGTGACTCGAGCTGGCGCACCTTGGCGTCCGCCCCCCAGCGCGCATAGCAGGCGCAGGCTTCGCGCAGTGTCGCCTGCGCGATGCGCTCGAAGCCGCGGGCCTGGTGGAAGTTCGCCGCCAGCTCGAGCGCCACGGCCTTATGGTGGACGAAGCCGCCGCCGCGCGCCGACTCGATCGCGGCCTCGTAGAGGCGCTCCGCTTCCAGTTCGCGTCCTTCGATGCGGGCCCGTTCCGCGCCAACCAGCGACGCGCGGCATCCGAAGTTCTGCGGGCAGTGCACCGCCCACGCCTCGAGCTGGCGATGGTGGACGGCGATCGCGTCAAGATGGCGCTGCCGTTCGCGGGGCTCGGCGCCGTCGCAGCAGGCGGCCCGTGCCAGTGCGGTATAGGTTTGATACTCGGCGGCGATGAACAGCAGCTGGGTGACCGATGGCCGCCGCATCGCCTGCTCGGCCGCGCGGACGGCCGCCTCATGAGCGCCGGCATGGAACTGCGCCTGCAGCTTGCGTACCCAGTAGCGCGCTTCGGCGGTGGCGAGGTCCGGGTTCGCCGCGAAGTGCGCCTCGATCGTTTGCTCGTCGAAATGTTCGTCGTCGAAGCTGCCGAGCGCGCATGTCGAGCCGCGCAGGGTCCGCACCAGGCCGAGGTCGGCGCGCAAGATGTCGGCCACGAACCCGAATCGCATCTGCTGCGCGAACTCCAGTCCGCGCTCGGCCTCCTGCTGCACATCGGCGAGCGGATCGCCGGCGGCGAGAAGGTTCTCCACCAGGTTGAAGCAGATATAGCCGGCAAAGCTGGCATCCCCGTCCCGGTTCGCAATCTCGAACGCGCGGCGCAGCAACTCGCGCCCGTCCCGCACATGTTGGCGATACGGCAGCACGTGAGCGCCGAACAGCATGTAGGTGCGCGCGCGTGAGCGGTCGAGGCCGCGTTCGACCAGGGCGCGGCCGACCGCCCCGAAGCGGAACGCTGCGTCGTAGTCTTCGAACTGGTGCGCGGCGATCAGGCCCAGCCTCGCGTACGCGTCGCTCGAGCCGCCGCTGTTGCCGCGCTCTAGGCTCAGGCTGACCGCCCGGCAGACGGCCAGGGCATACAGATTGGGCTCGATGAAATAGGCCGGCGGCCCGATGCGCGTCAGCACGTCTAGCGTGGCCAGCGCCACGGGATCGGTCATCAGTGGGAGCTCGATCAGGTCCTCGATGCGCCGCGTACCGAGTTGCGCGCCGATCCGTTCGTATTCGCGCCGCACGTCCGCCTCAGTCGGCTGCGGCGACCATTCGATGCCGAGCCGCTGCAGGCATTCGAGGCCGATGCCGATCGCGCGGCTGCTCTGGTCGAGGGTGGTGTACAGGTCCGCGCGCAGGCACGCCACCGCCGCCAGCTCGACCGCATCGAGGGCGCGCGCCGACAGCGCCACCAGGCGTGCCTCCGCCGACGCCAGCGGACCCGTGAGGAACTCGCACTCGGCCCGGTGCAGCTCGAGTTCGAACGAGAGTTCATGGCAGCGCTCCCAGCAGTCGTCGGGCAAAAGCGCTGCGCCGGCAGCGAGATAGCCCAGCGCGGAAGCATGCGCGCTCGCCGCCTTCGCGCGCAGGCCGGCGCGCAGGTTCAGTGCCGCCAGCCGTTCGCGCTCGTCGCGCGACTCGGCGAGCAGGCTGGCGCGGTTCAGCTGGCCGACGACATCGAAGATCCGCTCTTCCAGCGCCTCCGGGTCCAGCGCGGCGAGAAGCGCACCGCCGATGCGCCGATGGGTGGCAGCGCGCGAGCCGACCGGGATCAGCGAATAGGCCGCCTCCTGCACGCGGTCATGAACGAAAGCGTACGCCTCGCCGTCGCGGAGCACGAGCCCGATGCGCACCGCCGCCTGCAGCAGTGGCTGGATCGCCTGCGGCGGCAGGCCGAGGACGATGCCGAGCGTGTCGGCGTCGGCGCCGTTGCCCAGGCAAGCGAGCTGCTCGAGCGCATCGCGCGTCCGCTGGGGCAGCCGGTCCAGCTTGCCGACCAGCAGATCGACGACACTGTCGGTGTAGCCCTTGGCGTGGATGCGCAGCAGGTTCCAGCGCCAGGCGTTTTGGGCGACATCGAGGTTCACCAGCTTCTCGTCCGCGAGCGCGGTCAGGAACTGGCGCGCGAAGAACGGGTTGCCGCCGCTCTTCGCCGCCACCAGTTGCGCCAGCGGCTGGACGTCGGCGTGCGAGCGGTGCAACGACTCGGCGACGAGCTGCGCGACGAAGTCGAGCGACAACGGTGCCAGCGGGATGCGCAGCACCGTGCCGCCGGCGTCGCGGATCGACGTCAGGCTGCTCATCAGCGGATGGTCGGCGCCGACCTCGTTGTCGCGGTAGGCGCCCACCAGCAGCAGGTAGCGCATGTCGGGGTGGGTCGCAAGATCGACCAGCAGCGCCGGCGTTCCCGCATCCAACCACTGCAGGTCGTCGAGAAACAGGACCAGCGGATGCTCGGCGCGAGCAAACACGCCGACGAAGCGCCGCAACACCTGCCGGAAGCGCCGTTGCGCGTCCTGCGGCGGTAACTCCGGCACTGGAGGCTGCGCGCCGATGACGATCTCGAGCTGCGGAATCAGGCCGACCATCAGCGACGCATCGGGGTCCAGCGCTTCGCGAATCGCACTGCGCCAGCGCTCGATTCCGGCATTGCTCTCGCCGACGATCTGACGGACCAGGCCGTCGAACGCCTGCGCCAGCGTCGCGTAGGGAACATCGCGCCTGTGCTGCTGGAACTTGCCGGCGACAAAGTAGCCGCGCGCCGCCGCGATCGTTGCCTGCAGCCCGGCGATCAGCGCCGACTTGCCGACCCCAGAACAGCCGCACACCGTGATCAGCGCCGGCGTGCCGCGTGCCGCCATGTCCTCGAAGGCGGCCCGCAGCGTGGCGAGTTCCTGCTCGCGGCCGTAGAGCCGGTGCGGCAGCAGCAGATGGTCGGGTACGTCGCCCGCGCCGACCGTGAACGGCTCGATACGGCCGCTGCTCCGCCATTGCGACAGGCAGCGCTCCAGATCGGCACGCAGCGCGCCGGCGTTCTGATATCGGTCCTCGGGCGCCTTCGCGAGCAGCTTCAGCACGATCTCGGACACCGGCCAGGGAATCTCCGGCACCAGTGTCGACACCGCGGGTGGGGTGCGTGCGAGATGGCAGTGCACCCATTCGGCTGGATCCCCGGCCGTGAACGGAAACTGTCCGGTCAACAGGCGGTGCGCGATGATGCCGAGCGAGTAGAAGTCGGCGCGATAGTCGACCGGTCGATTCATCCGCCCCGTCTGCTCCGGCGCTCCGTGCGCCCAGTCGCGATCGGCCGGCGGGCCGTCGACGGCGAAGCCTTCGCCGTCGCGCGATGCGGCGCGGCTCAGGTCCAGCAGGCGAATCTCCCCGCGGCTCGCGTCCACCAGGACATGCTGGGGCCGCAGGTCACGGTGCAGCATGCCCGCCGAATGCATGGCGAGCAGTGCGCGCGCAAGGCCCCTGGCGATCGCGAGTGCAAGGGGCAGCGGCATGCGCTCGCCTCGCGACAGCACCGCATCGAGCGAATCACCGGCGAAAGGCTCGAACACCGTGGCGAGGTACGCGCTGTCCTCCAGCAGCACGATCGGGCGCGGAATTTCGGCCGCCTGCAGCATCTCGAAGCGCGCGTACTCGCCGCGAATGCACAATTCATCGGCCGCGCTCGCGGTTTCGCGATCGAACAGCTTCAACAGCACGGCCGCTGCGTCCACGGTGCTGCGAGCCCGGTACAGCTCCCACTCCGCGGTCGCGCAGATCCTCTCGGCGAGTTCGAAAGTGCCTACGATCACGCGCGCCCCTCTCCGATAGGGCGCAAGTCGTGCTTGTCTCCGCGTCTTGCGGCCCGAACACAGTCAGGGATTGTTGCGTCACCGTCACCGGGTTGCAATCCGGGCGCGTGCTCGAGAGGTACCCGACGTGGATTCGGTGCGGCGGCTGACCGCTCACGCGATCGTCGGCATCGCGCTGGCGATCACCACCGAGGAAATGCCGACGAGCGCCGGGACAGCCAGCACCTCGCCGCCGCCTGGTGCGGCGCGTCAGCCTAAGGCGGGCCAGCGCGCGCGATTCGGGCCGCCAGCTTCAACAAAGTCGGGATGCGCCGCTTGCCGTGCATGGTGCGAATTCGGACCTTCGCGGCACCGAGGTCGATGCCGACGCATGTCACGATGAGCGGCGCGGCCTCGCCGTCCCGGAGTACCTCGAACTGCCCCGGCATGCCGGGCATCGATCTCGTCGAGACGCCAATGATCGCGGTGCGACCTCCGAGCGCGTCGTACAGCGCTTGGCCCAATCCAGGCGTTTCCGCCGCGTCGAGGTGGACCGGCCCATCGATCAAGATGACGTCCGGTGCCAAGGCGTGCTCCCGCAGCAATTGCACAAGAACCGGCAGCGCGCGGAGATCGAGTTCTCCGCGTACGGGTCCGTCCACATCGGCGACGCGGGACGTGAACGTTCGGGACGCTTCTGGCGCATCCCATTCGTCGAACGCCACGGCGGCGGCCAAGGCTTCTGCGCCGTGATAGTGAACAGCAACAGCCAGCTTCATGCCAATCCCTGTCTGGGCCGGCATTCGGCCGGGCCTCCGCGGTGTTCATCGTACAGCGGTCACTCGTGGACAACTCCTTGTGGCCGTCCGGCGCCGTCTTCAGCCGAGCTTCTGCTTCAGGAACGCAACGATGTAGGGCGCGGAAGCGGGCTCGTCGACGACGCTCGGCCCCTCGAACGCACCATTTGGATTTGCCGCCGCGGGCTGTTCTTCGACGGAGCGGAGGAGCCCTCGCCGATCAGGGTTCCTTCGTTGTACCGTTTCGGCCAGGAAGGTGCCGCCAGCCTCTGATGAATGTCTGCTTCGCGGCGGTCATCAGCCTCCCGACTGCATGCCGTGGCCATCTCTTGACGACCCAAAGCAGACTTCGGCGCAATCCAATCTCACCTGACTTGCGCCCGCGTCACCACGAGCTCGCGCGAGCGATCCGCTCTCAAGAGAATCCGAAACGCGAGGAAGTGAGTGACCAGCAGCATCGGCACGATGAACGTGGGGATGAAGAAGGTCGCGCCGAGCTGCCCGGGCGAGAGGCTCGAGGCGTTCGCCTGGTAGAACGCACTGAACAGGTCGAATGTCCCCCAAGAGTTAAAGAGCCACGCGAGGGCGATGCCGAGCGGGCCGCGCAGCGAGGCGAGCGCGAGCAAGGCCAGGACGCACGCGGCGAGATCGCCGTAGGCGGCCGCACGGGCGAACACCATCGGCAGGTCGGGCGCGACGACGCCGGGCACGAGGAAGCCCATACCGACGAAGCGGAACGCGTGAATCATGAGCAGGGGCCGAAGCGCATCGGCGCGTGATCGTTCTCGCAGCTGCGGCCACAGGTAGACGGCGCCGAAGACGCTCCATACGGTCAGGCCCAGAGCGACGCTGACGCGGAATGCGATTTGCGCGTCCATGGGGCTCACTCCTCAGCCGCAGGATGCGCCGGCATGAGAAGGCCCAGCGGCAACAGCGGACCCACTGGGATGAACTCGTGATCCAGCAGGTGCGCCTCAGCCAGGGGCAGGCCGTGCATGATGGCACGCGCCTCCTCGACATCCTTCGCGTCGAGCAGGAAGATGCCGCCGCGGCCGTCGCCGCGCGAGTACCACTCGCGGATCTTTCCGGCGAGGTAGAGCCGCACCGTTGCGCGGATTTCCGCTGGCATCAGCGCCATCACTTGTTCGCGCTTGACGCCGGGCTTGGCCGTGAGCAGTGCGAAGACGCCGGTGGTGGTATTGGTGCGCGCTTGAGAGGGGGTTTGAGCGGGATCGGTCATGACGAAGACTCCATGGAAGGTTGCGGTTCTAAAGTGGACGGAACGGCGACGCGCGACACACCGTGCTCGCGTTGCCAGACGGGGGATTCGTTGGTGTATTCGGGCCGCCGCGGTGTGGCGATCCTCAGCCCGCGCATGTAGCGAGACAGGCTCGGCAGCGGGACCAGGGGAATGCTCATGAATCGCGCGAATTCGCGCAGCGTGTTCGCGGTGCTTCGACGCTTCGACGGGTGCGAAGCGAGCCGCCGCGCCACCGTCTCGAACGATTCCGCAGCACGTCCCGTCACCACTTGCACATGGTCGTTCGGCGCACCTAGCGTGAAGGTGCCGCGCCGATGCTCCTCGAGGTAATGCGCCATCGAGGCCAGCAGCATCAGCGGATTTCCATCGAGGTACGCAGCTTTTAGGAAGATGCGCATCGGCGTGGGCACGAGCCGCACATTCCTCTCGAACACGCGGCCGAGGATCCGTGCGATGTCCTGGCCCGACAGGAGCTGCGGTCCGGTGGGTCGGTACGTCCGGCCCGCATGGCGCGCCGGATCCATCAGCGCCGCGGCGACCACGCGACCGATGTCATCCACCGACGGCGGCGCTGTCCAGGCATCGCCGAACATCCACGGCAGGATGCCCAGATGCGCGACCAGATCGAGGGTCGCGAGATAGGGCGAGTCCGCGAAGAAGCCCGGATTCACGGTGGTCACCGCGATCTCCGGGATCATCTCGAAGAGCTGATCGGCGAGCCAATGCTGCCGTGTCAGCGGCGCGGGATGCGAAGGGCTGGCGAGCCATTGCGTGAGCACGACCACTGATTCGAGCCGCGCCTGCCTTGCCGCTGTCGCAAACACGACCGCACCGGTGAGCATGGCAGGGTCGTACGGCGGCAGCCAGTACGCTCGCTGCACGCCTTGCATCGCCGTGCAGACGGCAGCGAAATCCGTCATCTCACCGAAGGCGATTTCGGCGCCCTGGGCGCGCAGCGCCGCACTGCGCCCATCGTCGCGGCGGACGAAGACTCGCACGGGATAGCCTGCGGCGAGCAGCTCCGAGACGACGGCCGATCCAGTGCGTCCGGTGGCACCGGTAACAAGGACCTTGGGGCGGATCATCGCAACTCCTGTTCGCATTCGATGGTCACAATCTAGGTCACCGGCGACGTTTGATAAATCCGTCTAATCTGCACGAACGATGAAGCAGGACTACACAATTCCGCGCGGCGCGCTGGATGGCGTCGAAGCGTTCGTGCGCGTGGCCGAGCGGCGCAGCTTCCGCCAGGCAGCGGCCGACCTGGGCGTGACGCCTTCCGCGGTAAGCCAGGCCGTGCGTGCACTCGAGGCACGCATGGGCGTCCCGCTGTTCACGCGCACCACGCGTAGCGTGGGACTTACTGAGGCCGGCGAACGCTTCTTGGACCGCGCGCGTCCTGCATTCGAAGAGATCGTCGCCGCGGGCAATGCGGCGCGCGACCTGGGTGCGAAGCCCTCGGGTTTGCTGCGGCTCGCGGTTCCGCGCGCAGTGGTGCCGATCATCCTGCAACCCGTGCTCGCATCGTTCGGCGCCAAGCATCCCGAGGTCGTGGTGGAAGTCGTGGCCGATGAGCAGCTCGTCGACCTGGCGAAGAAAGGATTCGACGCGGGCATCCGCATGGGCGAGTTCATCGCCGCCGACATGGTGGCGGTGCGCCTGACGCCGCCGCTGCGTCTTATCGTGGTCGGCAGTCCTGATTATTTCGCGCGTTGCGGCCGGCCCCGCACACCGAGCGACCTGGCGAATCACTCATGCGTGCGCACGCGACGATCGAATGGCGCCGTCGCGAACTGGCGCATGCGCGGAACCCGTGAGCCGCTGGAGCTTGCGGTGTCGGGTCCCTTGATCGTCAACGACGTTCCCTCGCAGCTCACCGCGGCACTGGGCGGTGTCGGCCTCGCGCAGGTGCCCGAGCCCACGGCGTTGGAGTACGTCGCATCGGGCCGGCTCCAGGAAGTGCTGTCCGAACATGCGCCTTCCTCGTCCGGCTTGTTCCTCTATTTTCCGGATCGTTCGCAAGTGATGCCGAAGTTGCGCGTCTTCATCGACCACGTGAAGGCGTACGCGGCGGCCGTCCTGCTGAACCCTGCGCGCAAATCGGCGCGCGCGAAAAGCGTTTCCGCGCCTGCATAAGGCGTGACTGTGGAGCCGCGCATCCGCGCGAAACAGGCGAGCGGCGCATACCGGGCGCTCGACAACTACACCGCACCGCGGTTGCGTCGGTGGTTGCGCCACAAGTACAAGGTCAGAAATCGACGGGGCGGGACCTATCCACTCTCGCACCTATACGGGTACTT
>Ga0105239_10006294_pt1 | contig 13802 bp, 11 predicted proteins | sample KBSC44metaG_FD_92761 | JGI IMG/M metagenome (GOLD analysis project Ga0105239, IMG submission 92761) | Corn rhizosphere microbial communities from Kellogg Biological Station, Michigan, USA - KBS C4-4 metaG | ecosystem: Host-associated > Plants > Roots > Rhizosphere > Soil | place: Michigan, USA... | reverse complement strand
CGGACTACACGCTGGTCGATGTGTCGAGCAAACAGGAAACGAAAATCGCGTTACCCGCCGGCGGATGTCAGGATTATCCAATCTGGTCCGCCGACGGCACACGTTTCGTGTTCGAGAACGCAACCAGCGATGCGGTAGAACTTTGGATCGGCGATGCATCGAACGGCAGCATCCATCGGCTCGGCAATTTTCGTCTGAATCCGATGTTCGGTTCGGACGTGGCCTGGCTCGCCGATCAGAAATCGCTGCTCGTGAAAACCGTGCCGGAAAATCTCGTCGCGCCACCCGCGGCAGAGACCGTGCCGTTCGGTCCCGACATCCAGGAATCGGTCGGCAGCACCGGCGAGAGCAGCACGTACGAAGCACGCGACACGCTCACCAGCAAACACGACGAAGACCTGTTCGATTATTACGGCGCATCGCAACTCGCCATCATCGATGCAGCGACGGGCAACGCGAAACACATCGGCAAGCCCGGCATTTTCGCCGGCGTGAGCGCCTCGCCCGATGGCCAGCATGCGATGGTCGAATCGATCAAGCGCCCGTATTCCTACGCGGTGACGTACGAGCGTTTTCCGAACGACGTCGTCGTGTTCGATCTCGTCCACGACACACAGAAAGTGATCACGTCGATTCCGCTCTCCGACCGCGTGCCGGTGCACGGCGTGCAGGAAGGCCCGCGCGATTTCGATTGGCGCGCGACCGAACCCGCCACGCTGATCTGGGCCGAAGCGCTCGATAAAGGCGACTGGAAAGTCACCGTGCCGAACCGCGACAAGGTGATGATGCAGCGCGCGCCGTTCACGGACAAGCCGCGCGAAATCGCGCGCACGCAGCAGCGTTTCGTCGGATTCTCGTGGACGGCCGATCCGAAAACCGCGTTCATCACCGACGTCGACCAGAACCGTCATTGGCGTCACACCGCGATCATCGACGTCGACGATCCGAAGCAGAAACCGCGCGTGCTGTGGGATCTGTCCAGCGACGAGCGCTACAAGAATCCGGGATCGTTCGTGTATCGCGAGCTGCCGAACGGCGTGGCGGTCGTGCGTCAGGACGGCGATTCGATTTATCTGCGCGGACAAGGCGCATCGCCGAAGGGCGATCGTCCATTCCTCGATCGACTGAGTTTGAAAACGCTGAGCAGCGAACGCCTGTTCCGCAGCGAAGCGACGGCATACGAACGCTTCATGGCGTTCGAAGGTCCGTCCAATCGCTTTCTCACCTGGCACGAATCGATCACCGAAGCACCGAATGCATTTCTGCGCACGCTCGGCAACAAGGCAGCGAACGCAGAAGAGGGCGAAGCACGCTTCGCGACGGCGTCGCAGCAGATCACCAATGTGGCCGATCCGACGCCGATCGTGCGACAGATCAAAAAGAAACTCGTCAACTACAAACGCAACGACGGCGTCGATCTGTCGTTCACTTTGTATACGCCGCCGAATTACAAGGAAGGCACGCGCATTCCGGCTGTCCTTTACGCTTATCCGCTCGACTACGCCGACAGCAAGCAGGCCGGCCAGGTTTCCGGTTCGCAGCAATCGTTCACGCGCCTGCCGTATTACCGCCTGATGCTGCTGGCCGGTTACGCGGTGATCGACAACGCCGCGTTTCCGATCGTCGGCGATCCGAAGACGGCGTACGACACCTACCTCGACCAGCTCGTCGCCGATGCACAGGCTGCGGTCGATACGGCCGTCGAAACCGGTGTCGTCGATCGCGACCGCATCGGCGTCACCGGTCACAGCCACGGCGCGCTGATGACCGCGAATCTGATCGCTCACACCGATCTGTTCCGCGCCGGCGTCGCTACCAGCGGCTCGTACAACAAGACGCTCACGCCGTTCGGATTCCAGAACGAACGCCGCTCGGTATGGACCGCACAAAATGTATACCTGCAGGCCTCGCCGTTTTTCTTCGCCGACAAGATCAAGCTGCCGTTGCTGATCGTGCACGGCGAAGACGACGCGAATCCCGGCACCGAACCGGTGCAGGCGCGCAAGTTGTATCAGGCCATCCGCGGCAACGGCGGTACCACGCGCCTGGTCATGCTGCCGCACGAACCGCACTGGTACACGGCGATGGAATCCAACGAACAGCTCGTCGCCGAGATGCTCAAGTGGTTCGACACCTACGTGAAAAGCGCACCGACAGCAAAAGTCTCGAACGCGTCCGCAAAATAGTCTTTTCTGACATCTGCCGAACAGATATCGTTTCAAAACAAATTCTAAGGACATTGATGAAAACCATCGCGATCATATCCGCCACCGCGTTTGTCGTGTGTGCCGGCGCGTACGCGGGCGAGGGCATGTGGACGCCCGACAACCTGCCGACCAAGGAACTGCAGTCGAAATACAAATTCACGCCGACCAAGCAGTGGGTCGATCACGCGCAGAAAGCCGCGCTGCGTCTGGCCGGCGGCTGCTCGGGTTCGTTCGTGTCGTCGACCGGACTCGTGCTGACCAATCATCACTGCGTCAACTCCTGCGTCATGCAGCTCTCGACGGCGGAGAAAGATTTCATCGCCGCCGGCTTCTACGCCAAGGAACAGAAAGACGAGATCAAGTGTCCGGAAATCGAATTGAATCGACTCGACACGATCACCGACGTCACGCAGCGCGTGAAGCAGGCGGTCGAAGGCAAGTCGGGCGAGGATTATTCGAAAGCCGAGAAATCGGTCAAATCGGCAATCGAAAAAGAATGCGCCGGCAACGATGCCGAGGGCACGCGCTGCGACGTCGTCGACCTGTATCACGGCGGCATCTACGATGTATACAAATACCATCGTTATCAGGACGTGCGTCTGGTGTTCGCGCCGGAATTCGCCATGGCCTTCTTCGGCGGCGATCCGGACAACTTCAACTTCCCGCGCTACGACCTCGACATGGGCGTGCTGCGCGCCTATGAAAACGGCAAGCCGGCCAAGGTCGCCGATTTCTTCCCGTTCTCGAAAAACGGCGCCGACGACGGCGAGATGACGATCGTCGTCGGCAATCCGGGCGGCACCGATCGCCAGCTCACCATCGCGCAGCTGGAAACCACGCGCGATCTCGATACGCCGCACGCACTGATGCGTCTGGCCGAGATGCGCGGCGTGATCGAACGCTTCCGCGCCGAGAGCGCTGAAAATTCGCGCGTCGCCGAAAGCGACCTGTTCGGCATCGAGAACTCGTTCAAGGCGTTCAAGGGCCGCGAGGAAGCGCTGCTCGATCCGGAAGTGTTCAACTTCAAGCGCAAGCAGGAAGCCGAACTGCGCGACTACGTCAACGCCGATGCGGCGCGCAAGGCAAAATACGGCGCGGCGTGGGACAACATCGCGCGCGCGGAAGACATCTATCGCAATCTCGAATTGCCGTATCAGTTCGAGGAAGGACGCGGCAGCTTCTTCACCAAGTATTTCAGCATCGCGCGCGCACTCGTGCGCGGCGCGGAAGAACGCAAAAAGCCGAACGGCGAACGCTTGCGTGAATTCACCGATTCGCGTCTGCCGAGCATGACGCAGCAGTTGTTTTCCACCGCGCCGATATATCCGGACTACGAGAAAGTGAAGCTCGGCTTTTCGCTCACCAAAATGCGCGAGTGGCTGGGCACGGACAACGCGTTCGTGCGCAAAGTGCTCGGCAAGGAATCGCCGCAGCAATTGGCGGATCGGTTGATCTCAGGCACGAAGCTGGCCGATGTCGCCGTGCGCAAAGCGCTGTGGGATGGCGGTGCGGAGGCGATCGCGAAGTCGGATGATCCGTTCATCGTGCTTGCGCGAAACATCGATCCGGATGCGCGGGCGATCCGCAAGCGTCTGGAGAACGAAGTCGAATCGGTCGTCGACAAGAATTCCGAACTCATCGCGGCGGCGCGGTTCGAGAAGTACGGAACCAGTGTTTATCCGGATGCGACGTTTACGCAGCGCTTCTCGTTCGGCGAGGTGAAGGGTTGGGAGGAGAAGGGCGTTTGGGTGAAGCCGTTCACCGACCTCGCCGGGACGTTTGCGCATGCGACGGGCGCGGAGCCGTTCGCGTTGCCGAAGTCGTGGTTGGATGCGAAGACTTCATTGAATATGCAGCAGCGCATGAACTTCGTGACGACGAATGACATCATCGGGGGGAATTCGGGGAGTCCGATGATCAATCGCAACGGTGAAATCGTTGGGTTGGTGTTTGACGGGAATATTGAGTCGTTGGGTGGGGATTTTTGGTTTGATGAGCGGGTGAATCGGACGGTTGCCGTGCATAGTGGGGCGATTGTTGAGGCGCTGCATAAGGTCTATAAGGCTGATCGCATTGCGAAGGAAATCGAAGCGTCGGCTAAACATTGACGCGCACTTCTCCCTCTCCCGCTGGCGGGAGAGGGTTGGGGTGAGGGTGGCGTGCTCACTCTTTGCGCTCGTCATTCCAGCGAAAGCTGGAATCCAGCTTTTGATTTCTTGATCGTCATTCCCGCGGAGGCGGGAATCCAGTGACTTGGCTTTTGCTGTTTCTTTAGATCAAGTGCTTCCGCTGTCCTGCGGCCAGCGGGTAACTTTTTGCTAAACGGCAAAAAGTCACCAAAAAACGTTTGCTTTTCTCACGTACCGCCTTGTCCGTGAACGGACATCCCTGATCCGTGCACGGACCGCGCGCTTCCTGCGCGCGATCACCCTTGCTACAAGCCTGCGCGTCGCTGGTATCAAGAGTCTTGAAACTTTGGACTGCACTAAGCCAAGGCGGTGAGGCCTTTAAGAGCTTTTTTAGCGCCAGTGGCCGCGGACCCAGATGTCGCCGCGCCAATGTGCCGGCACCCAAACCGCTTCTCTATATGGACGTGCGGGGTAGTACACGCAACCGCTTTCGATGAGCACTGTTGATAGGACGCATGCGGCGAGGAAAATCTTTGCGAATCGTTTCATGGTTTTTCTCCGTTGCCTGCAGTGGGTGAAACGAATCGTGGGGTGCGTCGTTTACGTGTGGCGGCACGGGTTTTTAAAGAAGGTTCAGCGAAAGTCGAATACGTCGCGTTGCGTGGCGGGCGTATGCTGGCTCGTCGGGGACAGGAGAAGTGGGATGAGTTACGAAACGGAATATCGACGTTCGATCGAGCAGCCGGAGGAGTTTTGGGCGGAGCAGGCTCGGATGATCGACTGGCATAAACCGCCGCGGACGATTCTCGAGTATACGAATCCGCCTTTTCGCAAATGGTTTGTGGGTGGCGAAACCAATCTCTGTTACAACGCGGTCGATCGGCATGTGCTTTCGCGCGGCGATCAGGATGCGTTGATCGTCATCTCCACCGAAACGGATTCGACGCGCAGGATCACGTATCGTGAGCTGCTGCGTGAAGTGAATACGTTCGCGTCGATGTTGCAGTCGCTCGGCGTAAAGAAAGGCGAGCGTGTAGTCATCTATATGCCGAACATGGCCGAAGCGGCGTTCGCGATGCTTGCGTGCGCGCGACTGGGCGCGATCCATTCGGTGGTGTTCGGCGGCTTTGCTTCGCACAATCTCGCGCTGCGCATCGACGATGCGGAACCGAAGCTCTTGATCTGCGCCGATGCGGGCATGCGCGGCAAGAAAGTGATTCCGTACAAGCCGCTCGTCGACGAGGCGTTGCGGATGGCGAAATCGCCGCCGCCGCATGTGCTGATCGTGTCGCGCAGGCTCGATCGCGATTTGAAAATGGTCGAGGGGCGCGATCTCGATTACAACACGTTGCGCAAGGATCACGAAAACGCCGATGTGCCGGTGACGTGGCTCGAATCGAACGAGCCGAGCTACCTGCTGTATACGTCGGGCACGACGGGTAAACCGAAAGGTGTGCAGCGCGATGTCGGCAGTTATGCGGTGGCGATGGCTTCGTCGATGCGGACGATTTTCGATATCGGTCCGGGACAGGTTATTTTTTGCACATCCGACGTGGGCTGGGCGGTGGGGCACAGCTACAACATCTACGGTCCGCTGATCGTCGGCGCGACGGCGATTCTGTACGAAGGTTTGCCGATCAGTCCCGATGCGGGCGTCTGGTGGAAGATCTGCCAGGACTATGGTGTGCGTTCGATGTTTTCGTCGCCAACCGCGATCCGCATCTTGAAGAAACAGGATTCGGCATGGCTGAAGAAATACGATCTGTCGAAGTTCAGATATCTGTTTCTCGCGGGCGAGCCGCTTGACGAGCCGACGGCGAAATGGATTTCGGAAGGTTTGGGCAAACCGGTCATCGACAACTATTGGCAGACCGAAACCGGTTGGCCGGTATTGACGCTGCAGCCGGGTCTCGACTTGAAACCGATCCGTTTCGGTTCGCCCGGTTTTCCGAGCTTCGGCTACAAGCTGCGCGTGATCAACGAAGTCACCGGCGAGGATGCGCAAGCCGGCGACAAAGGCGTTCTCGTCATCGAACCGCCGCTGCCGCCCGGCTGCATGACCACGATCTGGCGCGACGACGCGCGTTTTATACAAAGCTACTTTTCGCACTTCAAGGAATTGCTGTACAGCTCGCTCGACTGGGCCATTCGCGATGCGGATGGTTACACCTTCATCCTCGGCCGCACCGACGATGTGATCAATGTCGCCGGACATCGCCTCGGCACGCGCGAGATCGAGGAATCGGTTGCGACCTACCCGGCGGTTGCGGAAGCCGCCGTCATCGGCGTGAAGGACGAACTCAAAGGCCAGGTGCCGGTCGTCTTCGCCACGCTGAAGACCAGCGGCGATGACGCGTCGAAGCACAACGCAGCGGACGGCATGCAGAAACGCGTGGTCGAAATGCTCGGCGGCGTGGCGCGGCCGGCGCGGGTCTATATCGTCAACGCGTTGCCGAAGACGCGATCCGGAAAACTGCTGCGCCGCTCGTTGCAGGCGCTCGCGGAAGACCGCGATCCGGGCGATCTGTCCACGCTCGACGATCCGAATGCGCTGGAGGAAATCCGCGGAGCACTGCAGCGCGGTCCGGACCTAGGTAGCTAGCTTTCAGTTCGCGCTCACAGAGGTGTCAGAGTTTGGCGTTCAACGTCATCGATGCGTTGTTGCGCCACGCGAGAATCATCGCATCTCGAACCGGCTTGGGCTTTGCCTTCGGCAGGTAAACAAGCGTGCTGCCGGCAAGTCCCCATTTGCCTTTCGACGGCGAGAAGATTGCCGGACATTTCTCCATGAACAGCGCCTGCTGGTCGGGCATGAGCTTGACCATGCCATGCTCGTCATCCGGATAACTGAGCGTGGCGAAGATCTTCTTGCCGACACGGAAATCCGGATGCCCCATGTGTCCAACTTCGGCCGCCTCGGGCAAACTCAGGGCAATCGCGCGAAATTCGTCGGCAGTCATGACCAGCCTCCCATTGAGAAGGCGAGCCTAGCCCAAATAAAGCGGCCGTTGCGCTAAAATTGTACTTTTCGCGGAGCGACCATGACACCGCAATCCCCGGGCGCGAAATTCCGCGCCGCCGTGAAGGAAGAACAGCCGTTGCAGGTGGTCGGCGCGATCACCGCATATGCCGCGCTGATGGCCAAGCGCACCGGTTTCAAGGCGATCTATCTGTCGGGCGGCGGTGTGGCGGCGAACTCGCTCGGCATGCCGGATCTGGGCATCAGCACCATGGAAGACGTGCTCACCGACATCCGCCGCATCACCGACGTGTGCGATCTGCCGCTGCTGGTCGATGTCGATACGGGGTGGGGCGGCGCGTTCAACATCGCGCGCACGGTGCGTTCACTGATCAAGGCCGGCGCGGGTGCGCTGCACATCGAAGACCAGGTCGCTGCGAAACGCTGCGGGCATCGTCCGGGCAAGGCGATCGTGCCGAAGGACGAAATGGTGGACCGCATCAAGGCCGCCGTCGATGCGCGTCACGATAAGGACTTCGTCATCATGGCGCGTACCGATGCGATCGCCGTCGAAGGTCTGGAACCTGCGATCGAGCGTGCGGTTGCCTGCGTCGAAGCGGGCGCTGACATGATCTTCCCCGAGGCAATTTATACTTTGCAGCAATATAAACAATTCAAGGATGCGGTGAAGGTGCCGATCTTGGCCAACATCACCGAATTCGGGCAGACGCCGCTGTTCACGACGGACGAACTGAAATCGGCCGGCGTCGACATCGTGCTGTATTGCTGCGGCGCGTATCGGGCCATGAACAAGGCTGCGCTCAACTTTTACGAAACCGTGCGCCGTGATGGCACGCAGAAAGCCGCCGTGGCTAGCATGCAGACGCGCGCCGAGCTTTACGACTTACTCGGCTACCACGCCTACGAAGACAAACTCGACCAACTGTTCGCCGCGTCGAAAACCGAATGAGCGATCCACTTCCGCAAGCGACGCGCGATGCGCTGAGTCGTCTGGCCTACAAGCGCGACTGGGACGGCGTCGCCGCCATCATCGCCGCGTTCGTCGGCCTGCTTGCGCTGTGCGTGTCGGGTTACACGGCGTTTCTGCAGAAGCAGCAGGTGCGCGCGCAGGTGTGGCCGTATCTCGAGCCGGGCATGTCCAGTTCCAAGCGCGAGATCGTGCTGTTCAACAAAGGTGTTGGACCGGCGATCATCCGCAACGTGCAGATGCGCGTGGACAACAAGCCGCAGCACAACTGGACGGAAGTGTTCGCTGCGCTCGGCATCAAGTACGAGCACCACATTCCGTATTCGACGATCAACGGCGTCGTCATTCCGGGCAACGACAAGATCGAACAACTCGCATTCCCGACGGCGGAAGATTTCAATCTGTATTCGCATCAGGTGCAGCGCGTGAACCTGAAGATCTGCTACTGCTCGTCGCTCGGCGATTGCTGGCAGTACGACGACGCGATCGCCAACCCAAGCGATCAGCATCCGTTGGTGGACCGCTGCCCGGCGCGCACCGACGACGATTTCCTCGACAACGTAGACGCAGAACCGGCGCTACCGGCTCACGAAAAGGACAAGTAGAAAAATGAGCGAACCCGCACAAATCATCCCGAAGCCCAAGAAGTCCGTCGCGCTGTCCGGCGTGGCGGCGGGCAACACCGCGCTGTGCACGGTCGGCCGCACCGGCAACGATCTGCATTACCGCGGCTACGACATCCTCGACTTCGCCACGACCAGCGAGTTCGAAGAAATCGCGTATCTGCTCGTGCACGGCAAATTGCCGACGAACGCCGAACTCGCTGCCTACAAAACCAAGTTGAAGGCACTGCGTGGCGTGCCCGCATCCGTGAAAGCGGTGCTGGAACAGTTGCCGTCGTCGTCGCATCCGATGGACGTGCTGCGCACCGGCGTTTCCGCGCTCGGTTGCGCGTTGCCCGAGAAGGACGATCACAACATCGCGGGCGCGAAAGACATTGCCGATCGATTGATGGCGTCGCTCGGGAGCATGCTGCTGTACTGGTATCACTTCGCGGTCAACGGCAAGCGCATCGACGTCGAAACCGACGACGATTCGATCGGCGGACATTTCCTGCACCTGCTGCACGGCAAGAAGCCGAGCGATCAATGGGTGCGCGCGATGCACACCTCGCTGATCCTGTACGCCGAGCACGAGTTCAATGCATCGACGTTCGCCGCGCGCGTCGTCGCCGGCACCGGCAGCGACATGTATTCGGCGATCGCCGGCGCGATCGGTGCGCTGCGCGGTCCCAAGCACGGCGGCGCCAACGAAGTCGCGCTGGAAATCCAGGAACGCTACGACTCGCCCGACGAAGCGGAAAAAGACATCCGCGCGCGCGTCGAGAAAAAGGAAGTCGTGATCGGTTTCGGTCATCCGGTGTACACGACCGGCGATCCGCGCAACAAGGTGATCAAGGAAGTCGCGCGCGATCTGTCGAAGACGCAGAACAACATGAAGATGTTCGACATCGCCGAGCGGCTCGAATCGACGATGTGGGACATCAAGAAGATGTTCCCGAACCTCGACTGGTTCAGCGCGGTGAGCTATCACATGATGGGCGTGCCGACGGCGATGTTCACGCCGGTGTTCGTCATCTCGCGCACCTCGGGCTGGAGCGCGCACGTGATCGAGCAGCGTATCGACGGAAAAATTATTCGTCCGAGCGCGAACTACACGGGACCCGAAAATCTCACGTTCGTGCCGATCGAAAAGCGCGGATGACTTGAGGCATACGGTTGATCGTTGGCAGCTCGAGTCGTGCAATTTGCGCACGACACGCACAGGTACGTGCAAAACGCGCTGTCGTAAACGTCTAACTTCGTTATGAAATCAAGATGATGTGAGGGAAAACCCGCTGGCATGCCCCTTGATATCACGTCCGCGGCAAGACGACTTTTCAAGGAGGAAAGCCATGCTTCATTTAGCGATCGTGTTCGCGATCATCGCCATCATCGCCGGTGCTCTGGGTTTCGGTGGCATCGCCGGTGCGTCGGCCGGCATTGCGAAGATCTTTTTCATGATCTTCCTGGTGCTGCTGGTATTGGCGCTGTTGGGCCTCGTGCTTGGCGTCAATCTAGCGATATAGCTGTTCGGTCGTGGCCGCACAGGGCGGCCACGACCGTCAGTGCAGGCGCATGAACAGCATGAAGATGTAGGCGCCGACGCCGACCATCGCGAGAACCGCCTGCAGTTTGTGGAACCATTCGCGGTGCGTCAGCGCCGCAATCAGCGACATCAGCAGAAATCCGACCTGGAAACCGACATCGGCCGGCTCGGCGAAATGTCCGTCGACGATTTTCGTCTTTGCGATGCTGATTGTGAGCATCACGACCGTCATGCCGAAAAACCAGCGCGCATGCGAGTAGTAGTGTTCTTTCAGATCGATGTTCGATGCGCCGAAAAAATCCGGTAGCACGGTCGCTGCCAGCATGTATTCCAGAATCGTCTGCGCCAAGGGAAGACTGAATGCGGGAAACGTCCAGACCACCACCTTGCGCAGGCCGAACATCGCCCACCAGCTCTGCACGAATATCAGCAGGAGCGTGAAGCACCACAGCACCGTGGGCCAATAAAACCGGACGCGTGCACGCGTCAACAGCAAGCCGCGAAATCCTTTCAGCACCTGCGTGATGGCAAGGCCGAGAATGATCGACAACAGAACGGTCAGATAGCTGAATTGATCCATGCGGATTTCCCCGATGCGGCGCGCGTATTTTAGCGCGGCGGCCGGCGCTCGATCATGTCCCAGCGGTTGCCGTACAGGTCCTCGAACACGACGACTTTGCCGTATTCCTCCTCGCGCGGCTTCTCGATGAACTTCACGCCATGCGCGCTCATCGCGCGGTGGTCGCGCTCGAAGTCGTCGGTGTGCAGGAACAGGAACACGCGGCCGCCGGTCTGGTTGCCGACGCGCGAGAGCTGTGCATCGTTGGATGCCTTGGCCAGCAGCAGTGATGCGCTGCCGTCCGACGGCGCGACGACGACCCAACGTTTGTCCGCGCTGAGCTTGGTGTCTTCGACGAGTGTGAAGCCGAGCGCGCGCGTGTAGAAGTCGATGGCTTCGTCATAATTGCGCACGACGAGTGCGACATGCGCGAGTGTGCGCTTGGGTTTTGCGTCGGTCATTCGCGTTCTCCATTCGAAGAACGCGATGTTAGCGGAACTCAGTTCTTCGGCGTGCCCATGATGAGCTTGATGGTGTCCTCGTGCGGCGCAGGTTCGGCCTTTTTGCGCAACGAAGCCTCGTGCTGTTCGCGATAGTGCTGTAGGCGCTGCGTCATGGTGTCGCTGCGCGCGCGCATGTTCTGAAATCCTTCGCGCACGCTGACGGCGCGGATGTTCGCCTGTTTCTGCGTGAGGTTTTGCGATCGCTTGTCCGTCGCCTCTGACGGCTGCAGACGCAGCACGCGCTCGACGACGTCGCCGAGCAGCGTGCCCATCGATGGTTTTTTGTGGCGTCGAGACGAATCCATACCCGCTCCCCTGAACTGGTCTGGCAAGAGTGCGCGGCAGCCTTGCTGCGCGATGGACGAATGCCTGCTGCTTCCTGTGGAGCAGTATGTGTGCCAAAGATCACACTCGGCGGCGATGAGGGGTACTGCTCATGGTTAGCGGGGAGTTCCCCACCGATGTCATCTGGCGATGGCGAAAATCAGGGCCCGCCGACAACTGCCTGCGACGTGAAAACTACGTCATGACGCGCAGCGTCTACAGCGAAGCGGCCAGCCGTGTTCCCTGAGCGATGGCGCGCTTGGCGTCCAGTTCGGCGGCGACGTCGGCGCCGCCGATCAGGTGCACTGGAATACCGGCAGCTTGCAATTGCGCATGCAGGTCGCGGCGCGATTCCTGGCCGGCGCAGACGATCACGTTGTCGACTTCCAATGTCATCGGCTTGCCATCGACGACGATGTGGAAACCGGCATCGTCGATGCGTTCATAACTCACTGCGCCGAGCATCTTCACCTTTTTCATTTTCAGCGACGCGCGATGGACCCAGCCGGTGGTTTTGTTGAGCCGCTTGCCCGGCGTACCCGGCGTGCGTTGCAGAAGATAGATTTCGCGGTCGCTCGGTTCGGGAGCGGGTTTCGCCAGACCGCCACGATTCGCATACGTTTCGTCCACGCCCCATTCGTGCGACCAGCGTGCGACATCGGTCGTCGCCGACGGCGGCGGCTGCGTGAGGAATTCGGCGACGTCGAAGCCGATGCCGCCCGCACCGACAATCGCCACGCGGCGCCCGACCGGTTTGCCGAGCAATACGACATCGAGATAACTCAACACATTCGGACGATCCGAACCGGGCATCGAAATCATGCGCGGCGTGACGCCGGTGGCGAGGATGACTGCATCGAAGCCCTTGAGGTTTGCGGTCGTTGCAATCGTGTTCAATCGAACGTCGACGCGGGTGTCGGCGAGTCGATGCGCGTAGTAACGCAACGCTTCGTGAAACTCTTCCTTGCCCGGAATGCGCTTGGCCATGTTGAACTGTCCGCCGATTTCGCTGGCGGATTCGAACAGCGAAACGGCGTGGCCGCGTTCGGCGAGCGTGGTCGCGCAGGCGAGTCCCGCCGGGCCGGCTCCGACGTCGGCGAATTTTTTCGGCGCAGTCGTTTTCTCGATGCGCAATTCCGTTTCGTGACACGCGCGTGGATTGAGCAGGCACGACGCGCGCTTGTTCTCGAACACATGATCCAGACACGCCTGATTGCACGCGATGCACGTGTTGATGCGCTGTGCATCGTTGTTGCGCGCTTTCGCGACCCAGTTCGCATCGGCGAGCAGCGGACGCGCCATCGAAACCATGTCCGCATCGCCGGCAGCGAGAATGCGTTCGGCGACATCCGGCATGTTGATGCGGTTGGTCGTGATCAGCGGAATGTTCACTTCGCCTTTGAGACGCTTCGTCACCCACGTGAACGCGCCGCGCGGCACGCTGGTGACGATGGTCGGCACGCGCGCTTCGTGCCAGCCGATGCCGGTGTTGATCAGCGTTGCGCCCGCCGCTTCGATGCCTCTGGCGAGCTGCACGATTTCGTCCCAGCTTTGCGAGCGGTCGACCAGATCGAGCATCGACAACCGATAGATGATGATGAAATCGCGTCCGACCGCTTCGCGCGTGCGGCGCACGATTTCCAGCGGAAGCCGCTGACGATGTTCCAGCGAACCGCCCCATTTATCGCTGCGCTGATTGGTGCGCTCGGTGAGGAACTGATTGATCAGATAACCTTCGCTGCCCATGATCTCGATGCCGTCGTAACCGGCATCGCGCGACAGCTTGGCGCAGTTCACGAAATCGCGGATGGTCGATTCGACGCCACGCGCCGACAACGCGCGCGGCGTGAACGGCGTGATCGGCGATTTGATCGTCGAGGGCGCCACCGACAGCGGGTGATAACCGTATCGGCCCGCGTGCAGGATCTGCATGCAGATGCGCGCACCTTCCGCATGCACCGCGTGCGTGACTTTTCGGTGCCGCG
>Ga0105239_10006293_pt1 | contig 13802 bp, 6 predicted proteins | sample KBSC44metaG_FD_92761 | JGI IMG/M metagenome (GOLD analysis project Ga0105239, IMG submission 92761) | Corn rhizosphere microbial communities from Kellogg Biological Station, Michigan, USA - KBS C4-4 metaG | ecosystem: Host-associated > Plants > Roots > Rhizosphere > Soil | place: Michigan, USA... | reverse complement strand
GCGGGCATGTGAGACCTGGTTGAGGTTGTCGATGCGTCTGCCGTCTATGTCCAGGTACAGGTTGACGAAGTTGAAGGTCTTTAAGATATTGCTGACCCTGCCCCTGCCGTAGAGGTCGAAGGCGCCGTTGAGGACTACGTCCTTTGCCTTGAAGGGTTCGGCGGAAGAGACGAGTCCGATCATGCCGTTGGCTACGGTGACGCCGGCGTAGTGTGCAGGGTCGATGGTGTCGGCCTGGATGGTCCACGTGTTGGTTTGTGCTATTGTGGTGAGGGTGAGCAGGAGATTGACAACGATCAGATGGAGGGTTTGCATACGTGTGGTATGATTACGTGGTGTGATTACGTGTTGTATGATTTTACAATCGTTTGGGGCTAATTTACACATTATTGTTTAGTTTTATTCTCCGTATGAAGAAATGGTTGATAGGAATTGCAATTGTTTTGGTGGTTGCGATGGGCTGTGTGTATATGTTTATTCCAGACGAGCTGGTGGTCTCCTGCACGAGTCCGGTGAGATGCACTCCTCAGGCTGTTTTCCGGCAGGTCTGTCATGGTGGGGATTGGGTAAAGTGGTGGTCTGGCAGCGCAACGGTAAGAGATGGAAAGAGAAGCTATCTATATGCAGGGGATGTTTATAACGTTTCTGCCAACTCATATCCCTTTATGGAGATCGACATTCATCATGAGGAGAAGAATATAAAAAGCAGGATGAGCGTGCTTTCTGTCTCCAATAAAGATTCCGCGGTTATTTACTGGCAGTGCCGGCTTTCCGGGGGCGGGGGACTTCTGCAGCGGATGCGTCAGTATTTATTTGCGGGTAAGCTCGAGAAAAACATGAGCGGGATACTTTCCAGGCTGCGTCCTTTTCTGGAAAATGAGAAGAATATTTATGGAATGACCTTTGGCGAAGGGTCCACGAAAGATACGCTGCTGGTAGTCACCAAGGCTTATTTCCCTGTATATCCCGGTACGGGTGAGATCTATGGGCTGTTGGGAAAGCTCAGGGCGTATATTTCAGAAGAGGGGGCAAAGGAAAGCGGTTACCCCATCGCCAACGTCACATTCCAACGGGATAGCGGGTATCAGCTGATGACGGCTATTCCGGTGAACCGGGTCCTGCAGGGTAAGGGGGCTATCTTTTTCAGGAGGATGGTGCCGGCCAAGTTCCTTATCGCGGAGACAAAAGGAGGGGACCAGACTATCAGGACTGCCTTCCATCATATGCAGGAGTATATTGCGGATCATCAGCGAACGGTGATGGCTATACCTTTTCAGACGATCGTTACCGACAGGATGAAAGAAGCGGATACGACCAAGTGGTCTACCTGGCTGTATTGCCCGGTGTTTTAGAAAAACGGATGATACAGGTGCTGTCGTTATTGCGTACCAGGATATAGGAGGGCACCCTGTGGATATCGATGGGATGAATATGCCGTACCTGTCCTTTCAAGACCAGCCCATTGATGGGGGTTACTGTTACGGAGTCATGTCCCTCATTCAGCAGGATCGTACCATAATCTGCATCGTAGCGTCCCATTTGTATATTGTTGTCGTAGTAGTTACCTACCAGTAAAACATCTGGCAGGCTGTCGTTGTTGGCGTTTATGACGAGCGCGCCGCGATATGATGACAGCTGCGCCTCCCAGGGGAGGGCTTTTGGTTGGAAATCGAGATGACCGTCATTTATGAGCAACGCGTTGGAAAAATAATCCGCCATCAATGTGTCGGAATGCCGGAGCTGTTCGACGGGAAAAAGATCGTTGAGGCTTGCCTTGGCAAAATCCTCTGCGTACAGAAAGTTTTTTTTGAGGGTGGGCATTTGTTTTTCCAGTTCGCTTTTATTTGCAAACGGTAATTCTTTGCCGTTGAGATAATAGGTGAGCACCTGCTCCTTTTTACCGTTGCCGTCGAAGTCGTTGTAATAAAGACGTACCGGCTCTGTTTCCGAAGCATGCAGGCGGCTGTTGAGACCGAGATTGCCTGCAACCAGGTCTATGTCGCCGTCGCCGTCGATATCTACCGGCAGCAGGAAGTTCCACCATCCTTTTTTATTCGTAAGAATTTTTTTTATGAAGCCGTTGCCTTGCCGGAGGAAGGCGGTGGGGCTGCCCCATTCGGTGGTGAGCAGGAGGTCCTGGCGGCCGTCTTTGTCAAGGTCGAACCATTGGGCGGAGGTGACGAACCCGATATGTGCGAGACCAGGGGCAAATTTTTCCGTTGCATCCATAAATTTTCCTTTGCCGTCACCCCGCAGGAGATAAGATCGTGGGACCTGGCCATAATTAAAGGGAACGGATCTGCCACCGATGAACAGATCGGGGAATCCGTCGCCGTCTATATCGGATACTGTTATACAGGAAGCGTTAATGAAAAGGTTAGTGAAGGCGTTATCGAGCTTGCTGAGGTGGCCTTTGCCATCGCCCAGATATACTCTTGGCGTGAGCTTGGGATCATCGCCGTAGTATTCATTGCCGCCGGAGGCTACCAGCAGGTCCGGATTGCCGTCCATGTTAACGTCTGCCCAGCAGGCATCGACATCTTCGTAGGTGCTGTCCTTATCCAGGTCCGGCTGAACGGTGGGGATGAATTTTCCTGACGGCTGCTGTAGAAAAACGACGCTTTTTTCCCACTTGGAAGACCCGATGAATACGTCCTGCAGGCCGTCTTTGTTTATATCACCGACAGCGAGAGCGGGGCCTTCGGTGGAAAGCATGTGGGGTATGAGCGGTTCACGGTCGAACTCGTGGAAGTCATTCTCTTTATGTTTGTGGAGAAGACCGGTGCTTTTTGTGATGTCTTCCATGGGACGGGCAGGGTTCTTCCGATGATCTTTTAAAATAGCGTAATCGAATAAGGGGAGGCCTTTCGTATAAGTAAATGTCAGGGGTTGCCGTGCGGGCGACAGCCCGATGCGCTGGCAGGTGTTGTCGGGCCATATCAGGAAGACGGAATCTACGTGAGTATGGTCGAGGCCGATGTGCAGGGGGAGCTCCATGCTGGACAGGAAGCCTCTCACGGGATATTTTTCGTAAGTCCGGATCTGTCCGCCTGTAAACAGCACCAGTTTGGATCCCAGGGCATTTATGTTGTGTTCATCGCCTTTTAACCGTACGTCCACGAAGGGTTTGTTCATGCTATCGTTGGCGGTATTCCTGTAGATGAGGGCCGGTTCGTCGATGTTGTTGACGACCAGGTCCAGGTCTCCATCATTGTCAAGATCGGCGTAGACCGCGCCGTTGGAGAAGGTATTTTTTGCGCCTGCGATCTTTTCGTGTTCGTCGGTGAACCTCATGTTTCCTGCATTCCGGAAGAATTTGCTGGGCAGCCTGATCTGCGGGAATTTGTCGATAAGGTTGAGGTCTTTGTCGTCCAGGCTGTTGCTGCGCATCTTTTCCTGCAATTCCTGGTTGGATATAAAGTTGATATAATCGATATCGTTGAGCCGTTTGGGGATGCCGTTGGTCACAAAGAGATCTTTTTGTCCGTCGTTGTCGAAGTCTATCCACAATGCGGACCAGGACCAGTCGGTGGCTGCGACGCCTGCGTACAGACCGATCTCGCTGAAGTGGCCGTTGCGTCTGTTGAGCTGCAGGTTATTGCGGGTGTATTGATAGTTATAGCCATAGCCGATCTTCATATTGAAGATATCCCAGGTGTCTTCCCCTTCGGACCGTTTCAGGATGTAGGGATCATAGGGCAGCATGTCCATGCTGATGATCTCGGGGAAGGCGTCGTTGTTGACATCCGCCACGTCGACGCCCATGGAGTATTGGCTGGTATGCATGAGGCGGGCTGTGGTCTCGTCGGAGAAGGTGCCGTCGTGGCGATTGATATAGAGATAGTCATTTTCATGAAAGTCGTTGCAGACATAGATATCGGGAAAGCCGTCCAGATCGATGTCAGCGACAGCGATGCCGAGGCCATAGCCGATGACAGAGCTGTGGATGCCGGATCCTTTGGTGACGTCGGTGAAGTGGCCGTTGCCGTCATTGCGGAAGATATGGTCCCCGGAGTAGGGATTGAAGACTTTAAGCTTTTCCTGCCGGGGGCCGTAGGTGCCGTTCTGTCTGAGGGTATGGTTGAGCAGGTACATGTCCAGGTCACCGTCCCCGTCGTAATCGAAGAAAGCGGCCTGGGTGCTGAAGCCTGAGAAGTCGAGTCCGTATTGTGCGGCTTCATCCCTGTAGATGGGGATGCCCTCGGGGCCGATGCCCTGGCAGATGAGCAATTGGTTATGTGATACGGGAAGGCCCGCCAGTTGTCCGACCCGGCAGACGTAAATGTCGAGCAGACCGTCATTGTTGATATCTACGACGGACACGCCGGTGGACCAGCCTTTGTCGGCCGGGATATGTGCTGTGGCCGTTACATCCCTGAAATGGAGGTTGCCGGTGTTGAGGTATAACCTGTTATTTTCCTGATTGGAAGCAAAGAACAGATCGATGCGGCCGTCGTTGTTGAAATCGCCGGCCCCTATGCCGCCGCCGTTGTAAAAGTACATATAATCGAATACGTTGAACTGTTTTGTAGGGTGGAGGGTATTGCTGAAGTCGATGCCTGTAGTGGTATGATCCAGCACTTCGAAGATGGGATCGACGGGTGATGCGGTATGCTTACACGCGGGTATTGTCATCAGGATGAAGGCTGTGAGCAAGGCGAGCGTATGCTGGATGGATGTTCTTCGGATCATGGAATGTCGCATCGTTGGTGCTGATCAGTTATTGTTAAGTTTAGCCTGAGCGGCGCTGATCCTGAAGGCGGCAGGGAAATCATCATTTTGCAGGAAGAGCAGGAGCTCTTCTTTTTTATCTTTCCAGGGGATATCTTTTATATCCCTTATCTGTCCTTTCAGTTCCAGGCCGGAGTGGGCGGCATCAATATATTCAAAATTTCTTTTACCTCTGTTCAGCAGTATTTGTCCACGGCCGGCATCCAGTCTGCCGAATTGGGGGAGGAAGCCGAAGTCGTTGCCACCCAGGGCCAGGTCAGGCAGGCCGTCCCCGTTAATGTCCAGGCTGTGTGCGGCATTGACGGAGGAAAGCTGTACCATGACGGGTAATTTTTGCAGGGTGAACCTACCGTTCCCTTCATTCCAGGCGATGACAGAGCTGCAGTAATCGAAGCGTTTGATCTTTGATGAGTCCAGCAAGGCGGCGGGCAGCAGGTCGTGGATGGACCTTTTTGCGTATTCGCTGTGTTTGAGGTTTTGTTTCTTTACCAGGGGTAATTGTCTTTCCATTTCGTGTTTGAGGAATACCGGCATGTCTTTGCCATCGACGGCCCTGGTGAGGATCTTGTCAGTAATGCCGTTTTGATCGAAGTCGTTCAGCCAAAGTTTGACGGGGTGGGCGGAGTCGGGCCGGAGATAGAAGTTCTCGCCGATGTTGCCCAGGACCAGGTCTTTTCTTCCATCGCCGTCCAGGTCGGCGATTGTCACTGTCTGCCACCAGCCGTTGAGCGAGACGAAGCTGGTGGACATTTCTTCGAAATGATCTTTTTTATAATGGAAGATCCGTGGGGCCATCCATTCGCCTGTGATGATCAATTCTTTTTCGCCGTCATTGTCTATGTCGGCCCATACGGCATCCGTGACCATTCCGATGTAGGTGATGGCGGGGGCCAGGGATTGGGTGAGATCTTTAAAGTGTCCTTTCCGGTCGTTGACGAAGAGGTAGCTGCGTGGCGAGAATCCGTAATCGCGGGGAACGCTGCGGCCGCCTATAAAGAGGTCTTCAAACCCGTCGTGGTTGAAGTCGCAGGCGACTGCCACGGCGGTATTGGCTCCTTCGATGGTCCCGGGGAAGGATTGTGCATCCAGTGTAAAATTGCCTTTTCCGTCATTGTGGAAAAGGCGCAGCTGCATCTGGCGGCTGTCGGGCTGGCTATTGTTGCCACCGGGGCCTATGAGGAGATCGAGGTCTCCATCGCCGTCTGCATCGAAGAAGAGCACGGCTTCGTCTTCGAAGTCGCTGAATTGTGCTATGGCGGGCTGGGCTTTTTTTATGAATTGTCCTTTTGTATCCTGGAGGTAGACCTGTCCGGGATGGCCGGCGGTACCGCCAATGTAAAGGTCTGTTGTGCCGTTGCCGTCCAGGTCGCCTATGGCTGCCTTGGGGCCTTCGCGGGAGAGCATTTTGGGAAGGTTCAGCTCGTAATTGAAGTCGATGTATGGGTCTTCGATGTGGCGATCGAAAGGGAGGTGCTCCGACACGAGGAGGGGTGTGGGTGCGGGGGTGGGTGCGGTTGTTTTTTCGGATGGTTTTTCCTGTGAGATGACCAGTCTTTGGTTGATACGGGGATGTTCGACTTTTGTGATGGACCTGTCGGGCCAGGTGACGACGAGGGAATCGATCTGTTGGAGGGCGCCGAGACCGATCACCAGGGTATAGTCCATGCAGGATTGGAAGCCTCTGCTGGGGACCTGCTCCCTATAGAACAGGTGGCCTCCGGCGTATACGTGGACCTTGCCGCCGATGGCGAAATTATTATCGCCTGCGCCTTTCAGCAGGATGCTGATATAGCTATTGCTGTTGGTTTCCCTGGAATTGTTCTTATAGATAAAAGCGGGTCCGTTCTCGTTGTTGATCACGAGGTCGAGGTCGCCGTCGCCATCCAGGTCGGCGTACGCGGCGCCGTTGGCGAAAGATGCCTGATCGAAGCCCCAGGTCTTTCCTGCATCGGTGAACTGCAGGTTGCCGTTGTTACGGTAGGCTTTATGGAGCATGGGGTTGACCGGTATCCTTTTCAGGATCTGGTTCATTTCTTCCTTTTTGCCTGTCAGGACCATTTTTTGAAGGACGTCATTGGCAAAGAAGTCCATGAAGTCGAGGTTGGTCACGTCCTTGTTGACGCCGTTGCATATGAACAGGTCATTCCATCCGTCATTGTCCATGTCGAAGATGAGGGCTCCCCAGCTCCAGTCGGTGGCTGATACGCCACTGTAGTTGGCGATGTCGCAGAACCGGCCTTTTCCATCGTTGAGCTGCAGGCAGTTCTTCATGTATTGGTGATAGAAGCCTGCCCTGAGCTTGGCATTGTAGAGGTCGATGTTATCGAAAGCGCCCAGTGTTTTCAGGCGGTAGTCATCTTCGGGGAGCATATCGGTGGTGAATATTTCCGGTGCACCGTCGTTATTGATATCTGCGATGTCGGCGCCCATGGAAGAGAAGCTGGTATGTCCCATGCAATCTTCCATTTCGTCTTTAAATGTCCCATTGTGCTGATTGATATAAAGGTAGTCCCGTTCATAGGAATCGTTGGACACAAAGATGTCGGGGTAGTTGTCGCCATTGACGTCGCCTATCGAGACGCCCAGGCCGAAGCTGATAAGGGTACCGTGTATGCCTGCTTCGCGGGTGACTTCCGTGAAATGGCCGTTGTCGTTACGGAACAGATGGTCTCCTCCGCCTTTGAGGAAGTCTGCCACGGGCCATTGGGCTTCGGGGAGGTCGCGGCGGTTGGCGTTATTCAGGGTATTGACGGGGATGGGGCTGTTGTTTATCATGAAGCAGTCCAGGTCGCCATCGTTGTCATAGTCGAAAAAGGAGACCTGGGTGGTATAGGCAGAGATGTCCAGGCCGTATTTTGCAGCGGATTCAGTGAAGGTGAGGTCCTTATTGTTGATATAGAGTTTGTTCTTACGATGGCCGTCCTTCATATGGCCGGAGTTGCAGACATAGATATCCAGCCAGCCGTCGTGGTTGATATCCACCAGCATGACGCCAGTACTCCACATGCTGTCCTGTCTAAGACCTGATCTTGCGGTGATATCTTCGAAGTGAAAGTTACCTTTGTTGAGATAGATCTTATTTTCTCCCATATTGGAAGTAAAGAAAATATCCGGCAGGCTGTCGTTGTTGAGGTCGCCGATGGCTACGCCGCCCCCGTTGTAGAAGTTGCGGAAGACGAAGCTGTTGTTCAGCTTTTCGTCCACCACTTTATTGTTGAAATCGATGCCTGTATTGTCCATCAGTTGGAACAGCGTGTTATTGTGTTCGCGGCTGCAGGAGAGGAAGAGCACGAGGCTGATGGAAAGAAGACAGGCGCAGCGGAATTTCATGTTTTGAATGATAGGCAAGTGACTTCATGTATGTTCGAAAAAAAAGCGAAGGCCACTGCATAATGGCCTTCGCAATTTATCGATTCTTATCTAATCCGGGGTGTTAATATCCGGGATTTTGTTTCAGGTTGGGGTTGACGGATAGCGACTGGCTGGGAATGGGGAATACCAGGTTTTTCTCATCGTCGCTGGGTTTATACTGCCAGGGTACAAGGAACACGCCGTAGCGGATGAGGTCGGTCCTTCTCAGGCCTTCCCAGTAGAACTCGCGGCCTCTTTCGGCCAGGAGGGTATTAGGGTCTTTGGTGTTGGCGGCGTTATTCAGCACCAAGGGGCCTGTCATAGGCGTTGCACCCCGGGCTGTCCGCAGATCGTTAACCAGGGTCAGGGCTCCGGCGTTGTCGGGTGAAGCGGCGCGGAGTTTGGCTTCGGCCACCATCAGGACGACGTCGGGATAGCGGAACAGCGCCAGCCAGTTGCCGGAGTTGGAGGAGTAGTATTTGCCTCCCTGGTCGGAAAAGTCCGGAACGTATTTGGCGACGCGGATACCTGTGACTTCCAGGTTGGAGCCTTGTTCGATCATACTGGCGGCGATGGTTGGATCAAAGGCGAGGTTGTTGCCTTTTCTGTCTTTCAGGACGTGGCCGCTGTCGTCGTATTGCTGTCCTACGAGGAAGCCGGGGCGAATACCGGATGCCGCGGTGGTTTGACGATATGAGTTGAACCGGCCGCCCAGGCGGGTGTCCAGCGGTGTGTCAGCCCGGGTGAAGTTGACGGTCCCTGTCAGGGCAAAGGTGCTGTAGAAGTCGGCGATGGTAGAGAAACCGTTCCAGCCGGCGTTGGGCGCCTGACCCTTGTATTCATTATAGTGGAATGTCATCATCCAGCGGGCCTGCAGTCCGGGATTATTGACCGTGAGACCGGAGGAGCTGGGAAATCCGAAGATGAGCTCCTTCGAGCTGCCGTTGCTGGCGCTGAAGTTATTGAAGTAGTTGTTCTCGTAACTGTATTTGTTGCTGTCGATGATGGATTGGCCCAGGGTGATGACCTTTTGCATGTCTGCATCATCGAAAGTGGGCGTTTTGCGGTGGAGGAAGGCTCCTTTATTGAGATAGCAGCGCATCAGGAGCATCTTACAGGCGTAGGGATTGGCTTTGGTAGCATCGTTGCTGCCGGACAGGTTGGGAAGAATGCTTTCCAACTCGCTGATAATAAAGTTGATCGCGCTATCTCCGGCGTAGACGGGGGGCGGCAGCAGGAGGTTATCGCCCGGCTGACGCAAAGGGAACTGACCGAAAAGGTCCAGCAGGTAGTAGAGGGAAAGACACCGCAGGAACTTTGCTTCGGCTATCTGTTCACTGGATGGCTTCAACGTCATTACGTTGGTAGCGTCGAAGTTCATCTTGTTGAGCAGGTTGAAGGTTTGCAGGATCTGGTCGTGGTCGGCGTTCCAGGTGTGGTTGTGCATCACGCGCCACGCACCGTTGTCGTCCCAGTCACCACCACGGGTGGGCACGAGGGCTTCGTCGGTAGTACATTCTTCCAGCGAGAAGACGCGATCCTGATTGACGAAAGGCGCCGGAATATCATTATAAGCGGCGCTCAGCAGCAGCGCCGGTCCATCGGGGCCAAGGCCTGTGAGAACTGCAGTGCCGGGCACGGTAGTAGTATAAGATTCTTTCAATTTGGTACATCCTGCCATGCCTGACAGCAAGATCAGGGCGGAAAGTTTTATATATTTTGACGTATTCATACGACTGCTTTTAAAGATTTAGAGTGAAAAATTTAAGCCGATCTGCAGGCTTCTCGGCGTGGGATAAGGGATGTACTCGATGGACCTCGAGGGGAAGCCGTTCTGGTTCTTGTCGATATTGACCTCAGGATCGAAGCCCGAGAACTTCGTTATAACGAAGAGGTTGGAACCGGCTACAAAGAGGCTTGCATTTTTGATATACTGGCCGATGTTGCCGATGTTATAACTCAGGTTGGCGTTCCTCAGCTTGAAGAAGTTGCCGCTTTCCAGGAAGCGGGTGCTGGCTTTTACACCACTGCCCGGCTGTTCGGCGGAATTGTAGGCAAATTTCTTATCGATGTTCCTGCCGTTGGCGATACCTGCGATGTTGCTGACGGAAGTAGCGGTGTTGTTATAGATCAGGTATCCGCCGGAGCCGCCGCCGTTGATGGTCAGGGTAAACTTTTTATACCGGAGGGTAGTCGATCCGCCATAGAGCCATTTGGGGTTAGGGTCGCCGGCGATGCTGGGATTGTCTTCGATCTGCTGGTTGCCATTCTGATCGAAACCGGTAAATTTCTTCAGGTAGAATGCGTCCACAGGCTGATCGTTGGTAATCACTTCACCTAAAGTGCCTGATACGCCCTGCCCATTGATTTGTCCGGTGAGAATTTTATAAGGGAGTCCCGACTCTGTAAAGAGTTTCGTCATCTTGTTCTTGTTGTAGGCAACGTTGAAAGAGATGTCCCAGGTGAAATTCTCGTGCTGAACGATACTGGCGCCCAGGGTTACTTCGATACCCTTGTTCAGGAGATGGCCGGGGAGGTTAAGGAAGTAAGTGCCGGGAGGGCCGGGCTGGATGACGAAGCTCTGAAAGAGCAGGTCGGTCGTGTTCTTATTGTAATAATCGATGGTACCGAATATCCTTCCTTTGGCAAAACCAAAGTCGAGACCGATGTCCCATTGCGTGGTCTTTTCCCATTTAAGGTTCGGGTTACCCTGATTTGTCAGGGGAGCCTGATTATAGGTGACAAATGAGTATTGATCGATAGAAGCACCGGCAGGAAATTCCTGGCTACCCGTGACCCCCCAGGTGCCTCTCAGGCCCAGGTTGGAGAAGACAGTGCTGTTCTTCATAAACTCTTCGTTGGCAATATTCCATTTTACTCCGAAGGAGGGGAAGTAACCGTATTTGTTGTTTGTCCCAAATTTCGAAGAACCGTCCCCACGGAAGGTGGCGGTCAACAAATACCTGTCCTTGTAGTTCAGGTTAGCCCTGGCAAAGTAGCTTTGCACTTCCGTAGTAATATCCTTGAATGCATTGACGGGGCCAAGCGTCTTGGCATTCTGTAAAATGTCAGTATACTGAGCGCTTAACAGGCTGAGCTCATTCAGGTTGAAATTGAAGGTCTGGCCGATAATGGAATTATTCTTAAAATTGGATTTCCAGTATTCGAAGCCTGCCAGCGCTTCCAGGTTAAGATCTTCGTAAAGTTTGGCGCGGTAATTCAGCGTATGGGTCAGGATCTGGGATGTCAGACCTGCGCTTGAAATGATACCGATACCATTTCCATCGATGGGCGAGAAACCACGGATGAAGCCGTCGATATTGGAATTACGGGTACCGTCGCTTTGATTGATGGAATAGAGAAATTTATATTCGAGGTTGTTCAGGATCTTATATGTGGCGGAGATATTACCGAGGAAAGTATTGACCAATGCCTGGTCGTTGTATGCTCTCAGCAGTGACATGGGATTACCCACCCCGTTGCCGGAAACAAAGAAGCTGTGATCCGCATTGTAATAGCCCTGGGTAGGGTTCCATTGGAGGGCGGCGCTCACAAGGTTTCCCGCAGATCCGGCGGTATTGGATATCAGTACAATGTTGTCCTGTGTATGACCGGCGATCAGCGAGAAGTCGAGGCTCAACTTTTTATCCAGGAATTTATAAGAACCGGCGAAAGTACCTATGTATTTATCCAGTTCGTTGGTCTTTACAAATCCGGGTGTTTTCGAAGCGAGCAGCGAAGCGCGGAACTTTCCGTTCTCGTTGCCCCCGCTGATAGCTATATTGTAATTCTGGATGGTGGAATGCTGGGTGATGTCCTTGAGCGGGTCCACGGAGCCGCCTTTGTCCAGGGAATTTTTCAGGGTGTCCAGGTGGTACTTTTTCAGCGCCTGGCGAAACTCACCGGCGTTGAGGTTGTCATACCGCTTCATATAGCCCACGTTCCAGCCTTCGGAGACATTCGCTTCCAGTTTAAGAGCACCGGAACTCCCTTTTTTGGTGGTGATGACGATGACGCCGTTGGCGCCGCGGGAACCATAGATGGCGGTGGAAGAGGCGTCCTTGAGGATCGTGATATCGGCGATATCGTAGGGATTGATGTACAACAGGGGGTTAGCATCAGGAGTGGGGCCGAAACCGCCTATGCCCAGATTGACTACCGGACGGGCATTTCGACCGTCCAGGATGACGCCGTCGATCACGTAGATGGGGTTACCTGTGCCGCGGATGGAGCTGTTACCGCGGATCTTTACCGTGGTGGCTGTGCCGGGCTGACCGCTGTTGTTGACGATCTCCAGGCCGGAGACCTTGTTCTGCAGCAGCTGATCGGGAGAAGTGATGACGCCCGTGTTAAACTCTTTCGAGGTTATGGTAGTTACGGATCCTGTCAGGTCTTTTTTCCTGGCGGTTCCATAACCGATGACCACTACTTCATTGAGGTTGGACTGGGCAGTAACCATGGCGACGTCGATGTTGGTCTGGTCGCCGAGGGAGACTTCCTGTTGATTAAATCCTACCGAGCTGATGACAATAACTTTTACCGTAGCGGGGACAGTCAGCTTGAAAGTTCCGTCAGCAGCGGTAGAAGCGCCGACTTTCGTGCCTTTGGCTGCAACGGTAGCGCCCTGGATGGGAGCGCCTTTGTCGTCTTTAACTGTGCCGGTGATTGTCTTTGATTGGGAGAATGCAGTTAGTGTGAAAAGTACACATAGTGTAGCAGTACTTACCATATTGGCAAGCATTCGTTGAATGGTCATAAAGCAAAAGTTTAGCGATATTAAGAACCTAAGTTAAAAAAATTAAATTTTACTTAACAAATTTTTTTCAAATCAATTTAAAACCAGGTTGTAAGGCTATGAGACAACGTCCTTTTACGATGTGCTGCATGGTTAAAAATTAAATATATCGGATTGGATCATTGTCTTTAGGCGGCGAAGGGTAGGGGGGAATGGGCGGTTCCGCTTCTGCCAGGATCCAGTCGGCTCCTTGTTCGAGCTGATAATGAAGGCCTTTGATGGAGGTGGGGCTGTGAGAAGGGATGGATAATTCTGCCCTGGTAAGGGTAAAGATGGTGAAGGAAGCGCTGGCGGGGTTGGACAGCTGTATAGCCTGGATAATAGCGCGGATGGTAGCGCCGGACGTGAGGATGTCGTCGATGATCAGCCAATGTTTTGGGAGACCTTCGGGGAAGGTGGCAGCAGCGTAGGCGGCGTCGATGGCATAAAGACCCTGCAGCTCTTCCTCTCTCCGGGGCCTGCCGAAGGCTTTGACGGGCCGGATAGAATGCGCTTTGAAAAGGAGCCGGGGATGATAGCAGAGGTGGAACCGGTCGGCCAGTTGTTGTCCCAGGAGATCGAGCGGGACGGGCGGATCAGGGATGGTGATCTCGTTATGATGCAGGGCCCGGACCACGGTAGTACCGGGCGAGATGGACATTCCGGTCAGCATTTCCACGGCACAGTCGATCCATCCATCGAGGTCAGGCTGGCGGCCCCGTTTGAATTTCAGGAGGCTGTGCGATAAGGTATCCCTTCCGGCCGACCTGGGCAGGTAGCTGCACAGATAATAATGCGGATAGACTTCCTTATTATAGGACAAGTAGGTTTGCCGGAGGGCCATAGACGTCTGAACTATTGATGTGTACTCACCACCTAAATTACGATAATGTAATTTTTTCGATCACCTCTATATTTCCCGGTGACTTGGTTAACAATTTTCAAT
>Ga0105239_10006291_pt1 | contig 13803 bp, 11 predicted proteins | sample KBSC44metaG_FD_92761 | JGI IMG/M metagenome (GOLD analysis project Ga0105239, IMG submission 92761) | Corn rhizosphere microbial communities from Kellogg Biological Station, Michigan, USA - KBS C4-4 metaG | ecosystem: Host-associated > Plants > Roots > Rhizosphere > Soil | place: Michigan, USA... | reverse complement strand
GCGGAGAAGTCGCTGCCCTCGGTCCAGAAGGTCGGCGTGACGACCGTCCACAAGCCTGCGGCCACCGCCGCGCGCAGGCCGTTCGACGAATCCTCGAACGCCACGGCGCGCTCCGGCCCCAGCCCGAGCGTCTGCAGCGCGAGCCGGTAGATGTCGGGCGCCGGCTTCTTGGCACGCACCTGGTCGCCGCACGCGATCACCGTGAACATCTCGATCCCGCGCGAGCCGAATGCCGACTGCAGCAGCGCGTCGACGTTCACCGCCGTGGTCGTGCTGGCGATCGCGAGGCGGCAGCCGGCGTCCAGCGCCTCTTCCAGCAGCCGAAGCACGCCGTCGCGCAACGACACGCTGCCGTCGCGCACTGCCGAGCTGTAGAGCTTGGTCTTGTCGGCATGAATCTCGGGCACGCGCGCCAACAGGCGCTGGCGCAGCGCGGGGCTCACCGGCAACGTCTCGATGTAGGAGGCGATGCGCTCCTTGCCCCCGGTCACCGACAGCAGATTGCGGTACTCGGTGCGCGTCCAGGTCCACCCCAGCCGCTGTCGGTCGAATGCGAGGTTGAACGCCACGCGGTGCGCCTCCTCGGTATCGGCCATCGTTCCATCGACGTCGAAAATCAGCGCCTCGATGGTCATGACGTCTCCTTCTGTGTCGTTGCGCTGCCCGTGCCGAACACGCGGCTCGCGAGGATGTCTTCGGCCTGCAGCGTCGTGAGCTGGTCGCGCGACAGCGGCTCGGTCGAACCGAACAGCCGCGTCGCATGACGCAGCCGGATGCGATCGAGCGCGTTGCGGATCGAGCGCGCATTCGCGAAGTGCGGCTGCTGCCGGCGCAGGGCCACGTAGCGTGCGAACGCCGGCTCGGCAGCGCCATCGAAGCGGTAGTTCAGCTGCCCCAGCATCAGCTGCGTGATCTGCATCAGCTCGTCCTGGCTGTAGTCGGGGAAGTCGATGTGGTGGGCAATGCGCGAGGCCATCCCGGGATTGCTCGCGAAGAACGTGTCCATGCGGTCCTTGTAGCCGGCCAGGATCACGACCAGATCGTCACGGTGGTTCTCCATCACCTGCAGAAGGATCTCGATCGCTTCCTGCCCGTAGTCGCGTTCGTTCTCGGGGCGGTAGAGGTAGTACGCCTCGTCGATGAACAGCACGCCGCCCATCGCCTTCTTGAGCACTTCCTTGGTCTTCGGCGCGGTGTGGCCGATGAACTGGCCCACGAGATCGTCGCGCGTCACCGCCACCAGGTGCCCCTTGCGCACATAGCCGAGTTGCTTGAGCACCTCGGCCATGCGCAGCGCGACCGTCGTCTTGCCGGTCCCGGGGTTGCCGGTGAAGCACATGTGCAGCGACGGGGGCGTGGATTGCAGGCCCTGCTCCGCACGCAGCTTGTCGATCAGCAACAGCGCGGCGATGTCGCGGATGCGGCCCTTCACCGGCGCCAGGCCGACGAGCTCGGCATCGAGCTTGTCGAGCACGGCGCGCGCACCCGATGCCTCGAGCAGCGCGGTCGGCGCGGTGGCTTGCAGGGCAGCGTCCATCCTTGTCAGTCCACCGATCAGTAGCGCGCGCCTTCGGCCGCGCGCTGCACCGCATAACTCTCGATGCTGTAGCGCATCGTGCGGCCGCCCTCTTCGCTGCGGACCAGGCGGAAACCGGGCTCGTCCTCGGGACGGTTCACGATGAACGACATCACCACCGACTCGGTGCCATGCGTCGAGTCGAACGCGGTCAGCCGGATGTAGTGGTTCGGGAAGGTCTTGCGGCAGCTGTGCAGCTCGAGCATCACGCCGGCGGCGTCATGGATGTCGAACATCGGGTTGCCGAACATCTCCCAGAACGTATTGCGCGGATGCGGGTCGTCGGTGTATTCGAGGCCGATGGCCCAGCCCTGCGCGAGACAGTAGTCGATCTGCTTCGTGATCTGCGCGTCGGTGAGGTCGGGCAGGAAGGAGAAGGTGCCTTGGGTGATTCGCATGTCAGTGTTCCGTTGCGTTGCGTTGCGTTGCGTTGCTTTGGTGCGGGATCAGGACGGCGGGGCGTACTCCTCCGCGAATGTCCCCCGTCACCGGCCTGCGGCCGGCGCCTCCTCCTTTATTTCGCTGCGGAGTACGCCCCACCGTCCTGATCAGGCACCACCGTGGCGTGCAGTGTGCGGGCCACGATCGTGCTGGCCTCGGGCGTCGGGGGACAGGCGCAGCGAAATAAAGGAGGAGGCCGGGCGAAGCCCGGACGGAGGACATTCGCGGAGCCTGTCCCCCGATGGCCGAGGCTCGCTCGGCTTGTCGAGAGTGATTCATTTGGCTGCATCAAGAGTCAGGCCACCGAAGCCGTCGGCACGAAATCCGAGGTATCGGTCGAGGCGTAGTTGAAGCTGATCTCGCCCCAGGTATCGAGCGCGGCGGCGAGCGGCGTGCACCACTTGGCTGCGTCGCGCAGGATCTGCGGGCCCTCGTGCTCGATGTCGCGCCCTTCGTTGCGCGCCAGCACCATCGCTTCGAGCGCCACGCGGTTCGCCGTCGCACCGGCCTGGATGCCTTGCGGGTGGCCGATCGTGCCGCCGCCGAACTGCAGCACCACGTCGTCGCCGAACAGGCCGAGCAGCTGGTGCATCTGGCCGGCGTGGATGCCGCCGGAGGCCACCGGCATCACTTTCTTCAGCGCGCCCCAGTCCTGGTCGAAGTAGATGCCGCGCGGCAGGTCGACCTTGGTGTGCGTGTCGCGGCAGACGTTGTAGTAGCCCTGCACCGTCAGCGGGTCGCCTTCGAGCTTGCCGACTGCGGTGCCGGCATGGATGTGGTCGACTCCCGCCAGGCGCATCCACTTCGCGATCACGCGGAAGCTCACGCCGTGGTTCTTCTGGCGCGTGTAGGTGCCATGGCCGGCGCGATGCAGGTGCAGGATCATGTCGTGCTGCCGGCACCAGTGGCTCATGCTCTGGATCGCGGTGTAGCCGATCACCAGGTCCACCATCACGATCACCGAGCCGAGATCCTTCGCGAACTCGGCGCGCCGGTACATCTCTTCCATGGTGCCTGCGGTGATGTTCAGATAGCTGCCCTTGACCTCGCCGGTGGCCGCGCTGGCCTTGTTGACGGCATCCATCACGAACAGGAATCGGTCGCGCCAGTGCATGAAAGGCTGCGAGTTGATGTTCTCGTCGTCCTTCATGAAGTCGAGCCCGCCGCGCAGGCCTTCGTAGACGACCCGCCCGTAGTTGCGGCCCGACAGGCCGAGCTTGGGCTTGGTGGTCGCGCCGAGCAGCGGGCGACCGAACTTGTCGAGCCGCTCGCGCTCGACCACGATGCCGGTGGGCGGGCCGGGAAAGGTCTTCACGTACGCGACCGGGAACTGCATGTCCTCGAGGCGTGCCGCCCGGAGCGGCTTGAAGCTGAAGACGTTGCCGATGATCGATGCGGCCACGTTGGTGATCGAGCCCTCCTCGAACAGCGACAGGTCGTAAGCCACGTAGCAGAAGTACTGGCCGGGATTGCCGGGCACAGGCTCGACGCGATAGGCCTTCGCGCGGTACATGTCGCAGGCGGTCAGCCGGTCGGTCCAGACCACGGTCCAGGTCGCGGTGCTCGACTCGCCGGCGACCGCCGCGGCGGCCTCGATCGCATCGACGCCCTCTTGCGGCGTGATGCGGAACAGCGCCAGGATGTCGGTCGCCTTCGGTTCGTAGTCGGCGTCCCAGTAGCCCATCTGCGCGTACTTGAGGACGCCTGCCGAGTAACGCTTCTTCGCGTCGGTGATCTGGACTGCCTCTTTCATGTTGCCCATCTGGATGCCCCTGTTGCTGTACGTCGTCGTGACGCTCCGATGGGTGCAATGTAGGCAGCTTGATGGATTTGGAATAATAAAATCTATTCGTGCTGACATTTGAATCGACTAATATGAAACCATGCCGCTCACACGCAACGCAACCTTTCGCCAGCTGATCGCCTTTCACACCTTCTCGAGACTGGGCAGCGTCTCGCTCGCAGCCGACGAGCTGCACCTCACGCAGCCCGCGGTGTCGATCCAGATCGCCGCGCTCGAGGCATCGGCCGGCACCCCGCTGCTGCAACGCACCGGCCGTGGCGTGCGCCTCACCGAGGCGGGCGAACTGCTGGCCGGCTACGCGACGCGCATCGTCGATCTGTGGCGCGAGGCCGGCGAGGAGATGGCCACGCTGCAGGGCGTGTTCACCGGCACGCTGCGGGTGGGCACGGTCACGACGGCCGAGTACCTGCTGCCGCCGCTGCTGGTCGCGTTCATCAACGACCGCCCCAAGGTCAAGATCAAGCTGCAGGTCGGCAACCGCGACGAGATCGTGCGGATGCTCGCCGGCCAGGAGATCGACATCGCGATCATGGGTCGTCCGCCTGGCGAGCTGAAGACCGACTCGCGCGCCTTTGCGCGCCACCCGATGGCTTTTCTCGCCGCCCCCACCGACCCGCTGATGTCGGTGCGCGACCTGACGCTGGCCGAGGTCGCCGAGACGCGCATCCTCGTTCGGGAGCGCGGCTCCGGCACGCGCACCACGGTCGAACGCGTCTTCAAGGACCACGGCCTGCCGCTGCGCATCGGCTCGGAGCTGTCGAGCAACGAGGCCATCAAGCGCATGTGCGCCGCGGGCTTCGGCGTCGCGTTCCTGTCGATACACACCTGCGTGCTCGAGATCAACGCAGGACTGCTCGCACTCCTGCCGCTGGCCGAGAACCCGATCGAACGCGAGTGGTACGTCATGCACCTTGCATCGCGCCAGCTGCCGCACGTGGCACTCGCCTTCGAGGAATTTCTTTGCACCCAGGGCCAGGCGGAGATCCAGCGCCAGCTCGGCGTGATGCCGGCATCGAGGAAGGCGGGCAAGCGCCGGCCCGCTGCGGCGAAGCCGCATGCCGCCAGGTCCGCGCGTTCGTCCAAAGCCTGACGCCCTACAGGTCGTACCAGCCCAGTCCGACGATGAACCCCGACGCGCGAGCGCCATCGGCTCGCTGCTGCTGCAGGCTGACGTCGATCGCGAGCTTGTCGCGGCGCAGCCAGTGGCGGGCCCCGATCTGCGCGAACGTCGACCGGCCCTCGCGCGCCAGTTCGGCGAAGCACAGGGTGCGCTTGAACAGCTCGCGCTCGATGCCCACGGCGCCGGACCAGGCGCGCCGCGCATCGCGCTCCTTGCCGACTCCCACGTCGAGATGCAGGAAGCCGCCGCCGTCGCCCAGTGCGATCGACAGCGGCAGCTTGATGCCGACCGAAGGGACGCTGCCGCCTTCTCGTGTGCGCTCGACGGCGAGCGACGCGCTCACGCCCCAACCCCAGCCGTCGCGCGCGACGTTGTTGAACAGGTGCTTGAACTCGAGCTCGGCCTCGTGCCCGGTTTCGGCGCCGCGCCGATCGACGAAGCGGGTGAGTTCGAATTGCAGCGAGGTGCCGGCGTCGAAGGTGTACTCCGGCTCGATCGACAGCCCTCGCACGCTGCCCAGCCGCTGCACCCACGACTCGAACGACCAGACCTGCTCGTCGTCTTCGAGCACGGCCGTGCGAGCCACCTGGAACGGCCGGTCGTTGGCCCAGGCAGCCGGCGTGGCGAGCACGCCGGACAACAGGCCGGTCAGTGCGATGCACAGCAGCGCTGCGCGCGCAGGCATCGTGACGCGCCTGCGCGTCAGCGTTGTCGCGTATCGCGCCAGCAGCAAGGCGAGTGCGAGCCAGGCGAATCCGATCCGCCCGTCGGCGCGCACCTGCGTCGGCTTCGCCAGCGCCGGCGCGGTCAGCGTCGCGGCAAGCGCCTCGGGCGATTCGAGGCGCACGAACGCCAGGCCTTGTTCCCGGCCGAGCAGTCGCAGATAGGGCTCGCGCAGCGCCGACAGATGCTCGCTGCCCGGCGTCGCGCCGAGCGCGGGCGACGCCGCGGCAGCGCCGTCTTCGGTCATGCGTTCGCCGCTCACGCTGGCGCCTCGTCCGCTGCTGTAGAGGTCGGACTGCGCCACTTCGTCGGCCTGCCAGAAGCCCAGAGGCCGGCCGGCGGGGTCGCTCTTCGGAATGGGCGACGGCCGCAGCCCGCCGACGCCGACGATCACGCCTGCCACGTCGCCCGGCTTGTCGTCGAAGCTCGGCCGATGCTGCGGGCTGAGCGGCGGCGCCTCGTGCCCATCGGTGACGAACACCAGCGACGGGCTTCCCGGCATCTGCTTCGCGACGCCGATGGCGCTGTGCAGGCCTTTCGCGATTTCGCTGTTGCCGCTCCAGGCCATGCTGCCGTCGACGTGCGCGAGTGTCGAGCGCAGTTCGCTCAGGTTCGCGCACACCTCGATCGGCTCGAACAGCAGGAACGAGCGGTACTCGGTGAACACGCCCCAGCCGATCCTGGACCCGCACGGCAGCTGCAGAAGCGCCTGGCGCAGCGCCTGCTTCGCGTAAGCGAGTCGCGAGGCCGGCTTGCCGTCCAGCGACTCGTCCTGCACGTTCATGCTCTGCGTGATGTCGAGCACGACCACATGGTCGAAACGCGCGCGCTCCACCGGCCAGCCCGGGTTCAGCAGGCAGGCGGCGAGCGCGCACGCGGCTCCCGCGAGCAGCCACCGCTCGGCGTGCACGCGCCACGCCGCCGCAGCGCGGCCGGCAAGCTCGGTCATGCTCATTCGATTGCGATCATGGCAGCCCCGGCGAGTAGCCGCGCATCGTCGTCACGGCGCGTTCGCGGTTGCGCTCCTGCTCCACCGGTCCGGTGTCTTCTTCATCCGGATCGGGCAGCAGGCGTTGTGCACGCTCGAGGTTGTAGCGTGCGTCCCACTGCGCGGGGTCTTCGCGCAGCACGTCGCGGTAGTACTCCTTGGCGAGCTCGAGCAGCGCGATGGCCTGCCCGGGCTGCGAGCTCGCGCGCACCTCGACCGCCTGGCGGACCAGCAGGTTCGCGCTGTTGAAGCGCGCCGCCTGGCCGAGACGCGCATCGGCCTGCAACGCGCGGTAGCGGTTCAGCGCCGATTCGCGCGCGGCGCTGGCCGCCTGCGACTGCGCCAACGCATGGGCCTGCGCAAACCGCAGCTCGGGCGGCTGGCCGGGCGCATCCGCAAGCGCCTGGCCGGACGCAATCAGCGCGTCGATCCGCGCCGCTCGCCACAGCGACGCGAGGTCGACGACGGCGGCAAGCGCCGTCAGCGCCAACAGCGCGAGCACCCAGCGGGTGCGGCTGCGCGTCGCTATGCCCATCGTCGCAGCTCCAGCAAGTTGGCGCCCAGCAGCAGCAGCACGCCGGCCAGCGCGACGGCGTAGCTCCAGTCGGAGAGGTCGCGCCGCGGGATCGTGTCCTGGTAGGTGATCGGCAGGTTCTCGAGACGGTTCACGTCGTCGACCGCCTGCTGCAGCGCTTCGGGGGTGCCGGCTTCGTAGGCGCGATAGGGCACGCCGAGCGACAGGAAGTAGCGATGCAGGAAGTACTCGGGCACCGCGTCGGCATTCTCGGGCGGTTCGGCCTGGTCGGGCATCAGCCCGGGGCTGCGTGCGGAGCGTATGTAGATCCAGTAGATCGCGGCCCGTGTCTTGTGCGCGAGCCGCGCGATGCGTTCGCGCGCAGCGGGGTCCAGGCGGTCGCCCCCATCGGAAACCAGCATCACGATGCGCGAGCCGGTGTAGGGCCGGTCCTCGAAGTAGCCGAGCGCCGCCTCCACCGCGAGCGCGATGTTCGTCTCCGACAGTCCGCGTCCGATGTTGCCGGCGCTGATCGCGGCCTGGATCACCTCGTTCTTCTGCGTGAACTCGAGCAGGCGCAGCGGCAAGGTGCTGAACACGATCATGCCGAAGCGGTCGTCGGGCCGCTTGGCCGCGAACTCGGACAGCACGCGCCGCGCGACCGAGCCCTTGCTCTCGCGCCCTTCGGTCGCGCGCAATCGCGCGTAGTAGTCGAGCGCCTCGGGGCCGGTGCCTCGCATCGCCGCGTTGGCGCCGCCTCCGAAGCTCTGGTCCATGCTGCGGCTGCGATCGAGCAGCAGCACGATCTCTGCGCCCCGGCCGACCCGCTCGACGTCGTACTCGGGGCGGTACGGACCGGCGATGCCGACGACCGCAGCAGCCAGCGCGAGCACGGCCGCGCCGCGCAGCAACCACTGCAGTGCCTGCGACGCGCGGTCCTGCGGCAGCATCGCCGCCCACGCATTCGGCAGCGCCCCGCGGGTCTGCGCGAACAGCGGCAGCAGGGCCAGCGGCAACAGGCACAGCCATGCGGGTTGATCGAAGCTCATGCCGCCCTCCCCGTCATGCGGCGCCTCGCTCGAGATTGCGGCAGCGGCGGCAGAACGCCACCAGCCAGCGCACCTCGGCTGCGTCGCCGCCGCCTGCGAAGAACTCCGCGCGCGAGCTCGCGAAGAAGCGCGCGAGATCGTCGCGCAGCGGCGCAAAGCGCGGCCGCAGCGCGACGAACCGGTCCAGTCCCGGCTCGAAGAGAACCTCGCCGGCAGTCTCGTTCAGCGCCGCATGCACACGCTCGAACGCGGCACGCCGCTGCGCCGCATCAGGCTGCTGCGGCAGCGCGCGCAGCGTCTTCCATGCGCGACCGAACGGCCGGGCCCGCTGCGCCGCCCAGGGCATCACCAGGTAGACCTGCGCCAGGTAGGCGAGCAGCAGCAGGACCGCACTGCCTTCGAGCGCAAGGCGCATGCGCGCGGCGGAGGTGTCCATGCGCGGCGGTTCGCGGTCGGGCCGCATCTCGCCCAGCCCGTCGCGCGACGAGGGCTCGGCCGGTGCAAGCGGCGCGACCGTGACCGGCCAGGCGTCGATGCGCAGCGTCTGCGCTCGCGGGCGGCCGTCGAAGCGCAGCTCGATCGCCGGCATCTCGAGCACGCGCACCTCGCGCGGCGCGACAAAGACCTGGTAGTCCAGCAGCAGGGCATCGGGCACGCCGGTCAGCGACTTGTGCAGCTCGACGCGTCGCAGCTCGAGCGCCCTGCCGCGTGCGCCGGCCTGCGGCAGCGACTGCTCGTCCAGCGTGAGCCCATCCGGCACATGCAGCGCAATGCGCCGCGAGACGATGTCGCCGACGGTGTAGCCGAACGCGCGCGGCTCGTCGCTGCTCGCGCCCAGCGTGTCCTGGGCCGCGGCGGCGCCGCAGCCCAGCACCACGCTCAACAGCGTGATCGCGGCCGGCGAAGGAAAGCGGCCCATCATGAATGGAAGTATCGGGTGATGGCGTCGGCGTCGTACCCGCCTTCGAGGAACAGCGGCTCGAGCCGTCGGGCCTGAAACAGCGAGAGCAGCGCTTCTCGTCGTTGCGCATGAGCCGCCTCCCAGCGCGCACGCAGCGCAGGCCGCCACCAGACCAGCCGCTGCCGGCCGCTCTCGGGGTCGATGACCTGCGCCAGGCCATGGGCCGCGCTCAGGCCGAACTCCAGCGGGTGCCACAGCACCATGGGCACGACCTCGTGCACGCTCAGGGCATCGAGCACCTGCGCGACCAGCGCCAGCGGCAGGTGGAAGTCGGAGACGAGAAACAGCAGCGCGCGCTGCCGGCCCAGGTAGCGCGGCGCGTCCAGCAGGCCGCGCGCATCGCGCCCGCCGGGATGCAGTGCACGCAACCGGCGTGCGACCTCGCCGCCGGCGCCGCGCGCACGGGTGCGCGGCTGCAGCAGATCGGCGCGCACGCCGCTGTCGCAGCCGACGAAGGCGAAGCTGTCGCCGGTGCGCCAGGCCGACCAAGCGAGGCTCTCGACAAAGTCGGCGAGCACGTGCAGCTTGGGCTGCGACGCGGCGAAGCCCATCGATGCGGACAGGTCCGCAACGACGGCGACCGGGACCGACATGCGCTGTCGGTACACGCGCACGCGCCATTGCCCGAATGGATCGCGCAGGCTCGCGTGCAGGTCGAGCCGGCGCGGGTCGGGTGCATCGAGCAGCGGTGCGTGGCCGCGGAACTCGAAGCCACTCTCGCCGCGCGTGCTGCGGTGGTGGCCGGGAAAGTGGCCGCGCACCGGCCCACCGACTCGGTAGTGGACTTCGCGGATCGCCATCCGAAGCAGCCTTCCGTCGGCCGGCAGGCCCTAGGGCGCCGCCACGTTGGCGAGGATGCCCGCGATCAGCGGGCCGGCGATCTCGTGCCGGCGCATCTCGTAGACCGGCTGGTAGACGAGCCGGTGGGCGATCGTCACTTCGAACACCGACTGCAGGTCCTCGGGCGTCGCGTAGCTGCGCCCGTCCAGCCACGCGGCGACCCGCGCGGCGCGCAGCAGCATGCTCATGCCGCGCGGGCTCGCACCGGCCAGCATCAGCTGCGCGGTGTCGAGATCGGAAACCTTCACGCCGTAGTCGGCCGGTGCGGCGGTCGCGCGCCACAGGTCGAGCGCGTACTTCTGCAGCGCGTCCGAGGCCTGCACGCTGCGCTGGATCTGCGCGGCGACGCCGTTGAGCTCGCGGTAGTCGAGCAGCCCCGGGGCGAGCGACTCGATCAGCGAATCGGTGTCGTGATAGCGCGGGTCGAACATCAGCGCACGCCGGTCGTCGGTGTCGGCGGGGACATCGATCGTCACTTCCATCATGAAGCGATCGCGCGCGGCCGATGCGATCTCGAAGGTCTCTTCGCGCTCGACGCGGTTGCGGTCGGCGAACACCAGCAGATGCGGGAAGCGCCAGTCGCGGTTGAAGGCCGAGACGCTGCGCTCGGCCATCACGCGCAGCAGCAGCGAATGGACCTGCGGGCGGGCGCGGTTGATCTCGTTGAAGAAGAAGATCGCGAGCTCTTCGCCGTGCTCGATCAGCGGCCCGCGTTCGACGGCGGGGCGGCCTTCGGCGCTGATGTAGGTGTAATAGATCAGGTCGTTGGGCATCAGGTCGATCGTGCCTTCGGTGCGCGCGTACGCGCCGCCGAGGACCCGCGCGAACGCGCGCAGCAGCGTCGTCTTGCCGACGCCCACGTCGCCTTGCAGCAGCACGTGGCCGCGTGCAAACACGGCCGTGTTGACCAGGCGGATCACGCGCGGTTGCCCGATCACCACCCGGCTGACCTCCGCTTCGATCGCGAGCGCACTGGCGCGCGCATCGCTGACTCGCGCATCGATCCGATCCATCCAGGGTCACCTCGTTCGCGAAAGACGTGCCAGTCTATCGACCCATTGCGGGTCGTGCCCGCATGGTTGTCCCTGCGACGCGGGCGTGACACTTTGCGCCGCGCGATTGCACAAAGCGCAGCACTCCCGGGTCCGGACAAACCCGTTGCAAGCCGCAAGCCAGGAAGATTTCCCTGGCACATCGATGGCTTATCCACGACGCTCCCGAGCGACGCTGCCAGAACCACACACGAGGAGACTGCCTTTGAAGGACCTGTACGGTCGCACGCGAGCGGCCGGCCGACTCGGCGCCGCGAAGAAGACGGCAGCGACGGCGACGACGACGAGCATCGCCGCCGCCTGCGCGGCCCTCCTCGCGCCGGCGGCTTTCGCCGCGGACGCGGACCAACCCACTACCGTGCTGCCGCGCGTGGAGGTCGTCGGCACGACGCCGCTGCCGGGCCTGGGCACCCCGCTGCGCGACGTGCCGGCCAACGTGCAGTCCTACGGCAGCCGCGAGTTCGGCAGGCAGCGCCAGGGCAATCTCTCCGAGTTCCTCGAGAACAATCCGACCAGCATCACCGTCAACGCGGCGCAGGGCAACCCGTACCAGGCCGACATCAGCTTTCGCGGCTTCACCGCCTCGCCGCTGGTCGGCGTGCCGCAGGGGCTGTCGGTGTTCCAGGACGGCGTGCGCATCAACGAGTCGTTCGGCGATGTCGTGAACTGGGACCTGCTGCCCCAATCGGCGATCGCGAGCCTGCAGCTGATCCCCGGCTCGAACCCGCTGTTCGGCCTGAACACGCTCGGCGGCGCGCTGGCGATCTACACCAAGAACGGTCGCGACTACCCGGGCGGCGCGGTCGAGCTGTCCGGCGGGTCGTTCGGGCGCAGGACGCTGCAGTTCGAGCAGGGCGGCGTGTCGGGCTCGTGGGACTATTTCGCCACGGCCAACCTCTCGAAGGAGCGCGGCTGGGCGCAGCACAACCCGAGCCGCGTCGAGCAGTTCTTCGGCAAGCTCGGCTACCGGACGAAGGACGACCAGCTCGACGTCTCGCTGACCGCGGCCAACAACCGCCTCGAAGGCACGCAGACGCTGCCGCCGTCGTTCTTCGACGACCGCACGCAGGCCTACACCTATCCCGACCTCAACAAGAACCGGCTGGTGATGCTCGCCGTCAACGGCAGCCACAACCTGTCGGGCGAGATGGTGCTGGGCGGCAATCTCTACCTGCGGCGCTTCCACAACAGCAACGTGTCGAGCAACGTCAACGACAACTTCGGCGAGGTCGATCCCGGCACCGGCGCTGTCGACGACGTGCAGGCGCTGAACGACCGCTCGAGCATCGAGCAGACGAGTTACGGCGCGTCGCTGCAGCTCACGGTCAGCACGCCGCTGGCCGGGCACAAGAACCAGTTCGTGGTGGGCATCGGCCTCGACAAGGGCCGTGCCCGCTTCACCCAGGACTCGCAGAGCGCCGACTTCGATGCCACGCGTGCAACCGTGCCGACCGCAGACTTCGAGCCCGAGACCGATGCCGCGACCCGAACGCGCAATGCGGCCCTGTACGCGATGAACACGTTCTCGATCACCGAGCGCTGGACGCTGACGGCCAGCGGGCGCTTCAACGATGCGCGCATCTCGATCCGCGACCGCAGCGGCAGCAATCCCGACCTGGATGGCGACCACCGCTTCCGCCGCTTCAACCCGGCCGTCGGCATCACCTTCAACCCGAAGCCGGGCTACACGACCTATCTGAGCTTCAACGAGGGCATGCGGGCACCGACGGCGGCGGAGCTGACCTGCGCCGATCCGGCGGCCCCGTGCAAGCTGCCCAACGCATTCCTGGCCGACCCGCCGCTGAAGCAGGTCGTGGCGAAAACCCTCGAGATCGGCGCACGCGGCAAGTCGGGCGACTCGTCCTGGAGCGCCGCGATCTATCGCACCGAGCTGTCGGACGACATCCAGTTCGTCAGCGCCGGCGGCAGCGCCATCAACGCCGGCTTCTTCCAGAACGTCGGCAAGACGCAGCGTCGGGGCATCGAGCTGAGCGGCGCGACGAAGTGGGGCGGCCTCGGCTTCACGGCGCGCTACAGCCTGATCGACGCCACGTTCAAGACCGGCTTCGTCGAGAGCAGCCCGGCCAACTCGGCGGCGGATGCGAACGGCGACATCGTCGTCGCGCCGGGCAGCAGGATCCCCGGCATCCCGCGCCAGAGCCTGCGCGTGCGGGTCGACTGGCAGGCGAGCGAGGCGTTCTCCGTCGGCGCGAACCTCGTGGCCAACAGCGGCAGCCGACTGCGCGGCGACGAAAGCAACCAGGACCTGCGTGGCCAGGTCCCCGGCTACGCGGTTCTGAACCTGGACGCGCGCTGGAAGCTGCGCAAGAACCTCGAGCTCTTCGCCCGGGTCGACAACGTCTTCAATCGCGAGTACGCGAATTTCGGGGTGCTGGGCCGCAATGCCTTCGCCAACCCGCAGAAGGCGTTCGATCCCGCGAACGCCGCGTCCGAGCCGTTCTACGGGCTGGGCGCGCCGCGCGGCGCGTGGCTCGGGCTGCGCTGCGAGTGGGAGTGAATGCGCCCGACACCGTTCGGGCTGAGCCTGTCGAAGCCCCCGCGCGGACCACCACGACCCTTCGACACGGGGCCTTCGACAAGCTCAGTCCCCTGCTCAGGGCGAACGGATATTTCCGCACCATTTGCGCCCCATCCCCCAACACCCGTTCGGGCTGAGCCTGTCGAAGCCTTTGCGCGCATCACCGTTCGGGCTGAGGTATCGAAGCCCTGTGACG
>Ga0105239_10006290_pt1 | contig 13806 bp, 4 predicted proteins | sample KBSC44metaG_FD_92761 | JGI IMG/M metagenome (GOLD analysis project Ga0105239, IMG submission 92761) | Corn rhizosphere microbial communities from Kellogg Biological Station, Michigan, USA - KBS C4-4 metaG | ecosystem: Host-associated > Plants > Roots > Rhizosphere > Soil | place: Michigan, USA... | reverse complement strand
GCGGCGGCCTTCTCCGGGATCGCCGGTGCAAATTCCACCGCCCCGGGATCGCCTGCCGGCGCTTTGAGCACACCAATCGGTAGCGTGACGATGGCCCGCCGCGCCGTGACGCGTTCGTCCGCGCCGCCGCCGCCGCCGCCGCAGGTCGCATCCATCGTCACCCGCCCGCGCCGCCACGCGATCCGCCGCACCACCCGCCCCAGGCGGACCTCGCACCGCCCGGGTTCCAATCCGTCCGCCAGCCACCGCGGCACCCGATCGTACCCCCCCGCCAAACGAAACAGTCGGGTCGCCTCGATCTCTTCCGAATCTTCCTCGGCCTTCACCAACGACCGGACACTGACCTTTCGCGCGTCGGCGGCGTTGAACCCTTCGACGTACGCCATGACCATCCGCAGCGTCTGCGCGTCCGTCGATCGCAGCCGGGCGGCAAAATCGGCGAACGACTCGTCGCGCCGATGATCCTTGATCTTCGACATCACCCCGTCCAGACGATCCCAGAAATCGCTCACCCGCCGGAGCCGCCCACGCCGGAAGTACCAGTGTGTATCGGGGACGTCGCAGGGTATCGCCCCCGCGCCGAGTGCGCGGAGGATCGCCCACGTCTCGTCCGGCCGGCCGTGCACGAACTCGGCGCCGCGTTCGATGGGGAGAGGCCAACGGTCCTCCCGGCGGGTATCGATCCGCCCACCGAAGCGGTCGCGGGCTTCCAGGACGATGACTCGAAGGCCCGCCGCGGAAACTCGCCGCGCCGCCGCCAGCCCGGCGACGCCGGCGCCCAGAATGATTACGTCCGCGTGGTTGTCGTCGGTGGGCATGTCCGAATCATCGTGTACGCGGGCGTGAGCGGCCAAGGGGCAAAGTCGTGCAACGCCGCCGGGGGCCGCTTCACTTGCGTCAGGCCATTGCGCTGGGCCACAATGCGGGTCACGCACAAAGAGGAGAACCGCCGATGCCCCAACCGATCGACCGCCGCGACGTCCTGCGCATGTCCGCCGCCGCTGCCGCACTTGCCGCCGCCGCGACAACCGCCCAAGCCGCCGACGATCCCGTCCCCGCCACGCCCAAGAAACGTCGCCCACTTAAGAAGGCCTACTTCGGTCTCCCCACGGGGGGCGGCAACCTCGTCGACAAGTTCAAGATCCTAAAGGACGCCGGCTTCGACGGGCTGCAGCTCAACATGCCCGCCAAGGACCTTCCCGTCGAAACGGTGCAGGAAGCGCTCAAGGAAAGCGGGCTCCAACTCGAAGGCACGTGCGATTCCGAGCACTGGAAGCTCCACCTCTCGTCGCCCGAGGCGAGCATCCGACAGGCCGGTCTCGACGCGCTCATGGAATCCATGCGCCAGTGCAAGGCGCTGGGCGGCACTTCCGTCCTGCTCGTCCCCGGCGTCTGCAACGAAAAGGTCTCATACGACGACGCCTACAAGCGCAGCCAGGACGAGATCCGCAAGGCCGTCCCCCTCGCCCAGGAGCTGGGCATCAGGATCGCCGTCGAGAACGTCTGGAACAACCTCCACCTCAGCCCCCTCGAGGCCGCCCGCTACATCGACGAGATCAACTCCCCGATGGTCGGCTGGTACTTTGATATCGGGAACGTGATCAAGTTCGGCTGGCCCGAGCAGTGGATTCACATCCTCGGCAAGCGGATCATGAAGATCCACGTCAAGGAATACAGCCGCCCGCTCATGGACAAACAGGGCCCGGGCGCCGGCTTCCGCGTGGACCTGCTCGAAGGCTCGAACAACTGGCACGCGATCATGACGGCGCTGGACGACGTCGGCTACACGTCGCCCGACCATTGGGCGACGATCGAGATGGCCGGTGGCGACGCCAACCGCATGAAGACGCTTTCGTCGCAGCTCGACCGCATCCTCGAAGCCTGACCCTTTTCACCAACGGTGGCGCTCCGATGAACGACTCGCCCCAATTGGCCGTCCTCGAACCCGGCGCCGAACCGCGCCAGAAGCTCACGCCCGCGCAATGGAAGTCCGGCATCGCCGCCTGGCTCGGCTGGCTGTTCGACGGCCTCGACATGCACCTGTACACGATCGTCGCGGCGCCGTTCGTCGCGGTGCTGCTGACCGCCGAACCGTCGTCGGCGATGGTGAAGGAAAAGTCCTCCTTCATCCAGGCGGCGTTCCTCGTGGGGTGGGCGCTGGGCGGCGGGTTTTTCGGACGCATCGGCGACCGCCTCGGGCGCTCCAGGGCGCTGTCGCTCACGATCATCACCTACGCCATGTTCACCGGTCTGTCGGCGTTCGCACAGACCTGGTGGCAGTTGATGATCTTCCGCTTCCTCGCGGCGCTGGGCATCGGCGGCGAGTGGGCCGTCGGCTCGTCCCTCCTGTCCGAAACCTGGCCAAAAAACTGGCGACCCTGGATCGCCGCAGTGCTGCAGACGGCGGTGAACATCGGCGTCATACTGGCGTTCGCGGCGACCTGGATTCTGGCGGGAGTGCCCGAGCGTTACGTCTTCCTCGTCGGCATCCTCCCCGCGCTCATCGTCTTCTGGATTCGTCGCAACGTCCCCGAAACGGAGGAGTGGCACTCGGCGTCCGCAGGCGTCGCGAAACATCCCGGTTTGGCGGACCTCTTTCGCGGGCCCATCTGCCGGATCACGCTGCTGACGATCGTCGTCTGCGCCTGCTCGCTGACCGCGTGGTGGGCGTTCATGTTCTGGACCCCGCAGTTGATGGCCCAATTGCCCGACGTCGCGTCCTTCTCACCGGTCGAGAAAAAGCGACTGCAAAGCGCGACCTTGGGCGTGCTGATCGGGTGCTCGATCCCCGGCAACTTTTTCGCGGCCGCCCTCGCCAAAGCACTGGGCTTCCGTCGGGCGATCGCGATCATGTGCGTCGGTTTCTTCATCGCGGTCTTCGCGACGTGGTACACCCCCCGCCCGCATACGCCCCTGCTTTGGATCTATATTCCGCTTGTCGGGTTCTTCTCGGGAATCTTCGGGCTGTTCACAATGTACCTGCCGCCCCTCTTCCCAACCCTCCTTCGGACCACCGGCGCCGGATTTTCATATAACATTGGTCGAATAGCTGCTGCGATCGGCACCGTCGTATTTGGAATTCAGGCGAATAATCAGTTTGGGGACCTTCGTAAGCCGCTACTCTACGGGGCCTTCCTCTTCCTCCCTGCCATGGTCGCGGCGATGCTCTTGCCCGACCATACCGATCACAAGGCAAACGAATTGACCCCCTAAATGCAGATCGGGGGAGCAATTAGGAGGGCGAACTGCGTGTGAAGGGCGGATGAATACCGTAAAAATCCTAGTTGAATATGGCATAAACCATCGCTACAAGTGATGCGTACTACCCCGCCTGCGAGGGCGTTTTCTCAAATCGGCAGCGGGATAGGCGGAGATCACACCATGATGGGCAACCGGACGCGCCGCGCGGCTTTGCGGAGGTCGTTCCAGCAGGCTGCGCTATGCGTCAGTCGGCGGATGGTCAATTGCGAGCGGCTCGAACCGCGCACGTTGCTCGCGGCGTCGGACCCGATCATCTCGGAGTTCATGGCGGACAACACCACCGGCTTGGTGGACGGCAACGGCAAGCGGGGCGACTGGATTGAAATCTACAATCCGGGCGCGTCGCCCGTCGATCTCCAGGGGTGGCATCTCACCGATAACGCGGCTAACCCCAACCTCTACACGTTCCCGTCGTACGTCGTGCCGGCGGGCGGGTATAAGGTGGTCTTCGCGACCAGCGAGGCGGTCCCGTTCATCGACCCGGCGGGATACGCGCACACGAACTTCAGCCTGAGCAAGGGTGGGGAATACCTGGCGCTGAGCAAGCCGGACGGAACGGCGACGACGGCATTCGCGCCCTCTTTCCCGCCACAGACGTCGAACGTGTCGTACGGCCTGGGGCCTGGCGGGACGTCCGGTTCGACGCTCTTGAACTCGGGCGCCGCCGGCAAGTCAATGACGCCGACGAGCGGGGCGCTGGGCGCGTCGTGGACGGGCCCGGGGTTTAACGATTCGAGCTGGACGGCGGTGACGACGGGGATCGGCTTTGAGGCGAACACGTCGGCGGTGCCGGCGCTGACGCAGGAGGACGAGGGGTCGGCGGGGAATAACGACACCGCCCACGCCAACGACGCGACGACGAGTTTCACGGCGTACTCCGGGAACCTCTACCAGATCGGATTCAACGGGACGATCTCGTCGACGACGGACGCGGACTATTTCAAGCTCGGGACGATGCAGACGGGGGACGTGTTGACCGTCACCGTATCGGGGCGCGGCGCGACGCCGCTCTCCGACGCGTACGTCGAGTTGTACAACTCGACGAGCGGGACGGCGACGCCCATCGCGAGCGACGACAACAGCGGCCCCGGGGCCGGAGACGCGCTGATTCACCGGTTCGCGGTGACGGCGGCGAACGCGGGCACGTTTTACCTGAAGGTACGGGCCGCCGGGACGCAGACCGGCGATTACCGGGTCGGTGTCCGACTTGAAAACTCGGGGACGACGCCGGCGACGGGAAGCGGGATTACGGCGGAGACGGAGTCGAACAACACGGCGTTGACGGCAAACGACCTGTCGAACGCCTGGCGGGCGGTGAACTACGCTTCGGTCATCGCGGGGAGCACGAACTTCGGGACGAGCCACGACTTTTACAAGTATCAGTTCACCGCGGGGGACGTCGTGACGGTGTACGTGGATTCGACGTCGGCGGCGGACTCGGCGGTGACGCTGCGCGACGCGTCGGGGAACGCGCTGGCGGCGGAGGACGGCACGAGCGCGCCGCCGTCGCCGTACGATCTCGATTCATTCGTCTACTCGTACGTCATCCCGACGACGGGGACGTACTACGTGGACGGCGTGCGGCAGACGACCAGCGGCAACTACACGCTGGACGTGTACCTGTCGACCGGGACACCGCCCCCGCACCCGGCGAAGCTGAACGGGCAGTACGCGAGCAACATCCAGTCCGACATGTACAACAAGAACACGTCGGACTACCTGCGGGTCCCGTTCAACGTGGCGAACCCCGCCAACGTCACGGCGATGACGCTGAACATGAAGTACGACGGCGGGTTCGTCGCGTACCTGAACGGTGTGGAGGTGGCGCGGCGGAACGCCGGGGGCACCGTCAACGTCCCCCTGGCGTACAACGCGGCCGCGACGGCGGACCGGACGGTCGCCCAGGCGACGACGGGCGAAGATATCGACATCAGCGCGTTCCTGGACCGGCTGGCGGCGGGGACGAACGTGCTGGCGATCCAGGGACTGAACTCGACGCTGAGTCCCGACACGTTTTTATTGACGCCCACGATCACGGCGCAGGTCGTCAGCGCGGGCGCGCGGCAATACTTCTATACGCCGACGCCCGGGGCGGCCAACATCCCGGGCGCGGGCGTGGTGATCAACGAGATCCATTACAACCCGGACGTAAAGACGGAGGTCGTCGATTTCATCGAGTTGTTCAACAACTCGACGCAAACGGTAAACGCCTCCGGGTGGAAGTTTACCAACGGGATCGACTACACCTTCGGGTCGAACGTGACGATCGCGCCCAATCAGTACGTGGTGCTGGCGCAGGACGCGGCGCAGTTCCAGGCGAAGTTCGGGTTCGCGCCCTTCGGGCAGTACGTCGGCGGGCTGTCCAGCGGCGGCGAGCACGTCGTGCTGAGCGACGCGACCGGCAACACGATCGACGAAGTGACGTACGGCGCGGGGTTCCCGTGGCCTACGGTGGGCGACCCGCTCACGGTGAACGGCACGGGCGCATCGATCCAGTTGATCAATCCGGGAATGGATAATGACGTCGGCGGGGACTGGCGGTCGGCGCTGCCGACGCCGGGCGCGAAGAACTCGGTGTTCGCGGCGAACGCGGCGCCGGCGATCCGGCAGGTGAGCAACGCGCCGACCACGCCGACGGCGAACCAGCCGGTGACGATCACGGCGAAGGTGACCGACCCGGACGGCGTGCAGAGCGTGAACCTCCAATACCAGGTGAACGCGCCGGGACAGTACGTCCCGTCGATGCTGGTGAACACGAGCAACTTCACCGATTCGCCGAATCCGGCGTACAACCAGAACTGGGTGACGCTGGCGATGTACGACGACGGCACGCACGGGGACAGCAAGCCCGGCGACGGCGTGTACTCGGCGCAGATCCCGCCGAGCGTGAACCAGAACCGGACGCTGATCCGCTACCGCGTCATCGCGGGGGACACGCTTGGCGCGTCGATCCAGGCGCCGTACGCCGACGACCCGTCACTGAACTTCGCGTACTACGTTTATAACGGCGTGCCGGGGTGGTCGGGGGCGATCCAACCGGGCAGCAGCGACCCGACCAAGGGGAAGGTGGTCAACTACAGCGCGGCGGAGATGAACCAGCTCGCCGTTTACCAGGTGATCGCGCGCTACCAGGACGTGATCGACGCGCAGCACATTCCGCCGTCGACCGCGCCGGCGTACAGCGGCTCGACGGAGCTGTGGCGCGGGGCGCTGTTTTACAACGGCGTGGTGTACGACAACATCGGGTTCCGCGTGCGCGGCGGCAGCGCCTGGCGGTACGCGATGGGGAAGAACAAGTTCGAGTTTAATTTCAACCGCAACAACGGGTTCCAGGCGTACGACAACTACGGCAACCCGTACAAGGTCAAGTGGGACAACTTCGACCTCAACGCGATCATCGACCAGGGAAACTACTGGCAGCGCGGTGAACAGGGGATGTTCGAGGCGATCAACCTCAAGCTGTGGAACCTGGTGGGCGTGCCGGCGAACGAGACGACGTGGGTGCAACTGCGCGTCGTCGATGACCCGGCCGAGGCGACGGGCAACCAGTACCAGGGCGACCTGTGGGGGATGTACCTGGCGATGGACGCCAACGACGGCAATTTCCTCGAGCAGCACGACCTGCCCGACGGCAACTATTACCGCATGAACCCCGAGGACGGCGGCGCGGGCGGGGGCACGCTGAGCAACCAGGGCGCGACCCAGCCGAGCGACAACTCGGACCTGGTCAACTTCACCAACACGTACAAGAGCGGCACGCAGACGGAACAGTGGTGGGAGGACAACCTTAACCTCGACGAGTATTACGCATACCGCACGATCATCGAAGCCGTCCACCACTACGACGTCGACCAGGCCGCCGGCAAGAACTACTACTACTACCACAACCCCGACACGGGGCTCTGGGAAGTTCATCCCTGGGACTCGGACCTGACGTGGGCGAACAACATGTACGGCGGCGGCGACGAGCCGTTCAAGAGCCGCGTGCTGCCGCTGCCGGATTTCAGCATCGCGTACAAGGACGAGATCCGCAGCATCCGCGACCTGTTGTTCAACACGGACCAGACGTACAACCTGCTGGACGAGCTCGCCAACATCATCGACCCGCCGGCCCTGGTGAACTCGCCTGTCGATTGGGACCGCGCCATGTGGGACTACAACCCGATCCTCGACCCGGCCACGGGCTACACGTACGGCGACAAGGGCGGGACGGGACGCTACTACGCGGGCAACCCGTCGGCGGGCATCACCATCCCCGCGCCGGGCGGGTTCCGCGGCATGGTCCAGGAGATGAAGAATTACGTGGTGACGCGGGCGGCGGTGCTGGACGGACTGGCCTCCGACTCGCTGATCCCGAATAAGCCCACCATCAGCTACACCGGACCGGCGAACTTTTCGCTCGACAAGCTGACGTTCCACTCGTCCAACTTCTCGAGCGGCAATTCCACGTTCAGCTCGATGGAGTGGCGGATCGGGGAGACGTACGACACGAGCAACCCGATCTATTCGCCGACCGCGGAGCGGCCGTACGAGATCACGGCGAAGTGGCAATCGGGCGAGCTGTCCAACTTCACGCCCGACGTGACGATCCCGGCCGGCAACCTGATCGCAGGGCACACGTACCGGGTGCGGGTGCGAATGAAGGACGCGAACGGGCGGTGGTCGAACTGGTCGGCGCCGATCCAGTTCATCGCCGGGCAGGCCAACACGTCGATCACCAGCGACCTGCGGATCACCGAGATCAACTACAACCCGGCGCCACCCCCCGCGGGCAGCCCCTACGTCTCCGACGATTACGAATACGTCGAGCTGCTGAACAAGGGCTTGTCGAACCTCGACCTGACCGGCGTGAAGTTCTCCAACGGGATCGACTTCACCTTCCCGGACGGTTACGTGCTGGGGCCCGGGCAGCGGACGCTGGTGGTGCGGAACCAGGCGGCGTTCGACTCGCGGTACGGGAACGGCTTCGACGCGCTCATCGCGGGCCAGTACGGCAGCAACAAGACGCTCTCGAACAGTGGGGATCACATTCGGCTGGAAGGACCGGTCGGGCAGACGATTCTGGATTTCTCCTATTCCGACGGCTGGTTGCCGCAAACGGACGGCGAAGGGTTCTCGATGGTAATCATCGACCCGAACGCCGCTGCGTCAACGTGGGGCGATAAGGCGTCGTGGCGCGCCAGCGCCAACGTGGGCGGCGACCCGGGGCAGAACGTGCCGGGACTCTCGCCCAACGCCGTTGTGGTCAATGAGATTTCGGCCAACCCGACGGTGGCCGGGCAGGGCTGGATCGAGTTGCACAACACGACCGGCTCGGCGATTGACGTGTCGAACTGGTTCCTGTCGGACGACAACGGCAATTTGACGAAATACCGCATCACCGCCGGAACGGTGATCGCGGCCAGCGGTTACCTGGTGCTGAACGAGCAGGGCGGATACGGGGGCTCGTTCACCCTGTCGCGCCTGGGCGGGACGACGTATCTGACCCAGGCGGACGCGGGCGGGCTCCTGCACGGCTACCGCGACCAACAGGATTACGACCCATCCGACGTCGGCGTGACGCTTGGGCGGTACGTCAAATCGGGCGGGTCACAGGATTTCGTGGCGATGGCGTCGGCGACGCCGGGCGCGGCCAACGGCCTGCCCGAGGTCGGGCCGGTCGTCATCGACGAGGTGATGTACAACCCGGCGGCGGGGTCCAACGAGTACGTCGAGCTGCGAAACACGACCAACGACCCCGTCGATCTGTCGAACTGGACGTTCGACGGCATTACGTTCACATTCCCAGCGGGGACGATCCTTGCGGCGCACGGATACCTGCTCGTCGTGCCCATCGACGCGGCGACGTTCCGCTCGCTTTATTCGGTGCCCGCGGCGACGCAGATCTTCGGACCGTATGCGGGACTGCTGGACGACGCGGGGGACGACCTGCGGCTCTTGAAGCCGGGGGAGACGATCAACGGCGTGACGCCCCTGATCCCGATCGACCGCGTGAACTATAACCCTGGCGCGCCGTGGCCTATGTCTGCCAACGGCGGCGGGCCGGCCTTGATCCGCAAGGATCTCTCGGCGTACGGCAACGACGCGGCGAACTGGACCACCTCGCGCCAGGCCGGCGGCAGCCCGGGCAGGCCCAACGTCTACGCCACTGCGACGGGCGTTTACGACAATTCCACCGCCAAGCCCAAGCTGTCCATCACGTTCACGGAAGACGTCTCCGGGACGCTCAGCGCCGGTTCGCTCACGCTGACGAACCTGGGCGGCGGGTCGGTGCCGGCGACGTCGTACAGTTGGGACGCGGGGACCCTGACCGCGACGTGGTCGTTCAACACGATCCCGGCGGACGCGAACTACCACGCGACGCTGCACGGCGCGGGCATCAGCGACTGGTCGGGTAACCCCTTCGACGGGGATCGCGATTCGGTGCCGGGCGGCGACTACACCCAGGACTTCTTCTACCTCGGCGGCGACGCCAACCACGACCGGGCGGTCGACTTCAACGACCTCGTCAAGCTGGCCCAGAACTACAACACGAACGGCGGCAAGACCTGGGCGGACGGCGACTTCAACGGCGACGGGAACGTCGATTTCAACGACCTGGTGATCCTGGCGCAGCGGTACAACACGTCCCTGCCCGCGGGCGGGGCGGCGGCGAGCGTGGCGGCGCCTGCGGATACGGCGGCGGTGATGGCGATGCTGGGCGGGACGGCGACGACGAGCACCACGACGACGACCACCACCACGCCGCCCGCGGCTAAGAAGCTAGAGCCGCAGCCCAAGCGCCCCCTGCCCACGCCACCACCGCCACGCGCCAAACCGCCGGTGAAGCGGCCGTCGACGTTCGGCACGGCGCGAATTCGCTGACGCCTCGGCCGATCAATTAAGTCGCGTAACGACTTTGCAACTTCGCGCACCCGCGTGCGTCCAACACCGGCATCATTCCCAAACACAGGAAGGTGCCCATGCGCCCGTTCGTGCTCGTCGGATTGTTCGCGTCGTTGCTCACCGGGGCCACCGCCGCGCTCGCCCAGGTTCCGCAGTTAATGGCGCACGACCCGGCCAAGCCCGACGAGCGGGCGCACCCGGTCGCAATTTCCAAGGCGGACATTGTCCTTCAAGCGGCGGGGCGGCTGTGCCGGACGACGGTGACGCTGACCTTCCACAACGACGCCGACCGGGTCCTCGAAGGCGACCTGATCTTTCCGCTGCCCGAAGGGGCGACCGTCAGCGGCTACGCGCTCGACGTCGGCGGCCAACTCGTCGACGCGGTGACGATCGAGAAGGAAAAGGCGCGCGTCGTGTTCGAGACCGAAACCCGGCGCGGCGTCGATCCCGGCATCGTCGAGCAGGTGCAGGGGAACAACTTCCGCACGCGGGTGCACCCGATCCCGGCCAAGGGGACGCGGACGATTCGCGTGGAGTACGTGTCGCAAGCGGTCGAAGATGGCCAGACGGTTTCGTACAAACTACCCACGCAGTGGGCACCCGCCACGGCAGAGTTGACGGTCGCGATCGAATCGATTTCGAAGAATCCGCCGACCGTCGCGGCGCTGCCGGGGCTGGCCTTCGAGTCGCAGGACGGCCACCACGTCGCGCGAATCGCGCCGGACAAGGCGGCGCTGGCGAAGGAGATCGTGGCCACGCTGCCCGCGGCGGATCTGCCGCGCGTCGTCGTGGAGCGGCACGTGAAACCGGCGGTGTCCGCGGAGAATCTCGACGCCAAGGCGGCCGAGCAGTTCGCGCCGGCGCCGGAGTATTATTTCGTCGCCACCGACTTGCCGGCGCCCCCGCCCGCGACCGCCACCGCGACCCGCGCCAAGCCGGCGCGGATCGCGATCGCCTGGGACGCGTCGCTGTCGCGCGGACACGCCGATCACGCCAGGGAATTCGACGTCATCAAGCGACACCTGGCCGCGCCGGGCGACGTGACCGTGGACGTGACGGCGTTCCGAAACGTGCCGGACAAGACGCGGACGTTTCACCTGAAGGACGGGGACGCGGCGGAGCTGATCGCGTACCTCAAGGGGCTGGCGTACGACGGCGGCACCAGTCTGTCAGCCGTGCGGTTCGCCAAAGCGTCGGCCGACGGCGAGGCGGTTGCGTACTACCTGCTGTTTACTGACGGCCTGTCGAACCTGGGGTCCGAGACGCCGACGGGCGCGGAGGCGCCGGTATACGCGGTGTCGGACGACGCCGGCGCGAACCACGGCGTGCTGCGGCGGATCGCGGCGACCTCGGGTGGGCAGTATTTCAATTTGCAGACGACGACGGCCCAGCGGGCGGCGGCGGCGATCGGCGAGACGCCGTTCATGCTGTTGGGTGTCGATTGTGACCCGAAGGAGATCGTCGACGTATACCCGCGCACGCCGCAACCCGTGCAGGGGCGGGTGACGCTCGCGGGGCGGCTGCTGGCGCCGTCGGCGACCATGACGCTGAAGTACGGGCGCGGCGGCGAGGTTTCGCTGCGGGTGCCGATCACGGTTACGCAAGGTGGAGCGGTGGCGTCGGCGAGCTTGGTCTCGCGCTACTGGGCGCAGATGAAACTCGCGGACCTCTCCGCGGAGGGCGCGGATCGGAACGAGGCGGACGTCGTGGCGCTGGGCAAGGCGTTCAACCTGGTGACGCCGTTCACCTCAATGATCGCGCTCGAGACCGCCGACCAATACCTGCGCTACAAGATCGTCCCCCCGAAGAGCCGCGGCGAGATTTACGCGCAGTTCATGCGGGACATCGAGCAACAGACGGCGACCGCGCGGCGCGAGGAGACGGCCAAGATCGACCGCGTCGTGGCGATGTGGGACAACCGCCTGGCGTGGTGGAACCGGGACTTCAAGTACGCGGCGGATTTCAAGTATCGGGAGCCGGCGAAGGGAAAGGCGGACGGCGCGGTCACCGCCTATGGTGCGATTCGCCTCGGGGCGACGGTCGATGCGGCGGGGCGTCCGGAAGCGCTTCGAGAACAGGCGCGGCAGGCCGGTGAGCCGGCCTCGACGGCGACCGGTGTGCCCGCGGCGACACCGGCGCCCGTGAACCCGGCGAGGGTGCCGGCCGCGGGGCAGGCGGTGACGCGTGTCGACGTTCTCGCCGAGCATACGCTGCGAGGCGACGACGCGACCGACCTTCGTCTGGGGCGCGTCACCGGCGCCACCAGCGCGGCCGCCCAGACGGGGCGCGGCTTTAGTGAGGCCGGGGGTGGCGCCCGGGGCGTCAGCAGTGGCGGCGGCGGCGGTGGCTTCGGAAACTTCAACTTCGATTCGGACGGCATCGCCGATCGGGAAATGGTCCTTTCGAGCGAGCGGACCCGTGGCCGATTTGCAGCCGCCGGCGGTCGCCCGGAGGGACAAGTTCGGGACGAGTATCGCCGACTGAATGCTCCGGCGACCAGTCCCGCGGGTGGGCAGCCGCGCGAGACGCCTCTCGCGGCGACCGTCGCAGATCCGAGTCTCGCCAAAGCGTGGACCCCGGAAACGCCCTACCTGAAGGCCTTGCGGGCGGCGAAGACCGGAGAGGCGTACGGCGTCTATCTGGAGCAGCGGAAGGCGTACGAACTGCTGCCCGCGTTCTACCTCGATTGCTCGGACTTCTTCGCGGGCGTTGACCCCGAGTTGTCGCTGCGCATCCTGACGAACGTTCCGGAACTCGGTCTGGACGACGGGCGGTTGCTGCGGATCGCGGCGCACCGGCTGCAACAGCTCAAGCAACACGATCTGGCGATCGATTTGTTCGAGCGCGTCGTGCGCCTGCGGCCGGAAGAGCCGCAGTCGTTCCGGGATCTCGCGCTGGCGCTGGCGGACCGGGCGGACGGCTTGGCCGCCGCCGGCGACGCCGATCGCGCCCTGTCCGACTACCGCCGCAGCCTCGAGCTGCTGCACAAAGTAGTGATGAACCAGTGGGATCGCTTCGACGAGATCGAGGTCATCGCGCTGATGGAGGCCAACCGCCTCTTAGCGAAACTCGGCACTCAGGACTCAGCACTCAGGACTCTCTTCGATCCCCGCTTGGTCAAGCTGCTCGATCCCGACGTCCGCATCGTCATGACCTGGGACACCGACAACACCGACATCGACCTCCACGTCACCGAGCCGTCCGGCGAAACCTGCGTCTACGACCACAACCGCACCACCATCGGCGGCGCACTGTCGAAAGACTTCACCCAGGGCTACGGCCCGGAGGAATACCTCCTCCGCAAGGCCATGCCGGGGCAGTACAAGATCCAGGCCCACTTCTTCGGCAACCGCGACCAGCAATTCGTCGGCCCGACCACGGTGCAGGCCACGATCATCACCCACTTCGGCCGAGCGGACGAAAAGCGCGAGGCGATCACGCTGCGGCTGAAGGACGCGAAGGAGATGGTCGACGTTGGGACGATTACCGTGAAGTGAGCGGTGCTGACCATCGCATTTGGGAGGGCGAGCCTCCGTGCGAGCCGGGGTTACGAAGTAACCCGGAAAAAACGGCTCGGACGGAGCCTCGCCCTCCCTAACTCTACGTCAATTTGCCCGGCGCGCGCGTTCCTGCTATACCCTCCCGCGGTCATCTCACGCG
>Ga0105239_10006289_pt1 | contig 13811 bp, 17 predicted proteins | sample KBSC44metaG_FD_92761 | JGI IMG/M metagenome (GOLD analysis project Ga0105239, IMG submission 92761) | Corn rhizosphere microbial communities from Kellogg Biological Station, Michigan, USA - KBS C4-4 metaG | ecosystem: Host-associated > Plants > Roots > Rhizosphere > Soil | place: Michigan, USA... | reverse complement strand
GGACTACATGCGCGAGGCCGAGGCGATCGCTTCCCGGCTCGGAACCGACGTCACGCACGGCATGTGGTACTTCGGGCCCGCGCAAGCAGGGCTTTACCGGTTGTCGATCGAGAACGCACTCGGCAACGTCGGGGCAGGCGTTGTAGCAGCCAGGTCGCTGGCCCCTACGCGGCTGCCCTCTCCCGAGCGTAGGGCCCGGTACTGGATCGACACAGCGCGCGTCTATGCCCAGTGGACCGGGCATCGCGCCGATGTCGCGACCGCAGTCCGCAACGCTTACACGGAGGCGCCGGGCGAGGTGGTATCAAGACCTGCGGTCCTTCAACTGGCCCAGGACGCGGGCCTCAAACTCGTCACGACGCGCAGCTGAAGACGCGTCGTTCTGGCGAAACGCTAGTCGCGAGGGGTGAGACCTCTCGTCACTCGATCGAGTGATTTCGGCGATTTTGGCGTGTTAGTCCCCTACCTCCTATACCGAAGCGAGAAGCCTGGACCCTCGCGAGGTGAGGCGTACCTGCCGTCAGCGGGTACGGGAGGTGAAGGAGCGTCCCGGCTTGGTTCCGTCGAGACTCATCGCGTCCTGTGCAGTCGTAGTCGCTTCGATGACCGCAGGGTGCTCTGCAACCGGGCCGAATCCGGTGGTGAAGACGGTCGCGCCATCCGGTACTTCGTCGCAGTCCAGCGCGTCCGCCCCGACAGACCAGGTCAGCATCGATGCCTTGAACGCTTACGCGGGCATGCTGGCGGACACGGCGGTCGCGGCCCGGACAGCTGACTGGAAGGCCTCGGTCCTCACCCACCACGCCACCGACCAAGCACTGTCCGAGCTTGTGAGGATCTTGAGTCGGGAGCAGACACAGGGCCTGGTGTCCCGTGGGGCACCGGTGTCACACGCCCGGGTGGTTCAGGTTTCATCCGGTACAAGGCCCACGGCTGCGATGATTGAAGACTGTGCGGACACCACGTCGTGGGCAGAGGTCGATCCGAAGACCGGGCGTCCTCCGGCCGGAGCGACCCCTGGCGGCAGACGCCTGATCCGGGCGCGCGTGGCCGAGGCGGATCAGGTGTGGCGGGTCACTGACCTTGCGATCAACCCGATCGGCTCGTGTTCGTGAGTGGGCTGACGATGACCGTTGTCGGACTGCTCGCCGTCGTGGCGACACAGTCTGATCAACCGTCTCCGGCTCCGCCGGCACCGCATGCGCCGATCGTCGGCGACGCTTTCGTGGGCGCGGATTGCTCGACGAACCCCGACGCGCCAGAGTGCCATTTCAGCATCGATGGCAGACCCTCGACCAAACCGGCGAGCGTCTCGAAGGCTGTACCGGCGAACGTGTCGAACGTGCGCATCTGCCAGGACGTACCCATCTTCATCCCACAGGTGCAGCACGTCGTTGTTGCGGGTGGCGACTCGTCAGGGCCGGAGCGAATGACGCAGCAGGAGTGCACCGTCAACGGACGCCTGGTTGATACATCCCTTGTCTTCGAGCCTACCGATCCTGTCGCCCCTCCCGTCAGTGCTCAACAGCTGGCGCAGCACGCGTATCAGGCGCTGGTGATGCCACGACCCGACGTCGGCATGAGCCCCGAAATGGACGTGCCGCAGTTGGCGGGGCTGCCGGTGTGGTTGTGGCTCAAGACTGGTTCGTGGAGTCCGAGGTCGGTGACGTTGACGGCTAATGGCGTGACGGTGACTGCAACGGCGACGCCACGGCGGGTCGTGTGGTCGATGGGCGACGGAACGACTGAGACCTGCTCTGGTCCTGGTATCCGGTTTCCGGAGCATCCGGCTGGCGATGGGATGACACCTTCGCCGAGCTGTGGTCATACCTACCGTCGGACATCAGCAACCGAGCCTGGTGGGGCGTTCCGCGCTACGACGACGATCGTGTGGCGAGTGGACTGGACGGGATTCGGACCGGGCGGAACGTTCCCCGACGTCGAGTCCTCAACCGAATTCCCCGTGCGGGTTATTGAGGCGGCGGCACTCGTAACCAACAGCCGCTGAAGATCGTTCTCGATCAAGATCGCTGAGTTCTGATATCCATTCTCTGGCGTTAGGCGAGTCCATCGTGCGTTCGGTCATTCCTGGCCAGGCTCCGCCCGAAGGGGTGCAGTCTGAAGAGATTCCGCACCCGAAGACCAGGTCTGTGGGTCGGCTGGCTTCGACGCGCCGAGTTCGCCCGGCCTACGTCAAGGCCGGGGCTGGTCTGGTCGCGTTGTGTGGCGTGGGTGGTGGCGTGCTGCTGTCGTCCATCGACGGCCGGATTCCGGTGCTGCAGATCGCCACGCCGGTTCCGGCCGGGCAGATGGTGCTCGCCGCCGATTTGCGAACGGCGGAGGTCGCGGCCGATTCCGGCGTCGGGCTGATCCCGGAGTCGCAGGAAGACCAGGTTGTCGGTCATATCGCGGCGGTTCCGCTGGTGGCCGGGGATCTGATGACCCGGAACCAGGTCGGGGCTTCAGCAGTCTTTCCGCCAGCTGGCCAGTCGGTCGCACCAGCCGAACTGAAGGCGGGATCGTTCCCGGCGGAGCTGAAGGCCGGCGATCAGGTGGCCGTGCAGATCAATGCTCTGGACCAGGGAGCCGCTCAGGTCTCTCAGGCGCCCGCGAGTCCGCTGAAGAACGCGATGACGGCGACCGTGGTGTCGGTGAAGGACGCACAGCAGACCGGCTCGGTCGATGTGTCGTTGCTGACTGACGAGGTATCGGCCGCCCGAATCGGTCAGGCCGGAAATAATCCGGTCTCCGTGATCGTGTTGGCTCCCGGCAGCGCGGGTGGTTCCTGATGCTCGTCGCGGTGGCATCGGTGAAGGGCGCGCCCGGAGTGACTCGACTGGCGATGACCTTGACGGCGCTGTGGCCGCACGGCGTCTCGGCGACGCTCATCGAGGCGGACGCTGCCGGCGGAACACTCGCGGGCCGGTTCGGCCTAACCACGTCGCCGTCGCTGACGACCCTCGCTGCGGCGATGTTTCCCTCGGCACAGGACGTCCTAATCGGCGAACACGCCCAGCAGCTTCCGTCGGGGCTGCCGGTGGTGGTCGCACCAGTCGATCCAGCCGGCGTGCAGGCGACAGTCGCGGACCTGGCGGTATCCGGTGGCCTGCTGGAGCAATTGTCCGCCGATCCCGAAACACTCGCCGTCCTCGACTGCGGTCGCCTCGATGTGCGGCGACTGTCTCCAGTTGTGTCCATCGCCAATGAAGTCCTGCTGGTGGTGCGTCCGGTGCCGGAGGAAATCGGACTGTTGAATGTGGCGATCCAGTCCCTGCAGGCGGCTGGAAGCCGGATGCGTCTTGTTTTGCGTGGGGCCGGTTACAACGCCAGTGAGATGAGCCGCACGCTCGGCGTTGAGGTGGCAGGCAACCTTCCGGAGGCGCGGGAGACAGGGCTGCTCGCTGGGAGCCGTCGGAACGCCTACGCGCGTTCAGTGCAGCAGATCGCATTGGGCATCGGTCGCGGCCGGCCATCCGCAGGACTTATCGCAGTGCCGGAGGCTGTGGCGTGACTGCGATGCTTGACCCTGCCATGGCGGCGCGAGTCGGAGACCGTGTCGCCGCCCGCCTGGTCGCGGAATCCAAGCAGGATTCGTGGGACCCGGCAAATCGCCGAGCGGCGGTGGACCGGCTTTGCGCACAGGAGTTGAAGGCCGAGGTGGCCGCTGCCCTGTCAGCCGGGCTGCCATCGCCGCGACGGGAGGTCACCGAACTGGTGGCCAGGTCGGTCGCCGACCGGCTCCTCGGCTTTGGCGGCCTGCAAAGGTATCTGGACCTGCCAGGGGTGGAAGACATCGACGTTCTGGGCCACGACGTCATCTTCGTGAAGTACGCCGGCAAGCGCCGCGAACGCGGTCTATGGCCGGTGGCCGCAAGCGACGCCGAGCTGATCAATCTGGTGGGGACGATCGCCGCGCGAAGCGGAATCGAGGAGCGCCCCTTCGACCGGCGCGCCCCGATCTTGTCGATCGGGCTGCCCGACGGGTCGCGGCTGTCGGCTGTCATGGCGGTCAACAAGCGACCCAGTGTGACAATCCGCAAGCATCTCCACCGTGACATTGACCTCGATGACCTAGTGAGGCTCAGGACGATCGACGTCGCGCTGCGGGACTTCCTGACTGCCGCGGTCCAGGCCCGATGCAACATCTTGATTGCCGGGGGTATGGGCGCAGGCAAGACCACGATGCTGCGAGCTCTCGCGACTGCCATCGATCCCTACGAAAAGCTCGTCACGATCGAGGATGCCTTCGAGGTCGGGCTGGACGCCGATCCCGAACGGCACCCCGTCGTGGACGCGCTCCAGGCACGCGAGGCCAACGCCGAGGGAAAGGGCCGTATCAGCGCTGCCGCCCTCGTCCGGGCCGGACTTCGGCTGTCCGCCGACCGCGTGATCGTCGGCGAAGTCCGTGGCGACGAGACCCTGCCCATGCTTCTGGCCATGAGCCAAGGCAACGATGGGTCCTTGTCCACGGTGCATGCGGACTCCGCCGACGCGGCATTCGATCGTTTGATCACCTACGCGCTACTCGCGCCGGAGCGTGCGCCAGCAGAGGCTGTCGCGCGACTCGCGGCTCACGGCATCGATCTGGTGCTCCATATCGCCGAGTTGGCCGACGGCCGCCGTGTGGTGCGGGAAGTGGCCGAAGTCACCGGGTTCCAAGCCGACCGGGTGGTGACCAACACGCTGTATCGGCCTGGGCCAGACGGGACAGCTGTGCGCGCGACCCCGCCGTCTACCGCGCTCACGGAGCGTCTGGCCGCGGTGGGATACAACCCGTTCGCCGCACGCGCGCACGAGAGGCAGGGTTTGTGAACGGCACGCAGCTACTCGGCGGCCTCTTCGGTGCCGGAACCGCCATGGGCTTGCTCATGATCATCAAAGGCCTGCGACCGGCGGCGAACAGGCTGTCCGCGGTTCCTTCGCGATGGGCATCGCTCGCCGCGAGCCTGAGTCCTCGCCGATTGAATGGCCAGAAAGCGCGTGTCGCGGCCTGCGCGGCTGGTGCGTCCGGCGTGGTGGCCTGGACCGGTTGGCCGGCGATGGCCGTGATCGGATTCCTGGCGTTGTGGCATCTGCCGCGTGTCCTCGGTCCAGACCGGGTGTCGCGGCGCGCGATCGAACTGTCGGACGCTGTCGCCACGTTCGCCGAGATGTTGCGCGACACGCTGTCGGCCGCTGCAGGGCTACAGCAGGCAGTCATGGCTGCCGCGCCCTTGGCACCAGAGCCGATCACGACGCCCTGTATGCGGTTGGCCGAGCAGATCGATGCGGGGACGTCATTGGCGGAGGCGGTCGCGACGTGGGCCGACCAGGTCGCCGACCGGCACGCCGATGTCGTCGCCGGCTGCCTGATCATCGCCTCCCGCAGGCAATCCGGGAACACCGCGGCGGTACTGAACAACGTCGCAGCGTCCGCTCGTGAGCAGGCGTCGATCCGGCGGCGTGCCGTCGCCTCCCAGGCCAAGCCACGCACGTCGGTCCGGGTCACCATCTGCGTGGTGCTGGCGCTGTTCGGAATGCTGATGTTCGGCGACGCGCAATTCATGGCCCCCTACGACAGCCTTCGCGGGCAGATCGTGCTCGTTGTCGCCGCTGGGGTGTTCGGTGTGGCACTGCGCTGGATGGACAGCATCTTGCACCCGGATCCAGAGCCGCGAGTCCTCACACAACTGGCCACCATCGCGACCTCCAGGCAGGAGGTCGCGGCGTGGTAGCCATCGTGCTCGGAATCGGGATCGGTACGGGGCTGTGGCTTCTACTTGCAGGACTCCGCCCGCCCACCCCGTCAGCGGCCTCAGTGCTGGCGCGGCTATCCGCGCCGATGCCCGTCGTCGAGCCCGCTACGCCAACGCAGGAGTCTGTCGGCAGTTGGTCGGCGCGAGCCGGCCGCCGCTTCGTTCCGCTGCTGGTCAGGTTGGGTCTTCCGACGGCTAAAACACGCCGTGACCTGGCGATTCTCGGCCATAGTGCGGAGGACCTGCTGGCGCAGCAGGCTGCGAGCGGGGCAGCCGGGCTGATCCTCGTGCCCGTGTTAGACCTGTGGTTCAGTGTGCTCGGCCTGCGTATCCCCGCCGCTTTCCTAGTGCTGGGCACCGTGGCATCGGTAGTGCTGATGTTCTGGCTCCCGGTGATGAGCATTGCTGCTGCCACGAAGGTCGCGCGTGCCGAGACCCGGGCCGCGCTGGCGATGTTTCTGGAGTTGGCCAGCACGTCGTTCGCGGCCGGAGGCGGCATCGAGCAGTCGCTCCATGACGCTGCCGCCATCGGGGACGGTCCCACATTCACGAAGCTGCGCGGTGCGCTGGCTGAAGCTCAGCTCGCCCGTACCCCGATTCCCGCGGTGTTCGCGCGGCTCGCGCATGAGTTGGACTCCCCGGACTTGGCGCAGTTGGCCGCCTCGCTGGCGCTGACCGGCTCCGAAGGCGCCCGGATCAAGGACGCGCTGACGGCCAAGGCGCAGGTGTTGCGTGCTAGTCAGCTCGCCGATGTCCAGGCCGCCGCAGAGGCTGCGACCGAACGCACCGGCGTGCCGATCGGGCTGATGTTTTTCGCCTTCATGATCGCTATCGGTTTCCCCTCAGTGATGAAAGTGCTCGCCGGGCTCAACTGACCCGGGTTTTCCCTTCACCCAGCAAAAGGAAGCACACACAGTGATGTCGAAGATGACCGATCTGACCATCCGTGCCTGGAGTCTGTTGACGTGCGGCCAGCGTCCGCGAAGCCTGCGACAGTTTGCCCGCGACCTGCGGACGGATGACCGTGGCAGCGTGTCCACGGATACCGTCATCGTCATTGCGATCATCGTGGTGATCGCGGTCGGTATCGGTGCCCTGCTCACCTCGAAGATCATGGGCAAGGCCGCAAGCATCCAATTCTGATGCGCCCAGCGCTATACCGCCCACGTGGAGACGCCGGTTCGGCCACCGTCCAGATGGTGCTTGCCGCCCCGGTGATCGGGCTGATCATCTTCAGCACGTTCGCGTTCGTCCTCTACTTCCACGCTGAGCAGATCGCGCACTTGGCCGCGTCTCAAGGTCTGGAAGCAGCTCGAGTCCAAGGCGGTACCGAGGTGGCGGGGCAGAACGCAGCCGCGCGATACCTGGCCGAGTTCGACAAGAGCACGCTCCATGACGGGCGAGTAAGCGTGCAGCGCGACGCACGTGTGGTCCACGTCGAGGTGAGCGGATACGCCGAGCAGATCGTGCCGTTCTTGAATGTTCCGGTGCACGTCTCGGTCGCTGCGCCGATCGAGACGATCGGGGGCCGAACGTGAGCGGGAGGCGAAGATGCCTGCGATCGGACGTCGGATCCAGTGTCGTCGAGATGGTGCTCATCGCGCCGTTCCTGGTGCTGGTGATGGTGTTCGTCGTGCTCCTCGGACGGTTGACGATGGCCGATATCGACGTCAACACCGTCGCGCACGCGGCCTCTCGTGCTGCCTCTCTCGCTTCGGACTCTGCGCGGGCGCGAGTCGCCGGCCAGCAGACGGCCGCGACCATCCCGAATGGCGCTGCGTGCAATCGCAGGGATGTGAAGGTCGATACCGCCTCGTTCAAACCCGGTGGGGTGGTACGGGTCACGATCTCCTGTCACATCTCGCTGCAGGACATCACCGGGCTGCTGCCGGGCACCCAGACCTTGACCGCCTCGTCGGTCAGCCCGGTGGACCCGTTCCGGAGCACACCGTGATCGTTCTGACAGTTCTCCTGGTTCCAACCCTGCTCCTCGCCTCAGGTCTGGTGTTGGACGGCGGCGCGGCGCTTTCCACCAAGGACCGGGCTCTGGGCGAGGCGGCTGAAGCCGCCCGAGCAGGCGCGGACGCGCTCGACGTAATCGCCTACCGCCAGACCGGACGGGCAGTTGTGGACCCAGCACGTGCCCGGGCCGCCGCCGAGAAGTACCTCGCGGCGACGGGCGACCGGTACACGGTGACGGCTTCCGCTGATGCGGTGACTGTCACCGTGCGGGCCGACTACCGAACCCAGTTGCTGAACGTTGGTGGCCTGGGCGTGATTCACGTCGCCGGCCAGGCGACCGCACACCCAGTGACCTCGGATGCGAGTACCCCATGAGAACCCTGATCCGAGTCGTCCGCGGACTGCTCGCGCTCGCGCTCCTGGTCGCGGTCGTTGGCGGGATCCCGTGGTTTCTCGCCGAATCGCTTGGCATTCCCTTCCCTCGGCCGCTGCCGATGACCCTGAGCGAGGTGGGGCCATGGCTGGATGTATGGCGGATCGACCAGGCACGCTTCGTCCTGGATCTCCTCGGGATCGTCGGGTGGTGCTACTGGGCGGCGTTCATCCGGCAACTTGTGGTCCAGGTACCGGGTGCACTCGCCGATGCCGTCGCGGTCGCACGCCAGACAGCGCCCACGATTCGCGATCGGCAAGCGGGGCCGGCGGCTTCCCTGGTGGCAGTGCTGTTGGCTGCCCTGGCCGTGTCCGTGCTTACATCTCGGACCCCGGCAGCGGCCAATACCGGCTTCGCCGCTCCGTCCAGGCCGGCCGCCAGCTCCACCGCGCTGGCCGTTCCTGCCGAACCGACGGCGACCACCTCGTCATCGCCATACACAGTCATCGACGGCGACACCCTGTGGAGCATCGCCGCGCATCACCTTGGCAACGCCGAGCGTTGGCGCGAGATCTACGACGCGAACGGTTCCCGCGTCCAGGCGGACGGGCAACGTCTGTCGGACCCCGACCTGATTCTCCCCGGCTGGATTCTGGAACTGCCCGCGTTGAGCGCTACCTCCGAAGCGCCGGCCTTGCCTCCCATGTCCAGAGATCCTCGGCCGACAGACACGGCTCCGTCATCCGTGGCCGTTCCGCAGCCGATCGGCGCCGCTGGCAGTCCCGCAGCACAGCCCTCGCCGACTTCCTACGCGCCGACCGCTTCGAGCAACAGTGCAGCATCTACGAGTGCTCACGAGCACGAGGTCATGGCACCGTCGAAAGCGCATCGCGATCGATCTTTCGTGAACCTTCCCGGCGGTGGAGTTGTGGGCATCGGTCTCGCGGCTGCTCTTGCCGCTGCCATTGCTCTGGCCCGCAAGCGCCGCCGGATCCGCACCACCGCACGCTGGCCTATCCCGCTGGACACGCCCCAACCGGCTGTTCCGGAGTCGGTCGCCGAGATCGAGCGAGCCCATCTGGCGACGCTGGCTGCGCCGGCCCTCGGCTACTTCCAGGACGGCGACCTCGATCCAGATGACGACCCATACCTGTCCGGGCTCGACGGCGTCGAACCTGAGCGCATTGATGTCCACCTGCCGGTTCAGAACGTCACCGCATCGGAGGCTCGGTCCCGGACCGGGCTGACCGGGCCGAGCATCCCTGCGTCGTATGCCGAGTTCACCGCGCCGGGTTCGCTCTCGTTCGGCACCGATGGCGACCACGAGATCGGATTGGCTCTTCGAGACCACGCCGGCTTAGGCCTGAGCGGCCCGGGTTCCTTGAGCACGGCCCGAGCGCTGCTCGTCGGAATCCTCGCGAACGGCGGGCCGTTGGCGAGCTTGGACCACATGCGGGTTCTCATCCCCTCGCCAGACTTCGCGACCCTGCTCGCCGACGGACACCCACAGGTCCCGCGCTTGGAGATCGCGACCGACTTGGACGACGTCGTCGACATGCTTGAGGCCGAGTACCAGGACCGGCGCCGCACATTGGCGGATCTCGGCGTTCGCAGTGCAGCGGACGTGCGCCGCTTCTATCCGGAACAGACGCTGGAACCGCTCGTCCTGATCGCAACACCAGAGCCAGCCATCACCCCGCAACTCGCCGCAGTCCTGGACATCGGCCGGACCGTGGATCTGCATGCGCTGCTCCTAGGTCCCTGGGAATCCGGAACGACAGTCGAGATCGACCACGATCACTACTCCCACAGCGCAGACGAACGTCTCGACGGCCTGCAAGCCTTCTCATTGTCCATTCCAGAAGCGCAGGCGCTATTGGCACAGCTGGACCCGGCTTTGGACACCGGTCAGAACGCGGCAACTGACCGGACAGCTGAGCCTTCCGCCCTGCAACAAGCCGCCATCCCCGAGCAAGCCACGGCGGCGACCACCTCTCCGCTGCTCCCACGAGTTCACGTCAACGTCCTGGGTCCTGTCACTGTCACCGTCGATGGCCATGAAGTCGTGCTGAACAACAAGGAGACCTCAATCCTGACGTTCCTCGCGCTGCACCCCTCGGGCATCGCTCGCGATGAGATCATCGCCGCCTTGTGGACCAATCCCGACGGCAGCAACAACGGCAGCGCCGAAACCTTCCGTTCCACCGTCCACCACGCCAGAACCCGCATCCGCGCCGCCACCGGCGAGCCGAAGACGATGTACATCACCAACCGCGGCACCCGCTACCTGCTCGACCCCGCCGAAATCACCACCGACCTCGCCCGCTTCACCAAGCACCTCGACACGGCGAACCGAACCTGCGACGAAGCCGAGCGCATCACAGCACTCGAAGCCGCCATCGACACCTACCGTGGTCACCTCGCAAGCGGCATCCACGCCGACTGGCTGATCGTCGACCGCGAAGCCGAATCCCGCCGCTTCGGCGACGCCTGCGCCCGCTTGGCCGACCTCACCGCCGACACCCGCCCCGAATTCGCCCTGCACGTCCTGGAACGCGCGGTCGCCGACGCCGACTGCAACCAGGAGCTCTACACGAAGATCATGAAGGCTCAGGCGGGCCTAGGCCGGCACGCCGAGATGTGGAAGACACTTCGGCTTCTGGAGGTGCGACTCGCCGTGCTCGACGACGAACCCGACCGCGATCTATACGATCTCGCAAGTCGTCTGACGAGCCAGCCGACCGAGCACTACTGATGGCCAGCCGCTGGCCTCGCTCCGACCACAACTCGAACTCCTCATTGAGGTAATCAAGGTGTTCGCGTCCATGGACACCAGGCGCGGGCCGGCTAAGCGTGGCAAGTGGAAGGACATCGTCACGGGTGAGCAGCCCATGTCCAGCCAGCTCGCCAAGGGCATTGAGCTCGGCCTCCTTCGCAGTCGAATCCGTCTCGGCGAGAACGGCGGTGACCAGTGCAGCGCCGAGCTGGAAGGCCTCGCTTGAGGTGAGCGATGGCAGCCAGTCGACGATCGTCTCGCTGGCTTCCTCGCGTTCTTCCGGGCCGCTCGCTGCGAGGCGAGCGAGGATCGGCTCAATGCGGCTTACGGCGTGGACATGTTCTCAATTACCTCTTCCGGGCGAGCGGATAGTCGTTAGGTCATGGGTAATGGCGAGCCCAGCTGGGGCAGGCCGCGACGTACTAACCCTCTCGCCTTGGCTACGTCGTCGGTGCATAGCTCGGTGGTCAGCTCGTCTTCTGCGAGCTCGTCGAAATCTTGTACCACGCCTAGGTCGCCATCGACGCCTAACACACGGTCAGAGCAGGCAGCTCGACTGCACGGATCCAATCCTGTTGGGAATCCCGCGCAAGCCCATCGTCTCGAACTTCTCGGCGTTCCTCAGATCTTTGGTCAGCTGGGCGTTAGTGTGCCCAAGTAATAGAAAACCGTCGCGAGTTTGCTGCATGACAGCGATGGTACGGTGCTAGGCCGCGCCCGATGAAGGGCTGGGCTGCAGCCGTTCGAGGGGAAATTGTTGAGGAGGTCGGGTGGGATGCCGAGAACCTCGAGACGCTCACGGTCTACCACGATCAGCACCACGATGCGGGACCTCGGATGTATGCCCACGAACAGTCCTGGATCAGGAGCACGCCCTCTGTGGACCGGAAATGTATTCGGCGAAGTTCACCCTCATAGACGGTCTAAGCCTCCCATTGGTGGTGAGGAAGCTTCCGTAAGGCGGACTCAACAAGCTGAGGAGAATCGCGGTGACCACGACGACCACGGATGTCCGCATCTGGAGCGTGCGTACGTACCACGGAGTCAGGGAAGATACCTATAATCTCCGCTGGTCGGTCGCCGGACGTACCTTCTGCAAGACATACAAATTGAAGTCGGAGGCTGTAAAGCACAAGACGGAACTGTCTGAGGTGGCTCGACACGGTGTGCCGTTCGATATCTATGCCGGTCTGCCGATCACTGTGGTTGCCCAGCAGATTGCCGAGACGACCTGGTACGACCATGCGGTTGCCTTCGTAGATATGAAATGGCCGACGCTTCAGCCAGGCTCACGTAGATGCCTCGCGACAGCTCTGGCTACGGTGACGTTGGCGATGACGTCACAGCAGCGCCGGCGACCTGATCCGGAAGTCTGCATCAAGGCACTGCTGAACTGGTCCTTCAACCGGACGGCCCGAACTGCGGGCGATCCGCCAGTGAAGTTTGCCGAAGCCATCGCATGGGTACGCACCCACTCGCTAAAGGTCGGCGCGCTCAATAACCCCCAAACGCTCCGCTCCGCTTTCAATGCCACGCTTATCGCACCTGATGGAAAGATCTACGCGGCGATTACACACCGAAACAGGCTCAAGGTACTGTCAGGCGCCATCCGTTACGCGATTGAACTAGGCCTCCTAGAGCGCAACCCCCTAGAACGAATCAGCACCCCCCCCTGCCACACACTACGAAGGTCGTTGACCGGCGCGTCGTCGTGAACCCCGAACAGGCTCGCAAACTAATTGCCGCAGTCAACAATATCGCCGGGGGCAGAGGCCCCCGCTACGCCGCGTATTTCGCGACGATCTACTACGCAGGTCTGCGTCCCGGCGAAGTGTTGGCACTACGAGCCCAGGACTGCACATTGCCAGACCAAGGCTGGGGTGAGCTGTGCTTTGGCGAGTCGGCTCCGTACGTCGGCGGGGCATGGACCGACGACGGAAGTAACGGACCGAGAAAGCCGCTTAAGTACCGAACGGCCAACGAAAGCCGAACCGTTCCAGCTCATCCCGAACTTGTTGCGCACCTCCCTAACCACATCGAGCAGTTCGGCACCGCCCCTGATGGCCGCCTGTTTGCAAGCGCCGATGGACAGGACGTAAAATACAGCTCCTTTTCACAGATCTGGTCTCAAGCACGGAAAGCAGCTCTGACGAAATCCCAATTCAACTCTCCACTCGGCAAAAGGCCATACGATCTACGACACGCTTGCTTATCCACCTGGCTGAACGCCGGAGTCAGTGCGCCACAGATCGCCGAATGGGTCGGCCACAGCGTGCAGATACTGTTAAGTACCTACGCGAAGTGCATCGAAGGTCAACATGACCGGGAACGCCGCCGCATCGAAGAGGCACTCCGCTCGGAGCCGTCGAAGCCGGAACACATCGCAACATCTTGCTCGGCTCGTCGGTTGGGTAGATCTCGACTCCCAGGCCATCGAAGGGTCAGCGCTACCTCCGGAAAGGGTCCGCTGACGATGTAAACAGTGATTTCTGGCAAAAATTGGAAAGGTCCGGGTTGTATCGAACCGGTCGCAGGGAAGAGCCTTAACCATTCAGCTCCGCTGCGATGTCAACCGCCATGTGGGATCCCAGCCACAGCGGATGCTCGCGCCTTGGTCTTTCTGGCCGAAAACGATGGCGTCTGTCGCAGGGCCCATTACACGGGTGCCGCCGGCTGCCCGCCTGGGTTGGCTCGGCCTGATCAGGCATATGGTGGCTGCGTGAGAACCCGCGATGAGCTTTTGGCGATCCTCGACGGCGTGTGCGCTGACGTCCTCGAAAACGCGATCGGCGCCGCCGAGGTCGCCGAACGGCTGGTAGTGGTCGTGTCAGGTGAAGGTGCTGTTGATTACGCGACGGGTGGTTCCCTCTACCGTGAGGGTGAAGTGGTGGCTTTCGTGAATGATTCCGGTGTGCCGTTCGTTGAGCAGGCGGACGACCTCATCGAAAAGGTGTCCGGGCTGCGC
>Ga0105239_10006286_pt1 | contig 13816 bp, 8 predicted proteins | sample KBSC44metaG_FD_92761 | JGI IMG/M metagenome (GOLD analysis project Ga0105239, IMG submission 92761) | Corn rhizosphere microbial communities from Kellogg Biological Station, Michigan, USA - KBS C4-4 metaG | ecosystem: Host-associated > Plants > Roots > Rhizosphere > Soil | place: Michigan, USA... | reverse complement strand
GCTTTCGGCGAAGATGGCCCATAAATTCTTCGGCACAGGGGACCCGATCGGCAGGACGCTGCGCGTCGACGGTCAGCAGGAATATACCGTCATCGGGATCGTCAAAGACCTGCCACCCAACGTTTCGATTCGCTACGATTGGCTGGCGCCGGTGAGCAACTTTATCGACAGGAACAGATGGCTGGGACACTGGGAAACCTATGGGATCATGACGCAGGTGGAATTGAGGCCGGATGCCAGTATCCCCAAGGTCAACAGTCAGCTAACGGCCATGCTCCGCTCCAAGGCCGCCCTGTACGCACACGCCGACTGCTGGCTCTTCTCCATGAACGACTGGCATCTTTACACTCAATTTTCCAATGGCCGGCCTGACAGCGGCCTGATTACCTTCATCCGCCTCTTATCCGCGATTGCCTGGATCGTCCTGCTCATCGCCTGCATCAACTTTATGAACCTTGCAACGGCAAGGGCGGCCCAACGCGCCCGCGAGGTCGGAGTCCGGAAGACCCTGGGAGCGATGCGAAAAGCACTGATCGCCCAATTCATTCTCGAATCCATCGCGATGTCCTTTATTGCCGTGACATTGGCGGTTGGCCTGGTTTACATCGCCCTGCCGGGATTTAACACCCTTCTCGACCGGCAGCTGTCGTTTACACCGCTTGCTCCGGTCCATCTGGCCGCCCTTATCGGCATCGGTATCTTTTGTGGCCTCATCGCCGGCAGCTATCCCGCTTTCTACCTTTCCTCCTTCCATCCCGTCGCCGTGCTCAAGGGACAGCAGATACCATTGAACAATGGCGCCGGTTTCATCCGGAAAGGACTGGTGGTAACTCAATTTACGGTCTCCGTGGTCCTTATCGTATGCGCGATCATCATCTACCAGCAGGTACAACATATCCGGTCGCGGGATTTGGGCTACGACAAAGAACACCTGTTATATACCTCCCTCCAGGGCGGTATGGCCAGCAATTTTAACACCGTCAAAACAGGTCTCCTGCAGACCGGTGTGGTGGCCAATGCCTCCATCAGTGGCAGCCCGCTGCTGGGCATGTGGATGACCGTCACCACCAAAGAGATGACCTGGCCCGGCGCCGATCCCAACAAAGATGTAAAGATGTGCTGGGAACCGGTCTCGCCGGAATATTTTTCAACCATAGGATTGCAGATAAAAGAAGGACGCGGTTTCTATCCGGACATCAAGGCGGACAGCGGCGATATCGTCGTCAATGAAACCCTGGCCCACATGATCAGCCCGAAATCCTGTATCGGCAGTTTCGTAACCTATGTGCACAGGGAACGGTACAGGATAGTAGGAGTCGTCAAAGATTATTTGTTTAACGATATGTACGGCTCCGTCGCCCCCCTGATGCTTTCCTGCGCACCGGAAACCCCGCGGAACTACAGTTTCCTGGAGATCCGCCTGAAGCCGGGCAACCTGCCCGCCAGCCTGGCCAAAGTCGAGGCTGTTATAAAGGCCAACAATCCCGGTTTCCCATTCGACTACCAGTTTGCCGACCTTCAGTTCGAGCAGCTCTTCACCGCCGAAGCCCGGATCGGTACCTTCGCCGGCATCTTCTCTCTGTTGACCGTATTCATCTCTTGTCTCGGATTGTTTGGCCTCGCGGCCTATACCGCCGAACGCCGGACCAAAGAGATCGGTATTCGTAAAGTATTAGGCGCCTCCACTGCCGGTCTGGCTAGCCTCTTGTCAAGAGAGTTTTTACAGCTGGTCGCACTCTCCTGCGGGATCGCCTTCCCCCTGGCCTGGTGGTTCATGAATCACTGGCTCAAGGACTATGCATACCGCACAGCGATTCATTGGTGGGTATTCGCGCTGGCCGGAGCGGCAGCTTGCGGGATCGCTTTGCTGACCGTCAGCTTCCTGGCTATCAGGGCCGCCCTCGCCAATCCCGTTCACAGCCTGCGAGCAGAATAAGAAATGACCAACCGGCCGGTAGCCGCCCGTCACCAACCCAACCTCACCGCTCGTCTCCAACCCAGGCGGGCCGCCCGCTAATATCTAAACACCTTCCCCCCCGCCATCACCTCCTGCGTCTTCTCATCGAACGTCACCCGCTGCCCCGTCCGGTACGCCGCATTCGCCATGATCACCGCGATCGAATGATGATACCCCGCCTCGATCGGCGCATTCGGCTGCTTCCGGCTCCGCACGCACTCCATCCAGTTACGCACGTGCGCCGTCGTCAACGGATCGCCCCCCGTACTCGCCTCCGTCGAAGCCTTCAACCCCGTCTCCTTTAATGAAACGTCCGGCAAAAGATTCGCCTTCATCCCCATCGCCCCCGCATATTTCTCCGTCAACCCGCCCTCATGCGAAATGACATTCGTATCCAGGTTCATCGTCCCGCCGTTGGAGTAATATATCTCCTTCGTCTCCCCCGAACTGTTCGTCTGTCGCGACGTAAACACCACCTGGAAGCCCTTCGACGCATCGTCCAGCGGTCCATAATCGAACACCACCGTCATCGTGTCGGCATTCTTCCGCCCGTCCTTCCACGCATAGATGCCCCCGTTAGCCGACGCGCTCCTCGGATGCGGCAGCTGCGAGAACCAATGCACCGTATCTATCTGGTGGCTCATCCACTGCCCCGGCAAACCCGACGAATAAGGCCAGAACAACCGGAACTCCAGGTGTTTTCGCGCGTCGAACGGTTCATACGGCCGGTTCATCAAAAAGCGTTTCCAATCCGTGTCCGCCTCGCGCATCTCCGCCACCAGAGCGGGCCGCCGCCAGCGACCCGGCTGGTTGACATTCCAGGTCAGCTCGACCATCACGATCGGCCCGAACTTACCGGATTGAATGTAGTCCGCCGCCGCCCAATAGTTCTGACCGCTCCGCCGTTGCGAGCCGATCTGCACGATCTTGCCCGAATCCTTCACCGCTTTCAACACCGCCCGTGCATCCTCCATCGTTTCGGCCAGCGGCTTCTCCGTATAGGTGTCCCGCCCCGCCTTCACAGCCTCGACCGTGTGCAGCGCATGCTGGAAATCCGCGGTCGAGATCATTACGGCGTCGACGTCTTTTATCGCATACAGGGCATCGTTATTCGCGCAGGCCGTCACCGGGTGACCGAACTTCTGCGCCAGGAAGGCGCTGCCCTCTTCGCGCCGCTTCTTCCAGATGTCCGACACCGCGATGATGTCGAAGTTCATCTCCTGGTAACTCTTCAGAAAGGCAGGGATATGATCGTTCCGGTGCCGGTCGGAAAACCCCACCACGCCCACGCGCACCCGGTCATTGGCGCCGATGATCCGGTTATAGCTGCTGGCGCTGAACCCCATGGCGCCCATATAGGTGGCCATCCCGGCCATGCTCGATTGACGGATAAAATCCCTGCGATTTGTTGTCATATGGAAGTGTCGTTTTGATAGTTAAATGTACTAATTTAGATCAAACGCTTCTCATATGATCCAATCCACACTCCGCAAACGTTTTCGTAAACTTTCTTCGATAATTTCTTGGGCGTTCCCCTCCGGCCGCCGCGCAAATGCATTCGCGAACGCGGCCGCCGCCGGGTCGGGCTCTTCGCTCCAAGTCCTCGGCGAACTCCGCTACGCTCCGTTCGCCTGTGGGCTTTCCGCTGCGATCCCTAACGCAGCCCTGATCCTTACCATCGCCGCCCTCCCTAACGTCACCTCCGCCCAGTCCCTCCCCATCAAAGTGGAAAACAACCCCACCGCGCGCAACATCGTCATCACCGCCGGCGGCAAACCCTTCACCACCTTTATCTATCCCGACACCCTCGCAAAACCGGTATTATATCCCATCTACGCCGCCGACGGCCAGCTGATCACCCGCGGCTTCCCCCTCGGCACCCGTCCTGGCGAGCCGGTCGATCACCCGCATCACCTCGGCCTCTGGTTCAACTACGAGAACGTCAACGGCCTCGACTTCTGGAACAATTCCTACGCCATCCCCGCCGCAAAGCGTTCCCAATATGGCTGGATCCGCACCGACAGCATCCTTGAAGCAGGCAACGCCGACCCCAAGACCACCGACGGCGTCGTCCGCTACGTCGCCCGCTGGGCCGATCAGCAAGACAACACTTTATTAAAGGAACATACCACTTACGTTTTCAGTGCTAACCAAACAGAGCGCGAGATCACCCGCATCACCACCCTCACCGCCGTTAAGGATGTCAGCTTCCCCGATGCCAAGGATGGCATGCTCGGCCTCCGCGTCACGAAACAACTCCAGATCCCCAGTAACGCCCCCGGCGAATTCGTTGACGACAAGGGGAATATCACAAAGGTCGCCGCCGGCAATACCCCCGATATCAATGGCACCTACCTCACCAGCGAAGGCAAAAAGGGCGACAGCGCCTGGGGCACCCGCGGCAACTGGTGCATGATGTACGGAAAGATAGGGCAGGACATGCTCAGCGTTGCCATCATCGACCATCCCGCCAATCCCGGCTATCCCACCTACTGGCACGCGCGCGGTTATGGCCTCTTCGCCGCCAACCCCCTGGGTCAAAAAGTCTTCAGCAATGGCCGCGAAACGTTCAATTTCCATCTCGCCGCCGGCCAGTCCGCCACCTTCCGCTACCTGATCGTCATCTCCGCCAGTGGCGAAAGGCTGTCGCCCGATCGGATCAAAACCCTGGCCGCCGACTTTGCCCGAACGGTGAAATAAGGTCGTCGCCCGTGCCCACCCTCGACAACCCCGCCGCCGATCCGCGACAACCCCACCGCCCATCCGCCATCCGTACCCCCGGTCACGGGCCGCCATCCGCCGTTCACCGGTCAGATGGCCCCATTCCCCGGCACCCACCGGCGCCTGCGGCCGATCCGGCCCCGCTCGCCTAAAATCAAGCGCGCGACCCCGCCAAAAGTGCTAATTTTGAACCCTGTCGGACCGGAAGTCCGCATGTTAACCTAAAAAATTAAAAATGAACACGAAGAACTTAACCCTGATCGTCATCCTCTTTGTCATCCTCCTTTTTGGAGGCTGCGCCTGCAGCAAATACAACGGGCTCGTCAAGACCGATCAGTCCGTCAAAAATATGTGGGGGAACGTCGAAACCCAATACCAGCGTCGCAACGACCTTTACGGCAGCATCATCAAAACCATCGAAGGATCGGCCAATTTCGAAAAATCCACCCTCAAGGAGGTCATCGCCGCCCGTGCAAGCGCCACCCAGGTCAAGGTCGATATCAATGACTCTGCGTCCCTCGGTCAGTTTCAACGTGCCCAGGCCAATCTCCAGGGGTCCTTCGCCCGCCTCATGGCCGTGGCCGAAGCCTACCCCGACCTCAAGACCACCCAGCAATTCCAGGATTTCCAAACCAATATTGCCGGAACCGAGAACCGGATCAACAACGCCCGCCGCGAATTCAACGGCGCCGTGAATGATTACAATCTCCAGGTCAAGACCTTCCCGAACAACATCTTCTCGGGCATCTTCGGCTTCCACGAAAAGCCCTATTACAAGGCCGACCCCGGCAGCGAGAACGCCCCCGAAATCCATTTCGATATCAAGTAATCTCAAGGGGCCCCGCACAAGCGGGGCCCCTTCAACAATATAAAGCATACATCGTGGCGTTTTCCCTCTTCAAAAAGAAACCTCCTTTCAACGAGGCGCAACAACAAGTCATCGTCGCCGCCATCCAGGCCGCCGAAAAATGCACCAGCGGCGAGATCCGCGTGTACGTCGAAAGCCACTGCCGCTATGTCGACCCCCTCGACCGCGCCGCCGAGGTCTTCGCCGCCCTCAACATGCACAACACCACTGCCCGCAACGGCGTTCTCGTCTACGTGGCCTTGAAAGATCGGCAGCTCGCCATCCTCGGCGACCATGGCATCCACCAAAAAGTGGGTCAGGAATTCTGGAACCAGCAGGTCCGGCATATCCTCGATCATTTCAACAAGTCCGATTACGCCGGCGGCATCGCCGCCATCGTTACCGACATCGGCCACGCTCTCGAAGCCCATTTCCCCTACGATCGGGGGACCGACAACAACGAACTTCCGGACGATATCGTCTTCGGACGGTAACCGCAACCTGCCTTCATCATCCAATCGCATGCAATGAACAAACTCTGTCTATACCTCCTATTGCTCCTTCTCCCCGCCGTGCTCCGGGCCCAGGAGGTGCCCGTACCCGCCAAACCCGAACCCAACCGGCTCGTCAACGACTTCGCCCATGTCATGACCGCCGACCAGGTATCGGCCCTCGAGCACAAGCTCGTCAACTATGACGATAGCACTTCCAATCAGATCGTTGTCGTCACCATGCCCTCCATCGGTGACGCAGATATTGAGGAATATTCCGTCAAGCTCTTCAAAGCCTGGGGGATCGGCAACAAGAAGACCAACAATGGCGTCCTCATCCTGGTCTCGATCGACAACCGCAAGATCTATATTACTACCGGTTACGGACTCGAAGGCGCCATTCCCGACGTCACCGCAAAGGCTATTATCGACAACGAGATCGTCCCCAATTTCCGCAGCAGCACCGGCGATAACTATTACCGCGGCTTCAGCCTGGCCGCCGACGCCCTCATCAAGGCCGCGGCCGGCGAATACAAGGCGCCCGAAGGATATGCCGACCGCGGCGGCCGGCGTCATGGCCGCAAGGGTGGGGGTGGCGGCATCGGGATCGGCATCTTCTTTATCATCTTCATTATTATCATCGCCAGCATCTTCCGCGGCGGTGGCGGCGGCAGGGGCGGAGGTGGCTACTTTGGGGGCGGTGGATTCCTGCCCTTCCTCCTCGGTACCATGGTCGGCCGCGGCTTTGGCGGCGGCGGAGGAGGAGGTGGCGGTTGGTCCGGCGGCGGCGGCGGTGACAGCGGCGGCGGTTTCGGCGGCTTTGGTGGCGGCGACACCGGCGGCGGCGGAGCCGGCGGTTCCTGGTAAAGAAAAAGGCCCGGTCGCCAGACCGGGCCTTTTTCTTTACCCATCCGCCGCCCCGGCCGGAGGCCGGGGCGGCTATACTTAGAATCCCTTCGTCAACTTCGAGTTGATGTATTCCGCCTGATCCGCCTTCCCCTCCTGCTGCTTCTGCTTCGCCAACCCCTTCAACGCATTGTCAAAATAAGGGTCCGTCTGTCCCCGGTAGGCCTGCGGGATCGCCTCCTTGAACTGTATCAGCAGATCCACACCCCGCTTTATCCTCGCCGTATTCTGCACCTTCGTCAGCATCTTCGCATAAGGCATCATGAACTGGAATTTCGTCTGACCCACGGGCATCTTCTCGAAATTGTCGGAGATCGCATCAAAATCACTCTCATTGCCCGACTTGATCAACACCGTCGAGATCGCCACCTGCAACTCACCCTTCGCCGGCGCCTTCATCATCTTCTTGGCCAACGCCAGCGCGCTCGCACTGTCCAGGTCGGATAACGCTTCCAACGCATTTCCCGCAACGGTATACGAACTGTCGGCCGACGCCTTGATGAATAACGGCAGATATGCCGAATTGCCAAACCCGCCAAGGATCTCTATCGCTTTTGCCTTTACCACCCGGCTCGGATCGTTCTCGGCCAGTTGCGCTACCAGGGGTTCAAAGGCCGTCTTCACCGCATCCCGCTTGAAGTCCAGTTTGCCCAGCGCAAAACTGCGGATACGGTAATACTTGTCCTTCACCGCCGTCTTTAAAAGATCCACCGCCTTCGCTTCGTCCTGGTGCTTCGCGCAATAGTCCACCGCCTCGCGCCGGTCGACATAATTGGCGGCGTATTTGTATTGGTGGATGAAGTTCTCCAGCGTCTTGTTGTCCTCTTTTTGACACAGCAACACCTTGTCGCCATCTACGTTGACCAGGTCGGGCCGGGTCTTATAGGAAAAGGTAAAGGTGTCCGTCTTATTCTCGATCCACACCTTATGACGCTCCTTGTTCGGGCCATTATAAACGTCGATCGCGATCGGCAGCCGGAACAGGTTATCCGCATCCTGTGTTTGTTCGACGATCACCTGTACCTTACCTGCCGCATCGTCATACCCATAATCTATCTTCAACTTAGGGTGACCGGCGCCATAATACCACTGGTTCCAGTACCAGTTCAGGTCTTCGCCCGTCACCTCTTCAAAAGCCAGCCGCAGCTGCTGCGCCTCGGCGGATTTGAACTTGTTCGTCGTCAGGTACAGGTTCAGGGATTTGAAAAAGGCACTGTCACCGACATAATTGCGCAGCATGTTCAGGATCCGGCCCCCCTTCGGATAGCTCACCTGGTCGAACACATCCTCCTTGTCCGCGTAATGGAAACGAACCAGGTGCTTCGTCGCGTTCTCCGGCTGCTGCAGGTAGCTCTGAATTCCCTGGAAGTTGATGGCCTGGCCCGCATCTTTCCCGTACTTGTATTCATTCCACAGCGTTTCGCTATAGTCCGCAAAGGATTCGTTCAGCGTGATATTGCTCCAGCTCTCCGTCGTCACCAGATCGCCGAACCATTGATGGAACAGCTCGTGCGCGATGACATCTTCCCAGCCATTCCCGTCCGTCAGCTCACGGGCGTCCTGTTGCGCCGCTTCCCCGTGGAGCGTGGAGGTGGTATTTTCCATGGCGCCGCTCACATAGTCGCGGCCGACGATCTGGTCATACTTGGGCCAGGGATAGTCGATCCCCGTGATCCGCGAATAGAACGCGATCATCTCCGGGGTGTTGCCAAAGATGCGTTTGGCCACGGGGGCATATTCCTTCTCAACATAATAGTTGACGTCTTTTCCCTTGTAGGAATCCTTGACGATCGCATAGTCGCCTACCCCCATAAAGAACAGGTAGGGCGCATGCGGCAGATCCATCTTCCAATGGTCCGTCCGCGTCCCGTCGCCGTTCTCCTTCTGCCCCACCATCAGGCCGTTCGACAGCGTCACATATTTCGACGGCACCGTCATAAAGATCTCCTCCGTTGTCTTCTGGTTGGGTTTATCTATCGTCGGGAACCACACCGAATTAGCTTCCGTTTCCCCCTGCGTCCATATCTGCGTGGGTTTGTCCTTGTCCTCTCCCTTCGGGTTGATGAAGTAGAGACCTTTCGCGTCCGTGATCGCCGCGCTCCCCTTCACCTTCAGTTCGTTCGGCTTGGCCGTGTAGTCGATGAACAGCGTGTACTTGTCCGTGTATTTATAGGTGCGGTCCAGGTGAACATGCAGCACCATCCCGTCATAGGTGTACTTCAAAGGGGTCGTCTTTCCGTCCCGATCCAGCTCGACCTTGTGGATATCCATCCCTTTCGCGTCCAGCGACACCGTGTCGGTAGGGTAGAAGTGTGGTTTGAGCGTCACCCAGGCCTTACCATACATATAGGATTTGTCATAGTCGAAACGGACGTCCAGTTTCGTGTTGACCAGGTCGTCGTATTTCGTCGCCGTCGCCCGGTACACCTTTTTCCAGGATTCGTCCGGCTGCTTCGCCTCCTGGGCCTGCGCCAGCAGTGTTCCGGCCAAAAGCCCCGGGAGCAGGGCCGTCAATAACTTGTTTCGATACCTCATGTGTTGATAAACGTGCATAATAATTTTTTTAACGTCATAATCCTTCTTTATAACGAAGGCCCGTAAAGATAATCGTTGATCCGTCACTATTCCCCGCCGCCTGTCCCTTTTTCCGCGCCCTTCATCCTCCTGCCGGCCTCCCCGAAAGCCCCGCTGGAAAGCCCCTCCCGAAAGCCCCCCGAAAGCCTCTCCCGAAAGCCTCCCTAGAAAGCCCTCCAAAGGCGCATCTCGAAAGCATCTCAAAAACCCCCCTTAAAGTCCCACCCGAAGCCGCTCTTGAAGGTCTCTCTCGAAGACCAACCCGCAACTCACGCCAGCATCATCCTCCCATCATTACAAGAGCAATCCGCAACTCCCTCGATACCATCCCCATCATCGCAAGACCGATCCGCAACTCCCTCCGACACCACCCACATCGTCGCAAGGCCGATCCCCAGCACCTGACACCCATGGCTGCTCCTCCCGAATCACGCGCCCCATCCGCGAACCGGCGCTTTTTTGTAACTTGCAAAAGGTTTCTCGTTTAACCCTATTAAAATTTGCACCGGTTACCTGTCTGCCGCGGACCCGCCGGAGCATAACCCCCCAAATCATGTGTAAGCTCGGCTTGGTCCTTTTCTTTTCGCTCATAACAGGTAGCAACTATGCGCAAGGCTACTTCGTCCTGCTCCAATCCGGCGATCGGCAGCCTTTCTACGTCCGTCTCGGTACGCAATTATATAGTTCGACGCCCGGTGGGCATCTCATCCTTTCACAATTGAAGGACAGCACGTATACTATGGCCATCGGCTTCCCCGGCCGGCCCGGCGTCGAACAAAGCTATACGTTGACCCCTTCGCAGAAGGATCAGGAGTTCGAGATCAGGGACCAGGGAGAAGCCGGATGGGGACTCTACGATACGCAGACAAAGGAATGGCTCACCGTCGTGTCCCGATCGGGTGGGAGAGAAGAAGTGCGGGCCATCGGCGTCCGCCGCGATGACGCCTTCTCCAGGATGATGGCCGGTGTCGTACATGACACGGCCGTGCTGTATAATGATTATGCCAGCTCTGAGCTCGCCGTAGCGCCTGCCGTCCAGCCTGGAGCCTCCGGAACGGCCACAACGGGAACCGCCACTGGCCGAGTCCCGGTAACCAAAGCGCCCGCAACCGGTGTCCCCGCAATCGGTACTTCGACCGCTGCCAAGGTCCCTGCCACTACCGCCGCTGCCCCCGCCACGAGCGCAACCGGTACCCCCGCCACCGGTACCGCCACCGCTGCCGGTACCCCCGCAAATTCGGCATCCGCCAACAAGCCTGATACGGCAACCGCCCTTATCACCCGGATCGACACCCCGGTTATCAAACCCGAGAGCGCCGCCACCCCGGCCACCCGGCCCGATAGCGCCGCCGCTCTCCAGCCGAAGTCCGATCCACCCGCTATTCACAGCGGCAGCAATACCGCCAAAGCCGACAGCCCGGCGCCCAACTCTTTAAGATCCGGCCCGCCGCCGGCAACCGACGCTTCTGTCCGCGAGTCCCTTTATCGCCCGATCCCCTCAGTTGTCAAGCTCAGCGAGCGGAAGTTGACCCGCAACATGCGGATCGTCTATGCCGATAAAGGCAAGGATGCCAAGTCTGACACCATCGTCGTCATAATTCCCCTCGACACCCCCCAGACCACGGCCACAAAGCCGCGCAATGCCAATCCGGACTCCAGCCGCCCCGTCGCGGCGAAGATCCGTAGTACCGGCGCCGACTCCAGCCACAGCAACTCGACAAAGATTCGCCATGCCGGCCCCGTCGACTCCAGCCACGGCTCCCTGGCAACGCCTCGCAGCACCGGCCCCGATTCTACCCGCACCGCTGCAGCCAGGCTCCGGGCGCCCGATTCCGACCGCGCCACATCCGACCGGTCAAAAGGGTCGAATTTTGACAGCCCCGCCAGCGTTCGGGTGATCGTCCCAACCCCGATCGCCCAACCGGCCGACAAGAGCCGCCCCAATGACTCGTCCAAAAAGCCCGTGACAAAGAGCCCGCTTCCCTACGTCAATTCGGACTGCCACGCCTTTGCCACCGACTATGATGTAGACAAGCTCCGGGTAAAGATGTTAGAGGCGGCAAAAGACGAGGAGCGCATTGCAGCCGCCCTTAAAGTATTCAAGACCAAGTGCTTTTATACGCGCCAGATCAAGGCCCTCAGCGAAGTCTTCACAACCGACGCCTCCAAATACCGCTTTTTCGAAACAGCCTACCCCTTCGCCGCCGATGAGCATTTCCGCGAGCTCGGCCCCCTCCTCGCCGACCCGGTTTACGCTAACAAATTCAAAACCCTCACCGGCACCCACTGATAATCCAAGCGCTGCCCTTTCCCGGCCTCTGACCTCCAGCCCTGGCCGATAGGCTCTCATCGCCTGGTCAAAAACGCCGCCCGCCAAACGACTCCCGCCGTAGCTGTCCGCGAGCACAGCCGCTTTACCCGCTCCGGCTCCAATCCGCAACCCCTCCCCGCCTCCAGCCCGCAACCCCTCCCCGCCTCCAGCCCGCAACCCCTCCCGCCTAACTACAACCTGTCAAACCACTCCTCAGTCGATTGTGCAGACCCGCCCAAAACCCACAGAATCATCCCACTCCTCCCAGTCCATTGTGCGGGCCACCCAAAAGCCCCGTCTCGCCCGATCGTGCGCACCCACCCAAAACCCGTCTAACCTCGCCGCCCGGGCCCATCACCCACCTGCCTGGGATCCAGTCGAGCCGCCCTGCTCCAAACCCATGCAAGATTTGGCCAGACCATCCCGCCCCAACCACACCGAAACGCGGCGAGCCCGTATCTTTGCGCCCATGCCCAGGTACTTCCTCGAACTCGCCTACAAAGGCACCAACTATAGTGGATTCCAGATCCAGGAGAACGCCGGCTCCATCCAACAGGAGGTCGAAAAAGCCCTCGGCATCTTCTTCCGCACCCGCTTTGAGCTCACCGGCTCCTCCCGCACCGATGGCGGGGTTCATGCGCTCCAAAACTTTTTTCATTTTGATTACGAAGGAATTATAGACACCCGCGTCCTCTATAACATCAATGCCATCCTGCCTCCGGACATTGTCCTGCTCAACGTTTATCCCGTCGCCGCCGATGCGCATTGCCGCTTCGATGCCACCAGCCGGGAATACCGGTATTACCTCTATCGCACGAAGAACCCTTTCCTCGCCGACCGCGCCTGGTTCTACCCCTACACCCTCGACCGGGAAAAGCTGAAAGCCGCCGCCGCCCTGATCCCCGCGTACCAGGATTTCACCACTTTTGCCAAACGCAATTCCCAGGTAAAGACCTTCCTCTGCACCGTCTTAGATAGCGCATGGGAGGAGGATGGCAACTGCCTCGTTTATCGCATCAGGGCCAACCGCTTTCTACGGGGAATGGTTCGCGGCCTGGTCGGTACGATGGTGCAGGTCGGACGCGGCAAGCTCGGTGTTGCTGAGTTCGGCGAGGTCCTCGAAAAGCGGGACAACCAGCTGGCCGATTTTTCCGCACCGGGACACGGCCTTTTTCTTCAGCAGGTATCCTTCCCCGTTAGTGTCGTCCAACCGGTGGCATCTTCAATTGTTAAAGGGTTGTAAAACCATGGCATCCATTGCCGTTAGTTGACGCGAGTCTTCGCGTGGATATTTTTTATTTCGACGAAATGCCGATGGATAGGGCGTTTCACGGGTTATGCACATTTCGTGGAACGGAATTTCTCAAAAAAGATTTGGCAGCAATGTGCATCTGCTTATCTTTGCAACCCGATTTGAAATAAAGCATCTCAAAACGCCTCTCACTCGGATAAGTTCTTTACACGGCGGACACGCAAATACCCCAAAAAAGCAGGAAAGAAGCAGAAGGCGAACAGGGTGCCGAACCCTAAAAAAAGCGACCGAAAATTTTGGTGTTAACAATACGCATCGTATCTTTGCCGTCCGCTCTAAATTTTTTTCACCTTCGGGTTTTGAAAAATGTCCTCCGGTGAAAAAAATCAAGTTGAATGGGCCTTCGGCCCCCCGGCCTGTGGCCGGCGACTGAATCGATTAGATCTTTCAAAATACTGCACACTGTTTTCACATCTTCTGTGAATAACTAGGACGGAAAAACAGTAGAAAGTTTTTGATAGTTTAATAAAGGCTCTTACCTTTGCATCCCGCTTGAAAATAGCGAGTGGCAAAAAGCCAAAAAGTTCTTTGAAAGAATGGAAGCAATAGCACAAAAATTCTGAATTTTTGGTAGGGTTATATTAGCGAAAGAAAATCGACAAATATGACCGTCATTTCGAGAGAATTGATAGTCAGTGTCAAACAACATTTACAATGGAGAGTTTGATCCTGGCTCAGGATGAACGCTAGCGGCAGG
>Ga0105239_10006283_pt1 | contig 13820 bp, 12 predicted proteins | sample KBSC44metaG_FD_92761 | JGI IMG/M metagenome (GOLD analysis project Ga0105239, IMG submission 92761) | Corn rhizosphere microbial communities from Kellogg Biological Station, Michigan, USA - KBS C4-4 metaG | ecosystem: Host-associated > Plants > Roots > Rhizosphere > Soil | place: Michigan, USA... | reverse complement strand
TGGCCGTGTCGTCGCCAGCCACCGGTGCATCGTTGACGGCGGTGATGGTGATCGTCACCGTCGCGAGGTTGCTCATGCTGGTGCCGTCGGTGGCTCGGTAGGTGAACGAGTCCGTGCCAAAGTAATTGGCTGTCGGTGTGTAGGTGTAGGAACCGTCGGCGGCGAGGGTGACGGTGCCGTGGGTGGTGCTGATCGTGCCGGGGTTGACCACGGTCAGGGTGCCGCTGTCGATGTCGGTGTCGTTGGTGAGGACGTCGCCCGACACGGAGTTGTCTTCGGTGGTGCTGCCGGCGTCGTCGACTGCGGCCGGTGCATCGTTGACCGCGGTCACCGTGATGGTGACGATGGCTAGCTTGCTGACGGCCTGACCGTCGGTCGCCTGATAGGAGAACAGGTCCGTGCCAACGAAGTTCGATTGTGGTGTGTAGGTGAAGGATCCGTCGGCAGCCAAGGTGACCGTGCCGTGGGTGGTGGTGATGGTGCCGGGGTTGACGACGGTGAGTGTGCCGCTGTCGATGTCGGTGTCATTGGTGAGGACGTTGCCCGAGACCGGGTGGTCCTCGGTGGTGCTGGCTGCGTCGTCGCCAACCATCGGCGCGTCGTTCACGGCAATGACGGTGATGGTGACGGTGGCGAGGTCGCTCACGGCCTGACCGTCAGTCGCTTGGTAGGTAAACGAGTCCGTGCCAAAGTAATTGGTGGTGGGTGTGTAGGTGAACGACCCATCGGCTGCCAAGGTCACAGAGCCGTGAGTTGTGCTGATCGTGCCAGGATTGACCACGGTCAACGTGTTGCTGTCGACGTCGGTGTCGTTGCCCAGGACGTTGCCCGACACCTGATGGTCCTCCGTGGTGCTGACAGCGTCGTCACCGGCGACGGGTGCGTCGTTCACCGCCGTGATCGTGATGGTGACGATGGCTAGCTTGCTGACGGCCTGGCCGTCGGTCGCCTGGTAGGAGAACATGTCCGTGCCGACGAAGTTCGATTGTGGTGTGTAGGTGAAGGATCCGTCGGCGGCGAGGGTGACGGTGCCGTGCGTGGTGGTGATCGAGCCCGGGTTGATCACTGTCACGGAACCGCTGTCGATGTCGGTGTCGTTGGTGAGCACATTGCCCGAGACCGCGTGATCCTCGGTGGTGCCGGCTGCGTCGTCGCCAACCACGGGCGCGTCGTTGACGGCGGTCATGCCGATCGTGACAGTGGCCAGATTGCTCGTGGCGGTGCCATCGGACGCGGTGTAGGTGAAGGAGTCGGCTCCGGCGTAATTCGCTTGCGGCGTATAGGTAAACGAGCCATCGGAGTTCAGCGCGACGGTGCCGTGCGTGGGTCCGGTCCCCAACGTGGCAGACAGGGGCCCGCTTCCGGCATGGGTGTCGTTGCTCAACACGTTGCCCGTGGCCGAGTGGTCCTCGATGGCGTTGACGGTGTCGTCGTGTGCGGCCGGTGCATCGGTCGGGCCGGAACCGGAACCGTTGACGGTCAAGCGAATCGTCGCCGTGTCGGTGTGCCCGAAGTTGGGTCGCAGGAAGCCGAGCAGGCCATGCATGTGGAAGCAGTTCTCGGCGTCGCTGACGGTGACGGTGAACTCATCGGTTCCGGTGTAGCCGTCATCGGGGGCGTAGGTGAAGGTGCCGGTCGCCTGATCGACCGTCACCGTGCCGTGCGCGGGACCGTTGACGGCGCCGCGATCGGGCACCCCGTAGACGATTGGGTCGCCGTCGGAGTCGTAGGCGTCGAACGAGATCGGATCGCTGACCTCGCCGGGGCCGAGGGTGAGGTCGACGTCCTGCGATCGCACGTGCGGTGTGCGGTTGAAGAAGGTGTGCTGAATCTCGCGACGTACCCACGCCAACACCGCCCAGAGCAACGGGGGTTGCGCCGGTGTCCCAGGGCCAGGCGCCAAGAACGGCGCGAAGATGGCTGCGACGAACGTAGCGGCGACGTTAACGATGGCGGCGGGTATCGCCAGGAGCGGATGTACCTGTTGCGAGGGGTCCGGCGGGGGCTGCGGCAAGCTGAGCGCAACAAACTGCATCGAGTTCGCCGTCGGTGATTCCCGCGGGTCGGCCACCGAGGTGTCTTCGACCTCGGGAGTCGGGGACTGAATGCTCGCAATGCGGGCGTCGTGCTTCGTGGGCGCTGGGGTCGAGCCTGCCGCCGGGGACGGATCACTCCCGGTGGGTGTGGTGACGTCGTGAATGGATTCTGGAACGACGACGGGCGTGGGATTGGCCGTCTCGGTCGGCTCCGCGGGCGGCGTGGTGACCTCGACGGCGGGCGTCGTAACAGAGGGCGTCGTAACGGCAGGCGTCGTAACCGCGGGCGTCTCGGGTGCGGTGACCGTCGGCGTCGTGGTCGGCTCGTGCGTGGTCGATGACGACGACGTCGGTGCTTGGGTTGGCTGCTGATCGGTGGCCTGGCCCTGGTCGTTGGTCGACGTGTTGGCGCCGCCGGAGCTGCTGACGTGCATTTCGGGCGCCGTGTCGGCGGCATGGGTCGGCTGAGAGGTGGACCCGGTCGAGGCCGGCTGCGCTGTTTGCGTTGTCGACGACGCGCTCGTGTCGGCGGGAGGTTCCGTCGTGGCCTGGTGGCTCTCGCTGGTTTGGCCACCGGACGTCGCGGTGGATGCAGAATCGGATGGCGAGTCCGATGCCTTGCTGTCCGATGGATCCGATCCGGTCTCGGCATGCGCCTGGGGGAGGCCGAGTCCGTGGCCGGTGGCAACCGCGGCTCCAACGCCGAGCGCGACCGCAAGCGCTCCTACGCGCCCGACATATTTACTGCAGCCCGAAACAGTGACGACGATCGGTGCCGCTTGGGCAAAGTGTGGACGTTGCTGATCGATGCGGAAGCTGGGATAGACGGCCTGCTGGTTGGCTGCGCCGCCGACCTTTCGGTGGCGCGGTTTCGGCCGGCCACCGCGTCGGCTCGAATGCGCGGTCAAACGTCCATCTCCTACTGCTCTGGGCCCGATCGGGATCGATTCCGGAGATGGAAGCGGGCCGCGATGCCGTGGGCGCCCGCGCGCGACGACGCTCTAGCCGTCGGCTCGAGTGGTCGTTCGACGGTTCTGCGAAATCGAGGCGGGTGTCCGTAGCAATAATTTACGTTACCGAAAGAACGCGTGCGTCAAAATTTGCTACAAAGTTCGATGAGAGTTTTTCGCGCCATTGTTGGCGGCGGCTTCGCAGGCGCGAAGCGGCCCGCCGGGATCGTGCGCTTTCGGCCTCGCGGCAGCGCGCCGGCGCCCACAATCAGTGCATACCCCTACCGGTGGAGGAGAAGTTGCCGTGAGTGCACTCGAACCCACGCCCGAACAGTTCGCGGCACTTGCCGCCCGGCCGCCCGACGCCCCCGTCGTCATGGTCAACCTGTTGACGTTCAAGGTGGACGACGGTCGCGAGAACTACCTGCGATACGCACGAGCGGTCGTGCCGCACCTGCAACGGGTGGGCGCGACCGTCCACTACGCCGGGACGGCGCCGACGATGGTGATCGGCAATGGGGAGAGGCCGGGTTGGGACGCCATCCTGATCGCCGAATACCCCACGCCGCAGGCGTTCATCGACATGGTGACCGATCCCGACTACGTGAAGGTGCACGAGCTCCGGGAGGCGGCGCTGGAACACGGTGACCTGATCGCCACGTCGTCGTGGTCGATGACCGAGTGATCTCGTCGTGGCCGGGAAGCAATCGCCTGACGTCGCCGTGCCCATGTTCCTGATCACTGGTGCCGGTGGAGGCGTCGGCGGTGTCAGCCGTCGCGTCGTGGCCGAGCTGCGGCGGGCAGACCAGCCGGTGCGCGCGCTGGTACGTCGCGACGACGCGCGCGCCGACGCACTACGCGACCTTGGCGCCGAAGTGGTGGTTGGCGACCTGACCTCGCCCGAGGACGTCGCGCGCGCCACGCGCGGCGTCACCCGGATGTACTTCAACATGAGCGTCTCGCTCGAGTACGTCGAAGCCTCGGCCGTGGTGAGTGCTGTGGTCAGCGAACTTGGCGGCCTCGAAACGGTCGTGAACATGTCGCAGATGACGGTGTCGCAGATGACGCTGACCAGCTCCGAGGAGTCCCGGCAGCAGCGCCTGCACTGGCTCTCCGAGCGCGTCATGAACTGGTCGGGCATCCCGGTCGTGCACGTGCGGCCGACGGTATTCCTGGACAACCCGCTGTTCACCGTCCTTGGCGCGGCCTCCATCCGCGACAGGGGAGTGCTGGCACTGCCGTTCGGCGACGGTCGTACGTCGCCGATCGCGGCCGACGACGTGGCCCGGGTGGTCGTCGCTCTGTTGGGCGAACCCGTCACGACGGCCGGAGCGGTGTACGAACTGACCGGGCCGCAGGTGCTCGACGTCGCCGGACTCGCCGAACGGTTCGGCCGCGCACTGGGCCGGCCCATTGTCCCCGAGGATCTTGCGACGGAGAAGATGCTCGGCCTGCTGGCCGGCTGGGGACTTTCTGAACATGTGGTGCACCACATTTCGACGATGGCACGGCTCCACCGGGAGGATCGGTACAACCGCGCAACGGATGACGTGGAGCGCGTCACCGGACGTCCCGCCCAAACCGTCGAGCAATGGGTGTCGGACCACCCGGAGCCGTTCTCGTAGGCAACGGATCGCCGGGATTCGTCCGCTCTCGGAGTCCCTGTGAGCCTATGGCGAAAGCTGATCTGCACCAGCGCCGAAGGCTGCCATTCCCGTGCGAGTCTGCTGGCAATCTCCTTGGACCGTTCGCCAAACGGAGGGGGCAGCAGGGTTAATGGACGGCGATGCGTCGGCACGGCGTTCCGAACAGATGAGGATTGGTGGATCAACATGACCCGAACTCTTGGCTCCGGCAACCGCCGCAAGGGGTCGGCCGCAGTATTGGGCCTCAGCGCTCTCGTGGCGATGGGAGTCATCGGTGCCGTAGCTGGTGGCACTAGTGACGGTAAGACGGTCGTCGTGTCCGGCGGCTCGATGTCTACCGGTGAGACCACGACGCTGACGTTCTCGGGCACCCTTGCGCCCGTCAAGAACGTGGCGCCGGTGAAGGCCCCGGCCTACGGCAAGAGCTGAACTTGGGCGGCTAGCGCCGTGGTCTACTGACGACGTGGATCGCAGCGCATTCGAGCGGCTCTTCGACATGGCCGGCCGAACCGTCATCGTGACCGGTGGCACCCGCGGCATCGGGCTGGCCTTGGCCGAGGGTTTCGTGCTGGCGGGCGCCAACGTCGTGGTGGCCAGTCGCAAGGCGGACGCCTGCGAGCAGGCCGCCACGCACCTGCGTGACCTGGGCGGGCAGGCGATCGGCGTGCCGGCGCACACGGGCAGCCCCGATGACCTCGACGTCATCGTGGAGCGCACGGTCACGGAGTTCGGTGGCATCGACGTGGTGGTGAACAATGCCGCCAACGCGTTGGCCCAACCGATCGGCGAGATGACACCCGAGGCGCTCACCAAGTCCTACGAGGTCAACCTGCACGGCCCTGTGTTCCTGGTGCAGAAGGCATTGCCGCACCTCAAGAAGAGCGAGCATGCCGCGGTGCTCAACATGGTGTCGGTCGGCGCGTTCATGTTCACGCCGAGCCTGGCGATCTATGGTTCGGTCAAGGCCGCGTTGATGTCGTTCACCCGGTCGATGGCCGCGGAGTTGGTTACCCACGGGATCCGCGTCAACGCCATGGCGCCCGGGCCGGTGGACACCGACATGATGCGCAACAATCCGCCACAGGCCATCGAGCACATGAAGAACGGAACGCTGATGAAGCGCCTTGCGCATGCCGACGAGATGATCGGTACCGCGTTGCTGTTGTGTTCTGACGCAGGCAGTTACATCACTGGCCAGGTCGTCATCGTCGACGGCGGCGGGACACCCCGCTAGCGCTTGCGGTCGAACGGAGTCAGTCGCTACTGCGCCATCCGTTGATTCCCGTCGCGATCAGCCGGAGCTGTTTGACGGCGACACGTCTGATCTCCTCGAGTGCGGTCTGGTCGACGGCGTCCTCGATGGCCTCGGCGATGGAGATCATCGAGTTCACGAACAGGCTCGCCAGGATGTTGAGGTCCTCGGCGCTCCAGGTGTTCAGCCCTGGGAAGCGGGCCAGGTCGATGGCGAGCTCCGAGGTGATCAGCCGAATCTCGGTGCGGATGGCGTAGCGCAGCACGGTGACGCCACTATTGCGTTCGCGGGCGATGAAGCGCCAGTGCTCGCGGCGTTCGTTCACGCCGGCGATCACGATGTCCACCGAGCCTTCGATGACGCGGCTCGGATCGAGCTTGCCCGCGCGGGCGCTGCGCAGCATGTCGCGCAGCGCGCGGAACGACTCGTCGATGAGGACCAGTCCGAGCGCGTCCATCGTGTCGAAGTGCCGGTAGAACGCCGCGGGCACGATGCCGGCTTCGCGCGTCACCTCACGCAGGCTCAGCGCGCTGAAGCTGCGGTCCTCGAGGAGGCGCAGCGCGGCCGCGATGATGGCGCGCCGTGTCGCCTCCTTGCGTTCCTCGCGCGACAAGGAGTCCCTGGAGGAGCGGGAGGACGACGAGCGTCCCGACCGGGGCGTTCGTGAACTAGGCGTACGACTGTTCACTGTGTGAAACGTACCACAACCTGGCCCGATCGATTGACGGAATGGGTTAACGAGGCTCACGGTGTACACATGTTCACTCAAACATCGAAGCCGCGCCTACGAGACAGGGTACTGCGGTCACCGCTGGTCGACCTGCTTACCGGCCCGCACGGCGTCGACCGTTACACCGAGCTGGTGGAGCAGACCTGGACCCTTGGCGATTCCCGCGCCAAGATCGTCGCGGTCCGGCGACAGACCACCCGCAGCGTCACCCTGACGCTGGAACCCAACGCTGCGTTTCGAGCAGGATCAGCCTTCCGCGCCGGCCAGCACGTCAACCTCTCCGTCGAGGTCGCCGGGCGCAGGCTGACCCGCTGCTACTCACCGGCCAACGCCGAGAACGACGCCCTCGTCGAGCTGACCATCGGTCTGCACGACGGCGGCGCCGTCTCCCAGCACCTGTACCGCAACGCCCGCCCCGGCATGGTCGTCGGACTCGACGGCGTCGGCGGCGAGTTCGTCCTTCCTGCCAACCGGCCGCGGCGCATCCTCTTCGTGTCGGGCGGCAGCGGCATCACGCCGGTGCTGTCGATGCTGCGGACGCTGGTCGCCGAGGGCTACACCGGCGAGATCGCGTTCGTCCACTACGCCCGCACCGCCACCGAGGCGTGCTACCGCGACGAGCTGGCGACGCTTCCAAGCGTGCGGGTGCTGCACGGTTACACCCGCAGCGACGATGCCGCCGACCTCGTCGGACGCTTCGGCCCCGAACACCTCGCCGCGGCCATGCCCAACCCCGAGGCCGTGTTCGCCTGTGGCCCGACCGAGCTGGTCGACGCGGTCCGCGCACAGTGTCCCGACGCACTGTCGGAGAGCTTCGTCCCGCCAGTGTTCACGGTGCCGACCGAGGCGTCGGGTGGCCGAGTGGCGTTCGCCGACAGCGGTGTGGACGTCGTCGACGACGGGCGTTCCCTGTTGGAGCAGGCCGAGGCGGCCGGACTGTCGCCCGAAAGCGGTTGCCGCATGGGCATCTGCCACACCTGCACCCGCCGCAAGACCAGCGGCGCGGTCAAGAACTTGATCACCGGCGCCGTGTCCACGACCGACGGGGAGGACGTGCAGATCTGCGTCACCGCCCCCGTCGGTGACGTCGAACTCGCACTCTAGGAAAGGACTTTCATCATGACTTCATCTCTAATTGCTCCTCGCGTCCGCACCATTCTCGAGCCCACCACCGTGATCGTCGAACCGCAGGCACCCGCGCAGGTGGCCATCACCAAGATCGTCGGCGGCAAGACCGTCACGATGACACCCGAGCAGGCCGAGAACTTCGGCCGCGAACTCGACGCGATCAGGGAACGCGTGATCGCCGACCTCGGGGACCGCGACGCTACTTACATCCGCCGGGTCATCAAGGCTCAGCGCGCCCTCGAAGTCGGCGGCCGGGCCCTGCTCTTCGCGGGCATCCTGCCGCCTGCCTGGCTCGCGGGGACGGCCATGCTCGCCGCGTCGAAGATCTTGGACAACATGGAGATCGGCCACAACGTCATGCACGGCCAGTACGACTGGATGGGCGATCCCGCGCTGACGAGCCGCAACTTCGAGTGGGACTCGGCCTGCCCGAGTGACCAGTGGCGCCACTCGCACAACTACATGCACCACACCTACACCAACATCGTCGACATGGACCGCGACATCGGTTACGGCATCCTGCGGATGAGCGAGGACCAGCGCTGGCATCCGTACTACCTGGGCAACCCGGTGTACGCCTTCCTGCTGATGGTGTTCTTCCAGTACGGCGTCGCACTGCACGAGTTGGAGACCGAGCGCATCCGTTCCGGTGAGATCTCCATCGCCGACAAGCGCGACACGATCCGCGGCATCTGGCGCAAGGTCAAGCGGCAGACCCTGAAGGACTACGTCGCCTTCCCGCTGCTTGCGGGCCCGTTCGCGCCGTGGGTGTTCACCGGCAACCTGACCGCCAACCTGATCCGCAACGTCTGGTCCTACGCGATCATCTTCTGCGGCCACTTCCCGGACGGCACACAGGAATTCAGCAAGGAGGAGACGGCAAACGAGAGCCGCGGCATGTGGTACTTCCGCCAGGTCCTCGGCTCGGCCAACCTCACCGGCGGAAAGCTCTTCCACGTGATGAGCGGCAACCTGTCGTTCCAGATCGAGCACCACCTGTTCCCCGACCTCCCTGCGTTCCGGCACGAGGAGATCTCCAAGGAGGTGCAGGAGATCTGCGAGCGCTACGGCGTGCCCTACAACAAGGGTCCGCTGCCCAAGCAGTTCGGCACCGTGGTCCGCAAGATCTGCAGGCTGGCTCTGCCCTGGACCTAGCCCCAAACCCCGCGACCAGACACAAAAGGCCCTCAATCCGGACGGTTCAGGGCACTCTGTGTCTGCTCGCGCGGGGAAGGGTGACACTTAGGTCTGGCAGTTCGGGCACCAGAACGAGATACGGTCTCCGAGGCCGTCCATCTCGACGATGGTCCCGCAGCGACGACACGCGTTCCCGGCCCGGCCGTAGACCCACAGGTCACGGCCGGGTCTGGTGTCACCGGTGGTCACCCGATTGACCCGGGACCGGTTGAGCCACAGCATGTCCCGCGCACGTTGCACGACTCGCAGCGGATCCTTGACGTTGCTCACCGGTGAGGTCGGCAGCCGCCCGAGCACGAAGCACAGCTCATTGGCGTAGACGTTGCCGACGCCCGCCATCACCCGCTGATCGAGAAGTGTCTCGGCCAGCGGCCGGTCGGGGTCGGCGACGAGGTTGGCCGCAGCCGTTCGCGGCTCCCAGTCGTCGCCGAGCAGGTCGGGACCCAAGTGTGCGACGGCGTCCATGTCACGCTCCCGTTCGAGGATCTCCAGGACGCCGAGGTCGATGCCCGCGACACGAGAGTCGGCTGTTTCCAGGATGATCCGCACCTTGTGGGGCTGCGCCCGGCCGATCTGACCACCGATCAACCAGGCGCCGTCCATCTTGAGGTGCGAGTGGATGCTGGCATCGCCAATGCGGATGAACAGATGCTTGCCACGGCTGATGACCTCGTCGACCTTCACACCGCTCAGGTCGACGGTGGCGAACTTCGGCACCCGCACGTCGCAGCGGGTCAGCGTCCTACCCTCGAGCGCTTCGCGCAGCTTGGTGGCGGTCCGGTAGACGGTGTCCCCTTCGGGCATTCGTTCACGCTACCGGGCGTGGCTACGCGGTCAGCCGCACGGACAGATCCCACAGGCGGGCCGCGTTCTCGGGATCGAGCGCATACGGTGCGACGCCTGCGATGGCGGTCTCGTCGCGGCGGTGGATGACCGGCGCCTCGTTGCAGTCCTCGAAGTACCTGCCGCCAACGCCGTCGAGCAGGGGAGAGGCGGCGAGCAGCGTCGAGGTGGCAGCGCCCTGCTCGGGATTCTTGAGCCTGCTGCCTGCCCTGCGGAAGCGCTCCTCGGCCTCCTTCCCGTAATTCGGGTCGAGGTGTCGTTGCAGCGCAGTGAGGATTCCGCCGGGCATCAGGGCGTTGGCAGTGATGCCGTCGTCGGCCCAACGGGTGTTGGCCTCGACGGCGAACAACACGTTGGCCGTCTTGGACTGGCCGTACGCGCCGAATGGGTCGTACTCACGGAACGCATAGTCGACGTCGTCGAAGATCACCGGGGATCGCAGGTGACCGCTGGAACTGACCGAGACGATGCGGGCGCCGTCAGCCGAGGCTAGCGCGTCGTGCAGGCCGGTGGTGAGCGCGAAGTGGCCGAGATGATTGGTGGCGAACTGCATTTCGTGTCCGGTTGCCGACAGCACGAGCTCTTGGATGGCCATCACGCCGGCATTGTTGACCAGGATGTCCAGTGGTCCGTCCCAGGCGGCGACGAAGGCGGTGATGCTCGTGGGCGCGGTCAGGTCGAGCGGGGCCACGTCGACCTTGCCGCCGATCTCCCCCGCCACCCGGCTTCCCGCGGCGGTGTCGCGCACCGCAAGCGTGACGTGTGCCCCGGCACCGGCCAGCGCCCGCGCGGTCTCGACGCCGATTCCCGAGGCGCCGCCGGTGACGATCGCGCGCTTTCCCGAGAGGTCGACGCCTGCGATCACCTCCGCCGCGGTCGAGTGGAATCCAAATGGCGTGGTGATCGAGTCATGGCTCACGCCCGTTGCCAACGCGGTGCGGGGATCAGGTGTTCCCCGGTTGATCCTTCACCAGGTGCAAGAGCCAGTCACGACCGGTGTCGATGAGGGCATAGCGGACGACTCCCTGCTGGCCGTGAAGGTCGAAGACGAACCGCCGATCGCTGCGGTCGACGAGATCCCACCACCCGTGATCGGCGATGGTCTTGTCGTCGTCGGTGTAGGTCGCATGCGCCAGGTCGTGATCCTCGACCGCGACGGCGAGCCGATCGCGTCGGACGTCGGTTGGCATACCCTTCGGCACCGCCCATGACCTCAAGACACCGTCCTGCTCGAGTCGAAGGTCGAAGTGCGGACGAGGCTTGCGGTGATCGTGAAGGACGAAGACCGGACGGGTTGCCACACCATCATTGTGCGCCGGCTAAGGGTGGTGGCAGGTCACCCCGCCGTCGACCACGACGTGGGTGCCCGTGATGAACGACGCCTTCGGTGACATCAGAAATGCCACGGCGGCGGCGACGTCCTCGGGCTGTCCGAGCCGGCCAAGCGGAGCGGCGGCGACGAAGCCGGCAGCCACCTCCTCGACGTCCAGCGCCATTTGCAGCATCGGGGTTTGAATGAAACCTGGGCAGACGGCGTTGACCCGGATGCCGTCGGGCCCGAGCTGAGCTGCCATCGATCGGGTCAGGCCAAGCATTCCTGCCTTCGATGCGCAGTACGCCGGGATGTAGGGGTTCGATTGCAGCCCTTCAATACTCGAGATGCCCACCACAGCCGGGTTTCCTCCGCTACGGGCTGCCTCTTGCAGATGGGGGAGAAGGAGCTGAGTGAGCAGGGCGTGTGCCCGCAGGTTGACGTCGAGCACGGCATCCCAGGACTGCTCGGTGAACGTGCCCACCGGCTCGGGTATCACCCTGCCGGCCGCGTGCACCAGCCCGTCGATACCCGATAACGATTGTGCCGCTTGCTCCGTCGCGGCGGCGATCTGGTCGTGGTCGCATACGTCGACCACTGCCGACGGTGCGCCGAGCGCGTCGGCCGCGGCAGTGACGTCCGGTGAGACGTCCCACAACGCGACGTTGCGGCCGTCGGCGACCAAGGCTGCTGCGCACGCCCGGCCGATACCCGATGCGGCGCCGGTGACAACGATCCCTGCCATCTGAAGCTCCTGTGTGTCTACGGGGTCAAGAGGACTTTGACGACATCGCCCGACCGGGCGGCGACGGCGCGGTAAGCGTCGGGGGCGTGATCCAGCGGCATCTCGTTGGTGAAGATGCCATCCACTGACAGCCGACCGGATTGGAGCAGCGGAACGAGTTGCGGCCAAGTCTGTTGCACCGGTGCAGTGGTCATCCGGAGCGTGACGCTGCGCAGCAGTGCTGATAGTGCAGGGAACGGAAACGGTCGAAGATCATGCACGCCCACCACCGACACCGTCCCGCCGGCGCGTACTGCCGTAAGGGCGTCGGTCATCGAGGCATCCGAGCCGACCGCGTCGATCACCGCGTCGACTCCGCGGCCGCTCGTCAGCTCCATCGCGGCCTCAGTCGTCGACGGTGCCGCCGGTGTCGCACCCATGGCTGCTGCCCGGTCGCGGCGCTGTGCCACTGGGTCGATCCCGAGAACCGTTGCAGCGCCGAGGAACAGCGCGCTGCGCACCGCGCACAGTCCAACCGCGCCGAGTCCGATCACGGCGACTGTGCCGCCTACGGGGATGTCCGCCCGCAGCGCGGCCGCCCAGCCGGTGGCGAGGTTGTCGGTAAGCAGAAGCGCTTCCTCGATGCCGATGTCGTGGGGGATCTTGGCCAGTTGGAAGTCGGCCGACGGTACGGCGAGCAGGTCGGACTGGGCCCCGCCGAGAAAGCCCGAGCCGAAGATCTGGGGGCCCGAGAAGCACCGGATGGGATCGAGCGTCTCGCAGCCGCCGCAGTGCCCGCACCCTGCGACCGAGGAGACCATCACGCGGTCGCCGACGCTGACCGTGGTCACCTCGGGTCCGACCTCGAGGACGGTGCCGATGGCCTCGTGCCCGAGGGCGACGGGGGCGGCGATGGGGTAGTCGCCCTCGTAGAAGTGCAGATCGGAACCGCAGATTGCCGTTGCGGTCACCGCTACCACCGCGCCATCGGCGCCTGGCAGTTCGGGATCGGGCCGCGTGACCACCGTGATGGTGCCCGGTGCCTCGATCACCACACTGCGCATGTCATCCTCCGCTTCGTCATCGTTGTGCTGCAACGGCTTCGGTGGTTCGCAGCACGTAGTCCGACCACTGCGGCTCGCGCACTGCCTCGTGATATTCGTAGAGCTTCCACGGACTCACGGTGTGGATCTCGCCGTTCGGATTCTTGAAGTAGGAGTGCTTGATCGACGGGTGTGACCACACCGTCATCTTGATCGCTTCCTGTGACCGTGCGTGCCATTCCTCGGTGGCGTCGGCCGTTGGCTCCATCGAGTGCAGCCCGTCGGTGAGCGCGTTGAGGCACTTGCCGATGTAGCGCATCTGCAACTCGGAATTGAAGATGAGGCTGCCGCCGTGGGCCAGGTGCGTGCCAGGGCCGTAGGTGAGGTAGAAGTTGGGGAAGCCTGGCACGGTGATCCCGCGATACGCGTACGGCCGCTCGGCCCATGCGTCGCGCAACTCGACGCCGTCGCGCCCCGTAATGCGCAGCGGCCAAAGCACTTCGGTCGCGCGGAAGCCGGTGGCGTACACGATGACGTCGGCGGGGTGTTCCTGGCCGTCCGAGGTCACGACGCCGGTCGGCGTGATTCTGTCGATCGGGGTGCGGATCAACTCGACGTTGTCACGACGCAGGGTCCGCAGCCAGGTTCCGTTGTCCTGCAGTGTGCGTTTACCCGTGGCGGGGTAGTCGGGCAACACCTTGTCCAGCAGCTCCTGATCGTCGTCGACCTGGCTGGTGATCCAATGGGTGAACATCATGCGGGCGGCGGCGTTCATGTCGCTGACCGCGTAGTCACTCTGCTCGTACCCGGGATCCACCCTGGCGGCGTCGAGCCCTTTGTCGGCGCCCGGCCACAGCAGCAAGAACCTGTACCAGCGGCTGTAGAACGGCAGATGCTCCATCGCCCAACGTGTTCCGTCCCCGACCCGGTCGTGGTACATCGGGTTGGGGAACATCCAT
>Ga0105239_10006280_pt1 | contig 13823 bp, 10 predicted proteins | sample KBSC44metaG_FD_92761 | JGI IMG/M metagenome (GOLD analysis project Ga0105239, IMG submission 92761) | Corn rhizosphere microbial communities from Kellogg Biological Station, Michigan, USA - KBS C4-4 metaG | ecosystem: Host-associated > Plants > Roots > Rhizosphere > Soil | place: Michigan, USA... | reverse complement strand
GCTGGCGTTCTGGATCGTGGTCGCGCTCGCGACGATGGCGCTGACCCGATCGTCGACGGTGCTGATCGCGCTGGCCGCCGTCATCCTGGTCGGCGTGTTCCTCTGGCTGGTTCGCTCGACATCCGGCGCACGGCGCGGAATCGTCTACGCCGGAGGAGCCGTCGTCGCGCTGGGCATCGCCGCCGTAGGCATCTTCGCCAACGGGGCCGTGCTGAAGCTGCTCGGCAAGAGCGCTGACTTCACCCACCGAACCGAGATCTGGCAGCGCGTTCTGCCGCTGGCGAATGAGCGGCCGGCAGCGGGGTGGGGCTGGACCGGGTGGTGGGCGCCGTGGGTCGAGCCCTTCAAGCATCTCGCGGTATTCAAGGGAGTCACCTACCTCCAGGCGCACGACGCCTGGATCGACATCTACTTCCAACTCGGCGTGATCGGCCTGATCGTCTTCGGGCTTCTGGTGCTCACCACGCTCGGCCGATCCTGGTTGATGGCGATCGAAGCGGGGCCGCGCCGGGGCAGGCTGGTCGAACTGTTCCCCGTTCTGATCATGGTCGCGCTGATCGTGCACAGCATCGCCGAGAGCCGGCTGCTCGTCGAGATCCTGTTCGCCCTGCTGGTCATCTCGGCGATCCGGACGGCCCAGAGGGAGCCGGAACCGGATGCCTGAGACCTCATCGCGCCGCGGGCTGCTGGTCGCGATGGCCGGTTCCGCGCGACTCGCGCACGCGCTGGCCACGGTCGGGATCGCGCTGGGAGCCGGCGCCTTCTTCCTCCAGCGCACGCTCGGCTGGGCCGGCTTCCTGGCCGCCATCGTCGTGGCTCTGGTCCTGATGCTGCTGTCGTTCCTGGCCAGGCAGGAGGAGGTGCGCTGGCGGGCGCTGCTTCCCATCTCGCTGCTGGTGTTCCTGGTCTGGGCCACTGCGTCGCTGATCTGGAGCTGGTACCAATGGGCGACCGTCGCCGGCCTGATCTACCTCTTCGCCTTCACCCTGATCGGCCTGTTCGTGGCGATCTCGCGTGACACGATCCAGATCGTCCGCGCCTTCGGCGACGTGCTCCGGGTGGTGCTGGCACTCTCTCTCGGCATCGAGATCTTCTCCGGCATCCTGATCGATATGCCCCTGCCGTTCCTGGCCGTGCACGGCAACCTGGGCGACCTGGGTCCGATCTCGGGCATCGAGGAGTCGCGCGATCAACTGGGCCTGGTCGCCATCATCGGGGCGATCAGCTTCGCCACCGAGCACCGCACCCGGTCGGTGCCGCGACTCACCTCCGTGCTGTCGCTCGTGCTGGCTGGGCTGTGCATCGCGCTCACCCAATCGCCGGTGATCGCCTTCGGCGCCGTCGTGGTGGGAGTGGCGGCCCTGGTGATCTACCTGCTGCGCCGGGTACGAGCCGAACGGCGGCAGGTCTGGCAGTTCATCGTGCTCGGCCTTGCCGTGGTCGGCGCCGGGGCGCTGTTCGTCGCCCGCGGGCCCGTGGTCGCGCTGTTCAACGCCGGCGGTACGATCGACGACCGGATCGACGTCTGGCGTCAGGTCATCGCCTGGGCGAGTCAGAACGGCCTGCAGGGCTGGGGCTGGATCGGCCCGTGGCGGGTCTCGATCTCGCCCTTCTCGGCGATCGCTGCTGCGTCGCCGCGTCCCGTCGGTTCGGCTCTGAACGCGTTCCTCGATGTCTGGCTGCAACTGGGCTTCATCGGCGTCGTCATCTTCGTCGGGATGGTGGGGTTGGCCTTCAGCCGGTCCTGGCTCCTGGCGGGGGCGCGGCGCAGCGTCGTGTTCGCGTGGCCCGCAGCGACTCTGGTCGCGCTGATCATCGTCTCGCTTGCCGAGAGCTCGATCCTGTCGGACTTCGGATGGATGACCTTCGTCGTCTGCTGCACCAAGGCATCGCAGGAGCTCTCGTGGCGGAACGCGCTGCGGAGGCCGCCGACCAGCGAGCTGGCACCGCGCCCGGCGTCGGGCTCAGAACCATCCGACTAAGATAGCCAGGTGCTGCCCGGCACCAGTTCGTTTCCACAGGAGCACGCATGACGACTCGCCCCGCCTTCATCGAAGGCACGGCGGATGTCGCGGAGTCGGCGATCATCGGCGACGGCTCGAAGATCTGGCACTACGCCCAGGTGCGCGAGAACGCCCGGATCGGAGCCGACACGATCGTCGGCCGCGGCGCCTACATCGGCACCGGCGTCGTCATGGGCGATGGCTGCAAGGTGCAGAACTACGCCCTGGTGTACGAGCCCGCCCGGCTCGGAGCCGGCGTCTTCATCGGGCCGGCCGTCGTGCTCACGAACGACCACTTCCCCCGAGCCATCAACCCGGATGGCACGCCCAAGTCGGCGCACGACTGGGAACCAGTGGGCGTCACCGTCCTCGAGGGTGCATCGATCGGCGCCAGTGCGACCTGTGTCGCACCGATCACGGTCGGTCGATGGGCGCTCGTCGGCGCAGGGTCGGTGGTCATCTCCGACGTTCCGGACTTCGCACTGGTCGTCGGCAGCCCCGCCCGCCGGGTCGGATGGGTCGGGCGGGCCGGAGTCCCCTTGGTCCACGACGGCGAGGGCAGATGGCGGTGCCCGCAGTCGGGCGATGGCTACATCGAATCCGATGGTGAATTGAAAGAGGCAACTGCGTGAGCGACTTCATCCCGCCGGCCAAGCCGATCATCGGCGACGAGGAGCGAGCCGCGGTGGATCGGGTCCTGCGCAGCGGCATGATGGCGCAAGGACCCGAGGTCGCGGCGTTCGAGACCGAGTTCGCCGCACATTTCGTGGACGGGCGTCCGACGGTCGCCGTCAACTCCGGCACCTCGGGATTGCACCTCGGGCTGCTGGCGGTCGGCGTGGGGCCCGGCGACGAGGTCATCGTGCCCTCGTTCACCTTCGCGGCCACGGCCAACTCGGTCGCGCTGACCGGTGCTGCCCCGGTGTTCGTCGACATCGAGCCCGAGACCTTCACCCTCGATCCCTCAGCGGTCGACGCGGCGATCACTCCGCGCACCAAGGGCATCATGCCGGTGCATCTGTACGGACACCCCGCCCGGATGCGGGAACTGACCGCGATCGCTCAGAAGCACGGCATCCAGCTCTACGAGGACGCCGCTCAAGCGCACGGCGCCTCCCTCGATGGCAAGGCGGTCGGCACCTGGGGCGATTTCGCCATGTTCAGCCTCTACCCCACCAAGAACATGACGAGCGGCGAGGGCGGGATGGTCACCACGGCGACCGACGCCCACGCGCGCGCCGTCCGCCTGTTGCGCAACCAGGGGATGGAGAAGCAGTACGAGAACGAGGTCGTCGGCTTCAACGCGCGCATGACCGACATCCACGCGGCGATCGGGCGCGTTCAACTCACCAAGGTGGATGCCTGGACCGCCGCCCGCCAGCGGAACGCGGCGTTCCTCGACGCGAACCTGCAGAACGTCGTGGTACCCCCGGTCGCCGACGGCGCAGTGCACGTCTACCACCAGTACACGATTCGAGTGACAGACCGCGACCGCTTCGCGACGGCTCTGCGCGACGAGCACCAGATCGGCAGCGGGGTGTATTACCCGATCCCGAACCACCGTCTGCCCTCGCTGGCCGGGTTCGCCCCGGGCCTGGCCCTGCCCGAGACCGAGAAGGCCGCCGCGCAGGTGCTCTCGCTGCCCGTGCATCCTTCGCTCTCGCAGTCGGATCTCGAGCGCATCGTCTCCGCTGTGAACGCGGTCGCGAAGGCAGGGGCGTGAGCGTGCTGCGTGCCGGTGTCCTCGGGCTCGGGGCGATGGGGCGCAATCACGCGCGCGTGCTCGCCGGCCTCGAGGGGGTGGAGTTCGTCGGTGTGTTCGATCCGGCCGACAACGTGCCGACGGCCGTGCACGACCGACCCGTCTTCCATGAGCTCGGCGGGCTCATCTCGGCCGGTGTCGACTACGCCGTCGTGGCCGCGCCGACCGCGTTCCATCTCGACATGGGGGTGCAGCTGGCGGATGCCGGTATCCATGCCCTGATCGAGAAGCCGGTCGCGTCGACCGCCGTTGACGCGGCGACGCTCCGCGACCTCTTCGCCGCCAAGGGATTGATCGGCGGAGTCGGCCACATCGAACGCTACAACCCGGCCCTCCAGTCGGCTCGCCAGCGGATCGAGGACGGCCTCATCGGCGAGATCTATCAGGTGGTGACCCGGCGCCAAGGTCCGTTCCCCTTCCGGATCGCGGACGTCGGGGTGATCAAAGATCTAGCATCCCACGACATCGACCTCACGGCGTGGGTCACTCAGCAGGACTTCGTGTCGGTCAACGCGCGCACGACGCACCGCAGCGGTCGCCCGCACGAGGACATGGTGGTCGCCGTCGGCACCCTCTCCCGCGGAGCCATCACCTCCCACACCGTGAACTGGCTGACTCCCTTCAAGGAGCGGACGACGATCATCACCGGCGAGAAAGGTGTGTTGGTGGCCGACACCCTGACGGCCGACCTGACCCACTACGTGAACGGAACCATCAGCAACACCTGGGACCAGGCGGCGGCATTCCGCGGGGTGTCCGAGGGCGACATGACTCGGTACGCGCTCGCGCGCAAGGAGCCGTTGCTCGCAGAGCACGAAGCCTTCCGCGATTCCGTCATCACTGGTGAGCCGCGCGGAATTGTGACGCTCGCTGAGGGCACCCGCGTAGTCGAGATCGCCGAGAAGATGGCCGCAGACGGTGTCGAGCACCGACTCCGATGAGCCCGCTGACCGACCAGCGACGGAAGAGGTCGAGCACGTGACCGACAAGCAGCAGACCGCCAAGAGCTTCACCGAGAAATGGCACAACAACCGCGATCTCGCGTTTGCCAACACGCTCAAGGAGGGCTCGGACATCCAGCGCTGGATCCTGACCCGCAATGGCCTTGACACTCCGGACGGCTTGCGCGACTGGCTCGCCGATCGTCGGCGCGTGCTCGACGCGGGATGCGGCAACGGCAGGGTGACTGCCTTGCTGCGCCAATACGCACCCGAACAGACCGAAGTGGTCGGCATCGACCTCACGGCAGCCGACGTCGCCGCCGCCAACCTGGAAGGGGCTCCGAACACCCGCTTCGAGGAGCGCGATCTGCTCGGCGACCTGACCGGTCTCGGCGAGTTCGACCTGATCTACTCCCAGGAGGTGCTGCACCACACCGGGGACCCCGGCGGAGCATTCCGCAACCTCGCCGAACTGCTGGCTCCCGGCGGCGAGCTCGCCATCTACGTCTACAAGGTGAAGCCGCCCATCCGCGAGTACACCGACGATCTCGTCCGCGACCGCATCTCCGAACTCCCCTACGACGAGGCGATGGCCGCGATGCGCCAGATCACCGAGTTGGGTCGCGCCCTGACCGACCTGAACGTCGAGGTGACCGTTCCCGATGTCGACGTGCTCGAGATCCCGGGCGGGACATACGACGTGCAGCGCTTTCTGTACCACTTCTTCGGCAAGTTCTTCTGGAACTCCGAACTGGATTTCGAGTCGAACGCCGCTATCAACTACGACTGGTACCACCCGCAGTTGGCCACCCGGCACACCCTGGAGGAAGTCGAGGGCTGGTTCGCGGATTCCGGGCTCGACATCATCCACCGCCACGTCGATCCGTACGGAATCACCGTTCGCGGTCTTCGCGCCGCCGGCTAGGGGACCGGGACCGTCTCGCGACTGAATCGGGACTTCAACCGCAAGAACGGGCTCTCGATGAAGCGGAACGAGAACTCGCTGAAGGCCAGGACCGCCGCGATGAGCACGATTCCGATCACCGGCAGCGGGATCCCGACCTTCGTGCCCAGCCAGGTGCCGAAGATGACCGCGGGCCAGTGGTACACGTACACGCCGTAGCTCCGTTGTCCCAGCCAGACCGGCGCCCGGGTTGCCGACGTGACCTCGGTCTGAGGCTTCTGGGTGAGTTTCAACATCAACCAGGTCCAGACCAGCGCGGCGAAGACGTACGTCCAGGTCGACGCGACGCTACCGAACACCCACGACAGATCGCGGGCCGCAGCGATCCCCAAGGTCAGGGCCATCGCCACGACGGCCGCGACACTCCACCAGCTCCTGGTGATCCAGGCACGGACGGCGATCCAGCGTGGATGCTTCGCATAGTCGAACGACGCCAGCAGCGCCCCGAGAGCGAACACGTCGAGGTGCGAGGTGGTGAAGTTCCACACCGCGGGATACGGCAGGTGAGTCGCGACGAGGAAGCGTGAGATCGGCGCGATCACGATGAGCCCGACCAGAATGCGCCAGCGCCACTTGAAGGCGATGAAGCTCAGGATCGGGATCAAGATGTAGAGCTGCTCCTCGGCGCACATCGACCAGAAGTGCCCGAGAAGCTCATTCGTATCCGACCAGTTCACCCAGTTGTAGGTCAAGGTGAGTAGCCACGGCAGGCCAGCAACCCGCGTCGCCGTGATCAGGCCGACGATCGAGACGACCAGGACGGCCAAGTAGTAGAGCGGCCAGATGCGGAGCGCGCGGCGCGCCCAGTACCGGCCCCACACATTGGGTCGCTTATTGCCGATCTCTCGCAGCAGGATGCCGGTCAGCAGGTACGAACTGAGCAGGAAGAATCCGGTGACGCCGAAGGAACCCAGTCCCACCGCGCTGCGAAACGCGCCGGCCAGGCCCGTCGCCGGGAGGAAGAACGGCGAGAAGTGAGTGAGGACGACACCGGTGACGCAGACGGCGCGAACGATGTCCAGCCCCACCGAACGCTGCGCCACATCGCCTTCCCGAAGCTTCGTCAACCGGACCGCCGGTCCCCTCAGTCGAGGAGATTTCCGCTCAATCCTAGACGACACCAGTGGTCCCACCCCGGCCACGCTCGAGCCAGGCGCACCTCTCAGGGGCCGACGATGGCCGCGGTGCTGGTGGCGCCCGCGAGAGAGTACCCGAGGGAATTGACCCCGGCGACCTGGGCCGTCACGTACTTGCCGGCATCTGCCGACGTCGTCAGATAAGTACCGGACGTCGCACCCGAGATCGCCGAGCACCCCGCTGGCACCGTGGTGAACGCCGCAGCCACGGGCGCAGTGCACCGGAGCCACGCCTGCACGAACGTCGGAGCCGGCGTCCCCGACCAGGTGCCGACATTCAACGTCCAGGTCGACCCCACGGATGCAGCGCCCGACACCGTCGGCAGCACCATGTTGGCGGGCACGGCCGGCACCGCCAAGGTCGCGCGAGCCGTACTGGGCGCTCCGGCAAGAGTCGACCCCGACGCGTTGCTGCCTGCGATCTGCGCCGTGACGTAACTACCGACGTCCGCCGTGGTCACCACATAGCTCGTCGCGGTGGCTCCCGGAATTGCGGAGCACCCGGCTGGCACAGTGGTGAACGCCGACGGGATCGGCGCGGCGCAGCGCAACCAGGCCTGCACGAATGTCGGAACCGGGGATCCTGTCCATGTCCCGCGATCGAGACTCATGGTCGATCCCACCGACACGGACCCGGACAGACCGGGTGCCACCGTGTTGATCGGCCTCGTCGATGTCGTCGGCGCGATGGGCGTCGTGTCGACCGCGACGACGAGTACGGAGCCCGACGGGTTGGTTCCTGCGACCTGAGCAGTGAGATAACTGCCCGCGTCCGAAACTGAAACGACATAGCTCGTCGATCGCGCCCCCGAGATCGCCGTGCAACCAGGGGGCACCGCACTGAATCCGGCGCTCACCGGCGCGCTGCACCGCAGCCACGCCTGTACGAAGGCCGGCGACGGCGTTCCCGTCCAGGTCCCGGTGTTCAACGTCCACGTCGATCCAACCGAGGCGACACCGGATACGGACGGCGGAGCGGTGTTCACAGGTCCCGTCGACGCGGTCGCGATGACGGGCGATGTGCTCGTCGCGCCCGAGAGTGCGTACCCGACCGAATTGACCCCGGCCACTTGCACCGTCACATACTTGCCAGCATCAGCGGACGTCGTGACGTAGCTCCCGGACGTCGCCCCCGAGATCGCCGAACACCCGGAGGGCACTGTCGTGAAGACCGACGCCACCGGTGCACTGCACCGCAACCACGCCTGAACGAACGTCGGAGCCGGCGTCCCCGTCCAGGTGCCCGTGTTGAGCGTCCATGTCGACCCGACCGAGGCGGCACCGGAAACCGATGGCGGGACGGTGTTCACGGGAGCGGTGGGTAGCGTCGCCACCACAGGTGATGTGCTTGTTGCACCGGCGAGTGTATATCCGAGGGAATTGACCCCGGCGACCTGGGCGGTCACGTACTTGCCGACGTCGGCGGCCGTGGTGACGTAGCTCGTCGCTTTCGCACCGGAGATCGCCGAACACCCCGCGGGTACCGTCGTGAACGCTGAAGCCACCGGCGCAGCGCACCGGAGCCACGCCTGCACGAAGGTCGGAGCCGGCGTCCCCGTCCAGGTGCCGACATTCAACGTCCACGTCGAGCCCACCGACGTGCTCCCCGACACCGTCGGGCCGGTCGTCGCCTCCGGGGAGCCCACCTGGGTCGTTCCGATCGCGCCAGCGAGGGCGTATCCGAAGGTGTTGATTCCGGCTACCTGGGCGGTCAGGTACATCCCGACATCGGCGGAGGTGGAGACGTAGCTCACGTCATGCATGTTCGGGATCGCGGTGCAGGCCGCCGGAACGACGGTGAACGCGGCGGTCACCGGTTGACTGCAGCGGAGCCAGGCCTGCACGAAAGTCGGAGGCGGCGATCCCGTCCATGTTCCGACATTCAGCGTCCAGGTCGATCCGGGCGCGGCCGAGCCGGACACCGTGGGAGCCGATGTCGAAGCCGGGAACCCGACGGGCACCGCCATCGCCGCACCTGTCGTCATGCTGCCGAACGAATTCGCGCCGGTCACCAGAATGCCGATGAATTTGCCGATATCCGCGGTGACCGAGACGTAGCTCGTTGAGACGTCGGATATCGTGCTGCAGCCGGACGGAACGGTATTGAAGAAGGAAGGGAGCGCCGAACTGCACGAGATCCAGACGTAGCTGAGAGTCGGTGCGCCACCCCAGGTTCCCGGGATCGCGGTGAGGGTGGCGCCGACCGTACTGGCGCCGGCGACAGTGGGGTCGACAACGGGATAGGGGTCGGGCCCCAGCGTGCTCCCGAACCAGTTGGAGTAGTAGACCCAGAAGTTGCGGTTGCCATAGGACGAGCATCCGTCGCCGGTCCCGTTCAGGTTGGCGAGGGCTGCGGCGTTGGGCTGATACGGCGTGTAGTTGTAGAGCGCCGCCGTTGCATAGTTCTGCAGGTAGATCGTGGTGGCACCGCAGGATGCGTTGGGGCTGTAGCCGATCGACTGCCAGCCGGGCTGACGGGCGAATCCGCTCACCTTGTATGTGATGAACTGCAGCGCTGCCGAGTACACCTGGTTGCCGAACCCCAGGGTTGTCGGCGCACACGGAGCGGTGTCGGGGCACGCGTAGCCCATGGCGCGGTCGAGGGCAGACTGGGAGGGGGCGCTCTTCGTGATCAGGCCCTGCTCCTTCTGCAGGGTCACGAGAAGGACCTTCGCACTGATGCCGCAGGCGACTTGCGCCCGGTAGATGATCGTCGAGGCGGCAAGGGTCCCGCCGTCGAAGGCATTGCAGCGCGTGACGTTCGAGCTGTTGGTGATCCTCGCCCGGCTGCCGACCGAGAAGGAGTACCCGGCGAGCGCGCTCCCCTTGGAGGCCAGGAATTGCTGAATCTGGGTCTCGGTCATCGCGCCGCCGTTGTAGAACTGCGAGTCCGCGATGATGAGCCCCGGCATGAAGTCGCCCCCGGACAGCGCCGAAGCAGACTCGGCAGGGGTGAGGACGGAAAGAGAGCCACCGATGCTGATGACAGCGGCAAGAGCGATCACCACGGCACGCCGGATGCCTCTGGCCCCGGCGGATTCACTCATTGCACGTCTCACGCCCTCTTCTCCCCGTCGACGGTGTGACGTCCATCCTTGCAGGAGAACACGGGAATGAACCCGTGGCGGGCCGATCGCGCGGAACTCTCAGCCGACCAGACCGGCGACGTGGCGCGCGATCTCGAGCGAGCTAGTGGCGGCCGGGGACGGCGCGTTCAGGATATGGATCTGGTTCCGGTTCTGTTGGATCGCGAAGTCATCCACAAGACGACCGTCCCGGCTGAATGCCTGCGCCCGGACGCCCGCGCCCGCGGGAACAATGTCCCGAGCGGTGATCTCGGGGACGAGCCTGGCAAGATCGCGTGCGAATCGGCTGCGCGAGAATGAGCGCAGCATCTCCTGAGTTCCGATGCCGACATATCCGGATGCGAACCGAAGGAATCCGGGGAATGTCAGGGTGCCGACGAGGTCGGGCACCGAAATGGTCGACCTTCTGTAGCCCTCACGGGCCATGGCGAGCACGGCGTTCGGGCCGGCGTGGACGCTGCCATCGATCATTCGGGTGAGATGCACGCCCAAGAACGGCATGTCGGGGTCCGGCACCGGGTAGATCAAGCCCGTGACGAGTCCGCGGCTTTCCGGCCTGAGTTCGTAGTACTCGCCGCGGAACGGCACGATGCGGACCTGAGGGGAGAATCCAGCCAGCCTGGCGATGGCGTCACTCTGAAGCCCCGCCGCATTCACGAGCACATCGGAGGTCGCACGGCCCTTGTCGTGTTCGACCACCACCTCGCGGTCTGTTCCGTGAATCGCCCGCACCCTCGCTCCGAGGATCAGCTCAGCGCCATTGGCGGTCGACAGCTCGGCCAGTCGTTGCGAGACGACGGCGTAATCGATGATCCCGGTATCTTCAACGCGGAGGGCCTTGAGTCCCATCACGTGCGGCTCGTGGTCCCGCGCTTCGCTCATCGAGATGAGTCGGCAATTCACGCCATTGGCCCGTGCGCGAGCGGCCAGGGCGTCCAACCGCGGCACCTCGTCCTCGGCGGTCGCGACGATCAGCTTGCCGGGCGTCTCGAAAGGTACACCGTGCTCCCGGGCGAACGCCTTCATGGAGCGGTTGCCCGCCAGGCACATCGTCGCCTTGAGCGAACCCGGCTTGTAGTACGGGCCCGCGTGGATGACGCCCGAGTTGTGGCCGGTCTGGTGCGCCGCCCAATGATCCTCTTTCTCCAGCACGGTGACCGACAGGCCGTCGGAACTGAACCTGTGGGCAAGAGCGAGCCCCACGATCCCACCGCCAATGATGGTCACGGTCTTCGAGGTCACCCCTGCTCCTCCGCTGCTCGGCTCGGACGCCGCGCGGCGCCGCGAGCGCGTCGCGAATCGTCGGCGATTCTGGTCGCGATCGCCAACGGATCGTGCCAGCGCTCGACGAAGGCCCTGCTGGCTTCGGCTCGTTCGCGCAACTCGGCGCGCGGCATCTCGAGGACCCTCCGCAGGTCTTCTTTGATCGTCGCGGGCGCGGCGCGCAGCATGGGCAGTTCGACGGCCATCTGCGGGTCCAGGTAGTGAAGATCGGCCTCCCGAATATAGGCGACGACCGGCTTGCCCATAGCCATCGCCTCGACAGCAACGCCGCCGTACCAGCCGGCGTAGATCTGATCGATCAGCACGTCGGCGTCCCGATAGCGAGCGAGCGCCTCGGCGTTGCTGACCCCTTCGACGAGGTCGAGCCGGAAGTCGTAGCCTTCGGCCGCGAGCTCATCGAGCGCGGTCAGGATCGCGTCGGTGCCTTTGACGTCGCGATGGCTGGGCGCGTGGACGAGCACGAGACGGTCTCGCGTCAACGGAGGGTAGGCCGGCTCGTAGCCGTCCACGTCGATGTGCCCGTACGGGATGAACGCCGCAGACGCGGGAAGCACGTTCATCAGGTCGGGGTTCACGGCGTAGACGCCCGCCGCGCACTTCGACAGGAGGGCGATCTGGCGCCTCTTGCGGCGGTCGCCTGCCGCCGTGTAGTACCCAGGAGGCACCCGGTCGGCGAAGGTGACCTCGAAGTGCTCCCGGGAGTAGTCGCCCTGGCGCGCGTCATCACCGAGGTAGTGGACGAACACGGGGATCCGACGCATTCGCAGCACGCCCAATTCGACCCGCTGCAACACCGCCGCCACGCTGTTGAGCACGCGGGCTGACGCCTTGCGAGTGCCACTCAGCTGGGCGGGATCGGAATACCAGGTGGAGAACAGCGTGCTGCCGTAGTTGAAATGGATGACATCCCATCGCCCGAAGACATAGCCGCCGGCGCGAAGCAGTTTCAACAGGCGGCCGAACCCGGCGTCGCTGTCGGCCAGCAGAACACGGTCCGCTGGGTACCCGAAAACGTTCTGGGTGACCGTCCAGACCTGGGACTCCTCGCCGAGCTCACGCAACTGTCTGCTGAGACCGGGGGGACCGCCGCCGACGAGGGTCGGCAGGTGCAGGATGCGCATCAGCCGCGGATATCGCCGAGAGCGGCACTCAGACTGATGGTCGGCGTGTGCAGCAGCTCGGACATGCGCCGGGTGGAGGCCACCAGGTCGGATGCCGGGCCCGCCGACCGCTCGAACACCGGCTCCGCGCCGACGTCGCGTCCGAAGAGTTCGCCGATACCGCGCAACGAGATCGTCTCGGGACCCGCGACGTTGACGGCGCCCGCCCCCGTGATGCTGGCGGCGGCCACCGTCGCGGCGGCGGCGTCCGCCACGTGAACCGGATTGATGCGCATGCCCTCTTCGCCCTGCAGCGAGATGGGCTCGCCGCCGCTCACTCGGTCGTACAGCCGGGGAATCAGCATGGAGCGCTCTTGGCCCGGGCCGTAGATGAAGAAGTAGCGAAGCGAGACGGCGCGGAATCGGCCGGAGTAGCTGGCGACCAGGGTCTCGCCCGAGAGCTTGGTCGCCAGATAGTAGCCGAGTTCGTCTGGCCGGTTCAGGGACGCGTCCTCCGCGAGCGGCTCGGCGCCGCCACCGCGGTATACGCCACCCGACGATGCGGAGACGAAGCTTGCCGCACCGGTGCGCGATGCGTAGTCGAGCAGAAACGCCGTCGTTCCCACATTGATCGCGAACACCGCGGGTGCCGCGGCAGGGAAGTCGCGGAACTCGCGCGCCTGAGCCAAATGGAAGACGGCGTCAACGCGCGGCGGAAGCATCGAGTCATCGAGTGGGCGCGCGAGATCCACCTGGTGGAACTCCACATCGTCACGAAATGCCTGACCCGCGTCGCGCACGAGGGCGTGCACCCGCACCCCCGAGTCCGCGAGGGCAGCCACCGTCGCGCGGCCGAGGAGGCCGGCGGCGCCGGTCACGAGCGCCGTCGCGATGGTCATGTCGGCGTCCTTTCCGTGCGACTCATATCGACGGACGCACCTGGTCGAGCCATTCGTGCACGCTGAGCAGTCCCCAGACCAGGAGGCGCCGGTTCTCGGTGCCGCTGAAGTGGGATTCGAGTGCGGTGGTCACGGCATCCCGGTCGAGCACGTCGAACAGCGGGCTCGAACCGCCGAGTGTTCGTCGAACGAAGTCGATGCTCTCGCCCTTGAACCAGCTGGCGTCGGGCGACGAGAACCCCTGCTTGACCCGGCTGGTCACCGAGGTCGGGATGTGGCGACTCATCGCATCTCTCAGGATCTGCTTGCCGTCCTTCGTGCGCTCGAAGAACCGTTCGGACTTGTCACCCGGCTCGTTCTCGTTCAGACGGGCGACCTCGTCGAGGTTGTTCAGTTTGTATTTGACCGGCACTCGCATGGCGAAGTCGACGAGATCGTTGTCGAGGAATGGCACGCGGGACTCCAGCCCATGGGCCATCGAAAGCTTGTCTTCCACGACCAGCAGTCCGTGCAGGAAGGTCTTGGACTCGAAGTAGAGGGACTGATTGATGTAGTCCTCCGGCCCCCGCAACGGCCCGGGATCCTGAGGGTAGACGTCACGGAACACGTCGCGGGTCGAGATATCGGATACCTCCGACCAGATCGGGC
>Ga0105239_10006279_pt1 | contig 13828 bp, 13 predicted proteins | sample KBSC44metaG_FD_92761 | JGI IMG/M metagenome (GOLD analysis project Ga0105239, IMG submission 92761) | Corn rhizosphere microbial communities from Kellogg Biological Station, Michigan, USA - KBS C4-4 metaG | ecosystem: Host-associated > Plants > Roots > Rhizosphere > Soil | place: Michigan, USA... | reverse complement strand
TCAGGAACTGTCTGCGTATGCGCCCCGAACGCATCATCGTGGGCGAGGTGCGCGGACCGGAGGCCTTCGACCTCCTGCAAGCCATGAACACCGGCCACGACGGCTCAATGGGCACGCTGCACGCCAACTCCCCGCGCGAAGCCATGAGCCGTCTGGAATCGATGATCACCATGGGCGGCTTCTCGCTTCCGATGAAAACCATCCGCGAGATGATCGTGGGTTCGATCGACGTCATCATCCAGGCCGAGCGCATGCGCGACGGTTCGCGCCGCATCACAAAGGTGACTGAAGTCGTCGGCACAGAGGGCGATGTCGTCATCACCCAGGACCTTTTGACCTACGAGGTCACAGGCGAGGACGAGACCGGGCGCCTGAAGGGGAAACATGTGGGTACGGGCATCGTCCGCCCGGCCTTCTGGGAACGCGCGCGCTATTACAATCTGGAGCGCGAACTGGCCGATGCGCTAGACGCGCTTCAGGCGTGAGGCGTTGATGGTCATTGCAATCGCCGCGTTCCTTCTGGTTCTGGCTTTGGGCGGTGCCGGTTACGTGTTTGCCGGCGCCAGTGGAGACCGTTCGCAGAAGCGCGTCGCGCAGGTCGTCAAGCAGAGCGCCCAGCTTCGCGGCAATACGGCCGGCGACACCAACGCGCTCAAGCGCAAGAACGTCCAGCAGCTGCTCAAGCAGATCGAAAGCAAAAGCGCGGAACAGAAGAAGCTCACCATGCGGCGGCGCCTGGATCAGGCGGGGTTGCCGGATGTTTCCGTGCGCACGTTCTGGCTGGTAGCCGGCGGTTTCGGACTCGTCGTAGCGCTTGTTTGTTTTGTCACGAAACAGCCGCTGATCGTGGATGTACTCGCGGCGTTTGGCGCGGGCCTTGGCTTGCCGCGCTGGGTTCTGGGCTTCATGAAGGCGCGCCGCGAAAAGAAATTCACGAACGAATTCGCCAACGCCATCGACGTGGTCGTGCGAAGCGTGCGTTCCGGACTTCCCACGAACGAAGCGCTCAAGATCGTGGCCAGGGAAAGTCCGGACCCCGTCGGCAGCGAGTTCAACCGTCTCGTCGAGGGCTTGAAGGTTGGTGTAACTCTCGATCAAGGCTGCAAACGCATGTTTGAAAGCATGCCGACCGCGGAAGTCTCGTTCTTCGGGATCGTGATGACCATCCAGCAGAAGTCGGGCGGCAATCTGTCGGAAGCCTTGAGCAACCTTGCCGGCGTTCTGCGCGACCGCAAGCGCCTGCAGGGCAAGATCAAGGCGATGTCGTCCGAAGCCAAGGCCTCCGCTGGGATCATCGGCTCGCTGCCGCCCGCTGTGATGGGCATCGTCTATGTAACGACACCGGCTTACATCCGGCTGTTGTTCACCGAGCGCACCGGAAACCTGATTCTGGCCGGCTGCGTGCTCTGGATGAGTGTCGGCATCTTCGTGATGCGCAAGATGATCAACTTCAAGCATTAGGACGGCCATGGGCGCGGATTTGATGGATCTTCTGTTCGACCCGGCGTTCCTGGCGACGCTGGCGGCGGCGATCTTCGCCTTTGCGACGATCGTGACGCTCGGCCTGCCGCTGGCCGAACGCGACGGTCTTGGCCAACGGCTCAAGAGCGTCGCGGAGCGGCGCGAGGAACTGCGTGTCAAGCATCATGCCGCGTTGAACAATACCAAGCGCGCCAGTTTGAGGACCGAAGCCGTCGGCTCCGTAAAGTTCATGAAAGGCGTCGTCGAGAGATTCGATCTTGCCAGGCTCGTGCAATCGGAAGGCAGCAGGGAAAAGCTCGCGATGGCGGGCTATCGCGGACCGACACCTGTGATGGTGTTCATGTTCTTCCGCTTTGTGATGCCGTTCGTGGTCTTCGCCCTGGCGCTGGTCTATGTCTTTCTGATCGCCCATTTCAGCTATTCGACGTTGACCAAGATCGGCATCGCGATCGCCGCGGCGCTCGTGGGCTACTATCTGCCGGATCTCTTCGTCTCAAACGCCATTTCGCGCCGCCAGCAGTCGATCATGCGCGCCTTTCCCGATGCGCTGGACCTGCTCCTGATCTGCGTCGAATCCGGTATGTCGATCGAGCCCGCGTTCACCCGCGTGGCTTCAGAGATCGGTCAGCAGTCACCGGAGCTCGCGGAAGAACTGGCGTTGACGACCGCGGAACTGTCCTATCTTCCAGAACGCCGCGTCGCTTTTGAAAATCTTGCCGCGCGTTGCGGCCACAACGGCGTGAAGGCCGTCGCGACGGCTCTGAACCAGGCTGAAAAATACGGTACGCCACTGGGCCAGGCGCTCCGTGTCGCAGCTCAGGAAAACCGCGAGATGCGCATGTCCAACGCGGAAAAGAAGGCGGCGTCGCTTCCGGCCAAACTGACCGTGCCGATGATCATCTTCTTCCTGCCGTGTCTGTTCGCCGTGATCATGGGCCCGGCGATTATCAAGATCTCACACGCGATGCATCATTAGTACTGGATGGTACTGGGGTGCCATGGCGGCCGTCATCCTACGACGGACGCTGCGAGAGAGATCATTTCTGAAATCCTCGAAAGACGGGAATGGCGTGTCCTTGGGATGCGCTTCGCCCCAAGCCATAGCCAAACAGCGAGGCTCGCGCTTGCTCGCGCGTCTCCAGGCAAGGCTTTCAAGAAGGTCGGCTTCAGGGCGAAGCGGCGTCTGCCGTCATGCGCAAGGAAGGTGTCTTGTCCTTGGCCGCTTTCTTGGGATCTTCCTTGGCGAGCTTGGTCGCAGCGGTCTTCGCGGCTGCGGCCTTGGAAGGCGTCGCCTGCGCGACCGATGTGGCGTTTTCCTTCACGATGGGACGCGGCGCGCTGGTCGCGACCTTCGACGCGGACGGCTTGTTCGCGACGTTTACCGGCCCGGCTTTTGAATCGGCCGGAACCTGCTGCATGACGACGCTGCCGTTTTTGATGGGCGGCAAGGTGTTTTTCGCAACCGACGAAGCGGGAGCGGCCTTGGCAGGCGCTGCGGCCGACTGCGCCGGAGTCAGACTGGCAAGCAGGGCCACATTGCGCGCGATTTTCGGATCCGCGCCGCTGGTTGAAGCCTGCGTCAACAGTTGATGCGCGGTGGCGAGATCGCCGGCCTGCATGCGCGACAGCGCGTAATTGTTAAGCACGCCGGGATTTCCGGGCCTGAGCGCCAGCGCCTGCTGATAGGCCCCTTTGGCTTTCGAATAGTCGCCGTCCTGGTCGTAGGCGACGCCCATCGCCGAATACAGGGACCAGTCGCTAGGCTGCAACTGCACCGCGCGGTTGAGGAAATCCAGCGCGTCATGGGGGCGGCCCAGCTGGACCAACGCCTTGCCGTATTCGCCGATGACATTCGGATTGTCGGGCGCCACAAGTGTCAGCTGTGCGAGAATCCGGGTCGCGCCGGTATAGTCGCCCTGCGCGCGCAACGCCTGCGCATTGCGGATTTGCGTGTCGATATCGGAAGCCAGCGTTTTGCCCGGTTTGGCGGGGGTTGCTGCGCTGCTGCTCGTGGCGGCGGGCTTGCCGCTCGTGCTGCCGTCGAACGACGAGCACGCGGCGGCAGAGACGCCGATCAACAGAAGTGCGGCGAAGCGGGGGAGCGAGCGGGTCATGGATGTGCCTTGGCGGTTTAGTCCACCGGGCAGCATGACGGGACGAGGTCAATAAACCCTTAAATCCTTGCGTGAGCGGCTGAAATTCGACTCAAGCGAGACCAGAAGCCACTTCCGCTTCGGCCGCTTTGCCCCAGTCGCGCATCGCGGGAAGTTCCATTACGCGTGCCATATAGTCCCGCACGGCCGGCGGCGCGTCCACGCCATAGGTTTCGAACCGCGACACCACCGGTGCGTACATGCAATCCGCGATCGAGAAGCGTCCGAACAGAAAGCCCCCGGACTGGCCGTGCTCGTCGAGGGCCTCGCTCCAGGCCGAAAGGATGCGCGCGACCTGCGCCTTCGTCGCGTCCTGAAGGGTGGGCAGCGGCAGGCGCCGTGCGAAGTCCATCGACAATTGGTCGCGCAGATCGGGAAAGCCGGAATGCATCTCGGCCGCATAGGCGCGGGCAACGGCCCGCGTAGAAAGATCGTCCGGCCAAAGCTTCGCTTCGGGATGGCGGTCGGCCAGCGTCTCGCAGATCGCAAGGCTGTCCCACACGATATAGCTCCGTTCTCCGTCCTCAATCCTGAGGACAGGCACGCGGCCGGTCGGTGAGTATCTGAGGATCTCGGGGCTCGTCGATTCGCGCCGTAGCGGTACCAGCTCTTCATCGAACGAAACGCCGATATGGCGCAGCGCCATGTAAGGTCTCAGGCTCCAGCTCGACCAATCCTTCGTGCCGACGATCAGCGTGTAGCGCGTTGCCATGAAGGGTTCTCACATTGCGAAGCACGGAAGGCGTTTCTAAACTCGCGCATGACGAAACGACAGGATTTTCAATGCAGGTAAGCTTTGCGCGGAATGCAAAGGACGCAACGCCGCTTCACGCCGTGCGCAGGGGCGATCTGAAGGGCTGGATCGCCAATCGGCCCAAGCGTGAGCAGGCCTACCTGAAGAGCACGGGCTTTGCCGCAAAAGATGGCGAACTGTGCCTTATTCCGGATGTGCAGGGTGCGCTCGCATCCGCCGTGCTCGGTCTCGGCAAAGGCGAAGATATTCTCGCGCTTGCCACCTTTGCAGAGCGGTTGCCGCAAGGCAGCTATCGTTTGGCCGATGTTCCGGCAGCACAAGGTGGCGCGAACGGCGCACTCGCCTGGGCGCTCGGGGCGTATGAATTCGCGCGCTACAAGAAGCAGAAAGCGAAAGGTGCAAAGCTTGTACTTCCCGCCGGAGTCGACGGCGCGGAGATCGCACGCATCGCGGAAGCAATCTTCTTCGGCCGCGATCTCATCAACACACCGCCCAACGATATGGGGCCCGAAGAACTCGCTGCCGCCGCGCGCGATCTTGCCGAGAGACATGGCGCGAAATTCTCCGTCATCGTCGGCGATGCGCTGAAGAAAGCGAATTATCCGCTGGTATATGCGGTGGGGCAGGGCTCCGATCGCGCGCCGCGGCTGATCGATCTGCTATGGGGCCGCGCGAATGCACCGAAAATCACCTTGGTCGGCAAGGGCGTTTGCTTCGATACCGGCGGTTACGATCTAAAGCCGTCCTCCGGCATGCTGTCGATGAAGAAGGATATGGGTGGCGCCGCAACCGTGCTTGCGATCGCAGACATGGTGATGGGCGCAAGGCTGAATGTGCGTTTGCGCGTGCTGATCCCGGCGGTCGAAAACTCCGTCTCGGGCCACGCTTATCGTCCAAGCGATGTGTTCAAGAGCCGCAAGGGCCTGACCGTCGAGATCGGCAATACCGACGCCGAAGGCCGGCTCGTGCTCGCCGACGCGCTGGCCGCAGCCGATAGCGAAAAGCCGGAATTGCTGATCGACATCGCAACGCTCACGGGCGCGGCCCGTGTCGCAACCGGCTTCGAGCTGCCGCCGTTCTTCACAGACGATGAGACGCTTGCCTCCGATCTCATGCGCCATTCGAAGGAGACGCAGGATCCGGTGTGGCGCCTGCCGTTATGGCGCGGTTATGAGAGCGCGTTGAACAGCCCGATTGCCGATCTCAACAACAACCCCGATTACGGTTACGCAGGCGCGATCACCGCGGCGTTGTTCCTCAACCGCTTTGTCACCAGCACCAAGGCGTGGATGCACCTCGATATCGCGGCCTGGACCGATCGTCCCAAGCCTGGCCGCCCGCGCGGCGCTGAGCCCAATGCCGCGCGCGCGATCTACGCGATGCTCAAGGCGCGTTACGCAAGCTAACTATTCCGCAGCTAAGTTTTCAGTCTTTTCCGCGGGCGATGCCGTGAAACCGGCCAGCCGATCGCAAATTGTCCGGTAGAGCTTGTAGTAAACGTTTCGATGGAAGTGCCCACGCCCCTGCGCCTCTTCCTCACTAATTAGATCCGACACGGCTATCTCGACGACCTTATCCGGATGCCGTTCGGCGGCCGTTCTCAGGCGGCTGTTTATCGCCATAGAACGAGATGATGGATTTTGGTCCTGCTGCGGCGCGCCCAATACAAATATTTTGCTTCCCTGGGGAACCGATCCGAAGATGACGTCCAGCGTCTTGAGATGTTCTTCTTCCGGCAGCGCCCCTACAGGTTCGAATTCCGCACGCAAGACCCGCAAAGCATTTCTTGCGCCTTCTGGCAGTTGTGCTGCTTCCGGCCCGTCCGGATCCAGACCGGCGCGCTTGTTTCTCTTTATTCCGGATCCCCTCGTGTCAAACGGTATCAGCAAGCCGGTCGAACGATGGCGATAAACGATTTCATGCGCGTCGACCCAAGAGGCGAGAATGCGCAACCAAGACGAATCCAGTGCGGCAAATCTGGTTTCAAAATCTGCCGGCCGATACCCGAGCTGGCACAAAACGGCCATCTGCTCGGCACCGACCCCTTCGATGGCATAACGTAGAATCAGTGAATGATCGGTACGAACCGAAATTCCGTCACGAACATCGTTGAATTCTCCGACGGCTTCTTTCGTGTCCATAGTGAAATAGTGCAGAAGAGGCACGACGTTGCACGAGCCGCGGATAAGTACGCCCCAGTTTGCCTTGTCCACTTTGTGTTCTGCAACTGACGGCGCAGCCGACGAACCATTGATCCAATCAACTGGCGACTCGTCCGATAAATCCGAAAGAACGTCACCCTTAATCTTGACCGGGGGGCGGCCAAGACGTTCGTATAGCCACCGTTCGACACCCATGTTGAGAATGCGACACGAAAAGCAGAATTGGCGCAAACGCGCTCTGCCGCGTCTCGTCGTGGTTAAATAGAACCCGCAATACCCATAGTCACCATACCGATCCGTGACTCGCACAAGTCCGGCCTGCGTTGCAAAATGGGCCAGTGTCTCCTTCAATTCGGCGCGCGCTTGTTCCGGGTCTTCAGGTAGGCGCTTCTTCGTGAAATTCAGTTGATTGGTACGATTGATCAATTCTATAGCGCGATCAATATTGGCTTCGACGTCGCGTTCGATCTCCACCCGGATATTGCAAGAGCGCAGGAATTCGGTGTTGTCGCTGGCGATCGCCTCATCGGCTTTGCGTGTTTCCAGAAGCCTATACTGGTTGAGACGCGACAGCTTCTCGTCGTTCTTGCCCCTAAACAGCGGGGAGGAGAGTAGTGTTGGAATGACGTCCACGTCGGCAACCTGCAGACCGGGAACGAAATGCTCGGCTTCCCGCAGATTGAGCGGATTGTCGTCGATGAAGAGCACGGTTTCCGGACGCAACTGGACGTCCTCAATCAGTGCTTTGATCCGCGGCCCTTTCGGATTCCAGTCGATGCTTGGAAAAACGAAATAATCCCAGATGCCCTTCTCGAAGAGAACGGCCTTGGTCGTTTCCATGTCGTTTTTGGAGCAGATCGTGCTGATGATACCGCGCTTGGCCAGCGCGATGACAAGATCGTGGTTCGCGGGACTGTACTCGATACCGCCTTCTGAAAGCGTGCCGCTCCAGAAGGTCTCGTCGAGGTCCCAAATCACGAGCCTTACAGCCTCGGCCATGATCTCAGCCTTCGCAAATGCAGGCCGTTCTAGCGGTCGATAGGTGGCCGGTCAACGCAGCCTCAGAAGGGCGTCAGAGGGCGCTTATTTGCTGTATCCGAAAAGTTCAAATTCGTCGTAACACGTTTTTTGCACAATCAGCTTTTGCTCTGGCGTGAGAACCTCGTCGGCCGGCCGGCGATCCGAACGATGCTGGGCATTCACCTGGTGCATTTTCGCAAGGACTGCCAAGCCCCCAAGAGCCTTCTCTACTTCGCGGAGTCCGTCGGTGAGCTTCTCATAGCGGATAACGAAATCCACCGCGAGTTTCCCCGCCCGCGTATAGAGCTCAAAGTTCCGATAGCGATCGCTTTCCAAAACGGATTCGAGCGCGTCGTCAAATTCCTGTTCGCGTTTGCGCTCGAACCAGGCAAGCGACACAGCTTTTTCATACGGGTGCCGCTCGATGGAAAATTTGTAGGCTTTGCTGCAAAAATCCTCGCCGGCGACCCTTATAGCTTCTTTGATGCCGGCGTGTCTCTTCAGGCCTGTTTCCGACGTCCTCTGTGCCTCCCGCACAGCAGCCTTCATTGCGCGGCGGTCACGCTTCTGAAGAGCGTCCAGGTAATGCTTTTCTATATCTTTGTTGGAAGCGAAATTCCGAGGAAGAACATCTGGATACAGCTTCTGCCTATCGAACTCCTCGGTTTGACCGAGTGGTGTGACCACGTCCTCTGGCCCGGCATAAACGGAGAGCGCTGCTTCGATAGCACTGCCTGCCGTTTTTTTTGTTTTGACGAAGATGAAATTGCGCGAATAGGAGATGATCATAACGCGGTAGCTTGAGATCGCTCGCTGCTATTACACCAGTTTATCGGCAAGTCCAATCGGGGGGCGATCGCGAGTTGCTCCCGCTCGACGAAATGTTCAGCTCGACAAGCCCGGAGGACTATTTGGTCATGCGCAGGCAGACGTGGTTACTGCGGCTTCGCCAGAGATACTGGTACTCGCGATTGAATTTCGAGGCCCAATCGAGAAGCGCCCGGTGTTCGTCCTCCGTGTGGCCCATGACATATTCGTCGAAGAGAATGATGGCGTCCTTCGGAATAAGGTGATCGATGTTGAACAGCGCTTCCGTAGTCGAGCTGTAAAGGTCGGCATCCATATGAATGAAGGCAAGCGGCCTGGTTGCCTCCTGCCCCCAGACCGGAACCGAGTCCTTGAACCAGCCCTTATGCATCACAACGCGAGGCGAATCGAATATCGGGATGTCCTCGGCCGAAAGCCGGAATGCACCTTTTCTTTTGACCTTCGTCCAGTCTTCCGGAAGGCCCTCGAAACTGTCGAACAGGTGAAGCTTGCGGTCGCCCGTCATCAACGACTCGATGATGCGAGCGGTATTGCCGCGGTAGACCCCGAATTGCGCAAAGTCGCCATCGGCGGTTACTTCTCTTACGGCCGCTGCAACGGCCCCCTTCCTGGGGCGTTCGACAGCCTTCTCGTGGACGGACAACGATTCCAGTATGTCCCGCCCTGATCGGCCGTTTCTTTTATCATCCGTCATTTTCGCATACTCCGCGCCTGACTGGATCGCTAGCTGGATAGCACTTGAGGTTGAACTCTCCGTGACTGTCTTTCCGTCGGCGCGCATCTCTTGCGCGGTTTTCTTTTGGTCGGACGCGAGTACTCCGCGACAGGCTGGTGGTCCGAACGATGCGGCGCACTCATCCTATGCATTTCGAATAGGAGATTATCGCTAGGGGGTTAGCCTGGGTCCGCCAGCGGATATTACGTCGGATTATCAGCCGCTCCAGTCGCGGCTTTGATTGCTACAATCGGGCGTTGGGTTTGCCACCAGCGCCATGTTCAACGACGATCAGTATTCCCGCCCGACATCCACAATGTTTTCGAGCGTTTCGCCGCGTTCGTTCCGGGCGATGCCGTCTATGACGTATTGCGCGGCGATCCTCGGATCGGTGATCGCGGCGATGTGCGGCGTGACGATGATCTTCGGGTGACGCCAGAGCGGGGAGGTTTCAGGCAGCGGCTCGGTCTCGAACACGTCGAGCGTCGCACCCGCAAGGTGGCCTGAATCGATCGCAGCGATGACATCCGTTTCGATCAGGTGACCGCCGCGCGCGACGTTGATCACATAGGCGCCATCGGGAAGCATCGCGAATGTCTTCGCGTTCAGGATGCCCCGCGTCTCGTGCGTCAATGGCAAGAGACAGATGAGAAAGTCGCTGACGCGCAGAAACGCTTCGAACTCGGCCTGGCCCGCATAGCTCTCGATGCCGCGCACGCTTTTGCGAGAGCGGCTCCAACCCGATACCGGAAAACCCAAATCGCGAAGGCGCTCGCCGGCAACGGTCCCGATCTCGCCAAGGCCGAGAATGCCGATGCGCGTATCGGCGGTTCGCCGTGGCAGGACTCTCTGGGCCCATTTGCCGGCGGCTTGTGCGGTATCGAAATCGCGCTGATGGCGATGCTGCAGCAGCGTGTGCATCACCACATATTGCGCCATCTCGGTCGAAAGCTGCGGATCGACGAACCGCAGGAGTGGAACCTGTTTGGGCAATTCCGGATCGGAGAGGAATCCATCGACGCCCGCGCCCAGGGAGAAAATCGCCTTCAGATTGGGAAAAGTCTTGAGCAAGCCGTGCGGTGGCCGGAAGCTCTGCACATAGTCGATATCTTCCGGCGCATAGCTGTCACGGCCATGCACCAGGACATTCAGATCCGCCTGACCGAGCCAAGGCAGCCACAGCCCGGCCCAGCTCACCGGCACAATCAGCAGAAGTGTAGGACGCGCGCTCATACACGCACGCTCCTGCGTTTCGTTGCCGCGATCAAGCTTGCATCAGGACTTCTTCGGCGCTTCCGGAGCGGCGGCCGGCGTTCCGGCCGGGGCCTTTGTCGACGGCGCCGCACCGGCGGGCGCCGGTGCAGCTGGGGCCTTGGCGGCCGGCGGCGGGATCGGGACCGGGCTGTCGCTTTGTGTCCTCAGCCAGGCGAGCAGATTGATGCGGTCTTGCGGGCTGCGCAGACCCGCGAAGCTCATCTTGGTGCCCGGCACCACGGCGGCCGGGGACTTCAGGAACTTGAACAGCTTGTCCAGGGTCCAGGGCGAATGATCCGCCGACATGGCACCCGAATAGGAGAAGCCTTCGTGAGTCGCGCGCGCACGCCCGACGACACCCCACAGATTGGGGCCAATCTTGTTCGGGCCGCCTTTGGAGAGATCGTGGCATTGCTCGCAGCGCGCGGAAATCTTCTGGCCCGCGGCGGCATCCGCCGTCGGCAGAACGGTGCCGAAATCCGGCAGTGCCTCTTCGGCCGGGGCTGCCGAACTGCTCGCGGAGGCCTCTTCCTGCACGCCCTCGACGATGTAGCCCGGCTTTGCAGGCTTGGCCGGTTCATAGATCGCTTCTGTCGCAAAACTGACGACCAGCACGAAGATCAGCGTCCCCAGAACCGCGCCGGCGATCTTGTTCCACTCAAAGGAATCCATAAGGTCTGCTCCGCCGTGCTATGCGAGGTTCGGGCGCGGTTGCGCCGTTTAAGGATCGCGGGGGACATTACAAGTCCGCCCAATTGCGTCATTGCGGCGAAGCGTCGCATAAATCTAGGAAATTCCGGCCCATTCCCATGAATCCCATCGTCCTGATCCCGGCCCGCATGGCGTCCACGCGCCTGCCCGGCAAGCCGCTGGCCGATATCGCAGGCACGCCCATGATTGTGCGCGTCTGGCAGCAGGCGATGGCGGCAGGGATCGGCCCGGTGGTGGTGGCCGCCGCCGAAGCCGAGATTGTCGCAGCCATCGAGAACGCCGGGGGCCGCGCGCATTTGACGCCGCCCGATCTGCCGTCTGGATCGGACCGGATTTTCGCAGCGCTTGAGACCGTCGATCCCGGTGCCGCGCACAATGTCGTGGTCAATCTGCAAGGCGACCTGCCGGCCCTCGATCCGTCGAACATCCGCGCCGTGGCCGAAACTTTGGCCGAGACGGGCACCGACATCGCCACGCTGGCGGCGGAAATCGACAACGCTGCAGACCGCGACAATCCGAGCGTGGTGAAACCGGTTGTCGCCTGGGACTCATCGGGCGCTCGCGGCCGCGCGCTCTATTTCACACGCGCACGCGCGCCGCACGGCGACGGTCCGCTCTATCACCACATCGGCATCTATGCGTTCCGGCGCGAAGCGCTTGCGCGTTTCGTTTCGCTGCCGCCATCGCTGCTCGAGCAGCGCGAGAAGCTCGAACAATTGCGTGCGCTCGAAGCGGGCATGACGATCGCGGTTGCACGCGTTGACAGCGTGCCGCTCAGCGTCGATACGGAAGAGGATTTGAAGAAAGCGCGCGAGCTTCTGTCGCGTGAAAAGAACTGATGTCCGGCGAACTCATTTCCCGTGCGAAGACCGTTGCTTTTCAGGGCGAGCCTGGGGCGTATGCCCATCTCGCGGCGCGCGAGGCTTTGCCGCATGCCGAGGCCGTGCCGCGCCCGACCTTCGACGATGCGGTGAACGCGGTCCGGAGTGGCGAAACCGACCTCTGCATCATCCCGGTCGAGAATTCGCTGATGGGCCGCATCGCGGATATCCATCACCTTTTGCCTGAGGCCGGGCTGCACATCGTGGGCGAGCATTTCCTGCGCGTGCAGCACCAGCTCCTCGGTATCAAGGGCGCCAAATTATCGGGCCTGACGCGCGTGTTCAGCCAGGGTCCGGCATTGGCGCAGTGCCTCAAGATCATCCGCGAGATGAAGCTGAAGGCCGAGAACTGGCACGACACGGCGGGCTCGGCACACCACGTCGCGGACCTGAACGATCCGAGTGTTGCCGCCATCGCGTCGTCGCTGGCGGGGCAGATCTACGGGCTCGAAGTGCTCAAAGCCAATGTCGAGGACGAGCCGCACAACATGACGCGCTTCCTCATCATGGCGCATGACACCGACGACGCGCCCAATGATGGAGGCAAGGTCGTCACGACGTTCGTCTTCCGCGTGCGCAACGTGCCGGCTGCGCTCTACAAGGCGCTGGGCGGATTTGCGACCAACGGCGTGAATATGACCAAGCTCGAATCCTATCAGCTCGGCGGCTCATTCAACGCGACCCAGTTCTACGCCGATATCGAAGGCCACCCGCACGACCGGCCGGTGCAACTGGCGCTGGAAGAACTCGCGTTCTTCACCTCGAAGCTCACGATCCTGGGGGTCTATCCAGCCTCGAAGCTGCGCGACGAGTTGCCTTAAGCGCCCTCTGCGAACGCCTTGATCAGGTGATGGGCGATGGCGATGGCGGGCGGCACGGAGATGTCCGGCAGTCGCTCGCCAGCGAGGAGGCGCTTGGCGTCATCGCGCGAAAGCCAGCGCGCTTCGGTGATCTCGACGCCGTCCGGTTTGAAGTCGCGGCTGTCGGCTTCGCCGATGCAGCCGATCATCAAGGACGATGGAAAGGGCCAGGGCTGGGTCGCGATGTAACGCACCGCGCCGACCTTCACATTCACCTCTTCCAGCAATTCGCGGCGTACCGCTTCCTCGATCGTCTCGCCGGGCTCCATGAAGCCTGCCAGAGCCGAATAGAAGTTTCCGGGAAAGCGCTTGTTGCGGCCCACGAGGCAGGCGTCGTCGTGCACCGCGAGCATGATCACCACCGGATCGGTGCGTGGGAAATGCTCTGCATTGCAATTGCTACAGAGGCGGCGATAGCCGCCGTCGGTCAATGTCGTGCGCGCACCGCAATTGGCGCAGAAGCCGTGACGGTTGTGCCAGTCGATCATCGCCTTCGCCTGGCCCATGATCGCGACATCCTTGAACGGTAGAGCCATCGCGGCGCCGCGCGCTTCCGCAAATTTTCCGAAGCCCGCGAGCGGGCCGCTGTTCTCGGGATCGTTCGCAGCGGAGACGTCTAGCGCGAACAGCGCGCGTTCGCCCTCAAGGCCGAGAAACACCCACGGGGCTTCCGGTGCCGCTATCGGTTCGCAGAGCCCCGGCCGGAACAGGCCGAGTTCGGCGGGCGCGTTCTTCTCGCCACTCAGAAGGAACGGCTGCAGGCGCCACATCGGCAGGATGAGCGAAGACGGATCGCGGCGCTTCGCCTCGATCCATGCCGCATCGGTGCGTTTCTCGCTTGCGCGATCGAGCGGATTGCCGGTGAAAGGGATCGTGGGATCTTTCGACATGACCCTCAAACTAACCATTCGCAGCCGTCAGACAAGTCGCGATAAGCCGCCGAAATCGCCGCCGATCTCGCGCAACGGTTGCGGGCTTTTTAAGCGTCGGTTTACCGTCTTCGTTCAG
>Ga0105239_10006275_pt1 | contig 13832 bp, 13 predicted proteins | sample KBSC44metaG_FD_92761 | JGI IMG/M metagenome (GOLD analysis project Ga0105239, IMG submission 92761) | Corn rhizosphere microbial communities from Kellogg Biological Station, Michigan, USA - KBS C4-4 metaG | ecosystem: Host-associated > Plants > Roots > Rhizosphere > Soil | place: Michigan, USA... | reverse complement strand
GAATTACCTGATGGACAAGGGGGCGTTCATCGCTAAGGCGGACGGGACGTTTGCGGTGGACTTCACTAAGGTCAAGGGGGCGGTGCGGGATCTGGTGCACGAGCTTCTGGATGTGGAGGCTACCGGCGATTACGCTCGGGCTAAGAAGATGTTCGACGAGTTGGGCGTGATTCGTCCGCCGATGGCGCGGGCGCTGGACAAGCTGAAGGATCTGCCGACGGATATCGAGCCTATTCGGTCTTCGTTGTGAGTTGGGCGTCGAACCAGGTTAGGTAGGACTCGGAGCCGTCTACTACGGGGAGCGCAATCAGCTCGGGGGTTTCATAGGTGTGGAGTTTCTGGATCTCGGCGCGTAACGCGGCGAACAGATCGCGGCGGGATTTGATGATCAGCATCCATTCGGATGCTTCTTCCACTTTTTCGTTCCAGCGGTAGATGCTGCGGGCTTTAGGCAAGAGGTTCACGCAGGCGGCTACGCGCTGTTCCACCAAGTGGCGCGCCAGTTTCTCCGCATGCTGTTCGGAATCGCAGGTGGTTAGGACTACGATCTTGTCGGTCATTTTTTGGCGGTGCGGCTTTTGGGCAGGTTGGCTAGCTTTTTCTTGACGGACTCGATTTCCTTGGCGTCGGTGGCCATCATTACGTATTTTTCGTAGGCTTCGCGGGCGGCGGGGAAGTCGCGCAATTTCTCATCGGCTTCGCCGAGGCGGAGCATGGCTTCGGCGGACGTGGGGTCCCATTTGCTGGCTTCGAGGTAGCGGCGGGAGGCTGCGCGGTAGTTCCCTTTTTTGTAATAGAAATTGCCGGCGACGATATTGCGGCTGGCTTCCAGGGGATTGAACGAATACTCTTTGGGCTTGAGATCGGGGTCTTCTTCGGGGGGCTCCTGTTCCTGAACTGCTGGCGGATCGGGCGGCTTAGGTTTGTCCTGGGCGGCTAGCGGGAGGGCCAAAAACAGGCTCAGTAAAACGGCGCGTGTCACAATTTAAGTGTAGAACCTTTCTTGGTATCAACCCGGCTTTGACTTTCCATGCAAGACCTTCGCGAAAGAGCTGCTGAACTGCCGCTGTTGCCGGGCGTGTACCTGTACAAGGACGCTTACGACACGGTCATTTACGTCGGCAAGGCGAAGAACCTGCGGGCTCGGGTGCGGAGTTATTTTTCCGATGAACGGCTGGCGGATTCTAAGACCGGGACGTTAATCAGCGAAGCGCGGACTATCGATTTCATTCAGGTCGATAACGATAAAGAAGCGATGGCGCTGGAGAACAATCTGATCAAGCAGTGGAAGCCTCGTTACAACATTCTGCTGCGGGATGACAAGACCTATCCTTACATCAAGCTAACGGCGGAGAAGTATCCGCGGGTGTACGTGACGCGAAGGTTGCGCAAGGATGGGTCGAGTTACTTCGGTCCATACTTTCCGGGGAATCTGGCGCACCGGCTGGTGCACTTCATTCATCGCCACTTCAAGGTGCCGTCGTGCAAGGTGGATTTGACAAGATTCCACTCGCATCCGTGTTTGGAATTTCATATTCATCGGTGTTTGGGGCCGTGTGTGCAGGGGTTGACTACGGACCCGGCTTACGCGGACGCGGTGCGGCAGGTGCGATGGTTCCTGGAGGGGCGGCATCGGGATCTGGCGAATGAACTACGGGGGCGGATGGAAACGGCTAGCGCCGAGATGCGCTACGAAGAAGCGGCTGCGCTGCACGATTTGATTAAGACCGTGGAGGAGCACGGCGAGAAGCAGAAGATGGCGAGTGTCGAGGGGACCGACACTGACATCTTTGCGTATTACGCGGAGCCGCCGCTGGTGGCGGTGAACCTGTTTCACTTGCGGGGCGGGCATATCGTTGACCGGCGGGAATTCTTTTGGGAAGACCAGAGGGAGTTTGATCCTCCGGAGTTTTTCTCGTCGCTCATTAAGCAAGTCTATTTGGACGAGCCTTACATCCCGGCGTTCATGCATGTGCCGGTGGATTTCGAGGATCGTGAGCCGCTGGAGGAGCTGCTTTCGGAACGGCGGGGGCGCAAGGTGGAGATTCAGACTCCGCAGCGGGGGCAGAAGAAGGCCATGCTGGAGCTGGTGGAATCGAACGCTAAGTACAGTTTCGAACAGCGTTTCCGGGTGCTGAAACCGTCCTCGCAGGCGATTCAGACGGCTTTGCAGGATGCGCTGGGGTTGGAAACGGCGCCGCAGCGGATCGAGTGCTTCGATATTTCGCACATTCAGGGCACGGACAAAGTGGCCAGCATGGTGGTTTGGGAAAACGGGCGGATGAAGAAGTCGGATTACCGCAAGTTCATCATCAAGACGGTGGAAGGCAACGACGATTTTGCGTCCATGCGCGAGGTGATCTCGCGGCGCTATGGACGGCTGAAGGAAGAGAACCTTCCGAGGCCGGGCTTGGTATTGGTCGATGGCGGACTCGGGCAGCTGCATGCGGCGGCGGAAGCGCTCGAAGCATTGGGCATCACGGATCAGCCGCTGGCTTCGATCGCTAAGCGCGACGAATGGATTTACGTTTACGGCCAGGAAGACGAACCCATCGTGCTGGATAAGTTCTCACCCGTGCTGCATTTGGTGCAGGAAGTTCGCGACGAAGCTCACCGCTTTGCGGTCACGTTTCATCGCACGCGTCGCAACGCCAGCCGGCTGCAGAGTGAGCTGGTGCAGATTCCGGGAATCGGGGAGAAGACTACGACGAAACTACTGAAGCATTTTGGCAGCCTGGAGCGGGTGCGCCTAGCGCCGGAGGAGGAACTGGTGCGCGTGGCAGGCCGGGCCGCCGCTCAAAAAATAAGGACGGGACTCGCCGTGAAATAGCCAAGCCCCGTCCTACCCATGAAAAAACTTTCTTTAGAACAGGTCGCCAATCTCTTTGGCAGCCGCGCGGGCTTCCAAGTGAATCAAACCTGCGTTCCCGCCCTGCGGACTCAACACTGCCAGTACGGCCTTGTTTCCCGCGGCGTAGACGAACAGAGCAGCCTCATCGGCATGAATGGCGACTTCCCCTAAGTTGCCGGCGCCGATGTTGTCGCTGATCTTGCGTCCCAAGCTGGACGCGGCCGCGGCCATGGCCGCCAGGCGGTTCGGATCCGACCCGTTGGTGAGGGCGTGCGCGATAGGCAGGCCTTCATTGGAGGCCAGCAACACACCTTTCAGTTCCGGAATAGAATTGCGCAGCCCTTCGAGGGCCGCTTTCAACGCTTCGCCTTTTGCCATGCCGGTTTGTTCCTCCATAATATTGACTCGATGAGTATGGATCGGAAAATAGGGAAAAAACTTTAGAGCAGGCGTAAGCGACGGCTATGAGACTGGTGCATAAGGTGTTTCCGGGAGCAGCGTAAGGCCCGGGACCGCAGAGCAAAACGATAAGTGCTTTACCGGAGAGAATCCTTAGACGCCGCCCTTGAGGATTAGGCAAAAAGAGCCGATACCTCTAAGGTATGCGGTGTCTCCAATGTGGAAAGGACCTTCCCCTGCTCAAGCGTATGGCAGGGAGCGAGTTCTGTTCCGACGCACACCGTCGCGAGTACCAGAAGGAGTACAGCGATCTCGCTCTGGGCCGGCTGCTGCAATCCAAACCTCCGGGACTGGAAAATAATGCCGGTTTGAACGGCGCGCCGACGCTGCTCACACCGCCGCCGGCCGCGAATGGCCATTCCGCTCCGTCGCTCAGTGTCACTATGCCACCTGCGCCGAAGCTGGAGCCGATGGTGGCGGCATCTAAGACCCCGAGCACGTCGCCGACCGCCGCCAAGAAAGTTGAGCCGCGGACGGCCATTCCAATGCCGCCTGCGCCAGCGCCGGCGCCGGCGGAGAAGGTAGAACCTGATCCGGTGGTGGCCAAAGTCGCGAGGGTTGAGAAACCGAATCCGGCGGACGTACCGATGGTGATCCCGAGGACGCTGGCGTTCGAGCAGGCGCTAGCGGAGACGCCCGGGATACCCTTTCACGAGGCGAGCGTGGCACCGGTGACGCTGCTCGAAGCGAGTCCGATTCCGTTGGGACGCGGCGTGGAAGTTGCGGATGTGTCGGTGCATGCGATCGAGCGGCAACTCGAATTGCGGGAGTCCGCGCGTCCGCTTCCGCGGATTGATTTGGACCTTCGCGTCGTGGGTCCGGAAGCTTTGGAGACGCACCAGCAATCGCTGGCGATTCTGGTCATGTCCAGTATTGCGCCAGAAGAGGCGGTGCTATGGACTGCGGAGCAGAGGGACTTTACAGGCTCGCTGATCTCACTCGGCAGCCTGGCGGGTTATGGATTATCGACGACTGGTTTTGAAGAGCCGTCGATGGCGATTGCAACGAGTCCGCTTGCTGACGCGCGCGGTTCTGAGGCACCGCCCGCGGTTGCGCCGCTGAACCCGAGGCCGGTGCTGGAGCGCCTGCCTATCAGCGTGCAAGGAATTGCGGCGGGGCGGGCCAAGCCGACGCAGGTGTTCGGGGCCGCGCTCTTTACAGGCAAGATCGTGCAAGTCCCGCCGCCTAGTGGTTTACCCTTGCGTCCGCTGATGGTGTTGGGGCCAGCCGAAGCTGCGGCTGCGCCGGTGACGGGGAAAAAATCTAAGAGTGACGTGCGGATTCTGCCGCCCGCGGCGGTCACGCCCACCTTACCGGTGGTGACGGCGCCGGCCGCGAGTTCCGCGGAACCGGATCTCGGACTACCCGAGCTTCGCTTGCAGTCACCGCGAGACTCGGGCGCTTCGCACATGCCTAAGATTTTGGCTGCGGTCGCGGGCGTCGCGACGATTGGTCTCGGCATTTTCTTTTTCCTGGGCAGGAGCGAGAGCCGGCCCAAGCCGGCGGTGGAAACGTCCACCAGCAGCGCTAGCTGGATCAGCGACTTTGCGACCGACGCCAAGCGGCAGCGTAGAGTCTCGGTGCTGCGGGCTTCGCTGGGCCTCCCGGCTTATCGCTTGGAATTTGAAAGCTCTATACAGATAAAGGGGCTGGGCTGGGTGTATCGCGCCCAGGACTCGAAGAATTACTACGTCAGCAAGGTCGAGCTGGAAAAGCCCGGGCTAAATCCTGAGTTTGCGATTGTGCACTATGCGGTGATTGACGGCTTAGAGCAAGCGCACGAGCAGGCTCCGCTGCATGTGGACGTGCCGCTGGGCGGGCACTACAAGATCCGCTTTGAAGCCATGGACGATCGCTTCACTACTTGGATTCAGGGTCAGCAGGTGGACCAATGGACGGATGGACGGCTCAAGACCGGCGCGGCGGGCCTGTACCGGGAAGGAGCGGAGCAATTCACTTTGCACGGCGACTTTCAGGTAACGCCGTTAGCGAAATAGTGGAAGGAAAGACATGCCGCAAAACAACGATCAACAACAAGTCTTCTTTATCGACGACGACCTGATCGAACGCCTGCTGCGGGGGGACGCTGCTCCGGCTTCGCCGAAGCAGAAGCGTCCGGCTGCTTCAAGCGGTCTGGCCGCGGCGGTGACGCTCGCGACCGAAGGAAAGTTGGATGACGCGGTGCGTGAGCTCGAGGTTGCGCTCGAGCGTGGCGAGAATCCGAGCGAAGTGCAGAGCGGCTTGGGCCATCTCCGCTTTGAGCAGCAGAAGTGGAGCGAGGCGCAGCGCCACTATGCGAAAGTGGCGGAGAAGGAACCGAAGCACCCGACGGCGCACTACAATCTGGGGCTGTGCCTGGAGCGGCAAGCGAAATTCGAAGAGGCCGCGAAGGAATTTGAGGCGGCGCTGGCGATCGACCCGAAGCGCTGGCAGGCGCAAGTTGGCCGCGGGCTGTGTCTGCTGAGGCTGAAGCAGCCGGAAGCGGCCCTGCCTTGCTGGGAAGCGGCGCAGAGCGAACTGCGAACTTCGAAAAAACCACAGCGCCAGGACGACATCCTGTTCGGGAAAGCGGTGACGCTGCATCAGTTGGGGCGTCTGGATGAAGCCGCGGAGCTGTATCAGAAACTACTGCCGTTGAATCCCAACTCCATCGATCTGCTTAGCAATATCGTTTCGCTCGCGGGCGCCCGCAAGGAAGAACCGCGGGCCAAGGAAATGGCGGAGAGGCTGCTCAAGATTCAACCGGACTCGCGCGTGGCGCTGGAGTGTCTGGCTACGATCGCGCTCTCTCGCGGCGACTTTAGCGCGGCTGCGCAAGTTTGCGCGCAACTGGTGAAGGCGGCCCCGGATTCCTATGAGGGCTGGTTCAATCTGGGTGTGGCCTACCAGAAAACCGGGCGCCTGGAGCAAGCCGCCCAGGCCTATCGCGAGGCCTTGCGTATTCGTCCCCAAGCGGCGGAAGCTAACGCCAACCTGGGAGCGGCGCTGCAGGAGAGGGGCGATATGAAGGGGGCGCGCACGGCGTATCAACAGGCGCTGGAAGTCTCACCGGAATTGCCGGGCGCATTGTGGAATCTGGCGCTCGCGGCGGAGCGCGATGGCAACGCCGGAGAAACCGAGAAACTGCTGGAGAGACTGTTGGCTGTGGAGCCCGAGCGGCAGGACGCTACGTTCCGCCTGGGCTATTTGCAGTTGCAGCGCGGCGAGTACGCAGGGGCCGTGGATAGCTTCGAAGCTTGCCTGAAGAAACGCCGGGATTGGTTAGAGGCACGTCTCAACCTGGGGTTGGCGTGCTGGAAGTTCGGAGATCTGGAAGCGGCGGCGGCGACGTTCCGCGTGGTTTTGGCGATCAATCCCAAGCAAGCCGACGCCCTGCGCTCTCTCGCGGCGGTCGCCATCGAACAGAAGAACGCTAGTGAGGCTCGCGAGGCCATTCAGAAACTGGACTCGCTGGGCGCTGCTACACCGGAGTTGGCCTACAATCTTGGCTTGCTTCTGCAATCGACGGGCGATCACAACTCTGCTGCGGAGTGCTACCGGACGACCTTGCAGCATAAGCCGCAGTTTACGGGAGCGATGATTAACCTGGGGCACGCGCTGAAAGCGGCGGGCCAGGACGATCAGGCCCGGGAGCTGTGGAGCCAGGCCGTGGCCTCCGATCCTGAACTTGCCGCGAAGTACTTCCAGTAGGCTGCGCGGCGTCCGCTATCATGAGATTTGGGTGAGAAGAAGTCACGCAGCATCCGGTCCCGGATTCTGCTGGTCGTTATCAACGTCGCCTCGTTAGCGAGCCTGCTGTGGGCTTTGCGCGGCGCTCATCTAGGCGAGCTCAAAGAAGATCTGGCGGAGATGAGCTGGTGGTGGGTCGCGCTGGCCGTGGCGGCGGACGTCTCCGTGTACCTGTGGCACGGCGTACGCTGGCAGACGCTGCTGCGCCCCGTTGTCCGTCTCAAGTATTGGGAACCGGTGCGGGCCATCTATGTGGGGTTGTTTGCCAATGAGGTGCTGCCCTTCCGTGCGGGCGAGGTGCTGCGCTGTTACCTGCTGGCCCGCAATCCGCTGCTGCCGCTTTCGGTTTCGCTTACCAGCGCTTTGATCGAACGGGTCTTTGACGGCATCTGGCTATCGTTGTGCATCATCCTGATGCTGCGCTACACCACTTTCCCGCACAGCATGCGCTACCTGGTGGATGGCGCGTACGTGCTGGGGATCACGGTTCTGGTATTGGCGCTGATTTTGGGTGTAATCATGTTCCGGCGGCACGAGACGCGCGCGGCGCTGGCCGGCGAAAAGGGCTGGCGCAGGCAACTGCATGTGCTGATTGACGATCTGGAAATTATGGGACACTCGCGGTCTCTGCTCACGTCGTTTGTGCAGAGTCTGCCTTACCTGATGATCCAGATCATCCCCATTTACGCTTCGCTGCGCGCCTATGGTTTTGATCTTTCGCTGGGTGTGGCGTTTGTTCTGATGATCGTTTTGCGCTTGAGCACGGTGGTTCCACAGGCCCCGGGCAATTTAGGATTGTTTCAAGTGGTGGTCCGCGAGACTCTGGTCAAGGTTTACAACGTCGTGCCAGCGGAGGCGGCGCGTTTTTCGCTGGTGCTGTGGGGGATCGTGACGTTGCCGCTCTTGATTGGCGGAGCGATCTCGCTGGCGGTAACGGAATCCAAGCTAAGCGAGCTACACGAAGCGGCTAAGAACGAGACCGGCCAGATCACAAGCTCGCGGTCATGACCTTCTCGTAGACGGCCCAGGTTTGGGCCACGGCGGAATCCCAGGTGAAGCGCAGGGCACGCGAGCGGCCGCGGGCGATCAGGTCTTCGCGCAAGGCTGGGTCAGTGGCCAGGCGCGAGAGCGCGTAGGCCAATTCGTCTACGTCGAGCGGGTCCACCAGGAGGGCGGCGTCGCCGGCGACCTCCGGCATGGCGGAACTCTTGGACGAGATCACAGGAAGGCCGTGGGCCATGGCTTCGAGTACCGGCATGCCGAAGCCTTCGTCGAGCGAGGGAAAAGCGAAAATGCGGGCGCGTGCGTAGAGGGCAGCGAGTTGTTCGGCGGAGAGGTGGCCCAGCACATCGATATCCTGGCGCCGCGAGCTTTCTTCCACCGCGCGCAATTCTTCGGCGGCTCCGTAGCCCTGCGAGGCCCCGGCCAGCGCCAGACGCCAGCCTGCGGGGAGGCGTTCGAAAGCCTTCACTAGCCGGGCGACGTTCTTGCGGCGCTGGATTACGCCCACGAACAGGACAAGGTTGTCGCGCGAGGCGGAGCCGGGGGCAGGGGGCATGTGCACGCCGTGCGGGACAACGTGGATGCGCGACGGCTCGACGCCGAGGTGTTGCTCGATCTGCGAAGCGGTGAACTGGGAGACGGCGATGATAGCGTCGCTGTGCTCGGCGGCTTGGCGGGCTTGTTCGGTGAAGCGCGCGCGGAAATCGGGCGAGGAATAGTCTCCGGACATCACAAACAGGTCATGGAACGTGGAGACGGTGCGGCGCGCGGGAGCGTCCACACGCTGGTTGAGGGCGTGGAACAAGTCTGCGTGCGGGGCGCCGACCAGTAGGCGGCGGCTGGAGTTCGACGGCAGCTTGTCGGAAAAGGATTTGAACAAGCGGTGGGGGCGATAGTAGAAGCGGAAGCGCTGCTGGGGGTGCGCGCGGGCGAGGCCGAACATCATCTCGCGCGAATACACGCCGACTCCCGATAGGTTTGGTCCGAGGCTGTAGGTTGCGTCGAGAGCGATGCGCACTCGACTGTTATCGTCGCATGGTGAATGCGGTGTGTGCGCGGTCGACTCGAACCGGCAACATTTATAGTACTAGGGTGTCTAAGTTCTGTAACATCTTCCTTACCAATCGGGAAAATATTCGGACGATACTTCCGCGAGTAGGCGGCGCTTCATCGGGCAAGCTATTGTTATTTCGAGGGTTTTTAGGAAACGCGTTTTCTGGCAGGCGGAATGCCTTTATTCTCCCCGCAGCAAGACCATTACCGCTTGCGTTTCATGGAGACGACCTCGCCGATGTTTCGATACTTTGGAAGTTTGGGAAGCCTTACCTTCCTGGCTGTTAGCCTTTGCGCACAATCCGAGCCAGGGACTTTCGCTAGCCATTTGACGTTCGATGCGAGCGTCCAGGGAAGCCACAATGACTTGGGAACCGTGACCCGGCTGGACACGGCCGCCGGGTACCAATTCAACCGGCATTGGTCGTTCGATTTGGGGGTTCCGTTTTATTTCATAGCGCCGTCGAGTTCGGTTAGCGCGTCCGCTGGCGGAACCGCGGGCAACACAGAGGGGCTAGGCAACGTCTACAGCCAGGTTCGATTCGCTCTGCCCAACCCAGTGGTGAATTATGTGGCGACGCTTACGGGGACCGCGCCCACGGGAGACCGGGACAAGGGACTCAGCACCGGTCATGCGACGGTGGACTTGAGCAACTACTTCGATCACGCTTTCGGGCGTCTCACGCCTTTCGCTGAGATTGGCTTCGCCAATGCGGTGTCCGACACGCAGTTCTTCATCCGGCCCTACACGACGTCGGGGTTTGTGACTCATGTGCAAGCTGGCGCGCGGTACCGCATCACGCGCTGGGCAAGCATAGGCGTAGCGGGCTACGACATCGAACCCGCAGGACAACAGACAGTGGTGAGCAGGGTGGTCACGGTGAAGAAGGCGAGTAACAATCTTCCAGCAGCCGCGGGAAGTCTTCCCCTTCCTGCATTGACGAACCTGCTGGGAAAACCGACGTTTGAAACGACTACAGTGACCACCGGTTCCTCCGGCATCGCAAGAGACCGCGGGTATTCCGGCTGGGTTCTATTCGGCAACAGCCGGCCGGTGAATCTGCAATTGGGCTACACCCACAGCACGAGCTTTAATCTGGACACGCTGTTTTTTGGAGTTGGTGTCCATATTCGCAAGCCACTAGGAACGGTTTAATTCTGGTGGAAATTATTAACGAAGGAGACCGTAATATGAAATGCAAGCAAGTCTGGATGTATGCGGGTTTGACCGCGATACTAGCGGCAATGCCGCTCCTGGCGCAAAAGGGCGGAGCGGGCGCCGGTGCTGGAGCGGGCGGTGGACTAGGCGGGGGACTGGGGCTGGGACATGCTACCGGTGCGGCTACGGGAACGGTCAATGGAACTGTCAACGGAACTGCCAACGGTACCCTTAACGACCAGGGATCGATCGGCGCCAAAGGCAATGGGCGCGGCTTGGGCGAGTCCGCGAACGGCGCTTTGGGGGTAACGGACAACGCGCATCTTGCTGGGCAGCTGCAACCCCTGATTCCTTCCGGCACCACGCTGCCGGCGGCGGCGGCGGGTTTCGAGAATCAGGGACAGTTCATTTCGGCTCTGCATGTCGCGCATAATCTGAACATCCCCTTCGACCAGTTGAAGTCACAGGTTACCGGCACGAACGCAATGTCGTTGGGCAAGGCGATTCAAAAACTGCGGCCGGATGTGGACGGCAAGGCCGTGAAAGACAGTGTGAAGCTGGCGGATAAGCAAACCGAAAGGGACTTGCAGCAGGCCGCCTCCGGGAATAAACCGGAGCGTTTTGTGGGCCGGCTAACGTCCGACACCAATCTCTCCGGGCGCCTCACGGCATTGCTGCCCCCGGGCACCACATTGGCCAGCGCCGCTACCGGGTTCAAGAACGAGGGCCAGTTCATCGCTACCTTGCATGCGGCGAAGAATCTGGATATCCCGTTCGCGGACTTGAAGGATCGGGTTACCGCGGGCGAGTCCCTGGGCACTGCGATTCACGAATTGAAGCCGGCGATGGACGCGAAGGCGGCGGATTCGGCAGCGGCCGAGGCTGACACACAAGCCAAGAGCGATAGAGTGGACGCGTCGGCTTCTGCATCTAACTCCGGGAGTGCGCAAGTAAACACTAAGTAGTCAGGCGATGCGCGAGTAAGTTTCAACGCGGGGCGGCTGCACCAGCAGATCAGCGGTGGCCGCCCCGAAGTTTTTTAGGTGAGCGGAGGCGGCGTGGCGGTCCAGGTGTTCCTGCGAAGTCCAGTTCTCGTAGAACACGAAGCGGCTGGGATCGCTCGAGTGCACGTGCAGGTCGTATTGGACGCAGCCGTCCTCCTGGCGTGTGGGTTCGATTAAAGCCAGGACCGCACGGCGAAGGTCATCTTCTTTACCGGGTTTCGCCTGCATTTCGGCGACTACGGTCAGCAGTTGAGGCATATTGACGATGATGACACGTCAACTGGCGATTTCGTATTCCTTCAGCTTGCGATAAAGGGTGGTGCGGCCGATTCCGAGGAGGTGCGCGGCGACGGCGCGGTCCCCTTTGGTGTATTCGAGGGCATGGATAATGGCGCGGCGCTCCAACACATCCAGGGGAATGACGGACCCGGTCGCCTGCGGCATACTTATGGGCTGGGGCGTGGCAGCGGACTCCGCTTGGGCTGGCGCGTTCGCAACAGAATCCGCTCCGACAGCGGCCGTCAAATACTGCGACTTCTTCTGAAGCAGGTGGTTTTGCAGACTGGAGGGCAGGTCCGCCACATGCAGCAGCGGACCCGACTGAATGGCGACCATGTGTTGCACGCAGTTTTCCAGTTCCCTTACGTTGCCGGGCCACTCGTAGGAGAGCATGACCTCCAGAGCCTCGGCCGTCATGCTGTAGCTGCCGCCCACCCGCGAAAGGAAATGATTGATCAGAGTGGGGATGTCTTCGCGGCGCTCACGCAGGGGCGAGAGGCGGATGTTGATGACGTTGAGGCGGAAGTACAGGTCGCGGCGGAAGGTTCCCTTCTCCACTTCTTTGGCCAGGTCGCGATTGGTGGCGGCGATGATGCGGAAATCCGAATGGCGGGTGGATACCGAACCTACGGGGCGGAATTCCTTCTCCTGGAGGACGCGCAGGAGCTTGGCTTGCAGATCTAAAGGCAGTTCGCCAATTTCGTCGAAGAAGGCTGTACCGCCGTTGGCTGCCTCGAGCAAGCCGAACTTGGTGGTGCCGGCGCCGGTGAAAGCGCCTTTGACGTGCCCGAAGAGCTCGCTTTCCATGAGCGGGCCGACCATGGAGGAGCAATCGACGGTGACGAACGGGCCGGACGCGCTTATATTATGGATAGCGCGGGCGACTACTTCCTTACCAGTTCCGGTCTCGCCTAGCAGTAGCGCGGGCCAGCGGCACTTGCCAAGTTTCTCAATCAAACGGAGAATCTGGCGCGTGCGGGGCGATTGTCCCACCAGGATGTGGCGGGTTTCTTCAAGGTTGGGTGACATGTTCATGCGGGGCTCTTGGTAGGGCGACCTAATATATGGTGTGTTTGCCAAAGATAAACTCTACGATTGAATCGAACTTTCCTCAAGACCCGCAGATAGAGATATGGAGTAAGCCAATTGCGGGGGGGAGTATACCCACATTGCGGGTAGTGCTATTGGGGCGCCGGGGTGGAGGAGGGTTCCGGTTCTGACACAACGAGTGCGGCGCCGGTTTCCTGGCGGACACGGACGGCGAGTGCAGTGGCCTGCTCCCGCGTCATTTCGCGGCCTACGATCACGCGCCAGAGTGTGGGCGCTCCGGTCGCGCCGCTGTTGGAGACGACGCGGGCCTGCATGAAGCGGTCTTCGAGAGTGGCTCGCAGCGATTCGGCGCGGTCACGATCAGCGAAGGCGCCGGCTTGCACTACGAACCAATCGGTGCGTGGCGATGCCGCAGGCGGAGCGACTGAGGGGAGGGCGGGCGTGGCTGAATCGGGGACGGGTTCCAAAGCAACCGGCGGTGCGGGAGCGGGCTTGGTGGTTATGCTGACCGGTTCTTTCGGTTGTTGCAGCTCGATGGGTGGCGGGGCGATCACCTTCAGGCGTACGCGAGTGGTTCCGGCGCGAAGCATGTCGATGTCGCGCGCGGCGGCTTGCGAGAGGTCGAGGATGCGTCCCTTCACGAAAGGACCGCGATCGTTGATGCGCACGTCCACCTGTTTACCATTCGACAGATTCGTGACTTCGACCCAGGTCTGGAAGGGCAGCGTGCGGTGTGCGGCGGTGAGCTGCTCCATGTCGTAGACCTCACCCGAGGCGGCGCGGCGCCCGTGATAGGGGAAGCCATACCAGCTCGCGACGCCGGTCTCGCTGGTCCCCAAGCGCGCCGGTGCGAGGGGCGTGTTCACATGCGCGGCGCGATGCGAACAACCTGCGAGCAAGAGCAGCGCGAGTGCGAGTAGTGCGAAACCCGCATGAAACGGCCTTCGGAACGCTGTCATCATTTCCCAAGCACCTAAAACAATTCTACGCATTTACGTTTTTTTATGAAATAGGGGTCTCGCGAGCCTCACGAGGCGCGAGCGCGGACACCCGCACTATGCATTTTTTTCTTGACATTCAATTCAATCCACCTTATAAAGGGGACACAAGCGCGTTCTCTTATGAGTGGCGCGTACTTTGATGTTAAGGGAGAATCAAACGATGAAATTCGCAACCAAGAAGAAAGCGGCCCCGAAGAAGAAAGCTGCTGCTAAGAAAAAGAAGTAGCTAAACGGGCTCGCAATAG
>Ga0105239_10006274_pt1 | contig 13832 bp, 13 predicted proteins | sample KBSC44metaG_FD_92761 | JGI IMG/M metagenome (GOLD analysis project Ga0105239, IMG submission 92761) | Corn rhizosphere microbial communities from Kellogg Biological Station, Michigan, USA - KBS C4-4 metaG | ecosystem: Host-associated > Plants > Roots > Rhizosphere > Soil | place: Michigan, USA... | reverse complement strand
TAACCCTACCAGTTTTATCATCCACTGTTTTCCAATATCCCATAGGACTGGCAACTTGAGCTGCAAATGCATACGCTTGAAAGATAAATAAAAAAAATGATAAAACTGATATTTTGATGATATTCATAAGATTATTCCTTCTCCTGTTAGAACATCTCATAAATGACATTATATCATGGCTATGTATTCGATACCGGGAAGTTATTTATCTCGTTAAATCTACTAGACTATTTAATCGGGTCAGGATTGCACATTATTTAATGCGCGTGCACAAGTTACTTATCCATAGTCTCCAACCAAACAACATGCTCTGCCTTATCTACTTTGATTTTTGTATCATAAAATTTTTGGTTATCAATATCCGACTTGACTGAGATTAGCTTTTCATTTGTATATATAATTTCACCCCGCCAAACCACGCGCGCATATTCAGGATCTATCACTGTTAAATTTGCTTTATCTTGCCTGGCAGTTTTGTCCAAACTTGCTTTATCCAGGCATTTCGTATTTTGCGGATGTATTCTGATCGTAAGTAATGAAACACTATGAAATTCGCCTTGAATGACTCTATCATCAACATAACGCCATTGTGGAAGATCGCCGCCAAGATAATAGGAATACGATTCACATTTAGGTAAGGTAACAATATATGTTAATCGTTTATCTTTATCGTTTGGCTCAGAATATAATTTAAGTGTTAAAAGTGTTTTTACTGGTTTAGTAGAAACCGGCTCTGCATAAATAGAGCACGGATTCAACATGATCAAACCTATCAAAATACTTAATGATTTATTACTCAACATTATACACTTGCCCTGTTTGTCTGCCTTCTACACTCTTGCTATATGCTAGCGCTACTTTTGCCGCTTGTACAGGGTTAAAGCCGCGGAAATACTCTCCATACTGATCCATGGATTCTGTCAATACAGTAGGACTGACAACATTAATACGTATATTTCTTGGCATTTCCAGCGCAGCACCTTTTACAAACCCATCTAATGCACCATTCACCATAGCTGCTGATGATCCATATAAAATAGGATCACGATTCAATATACCACTAGTTAAAGTGAAAGAAGCATTATCGTTAACATATTTTAAACCTAGCAATACCAGATTAACTTGCCCCATTAATTTGCTTTGCAAGCCTACTGCATATTCTTTTTCAGTCATATCAGTCAGCAAACCAAAATGCACATTGCCCGTGGTAGAAATAACAGCATCAAGTTTACCAACTTGTTTATACATCGCATCTATTGAATGATAATCATGGATATCAACCTTGAATTCACCATGTGTTCGCCCTGCTATTACAACTTCATGACGCTGTGATAATTCATTTACAACCGCATGACCAATTGTTCCCGATCCACCTATTACTAGAATTCGCATGATTCACCTCTCAGAGTTTTTACATTTCAATCCGTTGACCAACATTCATTTTCAATGCTCTTAAATAAATATGTTGTGCTGTCACTACATCCAATATTGCAGATCCCACTGCCTTAAATACAGTTATTTCTGAATTTGATTCTCTGCCTTTCGATTTACCTAAAATCACATTACCCAACTCACCATCAAAATCTTCATGAGTCACGGCACCAGAATTTAATGGTATCAGAATATCGCCCGCCTCGGACAACACGCCTTCATCTGTATCAAAATAAATCTTGTCAGCACGCTTGATAATATCTTCCGGGAGTTCCTGCATGTGAGGAAGATAAGCGCCAATTCCGTTTACATGAGTACCTTGTTGCACCTGAAGACCATCAAACACAGGTTTTGTCGACGTCGTAACAGTAGTAATAATATCAGCTTCCCTTATCGCTGCAACACTATCATCCATTGCAACAAATTTTATGTTATATTGTGGCAATTCCTTTTGCATTAATTTTACAAATGCCTGAGCACGCTCAAGATTAATATCCAATATTCTGACTTCACTTAAATCTCTCACCGTCAGCATAGCTTCAAGCTGAGTGGCTGCCTGAGCACCTGTTCCAAATAACACTGCAATTTTGGCATCAAGTCTGGACAATAAAGTGGTTGCCGCTCCTTGCAATGCCCCCGTCCTTAATTGCGTCAAATAAGCACCATCTAAGATTGCGCATACTTCACCAGTATTTGCATCAAGCACCAGCATTTTTCCCAATATGGAAGGTTTACCCAGTTCAGTATTTTTTGGATAAACAGAAACAATTTTCACTCCGGATGCATGCATGGAATTTGCATACGCCGGCATATACAAGCTTTGTCCCTGATCTTTTATATCTATCACTGTTCTTAATGGTACGATAGCATTTCCAGCTGAATAGGCTGAAAGCGCTGCCATACTTGATTCAATCGCATCTTTCATTGAAAAAACAGATTTAATATCACTTTTATTCAATATTAACATCTTTGATTATCCTCTTATCGTTATCGTTCACTTATAATGATGATGCAGTTACCAAATGATTTTGCCTTAATTCCTGCATTAGCATATTGATACCGCTATAAAGCAGGATTACCGCCACTATCCATTGCAACGCAGATACATTCAATTGATTAATTAAGCTAACACCAGTTAACACGCCAGCCACGCCAAAAGTCGCAGCAAACAATGTAATTTTCCTGCTGTATTGCCCAAATTTGATAAATTGCAAACTTCCAACTGGCACAGAGAAAGTACATGCTCCCATCATGATAGGAAATGCAACGACAGGATTCATACCAAGCGCATATATCGTCACCATGGTTGGAGCATATGAACCAATACCGACATTATTTAAAGCGCCAAAGATAAATAAGCATATTGCAGCAATAATAAGTTTGATATCGCTTAACCCGGTTTCTATTCCTCCGGATGGTATTAAATTAAGTTTACCTAATAAAATAAATATCGTAGCGATAATCAAACCCATACCAATAAATAAGCGTATCGAACGAATGGAGAGCTTGACCACAAATCGCGGACCTATATATGCGCCTAGCATTTGTGAAATGATACACACCACTAACGTTATCATATCCACTTCGATAACAGATATGAAAGCCAGCGCCATGACTGCAACTGGTATCACACATTGTGTATTCAAGGTGCCAGGAAGTATCTTGTCTGTTAGCAATTTCATTTTGCGGTAAAAAATGGTTGATATTGCAAAATCTGAAATACCAAAAGTCGAAAAGAAAAATATGATTGGTGATGATATCGCTAATAGTAAATGATTATTTGTTTCATTTTTTAATTTATTCTTGTTTCTCATCAAATCCTGTATAAAGCGAATCGTAAAGATCCCATTCATGATAATAATGAGCATTAAAATAATCATTGTCACTGACGACATACCACCAACCTTGTTCAATATATAAATACCACCCGGAATCAGATTAATTTATTTACAATTTATAAACAATATATTAATATTAAGTACATTATTTACTTTTTGAATATAATAAGCATCGATAATGAGCATTTTAGACGATACTTCAATTTTTTATGCGATTATCCAACAAGGCGGCTTTAGTCGCGCCGCCAGGCATTTAGGTTTATCAAATGGGTTGATTAGCCGGCGCATAGCCAATCTGGAAAAGGCATTGGGCGTCACTCTGATCAAGCGCTCAACCAGACAATTTCATTTAACACCTGAAGGAGAGTTATTTTGGGAGCATGCGCAACGCATACATCATGAATTGAATTCAGCATTAAGCTTGATTAACGCTTCTGCCACCAGACCTAAAGGCACTATTAATATTAGTGCACCACCGTATTTTGGCAGACATTATCTCACACCTATCATATCCAAATTTCTGATCAACTTTAGTGATATTCGCATCAATTTAATTTTGTCAGGCCGACAACTTGACCCTATCAAAGAAGAATTGGATTTAGCGATCAGAGGCGCAGGCTATATCAACAAAACATCCATAGAAGATAGCGGCATGAAAGCAAAATTATTATTAAAAGAAAAAAATAAATTATACGCTAGCCAGGCATATATAATGAAACATGGTGAACCAACTACCCCTGAAAATTTAACGCATCATTCAATGATAAGTTATATCAATCAGAGTACGCCGCCTGAATATATTACCTATACGTATCGCCATAAAAGTAAAGCCAAATCTATCAATCTCAGACCATCATTTAATTCAAATGATATAGAATCAAATATACAATTGTGTACTGCAGGATTAGGCATAGGAAAATTTACAGATTTAAATGTAAAATCTGCATTGCAGCAAAAATTGCTAATACCCGTGTTAACTGATTATGATTGGGGCGACTATCATTTATATGCCATCTACTCACAACAAGCAGCTCTGCCCAAGCGCACAAGGTTATTGCTCGATTTTATCGCTTCGCATACACAATAAGAGTTAAAAACGCTTATCCCACATTATGATACCCGCCATCGATATATATCGTATCACCCGTAATATTTTTAGCATAATCGCTGGCAAGAAATGTCACCATTGCACCAACATCATAGATATCCACTAATGTTTGCAAAGGAGATTTCTCTCGTGCCTGTATCATTAATTCATCGAATTTAGACAAGCCAGATGCTGCACGGGTTTTAACAGGTCCAGGTGAAATAGCCACTACACGTATCTTGTTTGGACCTAGTTCAACAGCCATATATCTGACAGATGCTTCTAATGCAGCTTTTACTGGTCCCATCAAATTATAGTTTTGCACTACCTTTTCAGCACCATAAAAGGACATGGCAAACATGGATCCGCCATTTCTCATCAAGGGTCTGGCGAGATTGGCCATGCGCATGAATGAATGACACGAGATATCCATAGCCAATAAAAAGCCTTGTTTTGAAGATTCAATAATTGGACCTTGTAAATCTTCCTTAGGCGCGAAGGCAATGGAATGTATCAATATATCAAGCTGACCCCACTTGGATTGAATATTAGAGAATAAATTTTTAATATCATCATCATTAGTGACATCACAACGTTCATAAATATCAGGCTTAAGGTCTGCAGCAACTTTATCCACATGAGGTTTTGCTTTATCGTTTATATAAGTAATCGCAATATCCGCACCGACTTGCTTTAACGTATGAGCACACCCGTAAGCAATGGAATGTTCATTAGCAATACCTACAATTAAAGCTTTTTTACCAGCCAATAATTTAGTGTCCATAGTTACTCGCCTCCGCCTAATAATCGGTAAGTATGATTTGCAATAATCCATTCTTCATTGGTAGGAATAATATGTACACCAACCTTGCTCTTGTCATCATTGATGACAGATTCATTTTTACCATTTTTATCTTTATTGATAGATAACGATAACCACTCATTATTTTCGCAAACTCTTTCACGTATTTGCGATGCATGCTCACCTATACCGCCTGTGAAAACGAGATGATCTATGCCTCCTAATACTGAGGCTAATGCACCTAACTCACGACGAATTCGATACACATATAAATCGATAGCCTGCTGAGCACTATCATTTTTATCTTCCAGCAATTTACGCATGTCATACGTGATGCCAGACACACCTAATAAACCACTTTCTTTATACAACATCGTTTCAATTTGCCTGGGTGTCATGTTGTGATATTCCATCAAATATATCACGACGCCAGGATCAAGACTTCCACAGCGTGTACCCATAAGCAAACCATCCAATGCAGTAAATCCCATGGTGGTATCAATTGATTTGGCGTGATGGATTGCACACATACTTGAACCATTACCTAAATGTGCGACGATAATTTTAGAATTTATTTTATCAGGATAAAGCTTCTTGAATTGATGCATGATGTATTCATACGATAATCCATGGAATCCGTAACGTTTGATTCCGGCATTAGTTAGCTTTCTTGGTAATCCAAACAAATCACAGACTACTGGATGCGTGCAATGAAACGCAGTATCAAAGCATGCAACCTGCGGCATTTCTGGATATAAATTACTGACAGTTTCGATTGCTTTAAGATTATACGGTTGATGCAATGGAGCAAATGGAATATATTTTTTTAATTCTGCTACGATGTCACCATTAACCAGAACAGGCGCATTGAATTTTGTTCCACCGTGCACCACTCTATGACCTGCACCAACAATAGAATAATTAAATTGATTGGATTCAAACGCCGACACCAGCAATTCATAAAAATATTCGTAACTGACTTTTTTATCAAAGTGTACGTCCTTAATCATATTCCCTGTTGCGTCATATATTTTCATTACTGGAAGGGTTGAAATATTTTCAACCTGACCATTTATTGACTTATTTAATTGATGAGTGAATTCATATACAGCAAATTTTATGCTTGATGAACCGGCATTTATGGTAACTATATGTTTAGTTTTCATATTTTGATTCGTCTCTATATTAATAAATATTAAAGAAATCAAAATGTAATAATGCATGAAAATATTATACTCTTCATATTTATAAGAGTTAGCACTCATGTGCTTTTATAAGTAATTCTATTAATGTGTTATACTGTTATTAATATCAAACTTAACACAAAAACGAACTGTTATTTCCAATATTAAAAAGGAAATAGATATGTTTCATCCTCTAGATAATAGTTCTCTATATAAAATATATGACTACACAATGCGCGCTCTTCAGCCCTACTCTGATTATTGCAGTAGTATGGCGAAAAAATACCGAAGAATTGCCGATTCATTAGATATGCCAGTCCACATTCCATATTTATCTGATAAAGAAAGAGAAATTTATTCTGCATTACTGAAAGTGTATGCTACACAATGTCGTAGCATGACCGGATATTTACATGTTTATCATATGTTAACTAATATATATGAAAAACCACAATTCAATATTAATGAAGTAAAAATTGGCAATGATTATTATGATATTACAGAAGTGGTAGTAGACAGAAAAAGCTTTTGTAATTTAATTCGCTTCAAGAAAATGAATGAAAAAATGCAAAACATGCCTAAAATGCTGCTGGTCGCACCCATGTCTGGACATCATGCAACTTTACTGAGAGATACGGTAATAGGCTTATTACCATATTATGATGTGTATATCACTGACTGGAATGATGCACGAGATGTTCCACTCATAGAAGGTTCATTTGATTTAGACGATTTCATAGATTACATGATTTCATATTTTAGAATGCTGGGTCCTGACTTTAATGTCATGGCAGTCTGCCAGCCAACGGTTCCTGTATTGGCAGCGCTCGCACTCATGTCTACCGCAAATGAAAAAACTCTGCCACGAAGTGCAATTCTGCTGGGCGGACCTATAGACACCAGCCAATCTCCTACTTCTGTAAATAATCTTGCAACATCGCGAGGTGATGACTGGTTTCAACAAAATGTGATTTCTATTGTACCTTCACGTTTTCCAGGCGCAATGAGATTAGTGTATCCCGGCTTCATGCAACTCGCAGGTTTCATGAGCATGAACCTGCAAAGACATTTTGAGTCCCTCAAAAAGGCCATTGATGATTTTGCTGAAAATAGAAAAGAAAGCGCGTTCAAAACCATTAATTTTTACATTGAATATTTTTCCACTATGGATTTAACCGCTGAATTTTATATGCAAACCATTAATACTGTATTTCAGGAAAAATTATTAACCACAGGACGATATAAATCTCGCGGGCATAATGTACGTTTACAAGATATTAAAAACACTTCCATTTTAGCCATTGAAGGCGGCCGCGACGACATCACCGGAATAGGTCAAACAAAATCTGTTCTTACGCTTTGCAAGAATTTACCAGATTCAATGAAACGATATTATCTCGCTGAAGAAGTTGGACATTATGGACTATTCAGCGGCAGTAAATTCCGTAAAATTATCATTCCTGAAATCTGGTCGTTTACTGAAGATCATAAACATGCACCTGCTTCAGCGACCACTCAAACGACAAATAAATCCAATAATAAACAGATGCAGAAGACTGTCAAAGAGGAATAAAAATGGAAAGGAATGCGCTAGACGTAGATATGCTGGCAAAAAATTTTCTGCATAAATGTCGGGCGTTAGAGAAAATTAAAGTCGCTGTTGCTTACCCATGCAGCCAAGATGCTTTAAAGGGTCCATTAGAAGCAGCGCAATTGGGTCTTATTGAACCGCTATTTGTTGGCCCCAAAAAAGTTATTCAACAATTGGCTGACCAACACAAAATCGATATCTCTTCTTTTGAAATAATAGATGCTCCTGATAGTAATAGCTCTGCTGAAAAAAGTGTTTCACTGGTTCATGAAGGGATTGCTGAAGCCATCATGAAAGGCAGTTTGCACACTGATGAATTAATGCGATACGTCGTTAAAAAAGATACCGGCTTACGCACTGCCAGACGTATTAGTCATGCGTTTATCATGGCGATAGAAAATTATCATAAACCATTTATTATTACTGATGCCGCTATTAACATTAGTCCTGATCTCATGACAAAAAGAGATATCATACAGAATGCCATAGATCTCGTGCGCTCACTGAATAAAAATACTGTTCCCAAAGTCGCTATTCTGTCTGCAGTAGAAACTATCAATCCTGATATTCCGTCAACACTTGACGCCGCTTGCTTATGTAAAATGGCTGATAGAGAACAAATAGTCGGTGGAATTGTAGACGGACCCTTTGCCTATGATAATGTATTAAGTATACATGCAGCACAGACTAAAAATATCAAATCACCTGTCATTGGTGATGTTGATATTTTCCTCGTCCCTAATCTTGAAGCAGGTAATATGCTGGCTAAACAACTGGTGTTGATCACTAATGCTATTTCAGCTGGCATTATATTAGGAGCAAGAGCTCCCATTATTTTAACCAGCCGATCCGATGGTGTACGCTCACGAGTAAGTTCATGCGCAGTAGCATTAATGATGGCGCATTCAAAACGTCAACGATTATTAGAAGCCGAATACTAGCCTTATCTCCGTAAAAAATGATAACCATCTGATTTAAATATTAATTTTATTGAATTTATACCGTGTTTCACGCTAATCATTTTTATGATAAAATATTGCACATTCTAAAAACAAAAAACGAGGTCAAACCATGCTACCGCGTCGACTCAACACTACTATGGCTATCAGTTATAATGCAGAAAAAGGCGGAGCCGCCTCAAACTCTGTAAGACAACTCATCGCTCAGGCTGGCGCAACATGTCTGGATGTGGATTATTATTGTATCGTACCTCAGGTAAATGATATTGACGAAATTTATCATGATAATGCGCGGATGACATGGATATGCTCTCAGGCAAAATCAAAAGCAAAAGAGTATCTCAAAAATGCCGACTGCTTAATATTACCTGGAAATGGTTGTATTGTTGACCCCCGATTATATCAGCACCCATTACAAAAGCAGCAAGCAGAACATATTGATCTTAGCCGGGCAATAGCTGAAATGGCATTAGCTTATGTTGCTCTTCAACATGGTATGCCGCTATTAGCCATTTGTGGCGGACATCAAATTCTTAATGTGTTTCTGGGTGGGAAAATTAGTGATGTTAGTGAAGATGATATTGATATGTATATGGGTTACTCTATTAATCAATTCATGAAATCATCCGAACTGGGCAAGATTGCGTTTAATCATCAGACTCATTGTTATACAAATCTTGATTGTTTTGAGAATGCTTTTTTTGGTGCACATAGCCAAATTGTAAGCCTGCAAGACATTGGTGGAAAAGGACTGGTGTTTGGTCAGAACTTGCTAAACATTGCTGCCATCTCAAAAAATGATTATTCAATTGAAGCGATGGAATCCAACTTTGGGTCTCCGATTTATAGTTTGCAATTTCATCCTGAAGTAGCGGCCGTTGGAATGTTTTCTGTAATACACAATAAGGTCACTTATTTTCCGCCAACTCAGGCATCATTTGAGATTAATTTGAATATCATTGGCGCTTTTAAACAAGCGAGCGAAACATTTGCATACAAGAAAACTCTCAATCATGAATTACAAAATTGCATATCACACCAAACAGAAAATTATCCTGAAATGTCCGGCAAGAACAACAAACCCGACACCAAAAGTTACTCCTCCTATCTATCATTATTTAATGACATGACTTATACCAAATCAAAAGTTGAATCCATTAATTGTAAACCCATTATCAGATATTATAAATGAGGATAACACTAAAAAATTATCTGCATAAACCAACTAAACGCCATGGGTAAAAAAATCAATAAATCGACGTATCTTGATTTGCAAATATTTGCTTTTTTGATAATACAGATAAACTGGTTGCGTTTTCTCATTATATTCAGCAAGAATCTCAATCAAGCGACCATCATTTAATGCATCCTCAACAATATAATCATGTAACTTGACTATTCCCATTCCCAATATGGCACACTCACACATGGCACGACTATCATTCAACCATAATATTGGCATCACTTGTACAGACGTTTTATTTTTAAAGGTAATCATATCATTGGGCTTTCGCATCGCATGAGTAATATAACGATGCGAACGTAAGTCTGTCGGAATAGAAGGGATACCATATTTTTCAAGATAGACTGGTGATGCACATACAATATAGCGAGTCTCACCTACTCTTCTACGCACTAATTCATTGGGACCTTCCATAGATACACCAAAAATAATATCAATATTTTCTTCCGATAAATCCGGAAAGCGCTCTGCCAACTCAAGATTTATTTTCAATTTTGGATTAAGCGCCATAAATTCAGATAGTTTTGGTATAAGATATTTATTTGCAAAATATCGATTGCTAGTCACATTCAATATTCCTGTTGGCTCCACTTTATTACCAACTATGACAGACTCAGCTTCGATTAATTGCGTTAAAGCCTGCTTCGCATGCTGATAATAATCGCTGCCCGCTTCAGTCAAAAGAAACTGCCTGGTGTTACGTTGTATAAGCTGCACGCCTAACTCCTTTTCCAATCCTGAGATTTGTCGACTGATTGCAGCCGTAGAAACCCCTTTTTTTCTGGCCGCAGAAGAAAAGCCATTTTCTTCTATGACGGTGATAAAAGTCGCTATTCTGTCGAATTTACTCATAATTCATATACTTATGCTTTAGCGTTAAATTCATTGTTGCATTTTAGTTAACATATATTGATATTATCAGGTATTCATTACATTAAGATCAATAGTATATAATCACACATCTTTTAATACCTATCTTCACTGAGACAATAATTATGAAAACAACAACACATTTACCCATAGTGACACTATTGCTGCTTATTTCATTTGCTTCAGTGAACGCAGTGTTATTTACACCAGCATTACCTGATATCGCTGCATATTTCTCGATAACAGATAAATCTGCCGAACAAACTATTTCATTATTTTTAGTTGGCTATGCCCTGGGACAATTAATCTATGGCCCCATCGCCAACCGATATGGTAGAAAACCTGCTTTATACGCTGGAATATCCCTGCAAATACTGAGTTGTTTTCTTTGTATATTTGCCGGCTATATACACTTCTTCTCCTTATTTACCTTTGGCAGATTTCTATTAGCCTTAGGTTCTGGTGTGGGTTTAAAAATGACATATACCTTAGTGAATGAAACACACGAACCCAAGTCTGCCAGTCAAAAATTATCTTACTTATTGATGGCATTTGCTATTACGCCCGGCTTGAGCGTCATGGCAGGAGGAATATTAAATTCGCATTTTGGATGGCAAAGCACTTTTTATGCATGCGCTATTTATGGCTTCATATTATTATTTTTATCCATGAAATTACCTGAAACCAAACCGGATAAAGATATTAACGCACTGAAAATACAACACTTGATTGATGGTTACCTGAGTCAATTTAAAAATATGCAATTGCTTGCCGGCGGATTATTAATGGGAGGATCAACTTGTTTTGTTTATGTCTTCGCTACACTTGCTCCATTTATTGCGATTGATATGTTACACATGTCCAGCACAACCTATGGATTTGCAAATTTACTACCGTCCCTGGGATTAGTCACCGGCTCTATTTTATCCGCACAACTGGTGAAAAAATATCAACAAAACCTGATCATCAAAATTGGAATCATCATCACCATCCTGGGAAGTATCATGATGTTAATATCCATTTTACTCAACATGACAGCATTAATGATGCTATTCATTCCCATGATGTTTTGTTATATTGGGCTGGCACTAATACCTGCAAATGCATCCATCATTGCCATGAAAAATGTTAATGATAAAGCTCATGGGTCAGCAGTCATGAGTTTCACCAATATGGGATTTACAACACTGGTTGTATTATTGTTAGGTTACATGCAATCACAATTATTATTGATGCCCATCATGTTTATTATTCTTTGCGGCATAATGATTATGTTTTACAAATTAGCTACGGCAGCAAGGTATACATCGCTATAATCTTCATAAAAAAAGGAATTAAGGAATGAAATTTTTTACTCGTGGCATTTTACGAGAACCAGGAAAAAGCTTTATTAACGCCATCGCACAAGATCCAGATCACATCAAACCTGATTATGAAAAAGCGATGGCGGAATACCATGAATATGCTAAAACACTGCAAAAAATGGGTATTATTACTACTATTTGTCCTGCCGATGAAAACTTCCCCGATGGAAATTTTGTGGAAGATACTTATTTTATTTTAGGAGACAAATTAATCATAGAATTAAATCCTGGCACTCCCAGTCGTAAAAATGAATATACAACGTTAAAACCCTATTTACCAAAAGATTTACCTATCCATGTTATTCCAAAAGAATTTACGATAGATGGCGGCGATATTTTAAAAGATGGAAAAGATATTTACATTGGTTTATCCAAACGCACACAACAACAAGCCATCGCTGCTTTTGACGATATTGTGAATAAACTTGGTTATCGTGTGCATGCTGTCATTGTTCCCGAAGGATTACATCTTAAAAGCGGTATGACGCGAGTAACACATAAAAATTATGTAATTCAAAAATCGTTTGAAAATATTTTGCAAGCAATGAAGGAAAAAGACCCGGACATAAAATATTATGTTGTACCGGAAGATGAAAAACATGCCGCTAATGTTTTAGCCATCAATGGTCATATCATGATTCCAGATCTATGCCCCAATACCAGAGAATACATTACACAATTTTATTCACAAGAAAAGATACATGAAGTTAGTACTCAACAGGCAAGATTGGTGGATGGTGCACTCACTTGCTCAAGTTTGTTATTACGATAATCTTATATAATATTTTGGATCGTTAGATACCGTTGGGAGATTTAATGAAATATTTTACTGCTGCAACCATGCTCTTTTGTTCACTATCTTTCATTTCGAATGCCAATGCGGAGACTTGTCCTGCCGCCAGCGCCACAGATCATTATGTGGTAACAAAATTGCGCGCTGAAAAATCAGGTGATGCTGCTGGAGAAATTCGAATTTATTATAAACTCTTAAATCCTTATGAGCCTCAAAAACCCACCCTGCTTGTAATAAATGGCGGCCCAGGCGGAGATCACCATTTAATTAATGAATTTCGTGGATCAGAGCTTGAGAAAAAGATGAATATTGTTGGCTTTGATCATCGTGGATTAGGCTGTACTCAAACCCATTCACCATCAAACTCATCTTATGAGCAAAGTCTTTATTCAATGAGCCGAGCATCTGATGATATCGATGCCGTGCGTAAGGATCTTATGGGGGATCATGGCAAATGGTTTGTTTATGGAATTTCATATGGAACATTCCTGGGTCAGCAATATGCGATTAAATATCCACAATATATAAGCGGTTTGATTTTAGATTCCGCGTTCCACGATACAAAAGCCATTGATATTGCAAGACAACAATATATCCAGCTTTTTATTCGTAACGATAAAGAAATAAGCGATTTATTTGATCAAGTCGTTGCAAAATACAGTGATTTGAG
>Ga0105239_10006273_pt1 | contig 13832 bp, 10 predicted proteins | sample KBSC44metaG_FD_92761 | JGI IMG/M metagenome (GOLD analysis project Ga0105239, IMG submission 92761) | Corn rhizosphere microbial communities from Kellogg Biological Station, Michigan, USA - KBS C4-4 metaG | ecosystem: Host-associated > Plants > Roots > Rhizosphere > Soil | place: Michigan, USA... | reverse complement strand
TCATGGCGATAGAAACGATACGATGATCGGCTTCACCGTGCTGTCCAGCAGCTCGCCAGAGCACGAAGCCCGCAACACTCAAGCCGAAGGCGACGGCGAACACCGCTGGCCGGGTGGTTTGGAACGTCACGTCTTCTACAGACTCGACGGGCGTAATATTTGTTCCCACCATGTGAGACATCTATACTTGATCGAGGGACACGACTGATGCGCATTCAAATCACGCTGGTTCTCGCTTGCACCTTTCCGCTCCTTGCTCAATCTCAAGCCGACCGGGACTGGCCCATGTTCAATCGCGACTTGGCCGGCACGCGATACTCGCCGCTGAAGCAGATCGATGCCGCCAATGTCTCCAAGCTCACCAAGGCCTGGCAGTACCGCTTCAACCGGGAAGGGAAGACTATCACCGGTCTCAGCGCCAGCGAGCTGTATCAGGAAATCACGCCCATCGTCGTCAACGGCATCATGTACACTCCATCCGGCGATCGCGTGGTCGCGCTGGAGCCCGAAACCGGCAAAGAGCTGTGGACGTATGAAATGCCCGATAAAAGCCTGGCGTCGTTTCGTGGCGTTTCCTACTGGGCCGGCGACCGCAACAATCCCCCGCGTGTTATTTTCACCACCGGCCACAAGATGATGGCGCTGAATGCACGCAGCGGCAAGGTTGATCCAGGCTTCGGCAAGGAAGGCTCAGTCGATCTCGAGGTGGCGTATGCGGGCGCCCCCATCGTCTATAAGAACCTGTTGTTCATCGGAACGAATTTTTACGGACCGGGCGATCGCCACATCAATCCAGCACTGGATCAACGCGGCGGCCAGGTCCCCGAACAGCACGCCTACGACGTCCGCACCGGCAAAGAGCTGTGGACCTTCCATACGATTCCCCGCGATGGTGAGCCCGGCAACGAAACCTGGGAGGCCAAAGATAGCTGGAAGAATCGCACCGGGAACAACGTCTGGGCCTTCGCACTCACCGTGGACGAGGAGCGCGGCATTCTCTACATCCCGGTCAGCGGACCAGGCGCCAACTTCTACGGTGGCGACCGTCCCGGTAAGAACCTGTTCGGCAATACGCTGGTCGCGCTCGACGCCAACACCGGCAAGATGAAGTGGTATTTCCAGACCGTTCACCATGAGCTGTGGGACTACAACCTGCCGCCCGCGCCCGGCCTGATCGACATCAAGAAGGACGGCAAGACCATTCCCGCGCTCGCGCAAGTGGGCAAGTCCGGGTACATGTTCATCCTGAATCGGGTGACGGGCGAGCCGGTCTACCCGATCGAAGAGCGTCCCGTGCCGAAGTCTAATGTGCCTGGTGAAGCCTCCTATCCCACCCAGCCGTTTCCCTCGAAACCGCCCGCGATTTCGAGGACGAGTATGAGCAGAGCGGACATCGTCACAGCGGAGGACACCACGCCGGACCACGCCAAGGCTTGTCAGGAGCTTTGGGATCGCGCAGGCCTGCACAATGAGGGTCCGTTCACGACGTTTCCTCATCACACCGACGGCGACGATACCAAACCTTCCATCATCTTTCCGGGATTCACCGGGGGCGCCAACTGGGGCGGCACCGCTACCGATCCGAGGCTCGGTTACATCTTCGTCAATACCAAGGACGCTCCGGCGATCGGCTGGATGACCAAGAACCCGAAGTACACCCCCGGGAATCCCGAAGGGTTGGTCGAATACGTCCGCACGGGGCCCTCAGGAGTCGGCGGATTCAACGCGCCTGCGCACGATGCGGATGGCAAGCAGATCGGCAATTATCCGTGCTTCAAACCACCATGGGGCCGGCTGATCGCGGTCAACGCCGCGACGGGAGACTTCGCATGGCAGGTTCCTCTAGGCATCACCGAGTCGTTGCCGGAGGGCAAGCAGAATACTGGCTTGTCGAACACGGCTGGTCCGATTGTGACCGCGGGCGGACTGGTGTTCATCGGATCGACTGGCGACAACCGCTTCCGCGCGTTCGATTCGAAAACCGGCAAGGAACTGTGGTCCACCCGCCTCGACTACACCGCCACTGCGGTTCCGATGACGTTCATGGGCAAGAACGGGAAGCAGTATGTGGCGATCGTCGCGGCGACCGGTGGAGGCGGCGGGCGCGGGGGGCGAGGTGGTGCTCCAGCGGCCCAAAATCAAGGCATCTACGTGTTCGCGCTGCCGTAGTTCATTCGCGTTGATTTACGTTCATTTGCGGCTCGATTGTTATACTGGACCACGCTCATGCGCTACCTTTTTCTCTTTCTGACGCTGCCACTTTTCGCGCAAACTCCGCCACCAGGTGACTGGCCGCGCTACGGCCGCGACCTGGCGAGCACGCGTTTCTCTCCGCTGCGCCAAATCACGACCAGCAATGTGGCGAAGCTCAAAACCGCATGGACGTATCGGCTGCGTTCGGATGCCGAACTCGCTCGTGGCGGCCGAGGTGGCGGGATCGGTGGCTATTCCCAGGTCACGCCGATTGTGGTGAACGGTGTGATGTACATCACCGCCGGCAATCGCGTTCTGGCGCTCGATCCGGATTCCGGCAAGGAAATCTGGAAGTACGAAGTCACTGGAGGGAATCCTTCCTCTCGCGGCGTCACCTACTGGCCTGGCGACAAGGACAATCCGCCGCGCATCATCTTCACGGCTGGCCGCCGCATGATCGGCTTGAACGCTCGCACAGGCAAGATGGATCCCGGATTCGGCAAGGAAGGCGAAGTGGATGTCGTGGTGCCCTATAACTCGCCCCCGACGATTTACAAAAACACTCTGTTCCTCGGCGCGAATGTCGGCGAACAGCCGGCTACCGGCGCTCCAGGAGATACTCGCGCCTATGATGCCCGAACCGGCGTGAAGAAGTGGGAGTTCCACTCGGTTCCGCATCCTGGCGAGCCTGGGCACGAAAGCTGGACTGGAGACGAATGGAAGGACCGCACGGGAGTCAACAACTGGGGCTTTTACATGACCGTGGATGAGGAGCGCGACACGCTGTACACGACCTATGGCAGCCCCGCCAGCGACTTCTATGGATTCGACCGCGTGGGGAACAACCTGTTCGGCAATTCCGTTGTGGCTCTTGATGTTAACACCGGCAAAGTGAAGTGGTACTTCCAGGCTGTTCACCACGATTTATGGGATATGGACCTGCCTCCCGCACCGGTTCTTCTGGAGTTGACAGTCAAGGGGAAGAAGATCCCCGCCCTCGCCCAGACCGGCAAGGTCGGCTACATGTATATCCTGAACCGGATCACCGGGGAGCCGGTGTTCGGCATCACGGAAACGCCCGTCGCCCAGAGTAAAGTTCCCGGAGAGCACACTTCGCCGACGCAACCGATTCCGGTGAAACCTCCGCAGCTCGCTCGCCACGAATTCAATCCCGCGACGGAGATGGTCACCGCAGCCGATACCAACGAAGCTCACGCCAAAGCCTGTGCGGACCTGGCGGAGAAGAGCGGTCCGCTGCACAACGACGGTCCGTTCACGCCCTGGGTGTATCGCGAGCCGGGCGCGCCCCCGGTTTCAAGCGTCATCTTCCCGGGAGCGATCGGTGGAACCGACTGGGGCGGGATGTCGGCCGACCCGCGCAGTAACTACGTGTTCGTGAATACGTCCGACTACGCCAGCATCGGCTGGATCGAGAAGATGCCGGCCACTGCGCGCGTACCTTATGACCAGCGCAGCGCGTATGGAGCGCCCGTGCCGTCGAAGTTCTGGGATCGCAAGACCGATGCCAACGGCGCGCTGATGGGATCGTCGTCCTGGCCCTGCCAGAAGCCGCCATGGGGATACTTGACCGCGGTGAACGCGAATACGGGCGACTTCGCCTGGCACATCGTGTTCGGCGTCACCGATGAGTTGCCCGAAGGAAAAAGGAACACCGGTCGCGTCAACGGCGGCGGTTCGATTGCTACCGCGGGCGGCTTGGTGTTCATCGGCGCAACCAACGACAAGCGCTTTCACGCCTTCGATTCCAAGACCGGGAAACTACTGTGGGAGATCAAGCTCGAATACGACGCGATCGCCACGCCGATGACGTACTCCGGGAAAAACGGAAAACAGTACGTCGCGATTACAGCCGCGGGCGGCCTGGGGATTACAGATCCGAATCCGTCCAACAACGAACAGATTTACGTGTTCGCGCTGCCCTAACGGACAAGTGATTACTTCTGTTTGTCCTTGGCCTGTTTCGGGACCACATGGATGTCGTACAGCGTGTAGTCGCCGTCATACACGGTGGCCTTGATCTGGTCACCCACTTTGACGTTCTTCAGCAAATCCGGCTTGTCCACCTTGTACGGCATAGTCATCGCATCCATGTAACCTTCCACCTTGCCGTGATTGACGGTCAGCATGGTCGCCTGCACTGCCTCGACCTTGCCTTCGAGCGTGTGAGACTTTCCCTTAGCCTGTTGTCCCGCCGCGCCCAACGCCAGCAAAAATGCCACCGCAAGGAACACCGCGAATCCGCGAAAGATCCTGAATGCTTTCATTTTTGGATGACCCCTCACCCATGATTTTATCACCCACCTCCGTTGGCGATCCTTTAACATTCTTAACCCATCTTTAACCGAGCAATTAACCACTTCGTGCAGCAGTCTCCGGTGGCCTCGCTTATGTTAGTAGTGGATGGATCTCGACCAGATCAGACGCCGCGCGCCCGCGTTGTGGCTGTTCATGGGAATTCTGGTGATCCTGGTGTGCGTTCTGGCGGGCTTGCAGTATTACTGGATCGGCGAAATCAGCTCTACTGAACAAAAGCGGTTACAAGACGACCTGCAGTCGCAAGTGAATAAGCTGGGCGGTGATTTTAACGCCGAGATCAACACCGCCGCCGCGGCGCTCCAACCAGACGACCAGCAGGTCCAGGCAATGGGTCCCGAAAAGGCCTATGAGTTGCGCTATGCGGCATGGCACTCGTCCTCGACCCATCCGCTGCTTTTTCGCCGGATCGCTCTGGTCAACATCGAGAATGGCGCGCTTGGGCTGAAGATGCTCAATCGCGAAACGGGCATGCTCGAAACCGCCGAGTGGCCCGAGGACTGGATTCCCGCGCGAGACTCTTTCACGGAACGGCTCGCTGGCCGTGGCAACGGTCCTCCCAGGATCGACAGTTCGACGCTGGTAGACGTTCCCCGTTTTCGCGGCCGTCCGCCCGATCGCGGACGACAGGTCGAACTGGACTGGCTGCTACTGGATGTCGATCGCGATTATGCAGGTAACGTGTTACTGCCGGAGTTGCTGGCTCCGCATCTTGGGGAGGACTTCCGCACGCAGTATCGGGTGGAAGTAGCGGACCGCTCGAATCCGTCCGACTTTGTCTACCGGAGCGACCCGGGTTCCGCGCCCACCGGGCGTCCTCAGGCGATCGCCATGTTGTTCGATCCGATCCGCCCGAATCTCCCCCGCGATCGCGGCGGCCCTCGTGGTCAATTCGGCGGTCAATTTAAAGGTCAGTCGGGCGATTCCGGCCGGGGACGCTGGCAACTCTCCTTGTGGCTGCGCAACGGCACGCTCGAATCGGTGGTGGCGAGCGCACGTCATCGGAATCTGGCGATCTCTGCTGCCATCTTGCTGTTGCTTCTGGCGACGGGAGCCGCGCTGGCGCAATTCTCCCGCCGCGCCCAGCGGCTGGCTGAAGTGGAAATGGACTTCGTCGCGAGCGTCTCGCATGAGCTGCGGACCCCGCTCACAGTGATTCGCACGGCGGCGTTCAACTTGCGTGGCAAGGTGGCGACGAATCCCTCGCAAGTGGAACGTTACGGAGCGTTGATTCAGCAGGAGAGCGAACGTCTGAGCGCCATTGTCGAGCAGGTGCTGCGTTTCGCCAGCACCAAAGCCGGTCGCGTGGTGCAGGAACGCCGGCCCGTTTTGATTGCTGGTTTGGTCGACGAAACAGTCCAATCCAACAAAGGCATGCTCGAAGATACTTTGTGCGAGGTGCAGACGCACTTGCAGCCAGGACTTCCCGCGATCACCGGAGACTCGGTTGCACTCCGTCATGCTCTACAGAACCTGCTGGCCAATGCCGCCAAGTATGGACTGCCAGGGAAGCAGACCGTAGATATCTATGCCCGTGCGGTCGGCGGTGCGAAAGGACCGGAGATTGAAATCCGCGTTTCCGATCATGGTCCGGGAATACCGGCGGACGAACAGAAGCACGTGTTCGACGCGTTTTATCGCGGTAAGAAAGCTGTGCAGGACCAGATCCACGGTACCGGTCTGGGACTGCATCTGGTGAAGAAGATTGTGGAGGCTCACGGCGGTACGGTGAACCTGGAAAGCCAGCCGGGTGCGGGATCCACGTTTATCGTGCGAATCCCCGCCGCTCCGGCTGAACATCAGGATGAATTCGCGCATTCTCTTGGTTGAGGACGAGCCTGGCGTCAGTCTTACGGTTACTGACCTTCTGGAAGCTGAAAGCTACCAGGTGGAGACGGCCATGGACGGCATCACGGGCCTAGCCAAAGCGAGTTCGGGTGATTACGACGCCATCATCCTGGACGTAATGCTTCCCGGCAAGAGCGGCTTCGATGTGTGCAAGGAATTGCGCCAGCAGGGCTGTGATACCGCCATCCTGATGCTGACCGCCAAGACCCAAGTGGTGGATCGCGTGGTGGGGCTCAAGCTGGGCGCTGACGATTACCTGGCAAAGCCGTTCGATCCGTCTGAACTGCTGGCGCGCGTCGAATCTCTGCTTCGCCGCATTCCCAAGAAGAAGCGCATTCCGGTGGCGCGCTTCGAATTTGGCAACGTGACCGCCGATTTCGCCAGCGGACTGGTGCAAAAGAACGGTGAGCCCGTGACCATGGCGGCGAAAGAGTTACAGCTGCTCCGGTATCTGGTGGATCGACGGGGAACAGTGGTATCGCGTGATGAGTTGCTCCAGAATGTGTGGGAGTATCAGGCTGAAGTCTCTTCGCGCACAATCGACGTGCACGTCGCATGGCTCAGGCAGAAACTCGAAGATAATCCGCAAAGTCCCCAGCATATTCATACCGTGCGGGGCGTCGGATATCGTTTCACTGCCGAATAGCACATCCGCAAGCAGGTTAAGCCTGTGACAAACATCCGTTAAGAACGTTAAGCGGACAATCCTGGACGTCTTCGCGAGCGTCTTAGCGTATATGGAACGCAAAGCTACACGTAACGCGCGCGATTGGTCGCGTGTCTGGATTTTCTCCGGCGCGGCCCTGGCTATTCTGCTGCTGGGCAGTAGCGTGATGAATTACGTCAGCTATACGCGCTTCGCCGCGCTGCGCAATACGCGGCTGGCAATGGCGCGCCAGGTTGGACCGGTTACCCAGCTCATCAAGAACGAATCTGCTGCCGGTCTGAGTCCCCTGTTGGACCAGATGGTCGAACAGAATAGGGGCAGCCTGGCATGGATTCAGATACTGGATCGCCAAGGCGCCGTCATTGCGCGTTCGGGTGGCGCGGCGGCCCCTGCATTCGAGGCGTCGTACGTAGCCGCCCGGTTGCGTGATCGCCAACCGATCTTTACCGTCCGGCAGACTGGCGCCGGCGCGGTGGTGGTGGAGGCGTTTCCAATCCGCGTGCCGGCACCGGCAGCATCGTCTCATGATCTAAGACTCGTTTCACTGAACCACGGGCCGGTGGTGAGCGGCATGGGTTTCCTGGAGATCGCTTCTTTTGCGAATAGTGCAGGATTTGTCGCCTGGCCCGCGCGCTGGAGTCTGATCCTGGGAACCACGGCGGGCGTCGCACTGCTTGGAGCGCTGGTTGTTCTGTCGATCCGCTCGCGCCAGCATCGCGCTGCCCAACGCGTGGAACAGCAGATGGATATCGCGCGGGAAGTCCAGTATGGATTGCTGCCTCCGCCAGCGGCGACGGTACGCGATTTTCGTATCGCTGCCGATTGGCAGCCCGCAGGAAGCGTCAGTGGCGATTTCTACGACGTGTTCGACATGCCTGAGAAAGGCGCGGCTTTCGTTTTCGGTGACGTATCGGGCAAGGATGTTCCCGCGGCCATGCTCGCAAGTCTGATTCAGGGAACCGTGCGCGCCACCGCGTGGACCCGTTCAGCCGCGGAACACAATCAAGCCACGGCGCAGCTCAACCGGCTCTTGTGTGAGCGCGCATCGCAGGAAAGATTTGCAAGTCTGTTCTGGGGATATTTCGACATGCAAACGGGCTTGTTGCACTATGTGAATTGCGGGCACTGCGCTCCACTCTTGTTCCGCGCCCGAAGGGGCGTCGCGCGCTTGTGCGACGGTGGTCCGGTGCTTGGACTGCTTCCGAACGCTGGTTTTGAACAAGGCGTCGAATGCCTGGAGCAGGGCGACATCCTGGTCATGTACTCCGACGGCATTGTTGAAGCGGCGAATGCTAGCGGCGAGGAATTCGGCGAGCATCGCCTGATAGCCGCCATCGAATCGAGCCTGGGCGACGGTCCCGACGCGATCCGCGATCGCATTCTTCAGGAAGTACGCATGTTCACCGCCAGCGATCGTCTGGAAGATGACCAGACTCTTCTTGCGATCCGATACACGGGCGCAGCCGAAGCGATGAGTCTTCAGGCCGCCTAGTGTCTACCGTGGCCTGACCTCAAGTTGATTGTCGAACCTGAAGAACGCTGAATTGATAAGTTCTGAAGGCGTCGCCTGGATCACCTCCGACTCGGCTTTGCCCAGGATTTCCTGACTTTCTGTCTCGGATTGAACCATACCTTTCAAAGTAACAACGCCGTTGCGGATCGTTACATCGACATTTCGAGAGGAAGGCTGCAAGGCTCCGTCCTTGGCCACTTTTTTCTTAATCTTTTTAGCTACTTTGATTTCCTTCTGCGTGCTCCATTCCGTTCCCGCGCCCAGCAATCCCAGGGGTAGCGCCAGACTACCCATCAGGGCAATATTGCGAATCATTCCCCGCATTCCGATCACCTCGATAGCTGTGATGGGGATCAGCGCACACGAGTTTCGCAAAACTGTTCGAGGTCGACTAATGGCAGCCCGCAGTCGGATATGCCGTACAGCGCCACACGGTAGGCTTACTGAATGGAGTGTTTATGGCGGAGAGGGGGGGATTCGAACCCCCGGTACAGATTTAAGTCCGTACGACGGTTTAGCAAACCGCTGCTTTCGACCACTCAGCCACCTCTCCGCGAAGTGGGTCGGATCTCTTGCGATCTTAACACTAATTCTCTCGTCTGATTCCGTCGGGATCTGTAGCTGCACCCGAGTTTCGACGCCTCGTCAATTTCGCGGGCGCAGTGTAGGACGAATCAGATTGGGCGCGGCGCTGCGCGGTGCGGGAAGCTGTGCTTGAATTTTGGCGAACTCGCTAGTATCGACGGCTGGGTAAGATCTTCCAGGCAGTTTCTGGATCTCTTGTTGGAGGGCTGCAACTCGCGTATCGCGATCTGTCGCGGGTGCCCGCTCGATGTAGCTGACCAGAGCCTCAGGCTCATAACCGGCGGCAAACATGATGGGTACCGCCTGCGTGTCCGCGTGCAGTTCGTTCTCTCGCTGCCGTTTTAGAAGGCTTACGGGCACGGCCGCTCCAGGCTCTGCCGAACCCAAGCCATTCCATCCACCGATAAACACCAGAGGTATCGTAGAGCCTTCTCGTCGAACCGGAACCAGCGTCGGGTGGACCATGGCGTGCGCCAGCATTCCAGCAAACTCAGCCTCGCTGGCGGCGCTGCGGATCAAGGTCGCAGAGACGAAGATGTATCCGCCGGGTAGAGACAAAGGCTCATGCGTTTCGCCGCCCAGGTCGTCGGCAATCAATGCGAATGTATATTTGAAATTTGCGCCGGGTATTTCAGCAGCCAGCTTCCGTCCGACGCGCTCAACGTATTCCTGGACGCTTGGATTCTCGATCGCAGTGGTTCGCTCGCGGATGTTCTTCGCAAGCGCCGCGCCAAGACCAGCCTCTTTGTTATCCTGCGCGCTCGCAGTTGCGGCAACAATCAGGATGAAGAGCGCTCTCAGCACGTCAGTCCTAGCTCATCGCCGCCAGCGACTCTTGTACGCTCGGATGCATGCCGGCTTCCACTTCCTTGCGGCGAAGCTTGTGAAACGCCGTGAGAACGGCATTGGCTTTGGCCAGCGCGGCCACTCGCTCGGTGAAAGCTTCCAGCTTCTTTCCGGGGATCGCATAGACCGCGACGCCCGGCGTCAGAATATCCAGGTACGCGCGCGCTCCGCAGCAGCCCAGGCTGAGCGCCGTCTGATTGTTGTTCAGCGCCTGCGGGATCACAGCGCATGCCGGCCGACCCATGGCCGGAGGCAGTCCGCCTTCCAGTTGCTGGGAAGCTTCCGACAGAATCAGCGTCTGGTCGGCGTTCACAAACAGCAGGACTACGTCTGGAGGCAGAGGCACATCGCTCAAGGGTCCATAAATCACGGTCTGCGGACGATTCTTCAAGACCGGAATCAACGGGATGTCCTGTTCCCGCACGTAGCCCAGATCGGCGAAGACCTTCAGCGCGTCCCCCAAGTCTTTTTGCGCCGCCGGAGAGGCTTCCAGGTTGTGCGTATAGATCCCTACTCCGCACAGGTCGTGCTGGCTGGGTACTGTCGCGAACACGCCGCTACCGGCCTCCTGCCAAAACCGGCACCCGGCCGGAACCGACCCTGTAAACTGCTTCACCCCGGCGGGAACCGCATCGGCGAAACACACCGCGACAGGGGGGCGCTCCAGATGTAGAGAATCTGTCAAAGTCTTAGCCAGCAAGGGGTAGGACGGCATGGATTCCATGGTAGCAGCGGAGTCGCCCAAAAAACGAAATGCCCACCCGAAGGTGAGCATTTGCGCTTACCCCGCTGTCGCGGGGGATGTACATGGGAGAATCAGAATTCGACGGTTTCGCAACCGCCAAAACCTGGTTGTGATCGAATATTAGGGTCTGGAGCAGATGAAGTCAAGTGAAAAAAATCCACTTGCAGTTGTGTCTGCATCGTCTTGAATCTAAACCCATTCAGAGCAAATGCCAAAGTGGGTCACTTGTGGAAAAGTTGTTCGTAATTCGATCCATCGAGGTGTGGCTTCCGTTCTAAGGGTGCGGAACGTCAAGGCTTATTATCCCTGATCCGGAGCAGCGTGTAGGGACTCTCCTCTTCGCCCTTTCCGAGCTTCCGAAGGAGCACACGAAAGCCTCCAAACCCGACTCCGACGATGATACTTAGGGCCATCAGGATGCCCGAAAGGGTGAAGATATTGAGAAACAGCCTGGCCAGATACTGGGCCTGATTCAGCGGAACCGCCTGATTCAGCGTGAGATTCCCGGCGAACTGGACCTGAGCCAGCACCCGTTCGGCCGAATCCGGGTCGGGCGGCTGGACGACCACCCCCACCAGGGGGCCGCTTCGTTTCGCAATCGTACCAGGGACCTTGAGCAATTCCGCCTGCCGCTCCCGGGCCATGTTGGGGGTAGGGTAGCTGAAAATGGCTAGGGTCAGGTCGCCTTTAGGCGTCCGGTAGCGGCCTAACTGGGCTTCGGCACCCAGGTGGAACGCCGCCAGTGACGGAGCGATCCTGGGCTCATAGCGGGCCAGGGAAGCCGGACCCAGAATGTATCGTTCGGAGTTGGGAATCAGGCCTTCCTGGGGAAGATACGCGACCAGCGACGGCAGGGGTGCCCGATCCAAATTGGGAAGCTGGATATAAAGCAATTCGAGGTCCTTTTGTTCCGGGACCGAACCAGTGAACTGGAACACGTAGTTTTCGAAGCCGATGAGGGCCCCTTCGGACGTCTTCGCATAAAGGGCTGCCAGTTTGGCTGGCGTCGCCTCAGGAGGTCGCTGGGCTTCGAAAAGGGCCAGAGCGCCAGTGGAATCGTGTAGCCGCCAGGCGGATACGGTAAAACGTTTCGAAGGTGATTTGTACTCAGCCTGCTCGCCCGCCTGAAATCCGAATTCCTGGAACAGAGCGGGATCCGAAGCTGCCAGAGGTTTTGACTCGCCCCTGAAAAACGTACCGATTTTCTCCGGCAGAATCGCCGCTTGGATCGGAAGCAACCCGACGACAATGAATCCTAACTTCCGCAGCATTTCTTGTACTTCTTCCCGCTGCCACATGGGCACAGGTCATTGCGGCCGACGGTTTTCTTCGCCAGCACAGGCTGCTTGCTGGGCGAGGCTTCTCCACCCACGAATTGCAGCTGCGCCATTTCTTTTTCCTTCTTGCGCTCGATCTTGCGCGTGAAATCCATGACCGAGTTTTGTGCGGCCCGCGCTTCGGCCTGACGCTGCTCATTTGTAGGTCCAGAGGCGACGCCCACCACTTCGGGCTCGTCTCGGCCTTCCTCATTGCTCTCATCCCACAGTTCCGGATGCGGAACATCCATCGGACCTTCGCTGCGTTGCAGGAAGAACAGATAGCGGACCGTTTCGTCCTCGATGCGATCCATCATGTCCTGGAATAGCACGTAGGATTCTTTCTTGTACTCGACCAGCGGGTCCTTCTGCCCGTAGCCGCGCAGCCCGATGCCTTCCTTCAAGTGGTCCATCGACAGCAAGTGATCCTTCCACTGGTTGTCGATGACGTTGAGCATGATCATGCGCTCGGTCTCGCGCAGCAGGGGAGCACTGAGCATGTCTTCTTTTTCCTGATACTTCTTCGTTAGCTGGTCGAGGATTTCCTCTTCCGCCTGGCGGCGGTCCAGATTCATCAGATCATCGGTGCGAATTTTTACCCCGAACTGCGTGAGGACATCTGTTTCCAGGCCGGTCCAGTCCCAGGCGCTGGCATGCGCCTTCTCGGGCAGGCGAGCATCCACGAACGAACCGAGAATGCCGCCGATGATTTCGACAATGCGCTCCTTCTGGTCATTGCCTTCCAGCAGCCCGCGGCGCATGCCGTACACTGCCTGGCGCTGCTTGTTCATCACGTCGTCGTATTCGAGGATGTGTTTGCGGGCGGCGAAATTCTGCGCTTCGACAGCCTTCTGCGCGGCTGCGATGCGCTTGGTGATCATGTTGCTCTCGATCGGCACATCTTCTTCCATGCCCAGCCGGAGCATCAGGTTCTGCATGCGCTGCCCGCCGAAAATGCGCATGAGATCGTCCTGCAGCGAAAGATAGAAACGCGCTGACCCGGGATCGCCCTGGCGTCCCGATCGGCCGCGAAGCTGGTTATCGATACGCCGCGAATCGTGCCGCTCCGTGCCCAGAATATGCAGTCCGCCCAGCGCCACCACTTCATCGTGTTCCTGCTGAGTTTCTTCCTTGAATCGTGTGAAGATCGCATCCCACTCCTGGCGCTCCGCCGAACCGACTGCCGCAGTCTGCAATAAGTCAGGATCTTTATTTTCCTTGCGCAGCCGCTCTTTGGTCATGAACTCCGGATTACCGCCGAGCAGAATATCCGTACCGCGGCCGGCCATGTTGGTGGAGACCGTGACCACGCCTTTGCGTCCGGCCTGCGCGACCAGAAACGCCTCGCGCTCGTGGTTCTTGGCGTTCAATACTTCGTGCCGGACGCCCATCTTGCCCAGAATCTTCGAAAGCTTTTCGGATTTCTCGACAGAAACGGTACCTACCAGAATGGGCTGCCCGGTCGCATGAATCTGCTGGATCTCTTTCGCTGCGTTGCGGAATTTTTCCTCTTCCGTGCGATAGACCATGTCCTGGAAGTCAGTGCGCTGGAGCGGGCGATTGGTGGGAATCTGAGTGACTTCCAGTCCGTAAATGTTCTGGAACTCCGCAGCTTCCGTATCGGCCGTGCCGGTCATTCCGGCCAGCTTCTTATACATACGGAAATAGTTCTGGAAGGTAATCGTCGCCAGCGTCTGATTCTCGCGCTGGATCTTGACACCCTCTTTGGCTTCGACGGCCTGGTGCAATCCATCCGACCATCGCCGGCCCGGCATCAGGCGGCCC
>Ga0105239_10006271_pt1 | contig 13835 bp, 8 predicted proteins | sample KBSC44metaG_FD_92761 | JGI IMG/M metagenome (GOLD analysis project Ga0105239, IMG submission 92761) | Corn rhizosphere microbial communities from Kellogg Biological Station, Michigan, USA - KBS C4-4 metaG | ecosystem: Host-associated > Plants > Roots > Rhizosphere > Soil | place: Michigan, USA... | reverse complement strand
GACGCAGCGACGATGTGAGCGCTAACCCCGTCAATCGTAACCACTGCTGCAGCTCGCGCGGACGACGGCGCAAGCTCGAGTTCAACCTCTCCGCCGGGAATCGCCGCTCGGGGCCGAATTTGATCAATGCTGGGGTGCGTGCTCATTCGAACAAAAGCTCATGGTAACGACGGTCGGCAGCATTGTCGAACCAGCAGCGCTTAGAAAACTTCGGCGGGACGGCTAGAATGATATCGAGCTAGATGAAGAGCCTGCACGGAAATACTCACGGTCTGAAACCAAACCAACTGCGACGCATTCAGAAGCTTTACCAGCGACGCGTCAGTCCCAGTGAAATCGTTACGCCCGAGTTCGCGCGGCAGTTGGCCGAACTGTCGCATGAGACCAATCGGCAAATCGGCGTTCTGATCGATCGCAAAGGCTACGTTGAGTACGTAACGGTGGGCGACGCGCGCCGAATTGAGCTTCCGGACTTCAAGCGCGTGCGCGTCGCCACGGACCGTTTTCGTGGCCTGCGTTGTGTGCACACTCACCTGCGCGGTGAAAAGCTTACGCGAGACGATCTAACCGACTTGGCTCTGCTGCGGCTCGACCTGATGGCCGCGATCGACGTTGATGCAGGTACGGGTTTGCCGGGGGTAGTGCGTGCGGCTCATATGTTGCCGAGTACCGAGGCAAACAACAGCAATAGTAACGGCGAGCAGTTTGGTTTTCTTACGCCGGCCGTGCCGAGTCAGCTGCAAGTCGATTTTCTCGAGCTAATGGAAGCGCTCGAGGCTGAAATGGGACGGAACCGGCGCACGGTAAAACGAACCGGCGCAGGTGAGGCAGCTATCCTCGTACATGTAACTACCGGCGCGATTAGCGAGGCCGAGGATTCGATGGCCGAGCTGCGTGAACTCGCGTTGTCGGCTGGGATCGCTATCGTTGACGAAATCATTCAACGGCGCCCGGCAATCGATCCACGAACTGTCATGGGCAAAGGAAAGTTGGATGAGTTGCTGATTCGCGCAATGCAAATCGGGACAGATGCCGTCATTTTCGATCGAGAGTTGCAGCCGGCCCAGGTGCGATCGATTTCTGACGCGACGGACTTGAAGGTCGTCGATCGTTCACAACTGATTCTCGACATCTTTGCGCAGCGTGCTCAATCGCGAGAAGGCAAGATTCAAGTCGAACTCGCGCAACTTAAATACATCTTGCCGCGCCTGGTGATCGGACAGAATTCCGCGTTTTCAAGGCTTGCCGGTGGTATCGGCGGACGCGGTCCGGGTGAAACGAAGCTCGAAACAGACAGGCGTCGCGTACGCGATCGCATTCATCGGCTCGAGAAGGAACTCACCGCGCAGCGTGGTCATCGCGAACAGCGCCGCAAAGAGCGCTTGCGTCATCACGTGCAAATCATTTCGATTGTTGGTTACACGAACGCGGGCAAGTCGACGCTCTTGAATGCCTTGACGGCCAGCCACGTCGTCGCAGAGAAGCGAATGTTTGCGACACTCGACCCAACGTCACGGCGATTGCGGCTTCCGCGCGAACGCGAAGTCATCATCAATGACACCGTCGGATTCATTCGCGACCTACCTCCGGACCTGCTGGCCGCTTTCCGCGCCACCCTTGAGGAGATCGAAGGCAGCCGTCTATTGATTCATCTGGTCGATGCATCGAACCCGCGGTGGGAACAGCAGATTGCTTCGGTAAATCGGATTCTGAGCGAACTCAGTTTCGACCGAATCCCCGTGCTTCTAGTCTTTAATAAAGCTGATCTGGTTGACAGCAGTACGCTTGCGGCAATGAAACGAGAAGCGGCGCTTCGTTATCAAACTCAGCCACTAAGCATCTCGAGCGTTGATTCGCGCGGTCTTGATCCTTTGCTCGACCAGCTTGAGCGAGCACTTGGCACCTAGCCAAAGACCGCGGAAAATTCTTCACTCGAATCCGAGGCCTGCTAAGTCATTGTAAACGGCGCAGAAAACTGTTGACCCTCTCGCATGGCTCAACTATTATGCGCGCCAACTCGCTTTCGGACACAGGATGTGCGGATCCACCGTGCCTCCGGAATCGCTTTATCACAAACTTAACGAGGAGAAGACTGTCATGTCCCTTCACGCGGCTTCACGCCGAACAAAACATGTTCTGGGTATGCTCTTCATTTTTGCAATCTCGTTCGTGGCAATTACCGGAACTGTCGATCACGCACTCGCGCAAGCTGATCACACAACTGATCATGTGATTGAGCCGTTCGATATCGTGGTGCCGGCATCCGACACTTGCACTGGAGAAGACGTTCACATCTTCGGAATTATTGTTGATACATTTCAGACCACGATTGACAACAAGGGTGGCGAACACCTGTCATTGCAGTTTGTTCCTTACTTAGTCGGTGAGGGCGAATCAACAGGTGCGGTTTATCTGCCGAAAGGTCCCGCGCATGTCACAAGTTTGACCGCCCCTTCCGGAACGACGGTCTTTGGCGCCACCAACGTGATTCGTCTGATCGCTCCTGGCAGTGCGGGAAACCTGATACTCACAGAGCAAGTTCATTTCACCGCCAATCCGGATGGAACCATAACTGTCGATCGTGACTATATCAGCGTTGCGTGTCGCGGCTAGAGACAGGATCTCCGCACCGCCAAATCGGCAGTCGAGCTAAATCTTGCCTACTAACTTCTTGTAGGTAGTAGGTAGATCTTCCGGGAGCACTCGCGTGTCGCCCACCGTCGACATGAAGTTCGTGTCACCCGCCCAACGCGGCATTATGTGGAGGTGGAAATGGTCGGCGACTCCGGCTCCCGCCGCGCGTCCTAGATTCATTCCGATATTAAATCCGTCAGGGTGATAAGTTTCACGCAAGGCTGACTGACACCGCTTCGCGAGATCCATCATTTCGTCAGTAGTCGGTTTCGGAGCCCCGTCGAATTCGCTAAGGTGCGAGTTCGGCGCAATCATGAGGTGACCACTGATGTAAGGATAGCGATTCAGAATGATGAAATTGCTGGTGCCGCGATACAGAACAAAGTTCTTCGCGTCATCGGCAGGATTGCTATGGGCAACACAGAAGATACAGTCCGCCTGGGACATTTTGGATCCGGCTGTGGCGATGTATTCGTGCCTCCAAGGGCTCCAAAGTCGATCCACAGTGGTGAGACAACTTTACCCGATTCCGTTGTCGGTCTTTGAAGAATTCGTAGCCGAGTTTTGATTGATCAGTTCCTTGAGCTCTTTACCGGCTTTGAAATACGGAACTTGTTTGGCGGGAATGTTGACGGGTGCGCCGGTTTTTGGATTGCGGCCGCGCCGCGCGCCGCGCCCGCGAACACGAAAGCTTCCGAATCCGCGCAGCTCGATCTTTTCGCCTTTGTTCAGGCTCTGGATGATACTGTCGAAGACAATCTCAACCAGCCGCTCGGCATCCTTCTTTGTCAGTTCCGCAGCGTTTGCTACATCATCAACGAGATCGGCCTTAGTCATTGCGAGTACCCCGTTAGAAAAACGACCGCGCGAAAAAACGGTTGGCGAATGAGCATTCCGTTCCTAATCTTTGGGTGAATTAGGTTATCAAACGGCCGGTGTTCCGGCAAGGGTGAAAAGCTTGCACCGCAAGAGCTTACGGTCGTAACGGTGCGGCGACGGCTTATGATTCGTCGGACTCGTTCGTGGTCTTGCTGCCAGTACCGAAATCGGCTAGCTCCGCGAGCGAAGCCATCCCACCTTTAGCCTCAGACGTATAAACCTTGGTTTCGACAATTGGCTCGTCGTTCGAGGCGGCGCGGGCTGACAGACCGATCTTTCGGTTTTCAGCATCAATACGCAGGATTTTGAAGTCCATCTCCTGTCCCAACTGAACTGCGTCTTCCGGCTTATTGACGCGATCGTCAGACAATTCAGAAACGTGACATAAACCTTCGAGATTGTCGCCCAGCTCAACGAAGGCACCGAAGCTTGCAAACCGTGCGATCTTTCCTTTGACCACGTCGCCGGGTTTGTGCGAAGCCACAAAATCGTTCCAAGCGTTGGGCTCAAGATCTTTAATCGACAGCGACATCCGTCGATTTTCTGGATCAATCGCCGTAATCACCGCATCGACGGCCTGCCCTTTCTTCAGAAGCTCGCCCGGGTGCTTGATTCGTCGAGACCAGGAAATGTCGGAGACATGAACCAAGCCATCGACGCCATCTTCAACCTCGATAAAGGCGCCAAAATCCGTCAGGTTGCGCACACGGCCATGGACGCGATCGCCAACCTGATATCGCTCCGCGAGTGTTCGCCACGGATTGTCCTGCACCTGCTTCATGCCGAGGCTGATACGACGCGCCTTTGGATCAACGCTGAGGACTTCAACCTCGACCGTATCCCCCGGGCCCACGAGCTTGCTCGGATGCTTGACGCGTTTGGACCAACTCATCTCGGAAACGTGCACGAGTCCCTCGACTCCCGGTTCAAGTTCGACGAACGCGCCGTAGTCAGTAACGCTCGCAACGCGACCGTTGACTCGCATGTTAGGCGGAAATCGCTCTTCAATTGTTTCCCACGGATCGGGCAGAAGCTGTTTGTAGCCAAGTGAAACTCGCTCACGATCACGATCAAAACGAAGCACTTTCACTTGCACACTGTCGCCCACCTTGAACATCTCCGCCGGATTCTGCAGTCGCCCCCATGACATGTCCGTCACATGCAGCAATCCGTCGATGCCGCCGAGATCTACGAATGCGCCGTAATCGGTCAGGTTCTTGATCTGGCCTTCGACGATAATGTCCTCTTCAATTTGGCCTAGCGTCTCACCTTTCTTATCGGCGTTGCGCTCTTCGAGGACAGCTTTGCGTGACAGGACGACATTCGAACGCTTTCGATTAAGCTTGATTACCTTGGCTTCAATCTCTTTGCCGCGCAAGGAATCCAAATTGCGGATCGGCCGGACATCCACTTGCGAACCTGGCAGGAACGCGGGAATGCCTTCCACGTCGACGCGGAGACCGCCCTTGATCCGTTCCATCACCTTGCCTTTTATTGAAGTACCCTCGTTGAATGCCTTCTCAACGTCGTCCCAGGCCCGCAACCGCACTGCATCCGCGCGCGAGAGCACGGGGAAACCTTCACTGGTTTCCATGGCTTTGACCAGCACGTCAACTTCATCACCGCGTTTGACGACGACTTCGCCGTTCTCCATGAACTCTGCAGGATTGACGATACCTTCCGACTTGTGGCCGAAATCGATCAGCACGCCGCGTTCGGTAATTCCGACAACGGTTCCGCGGACAACCTCGCCTTCTTGCAAGGCCGACTGTTCCTGCTCAAATTGATCGAGCAATTGGCCAAAGTCTTCGCTCGAAGTCCGGCGCTCGTCCTCATCTCGCGGCTCATCTATCGCGGACGCGGGCGTGGCTGGTTCTTCGGTTTGCTGATTCGTTGGTGAAGTGGCGGCATCAGTAGCCGCGTTAAGTTCAGTTGAAGGGTTGGAAGCCTGGGCTTCGGCAACCGCGTTGGTTTCGTCAGTGGACATGAACACTCCTGCTACGCTTGTCGACAGTCCCGGCACGGCGCGTGAGACGCCGACCACTACTTTCTAGCGGCGCGTTCTTTTGGTGTTAGTCGGAATGAAGTGCGAGGCGAGCGTTAAGAAGTTGGAAAGAGGTTTACAGTTTCGATTTTCCGTCGTGCCCGTAGTCTCCCGCTTGGTCCGACTAACACCGATCGCGTGACCGGATGTTTCGGACTGTACACGTCGCCCTAACGGGGTGTCAAGCGACTGCAAATCGTTTCTGCGGCAAAACTTTAAAGGATTATTAGCGAAGTGAATTGAGCGATGCTTCGCTGCCGCGTGATACGACGTACACACCCGCTGAATGCGATCCAACGAACAACGTATTTTGATCGCGCGGGTCGAGCGCCAAAGCCCAAATGCGCATGCTCGGCAGATGCAGATCGCGAGTGTCAATTCGTTGCCAGGTCATGCCGGCATCGGCGGAACGGAAGACGCCACCGCCTTTGTCGCTGGTTTGATAAGCGTTGCCGGCGAACACCTCGTTCGGGTTGCGCGGATTTATCAGAATGCTGGTGAAATCGCCATAAGGAAGATCGCCACCGCGACGTGACCAATGCTCGCCACCGTCATGCGACAGATAAAACGCCTGTTTCGTGCCAACATAAATGTGTGAGGAGCGCGTTGGATCTTGCGCCACGATATTTATCGGAGAGGTAGCCGGCACGCCAGCGATCTGCTGCCAGGTGTCCCCGCCATCTCGCGAAACCAGAACACCGGTACTGGCAGTGCCGACAAAGATCAGTTGAGGGTTTTGCGAACTAATGGAGATCGCGTTCGTGCGTACGTCGAAACCCCGTCCGTAATCAACTCGGTCCCAGCCTTGCGACGGATCGAACGTACGGTAGAGGCCGGCATTCGTAGCGGCGAGAATTCCCGGTTTTCCGTTGGCGTCAGAAAACGCGGTGAGTGCGTTGACCGGTTCAGTAAGCGAAAGCAGGTGTGCCAACGCATTGGCCGCCATACTGCCTAAGCCCAACGCGCCAATTGTAGCTTCATCAATTTCACCGGTAACCGGAAGATATCTATCGGACTGGAATCTCTTGAGCGCGGCGACTGTGCGCGGACCCAGGTGACCGTCAGGTGTGCCGATTTCATATCCCGCTCGGTCCAGCGCTTCCTGCGCCTTGCGCACGACGTCATCCGAGACTTTCGGCGCAACGATGATGCGTTCACCAGGGTTGGTGGGTCGTTGCTGTCCGCGAGCCGAGGTGGCGCTGCGCGCAGTTGCGCCAGGCTTGCGTGCGGGTCGCTTGGGTGGCGCCGGTTTCTTTCCGACCAGCGTTGACCAGGATGCACCGCGATCGAGCGAGCGATAAATCCCGAGGTTTGTTCCGAGATAGATCGTGTTTGGATTGCGCTCGTCCTGCAACAGCGCGTAGCCAATTAACCGCGGCGGCATGTTTCGCATAGACGGCTGCCAGGTGTTGCCGCCGTCATTACTGACGAAGAAGAATCCACCGCCAGTCGTGGTATTGATGGTCGTCGCATACACACGATTCGGTTGTTCGCGGTCGGGAACAATAGTGTTCACGAACCGGCCGCTGAATCCCGAGTTTGTCGGCACAAAGTTTTTGCCGGCGTCGCGAGAAACCATCACCCCATAATTATTCGTCGCGATGTAAACGGTGTCTGGCGTACGGGGGTGAACAGCAATCGAATTGATCTCAAGCTGTCGCGAAGTCGTGACCATCCACGAATTGTTATCGCCGCCTTTGCCCGAACGCCAGAAACCCTCAGTCGTGCCGGCGAAGACGAGTCCTGGAATGGTCGGATGTTGGAGAATCGCGCGCGTACGTCTGGACTGCGACGGAATACCCTGCACTTTGTGCCAGTTATCGCCACCGTCACTTGTCTCGTAAATACCACTGCACGCCGACGCGATGATGTGATTTGGATTACGCGGATCGAGGTTAATCGCAAAAATATCCGAGTCATCGATAATGCCATTCTTAATGACTCGCCACGTCTGGCCACCGTCTGTGGATTTGTAAGGCAGATACCAAGTGCCCGCGTAAATAATATTCGTGCCGCGCGGGTCGATCGCCAGTGATTCCACGTGCTCCAGGCCCGCTGTAGTTTGCGTCGGCAGCGCCGTCCAGGTCTCGCCCGCATCAAGCGATCGATAGATACCATTGAAGGTTCCGGCAAGCAGGAAATTAGGATCTTTTTCCGACTGCGTGAGCGAATGAAGGGCTTCATTTCGCAACTCTGGGGATTCACGCCATGTCAGGCCGCCGTCGTTTGATTTGAAAAAGCCCCCTGGATCCTTGTGACGATGCGCCGCGACGTAGAGCACTTTGGAGTTGCGCGGATCGACGAGGATGTGATCAACAAACAAGCGTGGCCGATTCAGATTAACCAGCAATCGCCAACTGCGCGCTCCGTCAGTAGACGTGTAGATTTGTCCATCGAGTGTGCCGAAGTAAAAACGGTCTGGATCACTCGGGTCGACAACCAACGAACGAATGTCTCCACCGGTGGGCCCGGTAATACGCCAATCGCTCGTATACGGCAGGCCACTGTCCGCGTGCGCGCCAGACTGAAGGGATAGTTGGCTGACCGCGACGACCGCGACCGCCACAAGAAAACTGAGGGTAAATCGTTTCATTGATGATTACTCTTTCAAATCGGCTTTCGGCAAGGGGGCCCTCACGATGCGCATTATAAACATTTGGACCTCTTTTCGATACCGTGATGAAGATTTTGGCTGCCTAAGCCACTGAGACAGCGGGAGAAGTATTCAAAAAGCGAAATGGGCGATGCCCTTGCGAGCATCGCCCATGTTCGGAAGAAGGTCGCGGCTCTTAAGAGCAGCGAACGTTCAAGTTACTCTTCACCGCGGCGTCCGCGGCGGCCTTTCGGCGCTTTCTTGCAATCCGGACAAGGTGAGACGGCCCCGGCAGTCTCCGGAGCAGGTGCGGTCGCGCCCGAAGGAACGATCCACAACTCAACCTTCAATTCCGGCATGCAGCCGCCATCAACTACCACGATGCGGCCGGCATCGATGCCACGAGTATTGACGAGGTAGTCCTTAGCGCGCTGTGCCCGCTTCTGACCCTCTTCATCACACGTGCCGTACGCGATGATTGTACCTTGAGCAGTTGGCTCGTTCTGCAATGCGATCGCGTAGTTATCGAGTCTGGCTTTCTCATCGTTGAAGCGAATGTTGCCGTACTCATCGAACTTACGCGCTACGGCTACCGGTTTAACCGGTGTAGTACAGGACGCCGTACGGTTGCAGGTTGGATCAACGCCGCCAATCTCGACAGTGGCCGTCACTGACTGGCCGCCGAGACCCTTGGTGTCAACCGTGATAGAGCTGGTGCCCTGACCGCTGCTGATCGTTCCCGCCGAAACGGTCCAGTTGTAGGTCTCCGAAACCGTTGGGGTTCCCTGCGTGAAGTTCGCCGTGAACGTAATCGGCTGGCCTTCATCGACCGAATCCGTGCAGGTGACCGCGAGGGTCGGACAAACCAGATTCGGTACGCAGTCGCTGCAAGTTGCGATCGTGACGGTCGTCGAAGAGAAGCTGATGCAGCCACAGCCGTCATCTACTTCCACCGAAGCCGTGTAGGTTCCTGGAGCAAGCCCGCTCAGGTCCCACGTCACGTTCGCGCCGTCACCAGTAATACGCCCACCGGTGGTGCTGTACGTGTAGAGCAGCGTGTCGCCATCAGGATCCGTCGCCGTGGTAGTCAGTCCTACTGACGTTGTGGCCGTTGTCGGGCACGAACCTGAAGACGAGTGCGTATCCGGCGGACACGGCATCGTAATCGTCGATGTTGAAGCCGCGAATGAACTGATCACCGGCGCCTGATTCGGTAATACGTCTGGTTCGCGAGCATTGCGATGTCCTGCCCAGAACTGGACGCCGAACCCATTCGCGTCATCAGAGAAGTTGAAGCCGCGCGGGAATCCGCCCGCCGTTGCCGGGCGCGTGGTTCCTGGCACAACTACGAGACCCCGACCAAGCACATTCACGTTAGTGATTTGCTGGACCGGAATGTTGAAATCGTTGCCGTTAAAGAGCGACCGATCCTGCTGGTTGAAATGCATGCGATACCACAGGCCGAATCCAAACCAGCGACGCGGATAAAATTTCGCCCCGGCCAAGCCTTCAACCGGACTGTTTTCCAAGGCATTCGGCGTACGGCCGCCGACATACTGTGTCGAACGCAGTTCGAGAATTGGCTGGAAGTGCTTGTTAACCGGGAAGTCGAAACCGACACCCGCGATAAATTCATCGGGCCGGTCGAGTATCACTTCGCCATTCGCAAACTTAGGATTGCTGTTCAGAATGTAGCCACCATTTACCGAGACATTGACGGAACGGCTTAAGCGCGCATCGAGAAATCCGATCAAACCAAAGTCGCCGATATCGCCACCCGGTCCCGCGCCGCGCTGCATTTGATTAAAGCCGCTAGCGTCATCGGCTTTGTCCATCCACCAGCGCCAGAACGGAATGATGCCGACGCCCAGCGGATTGCCCGGACTGGTAAATCTCCACTTCGCGCCAAACACTAAGTTGTTAAAGCTTGACTCACCATAGAGCCGGTTGACGAACGGTGCATCCGGCAAGTAGCTCGGCGCAATCGTAAACGTCACTGGAACAGTGATCGGGCTGGTGAGCGCGGTAGCCGGCAAAGTCTCAGTCGCCAGAACGATTCCCGGAAGAATACTGCCCACCGTTGAGCCAAGGCCTGGGAACGTATCCGCTGGACCAAAGGTGCCGCTATTTGGCGAAACCGTGAAACCCATGGTTGGGTTCGGAGCCGAAGCGCAGCCTACGGTAATAGGGGCTGGGCCGCCGACCGTTGCCAGGTTCAGGCGCGAAGCAGCGCCGCCAATAAACGGATACTGCACGAAAGGCTGGCTGAACGACGGTCTGAACACCGCAGTTCCGGTAATGCTCGCACATCCAGCCGGCAAATTGTTCGGAGCCAAAATAATCGCGGGACCGCTGCCAAGAAACCCACCAAAATTCAACTGCGAGTTCGGCAGATAGAAACTGGACAAGTGCGTCGGACTATTAACTTTGACGCCACGGTAACCGGTCGACTTGACCCACAGTTCAACATGATCGTTAAGGCCGATATTAAAGCTCACCGGCACTTCTACGATGTCGACATTACCGGGATCACGATCATAGTTGCTGTAAGCAACACTGAACGTGTACTCCCCACGACGAATCGTTTGTCCGTCGTAGATCGTAAACAACCCGGTTGGGCCACCTTCCGGGCCACCGGTTCCTACCGCCGGCGAAAGGTTCCTGGGATCATTTTCTTGCCTGAGCCTCTGCGCAGAGGCGGCAGCTGACAATACAAAAATTGCGAGTGCAGAAACGAGCACTCTATTCGCGAGTCTCATCGCGTTCCTCCTGCCATATGGTGAAAATTTTCTCGGGGCCGAACCCTTCGTGAGCGACTGCCCGGCCAGTACCTGGAGTGATTGTTTTCCTCGAAGCATCACGCCGCCAGTCAACCCAGGGAACACGGACGCTCGAACTGCAGCGTCAACGAGAAACGTTAGCTAAAGTGACAACCTCAATGACGCGTTTGCGTCTGAGAGCATAAGTGAGAGCGTAAGCAAAAAGCGCTACCCCTCGTAACTGTTAATACCAAATAATCTAGCGCTACTTATAAGGAAACCGAGCGCCTGTGTCAACTAGGATTTCCGCGAGCTACGGCCACTGCAACTTTCAGAACTTTTCACGTTGCCGCTGACTAACAGAAATACCGTCGAAGCCTACCATTGCCAATCCCCGAAATCAAGAGTTTTTCACGACTTAGCGGCGATTTTAATATGTTTTTTCAGTCACGCCCCGAGGCGCAACGGTTACGGTTACAAGGCCTCTTAGAATCACGCGAGCGGCGTCTGGGCTGCCATAAAAAAGCGGGTCCCGCGGCCCGGTCGACGGCGGAACCGATTATTTCGCGAACGGCACACGAGAGGGGGGCGTGCCTGGAGTGTCATTCTCGCGCGGCCATGTCAAAGCAATCACTACAGTCGGCCGGCAACTGTATTGGGGCAGGATGACTATGCGTAAATGCCGCGCATACGCGTGTCGTACGCTACGCGGTCGATCGCTAGCATGTAAGCCGCCGTCCTGGTGTCCACGGAATGCGAGTCGGCGTAGCGACATAAGTCGTTGAAACTCGCCACCATCGTGTCCTGCAAACGCTCGTTCACCACGGCTTCGCGCCAAAAGTAGCCCATGCGATCCTGGACCCATTCAAAATATGAAACAGTCACCCCGCCGGCGTTTGCGAGGATGTCGGGAATCACAAAGATACCTTTTTGGTATAAGACCTCGTCAGCCGCTGCCGTTGTTGGTCCGTTCGCGCCTTCCGCAAGAATTTTGCACTTGAGACGCTCACAATTCTGAGAAGTTATTTGGTTTTCGGTCGCCGCCGGAACCAGCACATCACAATCAAGCTCGAGCAATTCCGCATTCGAGACGTATTCCGCCCCAGGAAATCCTTCAAACGACTTCGTGTTTTGTAAATGCTTCATCGCAGCAGGGATATCGAGACCGTTCGCGTTGTGAATACCACCATGAACGTCTGAGATCGCGACGACTTTGAATCCGGCTTCGTGCATCAACAGCGCACCGATGCCACCCACGTTGCCACTGCCCTGCACCACGATGCGCGTATTGCTCGGATCCATCTTGAATCGTTTGCATGCTTCCTGCACCACGATCAGGATTCCACGGCCGGTTGCCTCTCGACGGCCACGCGAACCACCCAGGTCGATCGGCTTTCCGGTTACGACCGCGTTGACTGTGTGGCGCGCATGCATCGAGTAGGTGTCCATGATCCACGCCATCGTCTGCTCGTTGGTATTCATGTCCGGCGCTGGTACATCTTTTTCCGGACCGATAAAGTCGAGGAGCTCGGACGCGTAACGTCTCGTCATGCGTTCAAGCTCGCCCATCGACATCTGCGTCGGATCGCAAATGATTCCGCCCTTCGCGCCACCGAACGGCACATTCACCACGGCACATTTCCAGGTCATCCACGCGGCGAGCGCGCGCACTTCCTCGATCGTCACATCTGGAGAATAACGAATACCGCCTTTTGCCGGACCGCGCGCGAAGTTGTGCTGCACCCGGAACCCCTCGAAGACCTGAATGCGCCCAGAATCCATGCGCGTGGGAATGTAGACCTTTAGCTCGCGATTGGGGACTCGCATAACCGCGTACAGGTCCGGATCCAACTGCAACAACTGCGCCGCGCGGTCAAACCGCGACATCATCGATTCGAAAGGGTTTGCTTCTTTGATCTCTCTGATATCGTCAACCAAGGCATTGGGCATAGTGATGCTCCAAGAAAGAAAGTAATCGGCAAAACTTGAGGGGTTCTAATCGGCGGATGTTAACTCATGGAGTTATACCGCGCAACCAGCGCTCGTGAAGGAGGACGCAACGCGAAACGGCGTGCTAACATCGAACCCAAAACGAGCGCGACACCTCAGCACAATGGACAATTTTTCGGAGCGGCGGTTGTTGATTCGGATGATCATCCTGCTCTGCTCGATCGCGTTTTCGGTTCTCAGCGCAGCGGCACAAACCAGCGGAGTCGATCAGGATGATCCGGTAAAGCTGTTTGAGCGCGGGCAGGACGCACACGGGAAAAGCGATTTCAAGACCGCGATCGAGTTCTATGATGCGGCCATCCGGCTGAAGCCTGAATTCCCCGAAGCCGAATTCCAGCGGGCTATGGCATTGCTCTTTTCAAATCGAAAAGACGACGCCCTGAAAGGATTCGCTCGTGCCGTCGAGTTGCGGCCCGACTGGGCGTTTGCATACGCACGATTCGGCTCCCAATTATCGGCGTATTTCAACGACGACAAAGATGGTGAGCCAATTCTGCGCAAGGCACTTGAGCTTGAGCCTGAGAACGAAGAAGCGTTGGTCGCACTTGCCGATCTGCGCACGCGCGCCGGAGATCGAAATGAAGCTTTGTTGTTGAGCCGGCGCGCGACTTCGTCCAAACAGGCAACCGCTTCGACCTGGCGCAAGCGTGCCATCATAGAACTCGGCGCCGGCGATCGCGTTGCGGCGCTGGCCAGCCTGGATCGCGCATTAACCCTGGAGCCGAACAATCTCGGCGCGATCGATCAACGCGCGAAGCTCTTGCTTGATGTCGGAGATAAGGCACGCGCGCTCGATGATCTGCGAGCTTTAGAGAAGGCAGGCCACGGCACGAATCTTCCCGGCGCATTTGAACTTGCCCAAATGTATGAACGGGCCGGCCGAAATGAAGATGCCTTGCGGGTTCTCGACGCGCTG
>Ga0105239_10006269_pt1 | contig 13835 bp, 10 predicted proteins | sample KBSC44metaG_FD_92761 | JGI IMG/M metagenome (GOLD analysis project Ga0105239, IMG submission 92761) | Corn rhizosphere microbial communities from Kellogg Biological Station, Michigan, USA - KBS C4-4 metaG | ecosystem: Host-associated > Plants > Roots > Rhizosphere > Soil | place: Michigan, USA... | reverse complement strand
GCAGGCGACCTCGACGGCTCTGTCCGAGGTAGCGTCCGCGCTTTCGGACTAGCCCGCCGCCCGGCTCGCTTTCGCATGGTCCGCCGCTTTTTTCGGCATGACGGCCGAAACGTTGGTGCTATCTTGCGCCGCGCTCGTGGCGCCCGGACGAGAGCCGCGGCGACCGAGACGTGAGCCGAGCTGGATGAATCGATGAGCTCCGAGCAGAGCAAGCGTTCGGGCAGTAGTGCCCCGAGCGCAATCGTCAGCGTATTGCGAGACGACGGCACGCTGGATCCCGCGCACGACCCAGGCATGAGCGACGACGAGGTGCTCGCACTCGCCGCAGCGCTCGAAAGCAAGAGTGCGCACCCCCTCGCCCACGCCATCGTCTCCGCCACACGCGAAAAATCCCTCGCGCTGCCGGAGATCGCCGATTTCGCAAGCGTCACCGGCCAGGGACTGAAAGGAACGCTCGCCGGTGCGGCGATCCTGATCGGGCGCGCGGAGATGCTGGCGGCGCAGGGCATCGACGCCGGTCCGCTGCTCGGGGAGGCGCGGGTCCTGCGGCAGAAAGGTGCGACGGTGATGTTCGTCGCGCGAAACGGACAGGCCATCGGGTTCGTGGCCGTGCAAGACCCGCTGAAAGCAAACGCGCGCGAGATGCTCGCGAAACTGCGCGCGAGCGGACTGGCGATCACCATGGCGACGGGCGATGCGGACGCCACGGCTCGCGCGGTCGCGCGCGAGGCCGGCCTTGAGAATGTCGCTGCGGGCATGACGCCCGAGAGCAAGACCGAGCTCGTGAACCGATTCAAGCGGGAAGGACGGATTGTCGCCTTTGCCGGCGACGGCGTGAACGATGCCCCCGCGCTCGCCGCCGCGGACGTCTCCATCGCGATGGGCACAGGCTCCGATGCCGCGATCGAAACCGCCGGACTCACGCTTCTCAAAGGCAATCTCGGGGCGCTGCTGCGCGCCCGCAATCTCGCGAAAGCCACGCTGGGCAACATGAAGCAGAATCTGTTCTTCGCCTTCGCCTACAACGCGCTCGGAATCCCCGTGGCGGCGGGCGTGCTCTATCCGTTTACCGGCTGGCTGCTCTCACCCATGATTGCCGCCGCGGCCATGAGCCTCAGCTCCGTTTCCGTGATCGGCAACGCACTGCGCCTGCGCAGGACGCATCTTTGATGTAGTATTCGTGCATGGGGCAGTTCTTTCGGAATATCGGGGCACGAACCGGCGCGGGTTTGCGCTGGATTTGGTATCGCGCGGACGGGCGTGCGCCGTGGGTGCGGCGCGCCTTCGCGCTGTTGTTCTTCTTCCTGCTGCCTGCGCCGGTGATCCTGCTGCTGCTCTTCCGCTTCGTGCCGATCCCCGGCACGCCGCAGATGCTGCTCGATATGGTGACGCTTCAGCCTGTGAAATATTCCTGGCGGGCCTATGACGAGATCGCGCCTGCCCTGCCCCGCGCGGTGATCGGGGCGGAGGACCAGAATTTCTGTTCGCATCGCGGCTTCGACTGGAAGGGCATCGACAAGGCGATGGCGGAACACAAGCGCCATCCGAACAAGCCGTTGCGCGGCGCAAGCACGATCAGCCAGCAGACGGCGCGCACCCTGTTCCTCGTCTCGACACGCAGCTGGATCCGCAAAGGCGTCGAGGCCTACCTGACCGTTCTGATGGAAGCGTTGTGGCCGAAGAAGCGCATCCTCACGGCCTATCTCAATCTCGTGGATTGGGGCCATGGCAATTACGGCGCCGAAGCCGCGTCGGAAATGTATTTCGGCACCAGCGCCGACAGGCTCACGCGTTCGCAGGCCGCGCGGCTTGCGGCCATATTGCCCAATCCGGACCACTGGCGCGCCGACCGCCCGGGACGCTACGTTGCCGGCCGCTCGAAACGGTTGCGCGGACAGGAATTCGTCGTTGCCGACGACGGGCTCGATTGGTGCGTGAAATAAGAGACGCTCACCCTTCGACAGGCTCAAGGTGAGGACTTATGTTGAAATCCTCATGCTGAGCCTGTCGAAGCATGAGCTTGCCGAAGCATGAGCCGAACAGGAATGACATGAACACTTCCGGCGCCGTCATCATCGGAGGCGGCCATAACGGGCTCGTCTGCGCGTTCTATCTCGCGAAAGCGGGCATGAAGGTGACCATCCTCGAGCGCCGTGGCGTCGTCGGCGGTGCCGCGATCACCGAGGAATTCCATCCCGGTTTCCGCAACTCAGTCGCGAGCTACACGGTTTCGCTGCTCAATCCGAAGATCATCGCCGACATGGACCTCGCCGGGAACGGCCTGCGCGTGGTCGAGCGCAAGGTGCAGAACTTCCTGCCGCTGAACGACCGCGACTATCTCGAGACCGGCGGCAACCGCACCCGGGAAAGCGTCGCGAAGTTCTCGGCGAAAGACGCCGAGATGCTCGAGCCCTATGGCGCGCGGCTGGAAGAGATCGCCGATCTCGTGCGCGGGCTGATGCTGGCGACGCCACCGAACGTGACCGAAGGCGGCTGGATGTCGGCGATCCCGGAGATGCTCAAAGCGGCATCGCAGGGAAAGCCCTTTGCCGCGCTGAGCATGCCGGCGCGGCGCGATCTGCTGGCGCTGTTCGCCCAATCGGCCGGCGACTATCTCGCAGGATGGTTCGAGAGCGATCCGATCAAGGCGGCGTACGGTTTCGATGGCGTGGTCGGCAATTACGCAAGTCCATACACGCCGGGCTCCGGCTATGTGCTGCTGCATCATGTGCTGGGCGAAGTGAACGGCAAGAAAGGCGCGTGGGGTCATGCCATCGGCGGCATGGGCGCGATCACGCAGGCGATGGCGAAAGCCTGTGTGGCGCTGGGCGTGACGATCAAGACCGATGCGCCGGTGAAGGAAGTCATTGTCGAGAAGGGCCGCGCCGTCGGCGCCGCGACGGAAAGCGGCGATATCTATCGCGCGCCGATGGTGGTGTCGAACCTCAATCCGAAGCTCCTGTTCCTCAAGCTCATGGACAAGGGCGTGCTGCCGCGCGATTTTCGCGAGCGCATCGAACATTACCGCGTCGGCTCCGGCACGTTCCGCATGAATGTCGCGCTCAGCGAACTGCCGCGTTTCACCTGCAACCCGGAGGCCGGCGATCACATGACGGCGGGCATCATCATCGCGCCCACGCTCGACTACATGGACCGTGCTTATACCAGCGCGCGCGAGAATGGCTGGTCGAAGGAGCCGATCGTGGAGGTGCTTATCCCGTCCACACTCGACGACAGCCTCGCACCGAAGGGCCAGCATGTCGCCAGCATGTTCTGCCAGCAGGTTCAGCCGGAGCTTTCCGGCGGCCGCTCGTGGGACGATCACCGCGAGCAAGTCGCCGATCACATGATCGCGACCGTCGACAAAATGGCACCGGGCTTCAAGGCATCCGTCGTCGGGCGGCAAATCTTCTCGCCGCTCGATCTGGAGCGCACCTTCGGCCTCGTCGCCGGCGACATCATGCACGGCGCGCTGACGCTCGATCAGCTCTATTCCGCGCGGCCCGTTCTCGGCCATGGCAATTATCGCAGTCCGGTTCCCGGACTTTATATGTGCGGTTCCGGCACCCATCCCGGCGGCGGCGTCACCGGAGCGCCGGGCCATAATGCCGCGCGTGAAATTCTGAAGGATCGTCGCCGTTGACAGACCAGACCGGTGCGCTTTCGACCGCGCTCGAGAACGGGCACAAGCTGCTCGGCGTGAATCCGGCACGCGCGGAAGAACAGGCGCGCGAAATCCTGAAAGTCGTGCCGCAACATCCGATGGCGGTGCTGCTGCTCGCCTCCGCGCGCCGTGCGCAGGGCGACACTGCCGGCGCGCGCGGAATCCTGGAGGCTTTGGCGCGCGCGCAGCCCAGGATTCCGGCGGTGCATTATGAGTTCGGATCCCTGCTGGCGCAGCTCGGCGAGACAAGATTGGCAATCGCCGCGTTCAGGCATACGGCGCGCCTCGATCCCCGCAACGCAGCGATCTGGCGCTCGCTCGGCAATCTTTGCACGCTCGCGGGCGACAGCGAGGCCGCCGACGAAGCTTACGCGCAGAGCATCAAGGCGTCGGTTCACGATCCGGAGCTTGTCGCCGCCGCAACTGCACTTTGCGAGAATCGGCTGGATGCCGCGGAGCGGCTGCTCCGCGACTTCGTGAAACGCCATCCCACGGATGTCGCCGCAATTCGCATGCTGGCGGAGACGGCAGCGCGGTTGTCGGCTTATGAAGACGCGGAGCACCTTCTCGAACGTGCGCTCGAGCTCGCCCCCAGCTTCATACCGGCGCGGCACAACTACGCCGTGGTGCTTCACCGGCAACTCAAATCCGAGGCAGCCCTCAAGCAGATCGACCTGCTGCTGGAAAACGAACCCAACAGTCCATCCTATCGTACCTTGCGCGCCGCGGTACTGGTGCGCATCGGCGAATACCATGCGGCGATCAAAAGCTACGAGGTGCTGCTTCGCGAGCAACCGGCATTCCCCAAGGCCTGGATGAGCTATGGCCATGCACTCAAGACGGTGGGACGCCAAGACGACAGCATCGCGGCGTATCGCAAGAGCATCGCGCTGCTGCCAAAACTCGGCGAATCGTATTGGAGTCTGGCCAACCTCAAGACGTTCCGTTTCACCGATGCCGATATCGAGGCGATGCGGCAGCAACTTGCGCGCGCTGATCTGGCGGCCGAGGACCGCTATCATCTGGAATTCGCGCTCGGCAAGGCGCTGGAGGACAAGAGTGCATTCGCAGAATCTTTTGAGCACTATGCACGCGGCAACGCGCAACGCCGCGAGACCATTCCCTACGACGTCGATGCTACGACCGAATTCACGCGGCATTCGAAATCGCTGTTGACCCGAACCTTCTTCGAAGAGCGCGCCGGCTATGGCAGCTCAGCGCCCGACCCGATTTTCATCGTCGGACTTCCGCGCGCCGGGTCGACCCTCGTCGAGCAGATCCTGTCGAGCCATTCGCAGATCGAAGGAACGATGGAGCTGCCCGACATTCTTTCGATCGCGAGGCGGCTGAGCGGGAGCACGCGCAGGGCGGATCTGCACACATATCTTGATACCCTTCCGGGGTTGGACGCGCAGGCATGCGCAGATTTGGGGCAGGAATATCTGCAACGCACGAAAATTCAGAGAAAACTCGCGAGGCCGTACTTCATCGACAAGATGCCGAACAACTTTCATCACATCGGCTTGGTCCGTCTGATCCTGCCGAATGCCAAGATCGTCGATGCGCGCCGGCACCCGATGGGCTGTTGCCTGTCGAATTTCAAGCAGCACTACGCCTATGGGCAGGCGTTCGCCTATGACCTGAATGAGATCGGCCGCTACTATCGCGACTACGTCGAGCTGATGGCGCATTTCGACGCGGTGCTCCCCGGACGCATTCACCGGGTTTTCTATGAAAACATGGTGGCGGATTCCGAGCGCGAAATCCGCGCCCTGCTCGAGTATTGCGGATTGCCGTTCGAGGAGAATTGCCTGCGCTATTACGAAAACGACCGTGCGGTGCGCACTGCCAGTTCCGAACAGGTGCGCCAGCCCATTTTCACCGACGGGGTGGAGCAATGGCGCAACTATGAGGAATGGCTGGGGCCGCTGAAGGATGCCCTGGGGCCTGTCCTCGACGCTTACCCCGAAGTGCCTGTTTTCTAAACCGAATCAGCCAACTTTTTCATTCCGAATCCTGGCTCGCGGCGGCGGCAATCACGCTGTTGCCGGAAATCCTGCCGAATTGTGTCTGCCTTGACAGTTCTGCGACATGGGACTGACATGACCATGGGCAGTGTTACATGAGGGTTGAAGAATGGGCGGATTTTCATCGCGCGGCTTCGTACAGGCGCGTCCGGTATTCCTGACGGCATTGTTGGCTTCAACGGCGCTTACAGCCATTCAATCGGCGCGCGCCGCGGAAGCGATTGAGACCGTGGTCGTGACCGCTCAAAAGCGGTCCGAGGATTTGCAGAAGGTCCCGCTCAGCATCCAGGTGCTGAACACCAAAAAGCTCGAGGATCTCCATGTCCAGAGCTTCAACGACTATGCGCAATTCCTTCCCAGTGTCGCATTCGCTGCAAACGCGGCGGGCGGCGGCCTAACCGGTCCTGGGTCCGTCAACGTTTATATGCGCGGCGTCGCATCGGGCAATGACGGCAACCATTCCGGATCCCAGCCGAGCGTCGGCATGTACCTCGACGAAGAGCCGATCACCACCATCGGCGGCTCGCTCGATATCCATGTTTACGACATCGCCCGGGTGGAGGCCCTTTCGGGACCGCAGGGCACGCTATACGGCGCAAGCTCGGAAGCCGGCACCATCCGTATCATCACCAACAAGCCAGACTCGACGGAATTCTCGGCGAGCTACGACGTATACGGCAATTCTGTCGACCATGGCGGCATCGGCGGCGGCGTTGAGGGATATGTAAACGTCCCGCTGTCCGAACATTCGGCGATCCGCATTGTCGCATGGGACGAGCATGATGCGGGTTACATCGACAACGTCGCGGGAACCGATGTCGCCGGTGGCATCGTCGATGGCGTCCGCACCTTTCCCGTGGGCAATATCCAGGTCAGCAACGCGTCCACCCGCAAGAAAGACTACAACGACACGGATATCTACGGCGCGCGCGCGGCACTGAGGATCGACCTTGACAATTTCTGGAGCATTACCCCGTCGCTGATAGGCCAGAAGACCAACGCGCACGGTTCGTATTCCTACAATCCCGCGGTTGGCGATCTTGAGACTGTCACGTTCAATCCCCAGTTCTCCAACGACACGTGGTACCAGGCGGCGCTCACAATCGAGGGCAAACTGGGCAATCTGGATACGACGCTTGCGGCGGCGTTTATGGATCGCAAGATCAAAGCCCAGCTCGACTACTCCGATTACTCCTACTTCTACGACAGCTATTACGGGTCGCTGATCACCGACAACAACGGAAACCTGATCGACCCGACGCAGGTGATTCACGGCAAAGATCATTTCAAGAAGGAAAGCATCGAATGGCGGCTGGCGTCGCCGGCAGAGGATCGCTTCCGTTATGTCGCGGGCATCTTCTACCAGCGCCAGACCCACGACATCGAACAGAGATACGGGATCAAGGATCTTGCCGACTCGCTTTCTGTGACGGGTTGGTCCGACACGCTCTGGCTGACCGAACAGCAGCGCGACGATAAGGACTACGCCGCGTTTGCAGAGTTGTCCTACGACATCACACCCGACTTGACGGCGACGGCGGGCGGGCGCGTCTTCAAATCGGACAACAAACTGGTTGGCTTCTTCGGGTTCAGCGAGAATTGGGATAATCTCACCGGCTCCAAGAACGGCGAGGTCAGCTGTTTCGCGCCTGCAATCGTTCCCAACACGCCTTGTACCGACCTCAACAAGGAAACCGATCAGTACGGCTTCACCCACAAGGTGAACCTCACCTGGCGGCTCAACGACGACAAGATGATCTATGCCACCTGGTCGAACGGCTTCCGTCCGGGCGGTGTCAACCGCAACTTCCTGGATTCGACGGACTCCTACAGGCCTGACTATCTCACCAATTATGAGATCGGATGGAAGACCTCGTGGAATGACGGAACTGTGCGGTGGAACGGCGCGGTATACTGGGAAGACTGGAAGGACTTCCAGTTCTCCTTCCTGGGCTCCAACTCACTGACCGTCATCGCCAATGCCGGCCAGGCGCGCATCAGAGGTGTCGAGAGCGACCTGAACTGGCTGGTGACGGATAGCCTGACGCTGACGGCCGCCGCTTCGTACAACGACGCAGAACTGACCAGCCCGTACTGCAAGGACCCGAACGACTGCGCCAATACTTTGCAGGCGCCCAAAGGGCAGCAGCTTCCGATTACGCCGCCGTTCAAGGCCAATGCGACCGCCCGCTACGAATTCAATTGGGGCAATATGGACGCCCATGTTCAGGGCTCGCTGGTTTATCAGGACAGCAGCTGGGCGGACCTTCGTACCAACGACCGCGACATCCTGGGCAAACAGCCGTCCTTCGCTCAGGTCGATTTCTCCGGCGGAATCCAACAGGACAATTGGTTCATCGACCTGTCGCTGCTGAATGCGTTCGACGAACGCGAACAGCTCTATCGCTATTCGGAATGCACCGCGGGCACCTGTGGCTCGGTCCCGTACATCGTGACCAACCGCCCGCGCACGATCGAGCTTCGCATCGGCCAGAAGTTCTGATCTGAAGGGGCATGGCAAAAAAGCCGCCGCGACCCGAACGAGTCGCGGCGGTTTTGCTTTTGGGGTCTCTATTTTCCGAGCGCGTAAAGGATCGCGTCGTTGATCGCATAGACCGTTCCGTCCGGTCCGATCTCGGTCGGGGTATAGGCCTCTCCGATCGGTGGATTGAGGCCGATGTCCTTAAGATCTCCGGTATTGAGATCCCAGCGATAGGTGTGACCGTCCTCGGCATTGGCGATCACGGCATGGCCGGCGGCGTCGACGACCGCGGAGTTGATGCACCATTCATACACCACGCCCGCGCCGGCGCCCGGAACCTGGGTGGGGTTGAGCTTGGTCATGATCTCTTTCATCACCGTCGCATTGCTGAAGCGATCCTTCTGCGTCGCGTCGGGATCGATGATGGCGATCTCGTTGTGGCCGTTGCCGTTTCCGGCGCCGAGATAGTTGTTGTACTTGGTCATCAGCAGATAAGGCGAGGAGCCGGAATAGGACGGCACCGCTGCGGTCGGCACGATCGAGACGGTGTCGTCCCAGCCGAAGGAGCCCGGCGTCTTCGACGTCCCCAGGTCGCCGGTGAAATGCAGCAGCCAGCCGCGGTCATTGTGGTTCGGGAAAGGATTCTCGACCACGCCGTAATAGACGTCGCCGTCAGGCCCGACGGTCGGCGACGCAGATGCATCGTCGAAGATTAGTGCGTCCTGGCCCGAGCTTGGATCCTTCAGGCGCACCTTGGACTTGCGCTGCAGCGTGGTGCTGTCGAGAGCGAGAAGGTAGCCGAACGCGCCGTCGCTGACCGCGACATAGATTGTCGACTGATCGCCCGAAACCGCCGGCGCGCAGTTCTGGGCGACTTCGGTCATGGCGTTGTCGCCGGCCGCGGTGCCGGCGGAAATCCAGGTGCCGTTGCCGTCGGCGCCGATGCGCGCGATGCCGGCTTTGAGGTTCAGAGGATTGCCGCCGCCGGTGACGTAGAACCCAAAATAGATGTTACCGGCTTCATCGGCCGTGATCGGCGTGTCGATCATGACCTTCTGATCGAGGATGGCCTTGTTGGCGTTGTAGTTTTCGATTCCATAGAAGGCGAGCTGGCCGCTCGCGCCGGTCGCAAGATCGGGCGTATCGCGGAAATAGACCGTACCGCCGGCGCCCGCATAGTAGAGACGGTTCTGCGCCGTGAGGTGTGCGGGGAAACTTGGGGTCCAGTTGTGAGGTGCGAGACGGAAATCCGTTTTCGCCTTCCACAGGCTGTTACCGTTGCTGCCGGAGAGTGCTTGCATCCGGAAGCCGTCGTTCACACCGGTCTTGACTGCAACGATGACCGTGTTTGAGGCCGTGATCATCGGCGAGGCGTAATGGATCAACAGGAAATCCTGGCCATCCGAATGCTTGTCCAGTTTGGCCTTCCACAAGATGTGCCTCAGCTTCGCAGCGTTGTGGGGCGCTGCTGCCGTATGCTGCGGGTTTCCGGCATAGCCGCGCCAGGCTGGAGGTTCGGCAAGAGCCGGCGCAGAAACGCACAAGCAGACGAGCGCGCCTGAGATCATCGCTTTCATGGAAACCCCTCCGAACCGGTGACTGTGAAGCGGGCGGGATGGTAGCGGTTTCCGGCATGAACTCAATTGGCGCGTTGACCTGCTGCCCGCCGGATCGCAAGATGGTGAGACAGCGCCGTCACATTCGTTTACGTTGTTATCCATGCGCCGCCTGATTCATCTTACGCTTTCGCCGGCATCGCGTGTTGCGCGTCTCATTTTGGGCGAGAAGCGGCTGGTATTCGATCCCGTGGGTGCGGACGATGCCCAGGCCCATCTTCCCGTATTTATCGACCTGGATGAAACACGATGCGAAGGGTTGTGGGCCGTGATCGATCATCTCGAGGGGACCTATCTGGAGCATCCGCTTGTGCCCGGCGATCCGGGAGAGCGAAACGAAGTGCTGCGCTGGCTCGACTGGGCCATGGGCCAGATGAACGAGCGCGCGACACGCAAAATCCTCTACGAGAAAGCAGCGCAGCGATACACCGGCGCGCCGGCGATCGGCGCCCCCGACATGAATGTGATCCGGCAGGGCCGCGAAGCGCTGCGCGTGGCGCTCGGGATCATCGCCAAGGCCGTCGAGCAGAACGGCAATCTCGTCGGGCGCGGCTGCTATCTCTCGGACATCGCGGTGGCGGCGCATCTTTCGGCGCTGGACTATTTCGGCGAAGTGCCCTGGACGGAGTTTCCGCAGGCCGGCGAATGGTATGTGCGGATGAAATCGCGGCCCTCCTTCCGTTCCCTTCTGGCCGACCGCCTGCCCGGCCAGCCGCCGGTCATGCATTATGCCGAACTCGATTTCTGATCCGCGCGAGGCCATTCGAACCCGAGCGCTTGCCGAAGGTTTCGACATCGTCCGCTTCACACGCGCGGAACCGCCAGCGAATACCGGCGCGCGATTGCAGACCTTCCTGGGTCAAGGCCGTCACGGCACCATGGACTGGATGGCGCGCAATGCGGATCGCCGCGCCGATCCGCAAACGCTGTGGCCGGAGGCGCGCAGCATCATCGTGCTCGGCGCCAATTACGGGCCGGATTTCGATCCGCTCGAACTGCTCGCAAAAAAAAGCAACGGTACGATTTCCGCTTATGCGCAAGGTGCGGACTACCACGATGTCCTGAAGAAAAAACTCAAGCGGCTTGCTGGATTCATCGCAAGCGAATTCGCAACCGATGTGAAGGTCTTCATCGACACCGCGCCGGTTCTGGAGAAGCCCCTGGCGCAGGCGGCCGGAATCGGCTGGCAGGGCAAGCATACCAATCTTGTTAGCCGCGAATTCGGGTCGTGGCTTTTCCTGGGGTCGGTGTTCACGACATTGGAGTTGGAGCCCGATGCCGCCGAGACCGATCATTGCGGGCAATGCCACGCCTGTCTCGACATATGCCCGACCAAGGCGTTTCCGGCGCCATACCAGCTCGACGCGCGGCGCTGCATTTCCTATCTCACGATCGAGCACAAGGATCACATCCCGCGCGAGTTTCGCGAGGCGATCGGCAACCGCATCTATGGCTGCGACGATTGCCTGGCGATCTGTCCGTGGAACAAATTCGCGCAGACCGCGCGCGAGACGCAATTCCATCCGCGCGCCGAGCTGCGCAATCCGCGCCTTGCCGATCTCGTGCGCCTCGACGATGCCGGATTCCGCGAAATCTTCAGCGGCTCGCCGATCAAACGCATCGGACGCGACCGCTTTGTGCGCAATGTGCTGATCGCCATCGGCAATTCCGGAGACAGGCAACTGGTGCCTGTTGCTAAAGATTTGTTGCAGGACTCATCGCCACTCGTACGCGCGATGGCGGTGTGGGCCTTGTTGCGACTTTTGCCGGACGCTGAATTCACCGCTTTGAAAAACGATCGCGAAGCATCGGAGCCGGACGATTCGGTTCGCAGCGAGTGGGCTGCTAATTCGCTTCCGTCTCGGTGAGGTACTCGTTGGCCAGAGCGGCCGCGCGTGAATTGGGCGCGAGCTTGATCACCATCTGCCAGTCCGCGTTCGCGCCTTTGGCGTCGCCGTCTTCGAACTTCATCGCGCCGCGCTCGACCAGCGCGTCGCCATAGTTGGGATAGACATTCAGGGCCTGATCGATGTCGGCGCGAGCTTCCGCCTTGCGCCCCGCGGCGTGGCGCGCGCTGGCACGGAGCACCAGCAGATCGGCACGGTTGGCGTCGCGCAGCAGCGCCGCGCTCAGATCGGCGTCCGCGCCACTCCAGTCCTTGCTCATCGCCCGCGCCCGCGACCGGTCGGCGAGCAATTCGACGTCACCCGGCGACAGTGCCAGTGCATTGGAGAACGACACATTGGCCCTGTAGGGGTCTTCCGCGAGCAGCCAGGTGTTTCCGGCCTGATCGAACAATTGCGCGCGGTCGGCGCTTCGCAAACTATTCTGTTGCGCCAGCGTATCGAGCAACGGCGCGGCTTCGGTGTAGCGCCGCAATTGCGAGAGCGCCAAGGCCTCGCAATGCTCGGCCGCCACGCCGCCACCGGCGCTGTGCCACGCAAGTGCCTGATTGTAGGCCCCCTGCGCATCGGCTTTGGCGTAATCGGCGCATTGCTGGTAGCTCTGCATCGCGGCCGAGGCGGCGGTAAGCACGCCCGACGCGATTACAAGACCGGCGGTTGCAGGGACAATCGGAAGCCAGCGCATGGCTTAAAAGAACCGTCTTGCATGGCAAAAGCAAGACACCATCTGTTAAGGTTGCGGGGCTCGAGGGAGGATTCCATGGCCAGATATCTGACGGCGCTGTGCGCCGCGCTGTTAGTGCTCGTGTTTTCGCTGATGACGGTAAGTTCGGCCTTCGCCCAGAACGGCCCCGCCGCGGCACCAACCTCGACCGTCGACGTCAAGCCGCTGCCGCCTGCGGGCACGCCGGTGGCGTTCGATCCGGACAAGGCGACGAATGCCTATCTCGCGCAGGTCAGCGGCGAGGCACGGCAGAAATCGGACTCCTATTTCGAAGGCGGCTACTGGCTGATCCTGTGGGATGCGGTCTATGCCATCGTCGTCTCCGCGATCCTGCTCTTCACGCGCTTCTCCGCACGCATGCGCAAATTTGCAGAGGGCGTGACCCGCTCGCGGTTCTGGCAGGCGCCGATCTACATCATGCTCTACGTGGTCGTGACGACCGTGCTCTCGCTGCCCATGACGATCTACGAGGAGTTTCTGCGCGAGCATCAATATGGGATGTCGAACCAGAATTTCGTGCAATGGCTGGGCGATTTCGGAATCATCTTCGCGGTGAACTTCGTCATGTTCACGCTGATCGGGACATTCGTCTATGCGGCGATCCGCGGCAGCAAGCGCTACTGGTGGGTCTGGGGCGCCGCGATCACGATGGCATTCTTCGTCATCGGCGCCGCTGTTCAACCGGTCTTCATCTCACCATTGTTGAATCACTATACACCGCTCAAGGAAGGGAAACTCAAAGAGGACATCCTTTCGCTCGCGCGTTCGGAGGGCATTCCGGTCACAAACGTCTATGAGTTCGATGCCTCGAAGCAGACCAAGCGCATGTCCGCCAACGTGTCGGGCCTGTTCGGCACCACGCGCATCTCGATGAACGACAACCTCCTCAACCGCGGCAGCGACCGCGAGGTCCTGGCGGTTCTCGGTCACGAAATGGGCCATTACGTGCTCGGACACGTGACGACCGGTATCATCGAGATCGGGCTCGTCATTCTCGCGGGCTTCGCGTTTACGGCTTGGGGCTTCGGTGTTCTGGCAGGGGCCTTCGGCGGTGTCTGGGATGTCCGGTCGGTGGATGATCCGGCCGGGTTGCCGGTGCTGATGGCGGTCGTGACGTTCTTCTTCCTGCTCGCCACTCCAGTGACCAACACAATCACACGGTCGATGGAGGCCCAGGCCGATATCTTCGGCGTCAACGCCGCGCGCCAGCCCGACGGCTTCGCAAAGGCTGCTCTGCATTTGAGCGAATACCGCAAGCTCGATCCCTCGCCGCTCGAGGAATTCGTATTCTTCGATCACCCCTCTGGCCGCAACCGCATCCACATGATGATGGTGTGGAAGAAGGAGCACCTGAACGACGCCGACATCAAGGCCGGGCCGGTGTCTCCGCAGTAGCGAGCGCCGCGTCGAGTTTCGCG
>Ga0105239_10006265_pt1 | contig 13837 bp, 13 predicted proteins | sample KBSC44metaG_FD_92761 | JGI IMG/M metagenome (GOLD analysis project Ga0105239, IMG submission 92761) | Corn rhizosphere microbial communities from Kellogg Biological Station, Michigan, USA - KBS C4-4 metaG | ecosystem: Host-associated > Plants > Roots > Rhizosphere > Soil | place: Michigan, USA... | reverse complement strand
GTGGGACCACACCGTCCAGTCGGGGTCCGTCTCCCGGATCTGGGCCGTGCTGACGCCCTCGTAGTGTCCGTAGCCCCACTCGGCCAGGTCGTCGTCGACTTCGGCGTCGGGGAAGCCGGCGAGCTCCGCGCTGCGACGTGCACGTTGACGCGGGCTCGTCAGGACCAGCGAGAACGAGCGGCCCACGAGGCGCTCGCCCACGCCGCGTGCCGCCTCCGCACCCGCCGCAGTCAGCGGCACGTCCGTGACCGAGGTGTGGAGGCGCTCGCGGCTCCACTTCGTCTCGCCGTGGCGAACGAGCCAGAGCGAAACGGCCACGGCCGCGGCTCAGCGGGACGAGAGCGCGACGAGCACGCCCCCGTCGTCGTCGTACGCCGGGAACAGGTCGACCAGCACGGGCTTCGTCAACCCTGCCCGCGTGCGGAGCTCGAGCTGCTCCCCGAGCCGCCGCACGCCCCACTCGCGCACGAGCTGCAGGGGAGCCGTGTCCGAGAGGGCGAGCGCATCGGCGACGTCCCGTCCGATCAGGTCCGTCTCGCGGTAGCCGGTCAGCTCGAAGACACCGCGGCCGACGGCGAGCACGCGCGCGTCCTGGTCGCAGACCACGAAGCCGGTCGATGGTGCCGGGTAGTAGTCCTCCAGCAGCTGGAAGAGGAAGCCGAAGCCACAGCTGCGGCACTGCGGCGCGTGCATCGAGAACCCCTCGACGCCGTCGGTGTCGATCGAGCGCTCACGGCAGTTGGGGCAGATGTAGACGGGCACCGCGAGATCGTACGCGCGAGGACGTTGACGGCCGGTTAACCGGTTCGCCGCGGCAGCTAGCGTAGTCGACGCTAACTTCGAGGAGGTGCAGAGATGCCGACACGGCTGATGACCGCTGAGAACAAGAAGTGGTGGACGCTCGCGGCGGTGTCGTTCGGGCTGTTCATGATCATGCTCGACAACACGGTCGTGAACGTCGCGCTGCCCTCGATCCAGCGTGACCTCGGCGTCGGCCTGTCGGAGCTCGAGTGGATCGTCTCCGGGTACGCGCTCACCTTCGCGGCCCTGATGCTGATCGGCGGCAAGCTCGCGGACGCCTACGGGCGACGGCTCGTGTTCGTCATCGGGATCGTCGTCTTCACCGTGGCCTCGCTCCTGTGCGGGCTGTCGACGAGCGGCGACATGCTCATCGCGTCGCGGGTCCTCCAGGGCGCCGGCGCCGCGATGATGAACCCCGCAACGCTCTCGATCATCGCCGCGACCTTCCCGCCGCGGCAGCGCGGGACCGCGATCGGGATCTGGGCCGGTGTGTCGGCGCTCGCGCTCGCGATCGGCCCGCTCGTCGGGGGACTGCTCACCGAGCACGCGAGCTGGAACTGGATCTTCTTCGTCAACGTCCCGTTCGGGATCCTCGGCGTGTTCGCGAGCTTCCTCTTGATCGACGAGTCGCACGACCCGACGCACGAGCGGCTCGACGTGCCGGGGCTCGCGACGTCGTCGCTCGGCCTCTTTGCGCTCACCTACGGCCTGATCGAGGCGAACACGTACGGCTGGACCTCCCCTCGCATCGTCGGGGCGTTCGCCGTCGCGGTGGTCGCGCTCGGGGCGTTCGTGGTGCTGGAACGTCGCCAGCGGGCGCCGATGCTCGACCTGTCGCTGTTCCGGAACCGCACCTACGTCGGCGCGAACCTCGCGATCCTGCTCGTCTCGCTGGCGATGTTCGGCGTCTTCTTCTTCATGTCGCTGTACATGCAGAACATCCTCCACTACTCCGCGGTCGAGACCGGCGCGGCCTTCCTGCCGATGACCATCCTCGTGATCATCGTGGCGCCGCTCGCGGGGCGTCTCTCCGACCGCCTCGGGTCACGGGGCCTGATCACGGCCGGAATGCTCCTCCTCGCGGCGCAGCTTCTCTACTTCAGCCAGCTCGGCACCGATTCGACGTTCTGGACGCTGCTGCCGGGCCTTGCCCTCGGAGGCATCGGGATGTCGATGACGATGACGCCGGGCACGGCCGCCGCGACCCGAGCCGTGCCCGTGGAGAAGGCGGGCGTCGGCGCCGCCGTGCTCAACGCCTTCCGCCAGGTGGGTGGCTCGACCGGGATCGCTCTGATGGGGGCGATCATGGCGGCGAAGCTCACGGAGCCGCCGACTCCGGCGTCGTTCATGGCCGGTTTCGAGAACGCGCTGCTCGTGGCCTCGGCAATCGCCCTCGTCGGCGCGGTCGTCGCCGCCCTCCTCATCCGTCCGCACGACCGGACGCGCGGCGAGGAGGAACAGCTCCCGGCCGCCGAAGCGGCATGACCGAGGTTGCGCGACCGCGACGGCTTCCCGCCGAGGAGCGCCGGAGGGCGATCGTCGAGGCCGCGCTGCGGGTCTTCTCCGCAGGCAGCTACGCGGGGTCGACCACCGCCGAGATCGCACGCGAGGCGGGCGTGAGCGAGCCCGTCCTCTACCGCCACTTCGCCTCGAAGCGGGATCTCTGGGCGGCCTGCCTCGACGCGGCGTGGGAAGACTTCCGTGACGGCTTCGACCGCGCCGTCGGCAGTTGGTTCGCGGGAAGCGAGGCGCAGGGCGGTCCGGGCGCTCGGCTCCCGCTCCCACCGTCGGCCTCGCGGTGGAAGAAGGCTCTGATGCCGAACCTCTGGATCCAGGGAATCACCGAGGCCGGAGAGGACCGCGAGATCCGCCGGCATGTCGCGCGCCACATGCGCGTCGTGCACGACCACGTCGCCGGTGCGATTCGCCGCGGACAGGAGAGCGGTGTGATCCCGTCCGATCGTGACCCGGACGCCGAAGCGTGGGTGATGATCGCGGGCGGCCTGCTGCGCTCCGTCGCCCACCGGGTCGGCGGGCTCCTCTCCGAGGACGACCTCGTCGCGATCCAGCACGAGCGCATGCGCTGGCTGCTCGGCGATCCCGCGGACGACGACTAGTCCTCGGGGCCGCCATCTTCGATCCCACCTTGGTGGGCGTATCGTGGTTCTCGTGCGCACGCTCGCCCTGGTCGTGTCCGTCGGTTTGCTGGCGATTCCCGTCGCCTCGGCGGAGGCGACCGATTCGCCCACGGCGACGAAGCGGGTCGTGCGGGCGTGGAGCGCCCGCCTCAACGCGTACGACAACGCGGGCGTCGCGCGACTCTTTGCCCACCCGGCGGTGTTCGTGCAGGGCGGCTCGACGCTCCGGCTCGAGACCCCCGCGCAGATCGCTCTTTGGCACCGCCTGCTTCCGTGCGCCGGGCGGATCGTCTCGATCGACGTCGACGGTGAGCTGGCGACCGCCGTGTTTCGCCTCGCGAACGGGAAGCACCGCCACTGCGACGCGCCGGGGCAGAAGGCTGCCGCCGTGTTCCGCGTGCGTCACGGCAAGATCGTCGCCTGGGTGCAGGTCCCCGTGCCGCCTCCCGCCACGAGCGGGCCGACGGCGTAGCCCGGGCGCCGACGACGACCGCCCTCAGTCGAGCTCGAGAAAGCCGACCTCGAGCATCCGGCGGGCGAGGCCGAGGCCCTCTCCTGCGGCGTCGCCGCCGACGGCGGTCGCCAGCGCCTCCGCGAGTGTCCGCGAGCCGTCGAGCTCACGGACGAGCCGCGCCGTGGACGGGTCGAGCTCGGCGGAGAACGGAACCCCGTGCTCGAGCCGGAGCGTCAGCAGCTCGGACTGCCAACGACCTCCGCTGAAGCGGGTGTCGTGGCTCACGACGGCGTCGTCGACGACCCGCAGTCGGCGGCCGAGGAGCGCAGCGTCGGAACCCAGCTCCTCGAGCCGGTCATGCGTCTCGAAGAGCCGCCGCACGTGCCGGCCGGCGGGGCGGAGGGCCGCGCGCGGCAGCTGCAGCGCTTCCATCCACCCCGCCGCTGACGCGTCACGGCTGTCGTTGCGCTTGCGCAGCACGAGGCAGGCGTAGCCGAGCTGCTCGATGCCGAGCTCGTGGTAGTACGCGAGCCAGCGATCGAGCGCCCCAGAGTAGGCGTCGGGCCGGTCGAGAAGGTCGCGATTCCAGACGGTCGCGGTCTCGAGCGGGTCGTCCGTCGACGTGTGCAGCAGGAACGCGTCGCACCCCGAGCCCTCCAGCCACTGCCGGGGCCGCGCCGCCGGATCGTCCGGATCGAGCGCCCAGGCGATCAGGACGGAGGCGAACGCGCCCGGAGCAAGGAGGGCGGGCGTGCCTCGGACGACGAGCTCCGACACGGCGTCGCCGCGTAGACCACTGTCACGGAAGAGGTAGGCGCTCTCGGGCGAGACGACGTACGGCGGGTTCGCGACGACGAGGTCGAACCGCTCTCCCGCTACCGGCTCGAAGAAGCTGCCGGCCCGGACCTCGACGTTGGCGACGTCGTTGAGCGCCGCGTTGAACGTCGCATACGCGAGCGCCCTCGTGTTCACGTCCGTCGCCACGACATGACTCGCATGCGCGGCGAGGAGGATCGCCTGGATGCCGTTCCCGGCGCAGAGGTCGAGGGCGCGCTCCTCCTCGCCGCGGACCGTCAGGTGCGCGAGGGCCACGGAGGGGCGGTGCACGCCGGGGACGTGGTCCGCGTGCCCCTCCGCCGCACCTGCGGGGTCGGAGGCGATCAGCAGGTCGTCGTGCGGGACGAGGCGGGCCGTCCCGTGGACGAGCCCGGCGTCGTCGACGAGGAGGTCCGCGCCGGCGAGGCGTTGTCGGAGCCGTTCGGGCACGAGCAGCTCGAGGCGGGCCCGTTCGACGGGCACGCCGAGCAGAAACAGACGCAACAGCACTGCGAGCTCGTCCGCATCGCCCAGCCGGCGCAGGTAGGACGGCAGCTCGGGCGAGCGCGCGAGGAGCTCGTCACCTGTCGCCAGGCGCTGCTGGATCCGCGGCGACTCGTAGCCGGCATCGCGCAGGAGCGACGCGAGCTCGACCACCGCCTTGGTGCTCTCGACCTGCGGAGGATCGGGGCGCCGCGGGGGAGGGACGGGGCGGACGGGCTCCACGGCTCGATGGCCGACCGGGGGACCCTAGAACGTCTTGTTCGTCTTCAGGTCGTACCTGAAGTCGACAGCCGCTCCCAACGAGCCGTCGGACTTCTCGGGCTTGTACTCGACCTCGAGCTTGGCGAAGGAGAACGACACGGCGTCGGTCGGGACGGGCGTCTCCTCAGAGCCGCCCGTCTGGAACGAGCTGATGACGACGTCGCGAAACTTGAAGGTGAGGTACTCCTGCTGGCCCTTGCCGGCCTTGCGGGCCGAGAGCGTCGCCAGCTTGATGTGCTGACCGGTGGCGCACGCCTTCATGAGCGACGGGCTCGCCCTGTTCAGGCGCATGACGAACTGGAAGTCCTGCACCTGGGCCTTGCCGGCCCCGGCGCCACCACCGCTACCGCCGCCGGCGGCGTTCGTCTCGCCCCAGCTCCAGGACTCGACGTCGATCTCGTCCTTGTGCTTGACGTCGGCGCTCTCGCCCTTGATGCCGTCGAACTTGATGAAGTAGTCGACCGCTGCCATGCGCCGCGACCCTACCACCCGGCGTCGCCGCCGGCCTCACCCGCGCGCGGGGGTTCGAACGATGCTCGGCGGGCTGTGCTCCGCGGCCGGAGGCCGGCTTTGCCGGCCGGGAGCCAGTCAACGCTTGGTCTTGCTGCACGCGAGAAGGAGGGGGCTCGTAGGGAACCGTGGGTTCCCGCACAAAGAGAAACGCCCCCGGCTGCGGCTTCCGGGGGCGTTTCAGAAGGAGGCGACCCTTGGTGGGAGGCTCGAGCGGAGCTCGTGACTCTGCGGCCCAGTCACGCTGTTCTCCGGTGCTCGCGCCGTTCCCGCTGGTAACGCCCCGAGCACCTTCCTGGCGTCTGGAAGGTGCGTGGTGACCTGACTGTAGGGGGCATGTCCCGAAAAGTCAAGTAGCTCGGTCAAGTGATCCACGCTATCCTTCACTTCACTATGGGTCCCGGCTTCGAAGATCGATTCACCCCATCGGGGGAGGGCGGCCGCGGGAGTGGCGGGTTCAGTGCGAGCGGAATGCGCGATGCGGCCGCCACTCTACGGTCGACGACGCACGCCGGCAGCCGGAGCGTCGGCGAGCGCGTGCGTGCGTTGCGCGTCGCGGCCGGCCTGACGCAGACCGAGCTGGCGGGCGATCGCTTCTCGAAGGAGTACGTCAGCCAGATCGAGCGCGGGAAGACCCGGCCGACGGCCGACACGATTGCCTGGCTCGCAGACCGCCTGGGCGTCGACGAGCAGTTCCTCCGCCACGGGGTCTCCGCCGACGCGCGGAGCCGTGTCGAGACGAGGCTCGCGCAGGCCGAGGCGCTCTCGGAGGCCCACCGTGACGAGGAGGCGGTCGAGGCGTTCCGGACGGCGCGGGAGGAGATCCGCGCGCTCGGCTCGGCGGAGCTCGAGCTCCGCGCGCTCGCCGGCGAAGGTTGGGCCCTCCAGGAGCTGGGCGCGGCACATGACGCGATCGCGGTCCTGCAGCAGGCGCGCGAGCTGACCGAGTTGCCCGAGTTCTCGGATATCGACCGCGCCGACGTGCTGTTCCGGCTCGGGTGCTGTCGCTATCGCATCTCGAGCATTCCTTCGGCGATCGGGCTGCTCGACGAGGCGCTCGACCTGGCGGAGCGGTCGGGCCTGCCCTGCGACGTGCTGCGGGCACGGATACTCGCGTGGCGGTCGCGTTGCCGCCGGCGTCAGGCCGACTACGAGGCCGCGCGTGAGGACGCCGAGCGCGCGCTCGAGCTTGCACTCGCCGTCGACGATCCTCGCGTCGTCGCGGGGGCGTACTTCCAGGCCTCGTGGGTCGCTGAGAAGACAGGGCACTGGGTCCTCGCCCGCCAGTACGCCATGCAGGCGAGAGAGATCTACTCCGAGCTCAACGACGCACGCAATACGGGCCGCCTCATGCTCAACCTCGGCGGCCTGCAGCTCCTGCTCGGCCATCCCGAGCAGGCGATCGAGCATCTCACGACGTCGTTCGCACTCGCCGTCGAGGCCGGCTCGCAGCCGGACGCCGCTCAGGCCCTGGGGAGCCTGGCGGCCGTCCACGAGCACCTGGGCGAGCACGACGCGGCCGACGAGCACGCACGTAAGGCGCTCGCGCTCCTCGACGGGCGCGAGGACTTCCTCGACGAGATCGGTCAGTCCAACCTGGTGCTGGGCCGCTCGTTGCTGGAGCGGGGCCGTCTCGACGAGGCGGAGGAGTGCTTCCGGGCCGCGGACGCTGCGTTCGAGCAGATGGCGTCCATCGCGCACCGGACGGGGGCGTGGGTCGCGCTTGGAGACCTCGCGGAGCGTCGGGGAGACGCACGCGAGGCGGCGCGGTTGTACCGGAACGCTGCCGAAGCGCTTCGGGTCGTCCGCTTCTGAGAAAGGAGGATCGAGGTGAGCAGAGCGCGTGTGATCCTGGCTCTCGTCAACCTTGCGCTGGTCGCAGCCTGGCTCGGTCAGTTCAGGCCGAACCGCACCTTCTCGGACGGCGACTGACGCCGGCGTCCTGCGGCTAGATTGGGCGGCGTGGGCCGCCCGCTTGCCGCTGCAATCGTCGTCGCGCTCGGCACCGGGCTCCTCGCCGCGTCCTGCGGGGGGAGCTCGGACGGCGCGGCGGCCGGAGACACGACCGGCGCGGAGACCACGTCGACGTCCGAGCCGACGATCGAGCAGCTCTGGCGCGCGCCCGGCGAGGACGTCGCCGCCGTGCCCGGAACGTCGGACAACGCGGTCGGCAGCAACCGCATCTCGTTCTTGATCGTCGACAAGCAGTCGAAGTTGATCGAACGCCCAACCGCCCGCGTGTGGGTCTCGCGCGGGCTCAAGCGGGCGCCGTACGCCGAGACCACGGCGCGGCTCGAGCCCATCGGCATCCCCGGCGGCGATTCCGCCGGTGCCGACGGCATCTACGTCGCCACGGTCACCGCTCCGACGGCGGGGACGTACTGGTACCTCGCCGAGCCGGTCGGCGGTCGGAAGATCCAGGCGCTCGGGAACATGGTCGTGCGCAAGCGCACTGCGGCTCCCGGAGTCGGCGACCGGGCGATCGCCTCGAAGACGCCGACGCTCGCGAGCACCGGCGAAGACCTCTCTGCGCTGACGACGTCGCGCAGGCCCGACCGTGCGCTCTACACCACGTCCGTCGCCCAGGCGCTCGCCACGCACGAGCCCTTCGTGCTCGCGTTCGCGACCCCGCAGTACTGCCAGTCGCGGACGTGCGGCCCCGTGGTGGACACCGTCTCGGCCGTGCGGAAACGACCCGCGTCGACGGGGGTGCGCTTCATCCACGTCGAGATCTACAAGGACAACGATCCCGCGAAGGGCGTGAACCAATGGGTCTCGCAGTGGCGGCTGCCCACCGAGCCGTTCACGTTCGTGGTCGACCGCGACGGCATCATCCGGACGAGACTCGAGGGCGCCTTCTCGGTCGACGAGCTCGCGCGGGCCGTCGCGAAGGTGCGGTAGCCGGGCCGCCGGGTGTCGCACGTCCTCACGTCGCTGCCCGTCGGCGAACGCGTCGGAATCGCGTTCTCCGGCGGTCTCGACACGACGGTCGCCGTCGCGTGGATCCGTGAGAAGGGCGCGATTCCGTATGCGTTCACGGCCGACCTCGGCCAGTACGACGAGCACGACGTCGCCGGCATTCCCGCTCGCGCGGCCGAGGTCGGCGCAGAAGAGGCCGTACTCGTCGATTGCAGGCAGCACCTCGTGCACGAAGGCCTCGTCGCGCTCCGGTGCGGGGCGTTCCACGTCTCGTCGGGTGGCAAGACCTACTTCAACACCACGCCCCTCGGCCGCGCGGTCACCGGGACGATGCTCGTCCACGAGATGCACGAGCACGGCGTCGACATCTGGGGCGACGGCTCGACGTACAAGGGCAACGACGTCGAACGGTTCTTTCGGTACGGCCTACTCGTCAACCCGGCGCTTCGGATCTACAAGCCCTGGCTCGACCCCGTGTTCGTCGAGGAGCTCGGCGGCCGGAAGGAGATGAGCGAGTGGCTGCTCGAACGCGGGCTGCCGTACCGGGCGGGGGTCGAGCACGCGTACTCCACGGACGCGAATATCTGGGGCGCGACGCACGAGGCCAAGGAGCTCGAGCTGCTCGCGCGGCCGATGTCGATCGTGAGCCCGATCATGGGGGTCGCGCACTGCGACCCCGCTCTGGAGATCGCGCCCGAGACGGCGACCGTGCGGTTCGAGGAGGGGTGGCCGGTCTCGCTCAACGGCCACCGCTTCGAGGACCGGGTGGAGCTCGTTCTCGAGGCCAACTCGATCGGCGGCCGGCACGGGCTGGGCATGTCCGATCAGATCGAGAACCGGATCATCGAGGCCAAGAGCCGCGGCATCTACGAGGCGCCGGGGATGGCGCTCCTCTGGCTCGCCTACGAGCGGCTCGTCAACGCGATCCACAACGAGGCGACGATCGACGAGTATCGCACCGGTGGTCGACGGCTCGGGCGCCTGCTCTACGAGGGCCGGTGGTTCGACCCGCAGGCGCTGATGCTGCGGGAGGGACTGTCGAGGTGGATCGGAAGCGCGGTGACCGGCGAGGTGACGGTCGAGCTCCGTCGCGGAGACGACTACACGATCCTCGACACGGTGTCGGAGAACGCGACGTACCACCCCGAGCGGCTTTCCATGGAGCGCGTCGAGGACGCCGCCTTCGGGCCGCTCGACCGGATCGGGCAACTCACGATGCGTCTCCTGGACATCGAGGACTCGCGTGGCAAGCTGGCGCTCTACGGCCGGCTCGGACTGACGGGCGGCGACGGCTCACTCGATGCGCTGGCGGTCGGTGACGACGCGCAGCCAGGCGGGCTCGCGCCGGGCGACGACTGACCGAGCGGGCGCCCCGCTTGCGAGCAGGGCAGGTTGCGGGCTACACGACGTCGTCGCCCGCGCGCTCGATCACGACGAGCGGGACGCGCGCGGCGGGGCTGAGCCGGAGCAGCGAGCGGACGACCTCGGCGCAGTCCTCGGGCTGGATCATCTCGGCTCCCTCGAGGCCGGTCCACGTCGTCATGGGCGTGTCCACGAACGCTGGGCAGAGCGCCGTCGCGCGCACGCCCGTCTCGCGCTCCTCCCTGACGAGCGAGCGGGTGAGCGCGATCAACGCCGCCTTCGCGGCTCCGTACGTCGCGAGCCCCGGTGTGGGGATCGTCCCGGCGATCGAAGCGAGGTTGACGACGTAGCCCCGCGATTCGCGGAGCGCCGGGAGCGCCTCTCGCGTGACGAGGAAGGCACCGCGCAGGTTGACGGACTGTTGAAGGTCGAAGTGCTTCGTCGAGGTGTCCCCGATTCTCCCCGCGATGCCGACGCCGGCCGAGTTGACGAGCACGTCGAGTCCGGAGTGGGTCTCCAGGTGCGCTGCCACGAGACGGCGGCATTGCTCCTCGTCGCGGACGTCGAGGCCGAACGTCCTCGCCTCGAGCTCGTGCGCGGCCGTCTCGAGCCGCTCGACGTTTCTGGCGGCCAGCGTGAGGGCGTAGCCCTCCTCGCGGAGGATGCGCGCGATCGCGAGCCCGATGCCGGACGACCCGCCGGTGACGAGGGCGCTCCGCACGTGGCGATCCTTTCATAGACGGAGGCCGCCAGACGTCCGGCGGCCTCCGCGGAGCACGAGGGAGGGGAAGGGGGAGATCCACTCCGTCTGGTCGATCAGTTCGGCCCTCCGGCGGCGTCTCCTTCCGGGCCCTTCCGACGGTCGCGCCGCGAGGTCGTCTCTACACTCGGGACGTGACCCAGCCGACGCTGACGAGCCTCGCGAAGGCCGGCGGGTGCGCGGCGAAGTACTCGGCCGCGCGACTCGAGGAGCTGCTCTCGGGCATCGTCCCGGCGGACACGGCAGACCTGCTCGTCGGCCTCGATCCGGCCGACGACGCGGTGGTCTACCGGCTGGACGACACGACGGCGCTCGTCTTCACGGTCGACTTCTTCCCGCCGGTTGTCGACGACCCGTGGACGTTCGGGCGGATCGCCGCGACGAACGCCCTCAACGACGTGTACGCGATGGGCGGCCGACCGCTCCTCGCGCTCTCGGTCACGGCCTTTCCCGAAGAGCTGCCGACCAGCGTGCTCGGCGAGATCCTCGCCGGGGCGGGGGCGGCGACGAGGGACGCGGGGGCGATTCTTGCCGGCGGTCACACGATCCGCGACGAGGAGCCGAAGTACGGGCTCGCCGTCGTCGGGACCGTGCACCCGGACGGTGTCTGGCGAAAGAGCGGCGCGCAGGCGGGCGACCTCGTGGCGCTGACGAAACCGCTCGGGACGGGGCTCGTACTGCAGGCCGTGCGTGACGGCCGCGCGCCGGACGGGGCGCTCGACGCCGCCGTCGCCGCGATGACGGAGCTCAACGAGCAGGCGGCGGACGTTCTGCGGCCCTTTACGCCGCACGCCGTGACGGATGTGACGGGCTTCGGGTTGCTCGGGCACGCACACGAGACCGCCGAGCGCTCGGGTGTGCACATCTCGCTCGAGGCGGACCTGCTGCCCGCGCTGCCCGCGGCGCTGGAGCTCGCCGAGGCCGGCGTGCGGACGGGCGGCGACCGCAGGAACCGGGACTTCGCGGGCGACCACGTCCGGAGCACGGCGTCGGAGGCCGTCGAGGCGCTCGCCTACGACCCGCAGACGGCCGGGGGCCTGCTCGTCGCGCTTCCGCGCGACAAGCGGGTCGTGCTGGAGGCGACCTTCGCGGGCGCCGGCCTCCCGCTCCACGTCGTCGGCCACGTCGAGCAGGGAAGCGGCGTGAGCCTCGGATGAGCGTGCGCGAACGCCTTCGTGAGCCGGTCTCCTCGCGCCGCTTCCTGCAGCTCGCCGTCGGGACCGTCGCCATGCTCGGCCTCGTCGTCGCGTCTGGCGCGTTCGTCCGGCTCACCGGCTCGGGGCTCGGCTGTGACAACTGGCCGCGCTGCGGCTCGACGCCGTTCCCCGCGATGGACTTCCACCCGATGGTGGAGTTCGGCAACCGCGTGATCGCGGTGGGTGGGATCCTCGCGTCGCTCGCCACCTGGCATGCCGGGCGTCGCGTCGCCGGCCTTCCGCGTTGGGTCGCGCACGTGGCGCTTGCGGCGTTCCTCGGGACGGTCGCGCAGATCCCGCTCGGCGGGGTGACGGTGATCCTCGACCTCCACCCGCTCGCCGTGATGTCGCACTTCCTGCTCGCGCTCGTCGTCGTCGCCCTCTCCGTCGTGGTGGCGTTCGAGGCGTGGAGCAACGCGACGGGGCTCGCGCCGCCGGTCGTTCCGCGCTGGCTGCGGCTCGTGGCGGTCGTCGGTGTCGTCGCCTGCGCGGCGATGGTCGTGACGGGCGCCGTGGCCACGGCGTCCGGGCCGCATCCGGGCGCCGACCAGGACGTCCACCGGCTCGGGCTCGGGATCCGGGACACCGTCTACGTCCACGTGCGCGCCACGGCGGTCTTCGGGATCGGCCTCCTGCTCGTCGGCTGGCAGCTGCTTCGGGCGCGGAGGATTGCGCCCGGCGTCGTGCGCCTGGCGCTCGCGTTGCTCGGCGTGCTGCTCGTGCAGATGCTCGTCGGTGAGATCCAGTACCGGAACGCGCTCCCGTGGGGCCTCGTCCTCGTGCACGTGACGCTCGCGGCGGCGATCTGGGCCCTCACGGTCGGGGTGGCGTACACGCTCTGGCGGCCGCCATTCGCCCTCGTCGCCCGCTCGGCCTCGCGGGTCGAGGCGCTCGGCGAGCCGGTGCGCTCTCGCTGACCGCAGTTACGCTGTCGCGATGGCCCCCGACGACCTCCGCATCGGCGAGCTGCCCACGCTGCGCCGCCCGGTGATGATCACCGCGTTCCGCGGCTGGAACGACGGTGGCCAGGCTGCGACCGTTGCCGCCGGTTACCTCGTCCAGCAGTGGGACGCGACCCGCTTCGCGGATGTCGATCCGGAGGGGTTCATGGACTTCCAGGCGGTCCGGCCGACCGTGGCGCTCGACGAAGGCCTGACGCGCCGGATCGAGTGGCCCGAGAACGCCTTCTACCACGCGGCGATCCCGGGCGCCGACCGCGATGCCCTGATCCTGCTCGGCGTCGAGCCGAACTACCGCTGGCGCGCGTTCACCGAGCTCGTGATCGGGCTCGCTCGTGATGTCGGCGTCGAGCTCGTGGTCACGCTCGGCGCCCTCCTCGCCGACGTGCCGCACACGCGGCCAGCGCCGGTCACGGGTGCTGCGACCGATCCCCAGCTGGTCGAGGAGCTCGGCCTCCAGCTCTCACGGTACGAAGGCCCGACCGGGATCGTCGGAGTGCTCCACGACGCTTGCCGGGCTGCCGGTCTGCGTTCCGTCAGCCTCTGGTCGGCCGTTCCGCACTACGTCTCCCTCGCCCCCAGCCCTCGGGCCGCGAAGGCACTGTGCACGCGTCTCGCCGACCTCCTCGGTACGCCGATCGACATGACCGAGCTCGACGAGGCGGAGGCGGACTACGCCAGCCAGGTGAGCGAGGCGGTCGCGTCGGACCCCGACACCCAAGCCTATGTCGAGGAGCTCGAGCAGCGCGCGGACACGATCGAGTCGTTCGCCGAGGGCGGCGAGCTACCGAGCGGGGAGTCGCTCGCGGCCGAGCTGACCCGCTTCCTGCGCGAGCGTGAGCACGGGCGGAAGGACGACCCGCCCGACGAGCAGAGCTAGAGGCCTGATGCGGGTTGCAGGCACGCACGGATGGGGCCCGACGTCGCCCGAGCCGACGCCGCTGCTTGGCGCATGCCCTCCCCGCACGCGCCTCCGACCCGCATCAAGCCTCTAGGCGGCGCGCTCGGGCTCGACCGGAGCTTCGGGCGCCTGCTCCGTCGTCTCGCCGCCGTTCGCCGGCTCACTCGCCGGCGCCGTGCCCTGAGCGGCGCTCGGCTCGGCGGGCTTCCGCTTGCGCCTGCGGCGACGCGACTTGCGTGCGGGCGCCTTGGGGGCG
>Ga0105239_10006263_pt1 | contig 13838 bp, 9 predicted proteins | sample KBSC44metaG_FD_92761 | JGI IMG/M metagenome (GOLD analysis project Ga0105239, IMG submission 92761) | Corn rhizosphere microbial communities from Kellogg Biological Station, Michigan, USA - KBS C4-4 metaG | ecosystem: Host-associated > Plants > Roots > Rhizosphere > Soil | place: Michigan, USA... | reverse complement strand
TACCGGGCAGCGAGGCCTCTGCTCTCGTCAACGACTACCTGAAACTGCTTATCCAGGAACTGCCTGCCGAAAGCTCTAAGACTTTTTATTCCGTCTACCTCGTAGACAAGAAATCCAATTTCCGTCTGAAGGACGACGCACCTTTCCTTCGAGCCTACCTGGCGTTACAGAACGACCGCCACCTGGATCTCACGGGTCTGGGGAAAACCGTCATCAAGGAAGGTCAGTTCAATCTCATTTTTACCCCTTCTACCGACTTCGCCAGTTATCACGATAATGTACCCGAATACATTACGCTCGATATCAAATATGATATGGCCCTCCTGGAAGAATGGGAGCCTTATTTTCCCCAGTTGGCTAATTTCCTCGAACACGTGCGTTCCGGACAACCGGCCACGCTCCTGCCCCGCGGCGAATGGGTAACCAAGGAGATCCAGGACCTCATCCATCGCATGCTGCACCTCTCACTGGAAGAGCCTGCCCAACGAAAACATTTTACCTTACTAGTCAACACCCTCCTTTTTCACCTCCTATACCAAGCCGTCCAACAGCAACCCGCCAGCAACTATAACTATTACGAAGTGGACAGCATCCAGGCCGCCCGGGACATGATTCGGAAGAACATCCGCTATCACTTCGTTATCCGGGAAATCGCCCAGAAAGTGGGCATGAACGAGTTCAAGCTAAAGAATGGCTTCCGCGAGCTCTTCGGCAACGGGGTATACGAATATCTCCGCAGTGAGCGGATGCAGACGGCGAGGTCGCTTCTCACGGATTCCGGCAAAAGCATTAAAGAAATCGCTTCTATGACGGGCTATCGTAGTGTCAATAGCTTTATCAAAGCCTTTAAGAAGATGTATGGAGTGACGCCGGGGGATTTTAGAAAGAGGGCTTGACTTGGCCGGAGAATGGCCTTATTTTTGCACACTAACGGGGATAAACACATCCTATGTTTCAAATGCAGTATTTTGTGCCCGATGGGTATCCCCGTATCAATACCCCATTGGATGATGAGACGATTGAATTGATCAGAAAACTAAACGGAGTCGCCAAATCTCCCAAGCTGCCCTTCTGGATACATTCTATTCCTATTGCTTATGACCGTCTACGGGAGAATGAGGTCATTCTCTGTCAAAAAAAAACAGCGTCGTTTTTCTGGGCAGTCATGTCTGCATTGAAATTCCGGGTAACAATGGTAGAATTCGCACCAAAGAGGTCCACTCTACCCACCATATCCTTTCTATCCTTACTCCATTGATGGTGATAATCCAATTCTGATCGATACGTACACCAGGAAGTCGAACCAGCAATTCTTCCACGGCGGCATTGCTCCAGAGTATCACCATGCATTTTCGGAGGCAGTACCCCAGGCCTCACAGTTATTGGTGCCAGTGTATCAGAATCAGGAATAGGGTAAGTATTCCCATGTCGGTGACAATACCTGCTTTAAGAGCTGCAACTGTGCTGTAGGTCGAAAAGGATGGGTGACTGATCAATATCAAGGATTTACCCGCTGGGAGATTTTTGAAACTAAATGCTCCGTCCTTTTGCCGCGGATATATTGTACTAGCATGGAGTTGGCCTGCAGTAAAGTTATCACAGCCAAGGTGCAGCCTTTATTATCAACAGGGTCGTGTAGACGGCCCGTAAGGCTTGATTGAGCACATAGAAGTGCACTCATTAGAGCAAAGAGACAAAGGAGCATCACTGAGAGGTACTTCCCGATAAGATAAGGTTTTATGGCTTTCATTCTCATGCACGCTTCATCCCAAATGGGAAAAGAAAGTTATTCTTTCATTCTGCAGTTAGAATGCGCCAAAACAATATTGTAATAAGTATCCTAATATATGGCGCCCATTATTCTGCTTTGAATGAAGAAAATCCCGGCAGAATCATCCTTTGGCCTCATAGGAATATGCTTCTATTTTATTTTGTATCTGACACTATTTAATATCTTCTTTGTAAATCAAAAACACAAGAAGAAAATATTATTCATCTAAAGTTTTTACTGCTTTTTGAACCAAAAAAAGCATTCATTTTATGAAACCTTCAAGGATTTTCTTAGGCGTTACCACTGTCCTCTTAGCCATTGCCGGCATCGCCGCGTCTGGAACCCATCGCAGACCTCCAATCGTCAGATATTACTATACCAAGATTGTAGGTCAATGCGCTTGGTGCACCAAAGTAATAATAACATCTTGTTTCATTGATCCAGGTCCAATATGCGTATATAAAAAGAATGGCTTTAGCTACGGCATTTACACTCAAGGTTCAACTAGGGGATTTTGCTGCCATACCCCAACAAGATATGATCCGGATTAAAGATTTGCAAGAGGTTTTCTAAAAGATCCTTCCGACAGCCTGTTTGCTGGAAGGATTTTTTAATTAATAAGTATTGTTTATTAATTATAGGGCTCATATAGTCCACAGTCGCATTGCTATGATTTCCGACCATCTAACGCTAGTGCGCATTCTATTCCTTATATTCCTTCTTTCATCCATGTAGGAGCCGGCAATCCCTTCAAGTAATGGTCGAAAAATTGTGTAAGCCTTATCGTATAATCTAGGATATTTTCTGGCTTTTCCAGAATATGACCTTCGCCCTCGTATTGCAACATCCAGGCCCTTTTCCCCAAACGCCGAAGCGCGGTAAATAGCTCCACTCCCTGCGACCAGGGCACCGCCTCATCTTCCTTATTGTGCAGCATTAATAAAGGTGTCGTAATTCTGTCCGCTTGTAAGATTGGAGAATTCTTCGCATATAGATCCGGACATTGCCACAACGTAAAACCCATCCTGAACTGACCAATTTCGTATAGAGGTTGGTTACTGCCTCCTTGTCCATTAACGCCCTTCAATCCATTATAGCGGGCTATAAAATCCGTCTGCCCTGCTCCCTCTGCCGCAGCTGCAAACAGATGACTGTGCGTCACCACATAATTGGTCTCATACCCGCCCCAACTGTGGCCCGCCAACCCCATTTTCCGACGATCTACATACCGCCGTTTTGACAAATACTCCGCCCCAGAAACGATTGATGCTAGCGCACTCTCTCCAGGATAACCCATCCGGTAGTAAATGTCCGGCTTGAATACCAAGTAGCCACGGCTCACAAAATAAGGCACATTGATATCGCATGATGCAGCTAAAGAAGGCCTGATAAATCCATATACCCTCGCAGAAGATAACTGATAATAGTTAAAGAGTATTGGATATTTTCGGCTTGTGTCCAAGTCTTTCGGTTTGTATAGTACTCCCTGGCAACTTGTTCCATCTGGAAGCCTCCAACTCACAAGCTCACTCGTGTACCAATTGTACTGGCTGGGTGGCCCAACACTGCGTAAGCACGTCGGGGCCTTATCCCCTAGTTTTATATACACACTACTAGCTTCTGATGAACTGTTCCGCGAAATTATCCACACTTCACTGCTCTTCGCTTTTATAGGAATACCCCACCGGCAAAGTCCCATAAAAAATAGCTCCGGGGTCTTCCCGGCCCTCATACTGTAATAGCCCTCTTCCTTCGTCTCCATATTAAAAGCACTCAGTATCCACTTTTTTTCGCCCGATATAGCTAACTCAGATTTGCTAGGATGATCTAGCTCAAATACCACATGATGACGTCGGCCATACCCCTGGGTCATATTCTCCGGTGCACGCCTTCCTGACGGGTCCAGTTTCCAGATGTCATAACTGTCATATGCCAACACCATACTGTCCCCTTCCACCCAACCCGCGAGCCCACGTGGACGTGGATCCACGCCGAAAAACGGATTGGGAGAGTTAAAATACCGATAGAAGGGCCTTTGTCGCCAGGACATCCCTAGCCCCTGGGTCAACATCTGGGTCTTACCATCTGCCATTCCATAACTACAATATCCATCATTAACTGGATCATAATACACCACATAATCTTCCCTCGGCGAAAGCTGTACCACTGGATCTAAGTACCGCATGTCGATTTTTAGCCGCTGACGCCCACCATCCTCCAAGGAGACCAGGTTAAGCTCAGGCCCTTCCGGTTCCTGCCAGTACCCTTCGCCTGAAGGAGGCGCCTTCGTTAGCAGAACATATCGACTCATCTGCCCGAACATTAACACTTCTTCTCCAATACTGTCGATGCGTAGCACCTTCCTGTCCCTCAGATTCAGTGTGGCACTGTACACGTGCTCCCCTGATCCATATACTAGCCCTTTTGCTGACGGTAGTACCTTATCACAGTAATGCCACACTACTAATTTGACGTTGTTCTCTAATATTGGCATCTTTGCATTTTGCTTTTCTACAATATTGAACAGCACCCGATTACCGTCTCCACTAAAAACAGGATTGCTTATTTCGTACCGATTCTCAAGTCCCGGCATCCCTCGTGTGATAAGTGCTGTTAACTTATCCATGCCTTTTCTATAGTACCATACTGTATCCTGTATTTGCAGTAAAATCTGCTGACAGGCTCCATCAAACTGGCAGACATTTGACCTTAAATGGGTCTCCTTGAGCACTTTATCTGTACCTTTCGCTATCTCACACCAGTGCAGCCGATACAGGCTGTCATCTGCTTGTTCCAGGAGCGTGGTATATAGCACAACCTCACCACCCGGCTCTAGTGCGATATTGAAGGCCTGGTCTGTAGCATCAAGGCGGAGAGAGTGTACCTTGCCCTCTGCTAAGTCCATCCATTGCATATCATATAAAAATCCATTGGTCACCGCTTTTTTGGACTCCCATAAAAGCATATGTCGGCGTTCATCCAACCAGAAATTTATGCACCCCGGGAATCTTTCTTCCTCATCGTTACTTAGATTCCGCAACACTAGATCCTGTATTGTTCCACTTTCGTAGTACATTAGCCAATTACTTCCATTCTTTTCGATCAGTTCATGGCGACTCGCATGGGCTAAGAACTTTTGATCCTGTCTCTCAAGTCCCAGCAAAAAAAGGCTGTCTTCAAGCTTGTAAACCACCCATCGGCTGTCAGTTGTGATTTCTCCTCCCTGAGCCCCAATGATCTCTTTTTTCCATGCTCCATCAGTGGATTCCACAACCAATTTGACGCATCTCGCCGGTTCATTATCCACTGTATACGCCACATAACGACCGTCAGGACTCAGCGATGAAATATCGAACCCAATACTTGGCCAGTTTTCACTCTCCCGCACTGCAGCAGTATCAATAACACCTTTATCTACGGAGGTAATTTGCGACAAGCAGCAACAATTCACAAATATCCCAACCATTAATAAGTATAATTGTATACAATTTCTTTTCATACCTATCCTTCATTATTTTAACCTTAAGATATATCCATTCCATGCAACTATATAGCAGAAGCCTTCTTGACAAAGATTTAGTAGTGATGTATAGAAAAGCATAGTGCAGGTACCCTGCGGTCACCCTTGAGGGGCCGCCGTAATTTTGATAAGCGATAACTGGGAAGTTTCGCAATTATTAACAATTAAAGCACTGCACTATGCCTACGAGAAAGTTACAAAATCCGGAGGACTTCCAGGGGCAAAAATTTTATGTAGGGATCGACGTCCATAAGAAGTCCTGGACGGTGACCGTCCGGTCCTTAAGTTTCGTGGTGGATCACTTTACTCAACCTCCATCGACAGAAGCGTTGGTGAGCCATTTACAACGCAAATTTCCGGGAGGAGAGTTTTACTCAGTCTATGAGGCTGGCTTCAGCGGAACAGGGATCCACGAGCAGCTCTGTAAACGTGGCATTAAGAATATAGTTGTTCATCCGGGAGATATTCCCCGTACGGATAAGGATAAGAAAAATAAGACCGATATCCACGACAGTCGTTCGATAGCCTTTAACCTGGAGAAAGGAAATCTTCATTCGATTTTTGTCATGTCCAGGCAACAGCAGGAGTTTAGAGCTTTGTTCCGTTTGCGCGAATCGAAAGCAAGGGATATGGCCCGGACTATAAACCGGCTCAAAAGCTGCTTGCTGTTCTTTGGTATAGATTATAGTTCAACTTTCGAAGGATATATTTCAGCAAGAGTGATTACCTGGCTGCGCAGATTACGCATGGCCAATGAAGCGGGCGCCTTTACTTTAAAAAAGTATATCGACGATTTGGTGCATCAAAGGAATGAACTCGGCAAGATAACCAAAGTCCTACGCATCCAGGTAAAAAAGGAGTATAGCCTGCCATACAAATGCCTGCTTTCTGTACCGGGAATAGGCTTTACCACGGCCATAGGGTTATTGGCAGAGATTGGAGATTTTAATCGTTTCAAGGACCCCGCGGAATACTGCAGCTTCCTGGGCCTTATCCCCTGGCAACACAGTAGCGGAGAGAGTGTGCATGTGAAAGGCATTCAGCCCCGTTGTAATAAACATTTACGTCCCTTGCTGGTAGAGGCTTCCTGGGCCGCTATAAGGAATGAACCTTCTTTGTTAAAATATTACCGAAAACATGCCGTGAAAAATAGTAAGCACGCGATTATAAAAGTCGCCCGAAAATTGGCTTTAATTGCCAAGGGCGTAGCTCAGAAATTACAGATATATCGAACTGAATATTCTCCGCTCCCAGAACAGGGGCTTTGTGGGCAATAAATCTTTATAGAAGTTACCCCAATAGGAACCATGATTTAACAGCAGCGGTTAACCAATTCCAAATTGAAGAATATAAAATCATAGCTCCTATTGGGTGGCGATAAAACCTATAATTGAATTGCAACCATCAAAGAAGCAACTTATGATCAAAGGAGGAGAGCGCAATTTTCGAACGGTTACATTGATAACAAGAATTAGTAGGCGCACCTCTTTCATAAACTTAGATAATTAAGGGCGGCTTCTGCCAGGCGGAATGACCGCAAATAGCAGTTGAAGGTTTTTTTGATGACTTGCATTTAAAACGTAATTTTATGTAGTCAACCTATTACCATACTGCACAGCTTTTCTACATAGCAGTTTGGAAGTGGGCTAATAAATAGAAACAGCAGATCCCGCCATTGGTATAGCTTACTAAAAATTCGCCAAATCCTGGTATATGAAATAAAGAAGAGGGATCAGTTGGTATTTATTAATTTTTTTTGCTTCGAGGCCCTAAATTCGCTCTACGTATTATCCTGGTGGAGGATTTTTACAAGAAATATAATCTGGGAGTTTCCAAATCTCCCGATCTACCCTTGGATACATTCTATTCCCATCGCTTATGACCGTCTACAGGAGAATGAGGCCATCCTTTGTACGGAAGTGGCGGTGTCGTTTTTCGGGCAGCTTTTAATCAAAATCTGAAAAAGAACAATCCCCTGAACTAAGATATTTCCATCCAGTCCATCTTTTTTCCTGTGCGGATTATATGTGCATCAGAGCTTTGTTACATGAGCCCGGTGAGCTTACTTCCCATATTACCTATTATTCTGATAGCGCTGGTCGCGATGAAGTTAGCGGGGTCGGCACTGGGTATCAAGCCTGCCGAAGGAAGCTTTGCTTCCATCGATGGGCTGAGAGGTTACCTGGCATTTTTTGTATTTCTTCATCACTCTTGTTTGTGGTATTTTCTTTTGCATGGCTATGGTTGGGGGCATCCTCCTTCTTACATATACGATCATTTTGGCCCGACCAGCGTTTGCGTTTTTTTTATGATCACTTCTTTTTTGTTCTTTTCAAAACTCCTGGATGCTCGTGACAAAGGAGTAGATTGGCTGAAGCTGTATGTCTCGAGGTTCCTGCGAATCATGCCCCTATATGCCGCAACGATGCTTCTCATGTACTTTATCGTCGGCATACTTACCCATCTCACACTGCGGGAGCCGTTGTCTGTACTCTTAATCAAAACATTAAAATGGTTTACCTTTATCCAAGCTGATGTCAACGCTCTTGTTCCGACCTGGCTTATTAATGCAGGAGTAGTATGGTCTTTGGCTTTTGAATGGGCGTTTTATTGTTCCCTGCCTTTTATAGGTCTGCTGCTGAAGATCAAATCTTCCATAAATGTTCTGGTCCCTGCCCTAGGAGTGGTGATATTCTTTATCTGGGCAATTGCGGAATTTTATCCCGGTGGCGGATTTACCCGAGCGGCACCTTTCCTGAGTGGTATGCTAGCTGCCATCCTGGTGCGGAACAGCAAAATAAAAAAGGTAGCGTCCAGCCCTTTCGTATCAGCCCTTATTTTAGCCATGGTGGTGGTCGTTCTCACTTTTTTCTCTTCCGTCTATTCCTTTTATCCCCTATTGATGATGACTATTGTCTTTATAGCCATCGCTTGTGGGAACAATGTCTTTGGTGTATTGACTCTTTCTATTTCTCGGAGGCTGGGACAAATATCGTATAGTATCTATTTGCTGCATGGTTTTGTCCTCTTTATTGCATTTCGTTGGATATGGGGATTTAAAAAAATAGGACAGCTTTCAGTTCTCCAATACTGGATGGTTATCGGCGCCCTTGCTATGGTCGTAGTGATCGTTAGCAGTCTATGTTATCGCTTTATTGAACGCCCATCCCAAGATGCTGCACCTGGAGCAGCAAAAAAAATAAGGGTATGGCTTGCCTGGCCTGTTTCTTTTATGAAAAGAAAGCCTGCATTGCCGTCGCAAGATATACTCCGGGAAAGATGATGATTTATCCCGGCCGGATCACGTCTGCGTCAGAGCTTTGCCATATGAATCCTGTAAGCCTTCTTCCCATTTTGCCCATTATTCTCGTGGCGTTGGCAACAATGAAGTTGACTGGCGCGGCTCTTGATATACGGCCTGGCGAAGGAAGGTTTGCCTCCATTGATGGATTGAGGGGGTATATGGCATTTTTTGTGTTTCTGCATCATTCTTGTTTGTGGTATTTCGCTACCCACGGATATGGATGGCGTCCTCCGCCATCAAATGTTTATAGCCAATTCGGGTCCACCAGTGTAGCTATCTTTTTCATGATCACTTCTTTCTTATTCTTTTCTCGGATTTTACAGGCCCGCGGCGGAAACATAGACTGGCTAAAATTATATGTATCCAGAGCACTCCGGATTATGCCCTTGTACCTTTTTGCCTTATTTATCGTATTAACCATTGTGGCTGTCCTCAGTAAATTTACATTACACGTACCTCTTAGTAGGGTAATTTTGGAGATTTTCCAATGGCTGGCCTTCATCAAGGCTGACATAAATGGGATTAGCCCTACCTGGTTGGTCATCGCGGGCGTGATATGGAGTCTACCGTATGAATGGTTGTTTTATTTTGCCTTGCCCTTTCTGGGGTTGCTCTTAAGTGTAAGGGTATCCTTATTAGTATGGGTTTTTGCAATGGCTGGGTTTATTTTCTTCTTGTATGTGATCCTTGGGTTTTACCAGACAGCAGGAGGCCTGCAACGCATGCTCCCATTTGTAGGAGGCATTGTAGCAGTTTTTTTGGTGAGGATACCATGGGTGAGAACACTTGTGGCCGGGCCAGTGGCTTCGGTTTGTGTGGCTTTGTGTCTTGTTATAGGTGTCGGATTGTTCCGGAGCTTTGACGAGCCCCTATCCTTTATTTTGGTTACGTTGGGGTTTATTGGGATTGCCTGTGGGAACAGTGTTTTCGGCATTCTTACTCATCCATTATCACGCACGCTGGGACAGGTATCTTATAGTATTTATTTGTTACATGGGATTGTGCTGTTTGTGACTTTCAATTGGATATTGGATTTCCAATGGGCGGGACAACTTTCGCCTTTAGGGCACTGGGGAGTGATCGCTGTATGTGCTGTCGGGGTCATATTAGTCAGCAGCAACACCTATCGATTTATCGAAAGGCCAGCCCTGGATGCTGCACCAAGGGCAGCAGAAAAATTAAGGAAACAGCTGGGTAGAGAAAAAGCTATTCCCGCTGTCTGAAACCACACCTGGTTATATTTACTCAATTTTCCTATGATGCATAAACCGCCAGGTTGCCGACAGCATCCAGTATCGTCCGATGATATTGAAATTGCTTTCCGTCGTTTGGTTGGCAGTGCTTAACCGACTGATGCCGGTATTTTGGGACAAGATATCGTTTATTTGCCACCGGACAGCCAGTTGGTTCTTGAAGAAATTTCTGAGTATATAAGCATTCCAAAATAAAGTAGAATTCTTCTTATCGAAATTATCTAGCTTTTGCCGCCAGCTGTAGTTGATGCTTGTATTGATCTCAAAGCCGTATAGAGAAAAGAGCGTAAAGTTCAGATTGTGGCCCCGGCTCCAGTAGCTTACAGGAGCCGAAAGGTTGATGGAACTACGGGAGTATGTATATGTAGTGCTGGAATTGAAATTGACCCCAAACTTCTCTGGCACAAATTTGCCCAGCGTGATTGTTCCTCCCGCATTATAATTATCATTTCTGCTGATACGATCATTGACATAGTTAAAGCTTCGGTTACGCAAACAATTACTGTTTACATTCATATCCAGGCCAATGGATGCTATGTGTCTGCTAAGTGAGAAATTGATTCCCATAGTATTGGATCCACTTAAATTAACAGCTTGACTTACCTGGCGGCCCAAAGTGTCCGTATAAGTCTTTGTACTTATTGCATTACTCGTCAGACCCAAATTTACTCCTACAACAATGATCGAAGAAGAAAGTATATGAAAATCGAGGCTGAATGTGTGGGAAATACTGGCGTGAAGGTTGGGATTTCCGATCGTTATATGGATAGGATCATTGTTATTCTGTACTGGCTGTAGCTGTGTAATGGATGGTTGCTGCGTGCTACCACTATAGTTAAATTTAAACCCTTTTTTGTTATCGATATTATAGCTTGCGTTAGCCCGGGGAACAAAATTCAGGTAGTGGTAACGCAAGACAGAATTCTTTACGAGATCAACCTGTATATACGCATACTGCTGGAATTCCGAGCTTATATTATACCCAAATCTTTGGTCTCTGACCAGCATGTATACGGTACCTCGCTGGATAAGGACATTGTTACGGTAGCGATTGCTGAGGCTATCGATATAGGCATTGTATTTACCGTCCCCTCGACCATATGTATCTTGCGAAGACAGGTTGCCATTAAAAGATAGACCATAACGGACTCCGAATACTGTCCTTTTCCACATGGGTTCGATATAAGTTATAGTCCCGTCAGCCGTAAGTCCCTGACTGGCAATGCTCTTGCGCTGGTCTGTGGTGTCGGTATGCGACACGTCGCCATCGAGCCGATAAAAATTATTTACAGAATATAAAAATCCTGTCGTAGTATTGTCCTGCAGGCCCATGCCTGCAACAATGGAGAAATTGCGTTTTTTTTTCCTACTGATCTGCCGCATGTACATGACTGTCCCCCTAATGCTTCGACTTTGCACATCCGAATGAATGGTCCGAATATTGCTGTTCACATGCGTCTCATTAAACATGCTGTTACCTGTAGAAGTAAGATTGTTATGCCCTTGCATGCTATTACCTTCCAGCGAAAACCGAAAAGCTGAGAGGCTGTCAGGATTATAGTCATAGTCGGCATCAAGGACATGCTGGTCTGCAGTATTGTTACTAGTGTTTTGTTGCTGTTGTGTATAAATAGAATCAGGAAGAGTTTGGCAGCTGATAAAGGACGAGTAAGGATGGGTCATCACACTGCCATAGCTGTAGTTGCCGGTAGCATGACGTTCACCTTCCCTCCATTGATTGGCATAATGTATCCCACCTCCGACTACATGTGGAATTCCTGCTCCTGCCGAGGCTCCCAGGGCATCATTTAATCCTCCGCCAATATTCAGGTTAGATCCCATCCCGCCCACATCGCCGCTAAAACCCACGTTACCCGTGTTGGCTAGCATGCCTAGCGCTGCAAATTGCCGATGCTCCTTGAAGGAGCCCAGTAATCCATTGAAATTGTAATAGCCTTTCAGATCGCCGCTTGCCTCCCCTTTCAGGAAATATCCTCGCTTGCTGTCCTCTTTCAAAGTAAGATTAAGCGTTTTTATAGTCTTCCCGTCATCAATTCCGGTAAACCTCGACTGATCGCTTTTTTTATCCAGCACCTGTACCTTGGCGATCATGTCGGCATTGAAATTCCGAGTGACAATAGTGGGACTCGAGCCAAAAATATCTTCTCCATCAACCAATATTCTTTCAATCTTTATGCCATTGACCGTGATCGCCCCGTTCTGATCGACTCGTACCCCAGGGAGACGGGCTAACAATTCTTCCACAGTTGCATTGATACGGGTCTTAATATTACCTGTGCTAAATTCCAGAGTGTCACCGTGCCTTTTCGGGGGCATTGCCCTAGGCCTTACAATTACGGGAGCAAGTGTATCTGAATTAGGGAATAAGGCAAGTATGCCCAAGTTGGTGAAAGTGCCTTCTTTAAGTATTATGCCCTTGCTATATATCGAATAGGAAGGGTGACTGACTAATAGCAGATAGTTGCCTGCTGGGAGACCTTTGAAACTAAATGTTCCGTCCTTTTTACTGCGAGTATGTTGTATGAGTGTAGAGTCCGGTTGCAATAAAGCTATTACAGCCAGGAAACAGTCTTTATTGCTATTAGCATCGTGAAGACGGCCTGTAAGGGTTAATTGAGCATATGAGCGTGGGACTGTTAAAATAAAGATACACAGAAGCATGGCCGAAAGGCATTTATTGACAAGATAAGGTTGTATGTCATTCCTTTTCATGCTTGCTTCACCCAAATAAGAAAAGAAAGTTATTCTTTCGTTCTGCAATCAGAATGCGGCAAAATTGAATGTAGATAATTGGCCTTATATATAGAGCTATTATCCTGCCTTGAGTGAAGAAAATTCCAGCAGGATCATCTTGTGGGCTTGACAGGAGTATATTTCCGCTATTAATTTGTGTTCAGGGTAATTTTATATCATTTATTGCAGACAAGCGAAAATATTGTTCATAAAGGTTTTTATTTTTTTAAATTCAAAAAGCATTCATTTTATGAAACATTCAAGAATCTTTTTAGGGTTCACCTCAACCCTATTAGCCATCATTGGCATCGCCGCTGCCAAGGCTCATCGTAACGATAAAGTTCTTCAGTATTATTATACCAAGATTGTAGGTAGTAACGCCATATGTACCAAAGGAATATTTACAGCTTGTATTAAGGGTATACCGGGAAACCAATGCCTATGGACAGTTAACCATAAACAATTTGTATATGGCGTTTACACTCAAGGCTCTAGTGCCCCCGGTTCACAGGTGCCTTGCGCTACTCCGCTAAAGTATAACGCCTTATAAGGAAATGAAGAAATAGAGTTAAAAAAAGATCCCCCCAATAGCCTGTTTATTGAAGAATCTTTACAATATTTTTTGTCATCTTGGGAACATTAATAGTGCTATTGCTTATGCTATAGTAAAAAAAGCAGCCATCTTTTACGGCCCTCATAATTTTGTCATGACAACACTCCCGGTGGGTTGATACCTGCTGGCTCCCGGTGATGTGAAAATACAAGCAGGTAATTATTCATCTAAAGTTTTTATTGCTTTTTGAATCGAAAAGCATTCATTTTATGAAACGTTCAAGAATCTTCCTAGGGGTTACCACTACCCTCTTAGCCATTGCCGGCATCGCCGCTGCTAAAGCACATCGTAGCGATCTATTCCAGAGGTATTATTATACCAAGATTGTAGGAGCTAATGCGATATGCACCAAAGTAATATTTACAGCTTGTCCAGACAACTCCGTGGGGAATCAGTGCCTATGGACAAAGAATAATAAACAATTTGTATACGGCGTTTACACTCAAGGCTCAGTTACTACCCAGGTACCTTGTAAGACTCCGTTAAAGTATAATCCCCTATAAGGAAGTGAAGGATTAGCGTTAAAAAAAGATCCTTCCAATAGCCTTTTTATTGGAAGGATCTTTCAATAAGTATTATCGCCCACTACAAGATCGCATATAATCGGCAGTCGCTTTGCTATG
>Ga0105239_10006262_pt1 | contig 13839 bp, 10 predicted proteins | sample KBSC44metaG_FD_92761 | JGI IMG/M metagenome (GOLD analysis project Ga0105239, IMG submission 92761) | Corn rhizosphere microbial communities from Kellogg Biological Station, Michigan, USA - KBS C4-4 metaG | ecosystem: Host-associated > Plants > Roots > Rhizosphere > Soil | place: Michigan, USA... | reverse complement strand
CGGGGCCGCGTTGAGGCGGACGTAGAGGTCCGCGTCACCGGTGCCGCCGGAGATCTGGAACTTCAGGTTGGTCGCGCCCGACGGCACCACCAGCGTGTAGTCCGACGTCCAGTTGCCCGCCGTCGCGGCGAGGCCGGTCACCGGCACGCCGTTCGACAGCGTCGTGCCGCCGCCGCCCCCGCCACCGGCCGTGTAGCTGCCGGTCAGGCTCATGCCGCTGAACGTGGAGTACGCGTTGATCATCACGTAGTACGTGCCGGCCTGCGCCGTCGTGATGCTGCACGTCTCGCTGTTGCCGGACACCCACGAGCGGCAGTCGTAGCTCGACGTGGTCGGCGCGCTGCCGAACTTCACGTAGAGGTCGCCATCGCCGCTGCCGCCCGAGGTGACGAACTTGAGGTTCGTCGCGCCGGCCGGAACGACCATCGTGTAGGCAAGCTGGTTGCCGGTGGTCGCGGTGAGGCCGGTCACGGCCACGCCGTTCTGCAGCACGTTGCCACCGCCACCACCACCGCCCGTCACCGTGACCGAGCTCGTCTTGGTGTTGGTCGCGCCACCATTGTCGGTGACCGTCAGCGACACGCTGTACGTGCCCGCGCTCGCGTAGGTGTGACTCGGGTTGGTCGCGGTCGAGGTGCCGCCGTCGCCGAAGGTCCACGAACGCGAGGCGATCGTGCCGTCGCTGTCGGTGGAGCTGTCGGTGAAGTTCGCCGCCAGCGCGTTGGTCGTGAAGCTGAAGTTCGCGACCGGCGCGACGTTGCCGCCGCCACCGCCACCGATGTGGTTGATCGCGCTGCTCAGGATGATGCTGCCGCGGCCGCTGGCGAGGTCGTAACCCGGACCCGCCGAGATGCCGTTGCTTCCCGAGGTGACGTCGTGGAAGTCACCGGCGGGCAGCTGGTAGATGATCGGGCCGGCGAAGCCGACCGACGTGCCCTTCACCGCGATCACGCGCGCCCACAGGCCGGAGAAGATCGGCGCGGCGAGGCTGGTGCCGCCGATCTGCTGCGAACCGCCGTTGACGATCACCTTCGCGCCCGAGTTCGGGTCGGCGTCGAACGCGACGTCGGCGACGCCGCGATGCGTGCCCGACCACAGCGTCTGCCAGCTCGGCTTCGGCTCGATCGTGCTCTCGCTGCCGCCCGAGCCGCTCCACACCGTCTCGCTGCTCCACGCCGACGTCGACGCATTGAGCGTGGTGCCGGCGACCGCGACGACGTACGGCGAGTTCGCCGGGTTGCTCGCCTTGGTACCACCGTCGCCGCACTCGTCCGCGCCCGAGTCGCCGGTCGAGATCGAGAACGTCTGGCCCTGCGCGACCGCGGTCGCGGATAGCTGGTCGTCGGCCGCGTCGGAACCGTCGCTGTGCGCGTCCGTCTCGCACTCGCCGAGCGACATGTTGATGATCTTCGCCGCATTCGCCGTGACCGCGGTGTTGATGTTCGCGGTGAGCGCGGAGTTCGCCAGCGTCGGCTCGTTGTAGAAGATGATCTTGCCGACCTGGCCGCCGGCCATGCCGACGACGTCCTGGCTGTCGAGGTTCCATTCACCGATGCCGCTGGTGTCGTTGCTCGTGCCGCCGGTGTTCACCGTCTGCGTGGTCACGGTCGCGAAACCGTGCGCGGCCGTGAACGAGTTGAGGTCGGTGATCGTCTGCGTCAGCTTGCCCTGCGTGATGATGCCGACCGTGACGCCGGCGCCCGTGGCGACACCCGTGCCGCTGTAGATCGAGGAGAACTCGTTCGGGAAGTGGCCGGTCACCGCCTGCGGCTGCGGGCCATCGAGGACCTGCGACATCACGTGCGGGCGATGCACGTCCTGCAGGCCGAGCACGGCCAGCACGATGCCCTGCAGCGACGCCGGGATGTGCACCGGCGACGTGTTGGCGATCGCACCGCTGCCGTCCTTCCTCGTCACGCGTGCGAGCGAGGTCTGGAACGCGGCCTGCGCGACGTCGGCGGTGCCGTCGGCGGAGACGAGCATGCGGTTGTCGGCGACGACGACGTTCTTGAAGCCCGCCGAGGTCAGGAAATCGACGACCGCCTTGACCTGGTCGTCGGTCGGCGCGTGGCGCTGCATGACCTCGTCGGTCGACAGCATCGGACGCACGCCGGTGACGCGCTCGGCGGTCGCCGCCGACGCGATGTAGCTGTCGAGGCCGGCGCGATCGCGCATCTTCAACGCGACTTCGATGTGGACCGGCTGCGTGAACGGCACCATGCCGTCGATGTTTTCGCCGGAGCGCAGTGCCGTGGCCGGCGAAAGCTGCGCCGGGCTCAGCGAAGCGGCCCCAACCGCCGACGCTGCGCCGAAGGCCATGACGACGGCGGCGGCCAGCACCGCGGGTCGCGTGGTGATTCTCGAATTACGCATTACTGACTCCCTCAATATGCAAAGTTCGAAATACCTATGGGTTTGTGTGTAGCGATGCGGGTCGCACGCGGCGAAACCGTTCCCGGCGCGCGTCCAGCGGGCCGTTTCGGAACGATCAACGTTGTCGGTACGTATTGCCTGCTGCAGCCGCGCCGAGGGTCCGTGCGCTGTCGCGCGAACGGGAAGTTGCAGTCCCCGCATCCCCTCTCTTGGATGCAGGCTGTCGCCCGGTGCGGATGCAGTCCGCATCGAGGAGATAGCACTCGCGTGCTGTCACGAACCTGACAAAGGGCCGCCGGCGATCGGCAACAGCGATGGGGTCGTCGAAATACGCGCGTGCTGCGAAGGAAAAAAAACGGCGGCCGGTTTGCGCCGGCCGCCGTCCGTTCACCTCCCTGATGGCATCGCTCCGCGCGTATCGCTCGTCGTCACGGCCTGGCCGTGTCGTGCGAGCGCGATGCCACGCGCGGATCCACGATCCCTGGATGCCCGGCGCAGGTGTCCCCACACCCGACGGGCCTCCTTGTGTCCCACGTCCGCGTCCTTCGCGGTGCCGGCCCCTCTCTCGACCCGGCATGCGTTGCGCTGCGGAAACCGGTACTGCTCCCCAGCCCGGCCCTTGGGTACCGTTCCGCGTGGAGGAGCCACGCGGAAGTACGCAACCTAGCAGCATCGGGCCCGCATGAAAAGCGGCCGGGGTCGCATAACTTATTGATGTGGCAGGCATATTCAGGCGACAGTGCTGCGGGGCAGCAAACGATGTGCCCTTGCCTGCCGCGGCACCCGCGGCATGAATACGGTTTCACCTGCCGCACCGCAATAGAGCCGTCCGCGCGTCGGCGCGGACGATCGCTCGCGCGGGTCAGCGGCGCCCGCGGATCGTCGATATCTGGCGCGGACGACGCCACCAGAGGATCGCCGTCGCGATGAGCAACAGCGGCGGGAACCAGTAGACGGTCTTCAACCAGCGATGTTCCACGTTCCAGGTCGTGTTGAAGATGAGGTCCATCGCGACGGTCGAGTCTGCACGGATGCGTGGAAAACCCTCGCTGAGCGCCGCCGTGAGGCGCCCTTCACCGAAGGCCTGCAGGGCCGGCATCGAGCCGTCCAGCGATCGGCCGAGCAGGATGTAGGTCGCAGCAAGCGGCGCCTCGCGATTGGCCGAATCGACGATGTCGTTGCCGACGTCCGGGATCAACGGCGCGGAACCCCAGACGAGGATGTCGTAGAGCAGGAACAGTACGAACAGGCCGAGAGCGATCACGTGCAGGTGGCGTTTCATCGCGGGCGCGCCATGCCAAGGGGGACCCATCGTAAAACGAAAGGCGTTGCCGGACGCAAGCCCGCAACCCAGGCGGGGTCGTGCAGTGGATCCCGGCCGCGAACCGCACGCGCGTCGAGCGCATCGCATCGGGAACGCGCGGCGCTTCCCGCCGCCGGCTAGAGCATGCCGGTCTCGAGCCGAGCCGCTTCCGACATCATCGATTGCGTCCACGGCGGGTCGAACACGAGGTCGACGTCCGCCTCGGCGACGGTCGGGATCGCTTCGAGCTTGGTGCGCACGTCGTCGACGAGGATGTCGCCCATGCCGCATCCGGGCGCGGTGAGCGTCATGCGCACGCTGACCTTGCGGCGACCGTCCTCGATGCGCTCGAGGTCGCAGTCGTAGACGAGCCCGAGTTCGACGATGTTGATCGGGATCTCCGGGTCGAAGCACGTGCGCAGCTGCTGCCAGACGAGCTTCTCGACCTCGACGTCGTCGGCGCCTTCGGCGAGTTCGAGCGGCGCCGGCGGCTCCTTGCCGAGCGCGTCCGCGTCCGCGCCGCGGATGCGGAACAGGTTGCCGTCGACGTACACGGTGAAGCTGCCGCCGAGCGCCTGCGTGATGTACCCGACCTGCCCCGCGGGCAACGTCACCTCGTCGCCCTGCGGCACCATCACGGCGGCGCAATCGCGTTCGAGGCGGATCGGTTCGGAAGTCTGGCTGTAGCCCATGGGACAGTGTACGCAACGCGCGGTAGCGGTCGACTATTATGCCGTCGGCGGCGGCTCGCCGCCCGTATCGCCGATATCGGGGCTTTCACGGCGGCTTCAACTCGCGCTGCCACGGAGCACGCCATGCCTTCGATCCGCCTGCTCGTCGCCACGCTGGCAATGCTCGTCGCAACCGCCGCGGGCGCGGCGGTGCACGCAACCGCGGAGACGGCCGAGTTCGGCCGCCTGCTTTCGAAAGCCGATGTCGCGTTCGTCGACGCGGCCGGCGGAAACTCGACGCGAGCCTACGACGTCGCCGCCATCGAACTCGTCCGGCAGCGTGTCCTCGCCGACGAGGCCAGCAGCAGCGGCGTGCGCCGCATCGCCGCGGGTGCGCTGGTCGAAAGCGACCTCGAGGCCGGCCTCGACGAAGCGGCGCTGGACCTGTACGAATCGCGCACACCGATCGCACGCGATGCATTGACGAGTGGAGCGATCGTGTCGGCGACGGTCAGCCCGAACCAGGGCGGGTCGGGCGGTCGCTGCGCACTCGATCTGCGCGACGGCGAATGGCGCATCGCGACGCTCAGCTCCTGGGTCACCTGACCTTCGGCGCGGAAGGCCCGAGCCCGGTCTCCTGCAGGCACTTGCCGAACAGCTTCATCGCCGCCTCGATGTCGGCCGGCGGCAGCCCCGCATAGCCGAGCACGAGGCCGGGCCGCGGCGGCTGCTTGAGGCAGTACGGCGCGATCGTGTAGAGGCCGAGGCCGCGCGCGCGCGCATGCGCGACGAGGCGTTCGCAGTCGGCGTGGCTCGCGCGCGTGAGCCACGCGGTGAGGTGCATGCCTGCGTTCGAGTCGACCACCTCCACCGCGTCGCCGGCGTGCCGGCGCAGCCCGCTGAGCATCGCGCTGCGTCGCGCGCGCAACGCGACCGCGGCGCGGCGCAGGTGCCGCTCGAAGCCGCCGTTGGCCATGAAGTGCGCGAGCGTTGCCTGTTCGAGCGCGTTGCAGCCGCGGTCCTCGAGCCACTTCGTGGCCGAGAACGCCTCGCGCAACGACGCGGGCACCACCATGTAGCCGAGGCGCAGCGCCGGGAACAGCGCCTTGGAGAAACTGCCGATGTAGATCACGCGGCCGTCGCGGTCGAGCGACTTCAACGCCGCGAGCGGGCGTCCGCCGTAGCGGAATTCGCCGTCGTAGTCGTCCTCGATGAGCCAGGCGTGGCGCTCGGTCGCCCAATCGAGCAGCTCGACGCGTCGCGACAGCGTGAGCAGCGCACCGGTCGGGAACTGGTGCGACGGCGTCACCACCGCGAGCCGCGCGCTCGACGGCAGCGCGGCCGGCACGAGCCCCTCGTTGTCGACGCGGCAGCCGCGCGCGTACGCGCCGAACGCGGCGAACACCTGGCGCGCGCCGCGATAGTGCGGATCCTCGAGCACGACCGTGTCGCCCGCTTCGAGCAGCACGCGCGCGGCGAGCGCGAACGCCTGCTGCGTGCCGGAGACGATGACGACGTCTTCCGGGGCGGCCGGCACGCCGCGGCGGCGCGCGAGGTAGTCGCAGATCTGCTCGCGCAGCGCGAGCAGGCCCTGCGCGTCGGGATAGTCGAACTCGACGTGCTCGGCGGCGCGGCTGACCTCGCGACGCCAGACGCTGCCGAGCAGCGGATTGGCGAGCGGCAGGCCGTACTGCAGGTCGTAGCGCAGGTCGCTGTGCTGGTGGCCGGGGATGCGGCGGCCGTCGGTGTTGGCGAGCGCGCGCCGCGCGAAGCTCGACAGCGGCGCGACGAGCGTGTTCGCGCTGCGCTTCTGCGGCGTCGCGTTGCCGACGTTGGCGACGAAGCTGCCCGAGCCGACGCGGCCGAGCAGGAAGCCCTCGGCCTGCAGCTGCTCGTAGGCGGCGAGCACGGTGTTGCGCGAGACGTCGAGTTCGCGCGCGAGCGAGCGGCTCGCCGGCAGGCGCGCGCCGGCGGCGACGCGACCGTCGAGGATCGCGCCCTTGAGCGCGCGGATCAGCTGCGCGTAGCGGGCGCCTTGGCCGTCCAGGTCGAGGTACACGATTGGCTCCGTGGATATCCGCGATTCCGGTACTGGAGGGTACCAATAATCGTGCCTAATGTTGAGTGCCGGACGACAGAGGAAGCCGATGGACGCCGAAACCGAAGCCGTGCCCAGGGGCGCGCGCCACCGCGTCGACCGCACCCGCGCGCGCGCCCGCTACGACCGCGCGAGCGTGCACGCGATCCTCGACGCCGGCATGATCGCGCACGTCGCGTTCAGCGTCGCCGGCCAGCCGTTCGTGATCCCGATGCTGTACGCGCGCGACGACGAGACGATCGTCCTGCACGGCTCGATCGCGAGCCGCCTCATGGGCGAACTCGCCGACGGCGTGCCGGCCTGCCTCGGCGTGACCCATCTCGACGGCCTCGTGCTCGCGCGTTCGCACTTCGACCATTCGGTCAACTACCGTTCGGTGGTCGTGTTCGGCCGCGCGCGCGCGGTCGGCGACGCCGACGAGAAGGCCGCCGCGCTGTCGCGCTTCGTCGATGCACTGATCCCGGGCCGCGCGGCGGAATCGCGCGCGGCCGATCGCAACGAACTCGCCGCGACGCAGGTGCTGCGGCTCGTGATCGAGGACGCCAGCGCGAAGATCCGCAGCGGCGGCGTCAAGGACAACCCGGCCGACCTCGCCCTGCCGCACTGGGCCGGCGTCGTGCCGATGCGCACGCACTACGCGGCGCCGCAGCCCGAAGCGGGCCTCGCCGATGCGAGCCTGCCCGCGTCGGTGCGCGGCCTGCTCGCCGCCAACGAGGCCACCGCATGACCATCACCTACCGCGACGACGTGCGCCCCGGGCTCGAGCAGGCGCGCGAGCTCTATCGCGCCTCGACGCTCGGCGAACGCCGCCCGATCGACGACGACGCGCGCTTCGCCGCGATGCTCGCCAACGCGAACCTCACCGTGACCGCATGGGACGGCGACCTGCTCGTCGGCATCTCGCGCTGCGTGACCGACTTCGCCTGGACGACCTACCTCGCCGACCTCGCCGTGCGCGTATCGCACCAGCGCAACGGCATCGGCAAGGAACTCATGCGGCGCACGCAGGCGGCGGCGCCGCAGGCGAAGCTGCTGCTGCTCGCGGCGCCCGCTGCGGAACGCTATTACCCGCATGTCGGCTTCAGCCACTTCCCGCAGGCGTGGATGCTGCGCGAGCACGAGTCGATCCCGTAGGCGGGGTCGAGCCGCGCAAGCGGCGAGTCCCGCCGCTGCCCGCTCCCCCTGCTGCCCGGGCAGCGCCGCGAGCGGCTATCATCGCCGGTTCCGCCATCGCGTCGAGCCAGCATGCCCGCCGAGCCCACTCCTGCCCCCCGCCCGCGCGCGATCGGCATCGCGACCGCGGCCATGTGCGCGCTCGCGGGTGGCGCGTTGTGGTGCCTGCTCTCGCTGTACAGCCGCGGCGATCTCGCCGCGCTCGCGTTCGTGGTCGCGCTGCCGGTCATCTGGACGCTGCGCCGGCACGGTTACGCCGGGCGCTGGTCGGGTGCGCTCGTCGCCGGCGCCTGCGTCGCGCTCGCAGCGATCTATTCGTTCTACCTGCAGGCGGTCGCGCAGATCGCCGGCATGCTCGGCCTGCCGATGCGCGATGCGCTGCTGCGCATGGACCCCGGCATGGCGATGGACATCGCGCGCGCGAACGTCGGCGCCGGCAGCGCCGCGCTCGTCGCGGCCGCGATCGTGTTCGCCTGCGCGCTCGTCAAACGCGCGTGACGCGGCCACGCGCGTGCCTCGGCGGCACGCGCGTCGCGCGCCGGGTCGAGCCGCTTGCCGTCGCTCAGACGTCGCCGGCGGCGACGCGGCGCAGCGCCTGCTCGAACACGTCGACCGGCTGGCCGCCGGAGATCAGGTGGCGCTCGTTGAGGATCACCGCGGGCACGCCGTGGATGCCGCGTTCGGTGAAGAAGCGCTCCTGCTCCCGCACGGCGTCGGCGAATTCGCCCGAGGCGAGTAGCGCGCGCGCACGCGCGCCATCGAGGCCAGCCGCTTCGGCGACCGCGACGAGCACGTCGTGGTCGGACACGTCGCGCGCATCGCCGTGGTACGCCTGCAGCAGCGCGTGCTTGAGCGCGCGCTGCTGCGCCGCGCCGAGCGTGCCCGCCCAGTGCAGCAGGCGGTGCGCATCGAACGTGTTGTAGATGCGGCCACGCTCGCCGAACGCGAAGCCGACGTCGGCGCCGCGCGCGCGGATCGTCGCGCGGTTGCGGTCGAGCTGCTCGCGCGAGAGGCCGTACTTGGCGACGAGGTGGGAGGTTGCGTCCTCGCCTTCCGCGACCATGCCCGGGTTGAGTTCGAACGGCTGGAAATGCAGGTCGACCTCGACCGCGCCGCCGATGCGCTCGAGCGCACGTTCGAGCGAGTTGAGGCCGACCGCGCACCACGGGCAGACGACGTCGGAAACGAAATCGATGCGGATCGGCGGGTTGGCCATCGGCGTGAATTCCTGGATGCTGCGATCCACCGCAGATGAGGGCGATCCGCGCGCCGATCAAGCCGCGACGACGCACGCGCCCCGCATGCGCTGAACGTCATCCGGCGATCGTGTGGTCGACCAGCCGTTGCGCCTCGGCGAGGATCTCGCCGAGGTGTTCGCGACTGCGCCGGCTCTCGCCGTAGATCTTGTAGATGTCCTCCGTGCCCGACGGGCGCGCGGCGAACCAGCCGTCCTCGGCGACGACCTTGATGCCGCCGATCGGCGCGTCGTTGCCGGGTGCGCGATCGAGCACGCCGACGATGCGCGAGCCCGCGAGCGTGTCCGCGCCGACCTGCGCGGGCGCGAGCTTCGCGAGCCGCGCCTTCTGTTCCTTCGTCGCCGGCGCGTCGACGCGATCGGTGTGCACGGCGCCGAGTTCCTGCTCGAAGCGGGCATAGCACTCGCCGGGATCGCGCCCGCCGCGCGCGGTGATCTCGGCCGACAGCAGCGCCGGCGCGAGGCCGTCCTTGTCGGTGCTCCAGGCGCCACCGTCGCGGCGCAGGAACGACGCGCCCGCGCTTTCCTCGCCGCCGAAGCCGAGCGAGCCGTCGCACAGCCCGTCGACGAACCACTTGAAGCCGACGGGCACCTCGTACACGCGCCGGCCGAGGCGCGCGCCGACGCGGTCGATCATCGCGCTGCTGACGATCGTCTTGCCGATCGCCGCGTCCGCGCGCCAGCCGTCGCGCGTGCGGAACAGGTAGTCGATCATGACCGCGAGATAGTGGTTCGCGGGCATCAGGCCGACGCTGCGCGCGACGATGCCGTGGCGGTCGTGGTCGGTGTCGCAGGCGAAGGCGACGTCGTAGCGCTCGCGCAAGGCCAGCAGGCGCTGCATCGCGGGCGCCGACGACGGGTCCATGCGCACGCGGCCGTCCCAGTCGAGGCTCATGAACGCGAACGTCGGGTCGACCTGCTCGCTGACGACGTCGAGCGCGATGCGCCAGCGTTCGGCGATGCGCGGCCAGTAGTGCACGCCGGCGCCGCCGAGCGGATCGACCGCGAGGCGCAGGTCGGCGGCGCGGATCGCCTCGAAGTCGACGAGCGCGCCGAGCTCCTCGACGTAGGCGCCGAGGAAATCGTGTTCCTGCGTGGTGGGTGCGGCGAGCGCACGCGCGAGCGGCACGCGGCGCACCTCGCGCAGGCCGTCGGCGATCAGCGCATTCGCACGCTGCTGGATCGCGCCGGTGACGACGGTGTCGGCCGGGCCACCGTTCGGCGGGTTGTACTTGAAGCCGCCGTCCTCGGGCGGGTTGTGCGAAGGCGTGACGACGATGCCGTCGGCGAGGCCGCTCGAGCGGCCGCGGTTCCAGCCGAGGATCGCGTGCGACAACGCCGGCGTCGGCGTGTACTCGCCGCCCGCGGCGACGCGCACCTCGACGCCGTTCGCGGCGAGCACTTCGAGCGCGCTGTCCATCGCGGGCTTCGACAGCGCGTGCGTGTCGATGCCGAGGAACAGCGGACCGTCGATGCCGGCGGCGGCGCGGTGCTCGCAGATCGCCTGGCTGATCGCCAGCACGTGCGCCTCGTTGAAGCTCGCCGCGAACGACGAACCGCGATGGCCGGACGTGCCGAACGAGACGCGCTGCGCCGGGATCGCCGGATCGGGGCGTTCCTCGTAGTACGCGGCGACGAGGCGATCGACGTCGACGAGCGGCACCGACGTCGCCGGCAGTCCCGCGAGCGGACTCGCGCCGCCGCTCATGGCGCGCTCCCGCGCAGCTTGCGGTAGCGGCGGATCAGCGCGTTGGTCGAGCCGTCGTGCGCGAGGCGCGGCGTCTTCGGTGCGGCGAGTTCGGTGCCGATGCGCCTGGCGAGCACCTTGCCGAGCTCGACGCCCCACTGGTCGAACGAATCGATGTCCCAGATCACGCCCTGCACGAACACGCTGTGCTCGTACAGCGCGACGAGCGCGCCGAGCGTGCGCGGGTCGAGGCGTGCGGCGAGGATCGTGCTGTTCGCCCGGTTGCCTTCGAACGTCTTGTGCGCGACGAGCGCGGCCGGCACGCCTTCGGCGCGCAGTTCCGCCGCGGTCTTGCCGAACGCGAGCGCCTCGCCCTGCGCGAACAGGTTCGCCATCAGCAGGTCGTGCTGGTCGCCGACGGGATTGGCGCTCTCGCAGAAGCCGATGAAGTCGCAGGCGATGCGGCGCGTGCCCTGGTGGATGAGCTGGTAGAACGAATGCTGGCCGTTCGTGCCCGGCTCGCCCCAGACGATCGGGCAGGTGTCGACGCCCACGCGCGCACCCGCGCGCGTGACGCGCTTGCCGTTGCTCTCCATCGCGAGCTGCTGCAGGTAGGCCGGGAAACGCTTGAGGTACTGCTCGTACGGCAGCACCGCGACGCTCTCGACGCCGAGGAAGTTCGTGTTCCAGATGCCGAGCAGCGCGTGCAGCGCGGGCAGGTTGCGCTCGAACGGCGCCTTGCGGAAGTGCTCGTCCATCGCGCGGAAGCCGGCGAGCATGTCGCGGAAATGCGCGGGCCCGATCGCGAGCATCGTCGACAGGCCGATCGCCGAATCCATCGAGTAACGGCCGCCGACCCAGTCCCAGAAACCGAACATGTTCGCGGTGTCGATGCCGAACTTCGCGACCTCGGCCGCGTTCGTCGACACCGCGACGAAGTGCCGGGCGACCGCCGCCTCGTCGCCGAGCGCGGCGACGCACCAGCGCCGCGCCGCGTGCGCGTTGGCGAGCGTCTCCTGCGTCGTGAACGTCTTCGAGCAGACCACGAACAGCGTGCGCGCGGGATCGAGGTCGCGCGTCGCCTCGGCGAAATCGGTGCCGTCGACGTTGGAGACGAAGCGCAGGTCGAGCGCACGCTCGCCGTACGCGCGCAGCGCCTCGTAAGCCATCACCGGCCCGAGGTCGGACCCGCCGATGCCGATGTTGACGACGTGGCGGATGCGATCGCCGCGATGCCCCTTCCAGTCACCGCCGCGCACGCGTTCGCAGAACGCGGCCATGCGATCGAGCACCGCATGCACGTCGGCGACGACATCGCGACCGTCGACGACGATGCGCTCGCGCTTCGGCGCGCGCAATGCGACGTGCAGCACCGCGCGGTCCTCGGTCGTGTTGATGCGCTCGCCGCGGAACATCGCCTCGGCGCGCTCGCGCACGCCGCAAGCGTCGGCGAGGCGCAGCAGCAGCTTCAGCGTCTGCGCGTCGACGCGCTGCTTGGCATGGTCGAAATAGAGGCCCGCGGCCTCGAGCGCGAAACGCTCGCCGCGATCCGCGTCGGCGGCGAACAGCTCGCGCAGGTGGCGCCGGCGCATCGTCGCTGCGTGGCGCTGCAGCGCCTTCCATTCGACGCGGCTGGAGAGCCCGCGAACGCGGGCCGTGCTTCGAGCATTTCGGGTGGCATTCATCGACTGGATCCTTGCGGTTCGCATACGGCGTCGGTTGCGCCTCGGCTCATAGGCACATCGTGCACGGATCGTGCACGCCGGGCTCGATCAGTCGCGCCGCCGTCATGATGATCTCGGTACTGCCGACCGCAAGACCCGCCCGGACGGCGGGATCGGGCGGAACGGCGGAAGGCTTGTTTCCCGGCGTGCTCGCCTCGTGCAATGCCTGGTATTCGCGCGATCCCGCGAGTGGATAGGCGGGCAGCGTCACCGGCGGCGGCGATTGCCGCGCTGCCTCGAACGCAGCGTGCCAGTAGTCCGCGAGCAGGGTCACCGGACTCCAGAAAGAGCGATCGCCGCCGCGCTCGCGTGCGATGCGGGTCGGCACCCGCGTCGGCAACCGGCGCGTCAACCGCAGCGCCCAGCCGTCGCGCTCGGCGGCGGCGACCTGGACGCCCGGAGGCGCCGGCGGGCCGTCCATGTGCCCGCCGTAGAGCGACGGAAACGCGCTGAGGCGCGTGAAGTCGTAGAGCTGGGCGAGCGTGTCCGCATCGTCGGGATCCGTCTCGATCCGCGCTTTCGCCGCCGCGTAAGCCGCCTTCCTGTCGACCGTCCTTTGCGCCGGACCGACGCAAAGCCGCTCGAGGTCGGCCGACGAGGTGAGCATGCAATCGGCATCTAGTTCGTCGATCACCGCCGGCAACATGGATGCGACGGCGGGTGACCCGAGCGCGGCATCCTGGAGCGCGGGGCGGAGCGCCGCGTACTCGTCCGGCGTCAGCGACAGGTAGCCTCGCAGGCAGCCGAGCGCGCCACCGCTGGCGTCGGCGCCAGCCGCAACCGCCATCTTCCGGAGTAACGCCGCGACCTTTGCGTGGTCCCCGCGGCGGCGCGCAGGATCGAGCATTTCACCTTCGATGCAGTCGCCGGGCTGCTGCTTGGCCAGCGCCGCTTCATATGCGGCGTCGGCACGCGACGTCACGCCGATCGAGGCGTAGCGGTTCGCCCGCTCGGCCAGCGCCAACGCCTGCGCACCTTCGCGCCAGCGTGCCGCGGTCGCACTGTCGCCCGCAGCATCCGCGGCGGCGCCGAGCACTGCATCGAGCGCGCCGCGCCACGGTGCATAGAGACGCTCGGCACGCGCCGCGAGCGCGAGCTGCCCGGCACGCCTCACGTCTCCCGTGCCAGATGCCGCCAACGCGGCGATCGCCAAGCGCATGCCTCGCTCCGACGCACCGTCGCGCAGCACTGCGTCGACCGCCCCGACGCCGGCGACCCGACCGAGCAGGCGCGCGGCTTCCGGCGTGCCGTCGTAGCCGCGCAGCACCTGCCGGAGCAGGCGCGATGCCTGCTCGTCGTTGCCCGCGGCGGCGAGCGATCGCGCGACGGCGACCGCAGGATGCGATCCGCAACGGCAGCTCGTGCCGATCGACAATGCAGCCGCGTCCTCGACCTGCCACAACGGATACCGGTCGACGAGCATGCGCGCATCGTCATCCCTGCCTGCGTCGGCGTACGACGCGACCAGCAGCCGCGCGGCCGCGTCGGTATCCTCGCCGGAATAACGGCTGGCGAAACGGTCGCGGCACCCTTCGCGGTCGGTCGCGCGACAGGT
>Ga0105239_10006260_pt1 | contig 13839 bp, 11 predicted proteins | sample KBSC44metaG_FD_92761 | JGI IMG/M metagenome (GOLD analysis project Ga0105239, IMG submission 92761) | Corn rhizosphere microbial communities from Kellogg Biological Station, Michigan, USA - KBS C4-4 metaG | ecosystem: Host-associated > Plants > Roots > Rhizosphere > Soil | place: Michigan, USA... | reverse complement strand
TTTCCACTTCGGCGAACGTTTCGACAGCATGTCACGCACATCACGTGAGTGAATCGAAGTGTCGACGTCATCGCAATCCATCACATCCACGATCATTTCGTTTGAAAGCAAATGTTGAAACAAGTGCTCCAAATTTTTTGCCGGATGAAACACTCTTGTGGTCAAACAGAGGTTGTCGGCTTTGTATGGGTAAACGAAAATGCGAGTGCGATCGTCAAAAAGACGAGAGAAACCTTCAAGCATGCCGCCCGGAAGCTTGGAGTAAAACTTTGGCTCAAACATTTTTTCTAAGTGAGAAGCGCCAATCACGATGCCGATCAGTTCTTGGCTACATTGGCGCAAGTAACTTTTGAGTTGATAAAACAGATAAAAATTCGAAATCAAAACTTTGTGTCCCAAGGCATTGAGTGTGTCGACGCGATTTAAAAAATCTTCGTCGTCAATTTTTCCCTCTTGAGCGAGGTTGTTCATCGTGATTTCAAAAAGCACTTCTGGAGTTTTACCTTTGCAAAGCGGGTGCTTTTTAAATTGATCGAGTCCCTTGGTGAGAATTTCGAGATTGGTGGTCGTCACCGGACGAAAGGTGCCGCGTAGGACAAACAGTGGTTTGCCGTAAAGCGCGTCCGATGCGTGAAGCACTTCGGAATTTGGTCCAAATACGATAGCCTCCGTTAAACCTTGGTGCACAAGCTCCAAGCTCATCAAGCGATTGTCGAGATGCGCGAGATCAGGACCAGAGAAGCGAATCATGTTCACTTCGATGCGTTTTGGCGACAAGTTGTCGAGCAAGGCTGAGATGCGCTCTTTTGGATTTTCCGACGGGTAAAATGCCATATGAATGAGATTCACGCCCAAGATGCTAAGCGCTTCTTGTTGTTGCAAGCGCAGGCTGTCCCACATCTTCACATGTAAAACGATTTCGTTCGCCGGTCCATTTGGGCGCGTCTGAAAACGAATACCCATCCAGCCGTGCGACTTTTCTTCTTCGGCACTTGTTGCAACGGTGTCGGCAAACGCAAAGAATTTCGATTTGTCGCGACGTTGCGGTAAGCGTTCCTGCAAAAGTTCAAACTCGTGATCGAGCATACGCTTCAAACGCTCTTCGCAAACGTAGCGACCGGTTTTACCGTAAATCTCATCAGAGAAAGTCATGTCGTAGGCGGAAATCGTTTTCGCAATCGTTTGCGAGGCTTTGCCTGCTTGAAAGAAGTGACGCGCGACTTCTTGGCCGGCGCCAATTTCGGCGAAAGTACCGTAAACTTCATTATCGAGATTAATTTCGAGAGCTTTGGTGCGCGGGCTAAAATCAGTAGTACTCATAAGGAGATACTAACAAATTGTTAGCCCGCCGTCTTGTGTTCGTCGCGGAGCGCGCGACGTAAGATCTTACCGACGTTGGTCTTGGGTAGCTCGGTGCGGAATTCGATCTCTTTTGGACGTTTGTAGCCAGTGAGTTCTTGCTTACAGAAATCCATCAACTCTTCTTTGGTGAGGCTTTGATCGCGTTTCACCACGAAGATTTTCACCACTTCAGTCGATTTTTCGTCTGGAATGCCGACGGCCGCGACTTCCAAAACTTTCGGATGGGTGGCGACGACGTCTTCGACTTCGTTTGGATAAACGTTAAAACCCGAAACCAGAATCATATCTTTTTTGCGATCAACGATTTTAAAGAAGCCATCGTCATCGACCATGCCGACGTCGCCAGTTTTGAGCCAGCCATCGGGCCACATAATCTTTTTGGTTTCTTCTGGATTGTTCCAGTAACCCTTCATGACTTGTGGTCCACGAATGCAAATCTCTCCGGGCTGACCTTTGGCGACTTCTTTGCCGTCGTCATCGCGCAAACTCATTTCGGTGGATGGAACGGGCAATCCGATTGTTCCGAGTTTATCGGTGCCATCAATTGGATTCACCGATGCGATGGGCGAGGTCTCCGTCAAGCCGTATCCTTCAACGACGGTTGAACCGGTCTTTGTTTTCCATTTTTCCGCGACGGCTTTTTGTAAAGCCATACCGCCTGCAACGCAGATTTTAAGCGGCTTGAAATTGATCGACATGAAGTCAGGGTTATTCATCAGCGCATTGAACAAAGTGTTGAGGCCGATGAAGAGTGTGAAGCGATTGTTTTTTAGCGTTTTGATAAAAACCGGAATGTCGCGTGGGTTGATAATCATCAAGTTGCTAGCGCCAAACGCGATCATGCCGAACGCATTCACCGTGAGTGAATAGATGTGGTACAGCGGCAGCGCGAGCAATGCGACCTCATTGCCTTTTTCAAGCGTCGGATTCATCCACGCCATCATCTGCTGCATGTTCGAGACGATATTGCGATGAGTGAGCATCGCACCTTTTGCAACTCCGGTCGTGCCGCCGGTGTATTGCAAAAATGCGAGATCTTGGCCGGACATGATGACGGGATGAAATGGTTTTTCTTTTCCCATATCAAGCGCTTCGTAAAACGAGTACGCATTTGGCAAATTGTAAGCCGGGACCATTTTTTTGATGTACTTTACAACAGAATTCACGATGAAACTTTTTGGAAAACCCAACATGTCGCCGACGTTCGTGACAACGACGTGTTCAATTTCAGTTTCATGCAAAATCTCTTCGAGGTGACAAGCAGCGGCCGCAAAAATGACGACCGCTTTGACGCCGGCATCTTTGAATTGATGGCGCATTTCCCGTGCGGTGTAGAGCGGATTGGTGTTCACCACAACAAGGCCAGCACGAATCGCACCGTAAAGTGCAATCGGATACTGCAAAACGTTGGGCATTTGAATTGCGATGCGATCGCCTTTTTTCAGGCCGAGTTGCTGATAAAACGAAGCGAAATCAGCAGAAAGCTCATCGAGCTCACGATAAGTTAGTTCGCAACCCATACTGCTATAGGCGACATTGTCGGCGTAGGTCTTGACACTTTCGGTGAAGACTTCCACGAGCGATGAGTATTGGTCGGGATTGATTTCGTGCGGAATACCTTTTGGGTAATGTTTTAACCAGATTTTTTCCATGCGCAAAGCTCCGTTGATGCTTCTAGACTAAGGCTCAAGAGCTTGGTTAACAACTCTCATGGCGCTTGATGCGCTTGATCATTGCGCGTCGGGCTGGCATAACGGGCCGAGGAGATCGCTCAGAGCCGAGCGACAAATATCAGGATGTTGAAACGCAAAGACGCCACGCGAGTCAGTCTGGCCTATCGCTATCACAATCCGAACTGGGATTTGGCGCAAAATCTTTTGGTCTACGGGCGTGATCACAACGTCGATGGAATTGGCGGCAATTTAACTTTATGGCTGGAGATGGCAGGTGAGCCAGATGCCAATACTCAGCTTTTGATTCCTGAAAAAAGTTTGGACGCCACTCTTGCGCAATTGAAATCCTGTCTTGATCATCGCTGCCTTTTTGAAGTGGAATCATGGTTTGAATCGCGTGTTCCCACGCTTGAAAACATTGCGCTCTTTCTTGCTGAAAAATTATCGGGCGTTGAGTGGTATTCTTTGATGATCGAAGAAAACGAAAACTGGCGGGTTCAGATTTTTCGGCAAAGTCGAACACCGCGCCTCACTTATTCAACGACCGAAAACTCGGTCCGCTTTGAAGTGACAGTGGATGGTGAGATTGATGGGCCGAGCGGCCTGATCGTTCGGCGTGAGCCTATGCAGTCGGCAATTGAGGAGTGGCTTAAAAAGCTAGATCGGCTTTCGTCCGTACAAGTCGAAAATTTACAACAAAACCTGCCTCAAATAACGGCTGTACGCGCGCGAAATGCGACCAAAACCGCGCTTGAATGGCACCTCGTATAAAGTGCTTGCTTGGCTAAGCGTAGCTTATGCATACTTTCCGAGACTGCAGGAGGTCATTTGAATGCAGAATTTGGAACAAATTAGCAAACATGTCGCACTCGCATCTTTTTTGGTTTTGGCGGCTACTGCCTGCAGCTCGAATCCAAACAAAGCTGAAAAGATCGACACCAAAGTAAAAAACGAGCAAAAGCTCAGCCCGGATGAAACTTTGGGTGTGAAAAATGGCGATATGATCGTTCAGAAAAAAGTCGCCATGAACGATGAACTCCGTCGCTTACAATACGAAGTCTACGAACTTGAAGACCGCATTTACGGCAACAAAAAATATGGTTCTAAGGGTTTGTATGGTGCTTTGAAAGATTGCAAAGCGGAAGCGGCATCGAAAAAGTACGGCGGCAACGGTAAATTGTCGTTCACTGAGCCTATCGATCGCGTCACTGACAAAGAAGATGAGTGGAACATCGGAATCGATGAACAAGATAAACTCGTTGGTATCACCGAAGAGTTTTTAAAAGATCGTCTCGCCCGTTTTCAAAAATATCGTCAGGTGTATTTGAAGCGCGAAGGGGAGTACGAAGAAAAACTTGAAATCTGCGATGCAGACTTGAAAGCGAAACGCGAGCAAGCCGGTCCTTCGGCCTCGCAGGACGCTCAATGATTCGAGCCTTTTTAAAGGCTGTTCTTTTGCTCGCCATGGTCTCGACCATGGCTGAGGCCTCCTCGATGTTCGATGCCGGCAAGCACTGTGTCGGCTACAAATTCAAAAAAAAATCTCTTTCGATGTTTTCTGGCCAAGTCGTGGGAAAGAACTGCGATATCTCTGTGCAGCTTTTGCCGGTCGTTGGCGGCAATTACCAGATCGAAGTTTCAATTCCGATTACATCGTTTGATAGTGGCGACAAAGACTGGGATCAGAACTTTCGCGAACTTTTAAAGGTCGGCGAACAACCCGACATTCTTTTCCACTCGAAAGAGATGAGTGAAAAGGAATGGAAGCAAGTCGTTCAGAAAACAAGCATCACGTTAGATGGTGAACTCAATATCAATAATAAGACCTACAACGTGACCACGCCGGTTCAGATAAAAAAGGTCGCGGGTGGTGTCGAAGTCGATGGCATGACAACTGTGCCGTTTTCCAAATTTGAGTTGGAGCCACCGAAAACGATGGGTGGTTTGATCACCAAAACGGATTCGGATCTGGAACTGCATTTCCATTTGGTGTCAGACAAAATTTTAGGTGCTGACAAAATCTTCGCGCCGCCTGAAAAAGACAAAGACATTATCAAAGATGCGATGAAAGCGATTGATGAGGAGGATTTGTGAGCCATCGAATAGTGCTCGTACGCCACGGTGAAAGTGAATGGAATAAAGAAAATCGTTTTACTGGCTGGGTCGATGTCGACTTATCCGAAAAAGGCCGCACCGAAGCCAAAGAGGCCGGTCGACTGTTAAAGCTTGAGAATCTGCAATTTGATATGGCGTACTCATCTGTTTTGAAACGCGCCAATCGCACACTCAATATGATCTTGAATCAACTCGATTTGTTGTGGCTGCCGGTAGAGAAAACTTGGCGTTTAAACGAACGTCATTACGGTGGCTTACAAGGTTTGAACAAAGCCGAGACCGCTGCGAAATACGGCGAAGAACAAGTGAAAATTTGGCGCCGCAGTTTTGATGTTCCGCCGCCGCCAATGAGTGATGCGGATTTTAAAAAGCAAGCCGAAGAACCGCGCTATCGCGGTGTCGGCAAAGAACTTCCGCGTGCGGAAGCGTTGAAGCAGACGATGGAACGCTTTCAACCGTTGTGGGATGAGAAGCTAGCGCCGGCGATTCGCGCCGGCAAAAATCTGTTGATCGTCGCACATGGCAATTCTCTCCGTGCGTTGATTCAGATGCTCGAAAATTATCCACAAGATGTATTGATGGAGCTCAACATTCCAACTGGCATTCCTTTGATTTACGAACTTGATAACAATTTAAAACCGATTTCACATCGCTATTTGGGTGATCCAGAAGCGGTTGCGAAAGCGCAACAAGCGGTAGCCAAGCAAGGTGCGCAAACCTCTAAAAAGACTTGAGGTTTTAAGCATCTCTTGACGTGCTTCTTTTCATGCACAAATTCTCTGTAGGAGAACGTTCATTTGAACGTCAAAAACTGCATGAAAACATCGATACTCAACAACATTCCCACGGGTCCGTTTCCGGTCATTCCGATGCGGAACATGGTTTTGTTTCCCAATCAATCCATGCCGATCATTGTGGGTCGAAATAAAAGTCGGTTTGCTCTTGAGAAAGCGCTCGCAACGAATCGTTGGATTCTGTTGGTAGCCCAACAGCGCGAGCATCACACTGAAGACGATCCGAGAACTGATCATTTGTATTCTGTTGGTACACTCGCACGCGTGGATCACGTTGAAGGTGGGCGCGAAGGCGCTTATCACGCATCTGTGACCGGCGTGGCACGCTTTCATATTTCACACATTAATGAAGTGAGCTTGGGTGGTCCCGGCCGACCTGAAAATATCTATTGGGACGCCGACGGCGAGGTTCTTCTCGATAAAGAAGATCTCGAAGCCGAGACGCGAGCTTCTCTTGTTGCGAATATGAAAGAGCTCGCCACTGAGATTTTTTCTCTTCTGCCCATTAACACCGAAAATTTAAGAGCCGTCGTGCAAGCGGTGGATGATCCTGCGTTGCTGACGCATTTGGTTTCGCAACATTTAGAAGCGAAGCTTGAGCGCAAGCAAGAACTGCTCGAAATGCTGTCGATTAAAAATCGTATGCTCGTCTTACTTGAGATGATGGTGAACTTTCGTGAGGAACTTAAAGTTCAGCGGGAAGTTCAGCAGAAAGTCAGTCGTAAGATCGGCAAACAGCAGCGTGAAGCGATTTTGCGTGAGCAGATTCGTGCTCTGCAAGATGAGCTCGGTGATCGCGCCGGCGGTGTTCAAAAAGAATATCGTGAAAAAATCGACGCCGCGAAAATGCCAGAAGAGGTTCAGCGGGTGGCGATCGAGCAACTCGAGCGGCTGGAGTCGCTTGGCAACAACTCCCCTGAAACGCATGTCATCCGAAACTATCTGGATCTTTTGATCGATTTGCCGTGGTCAAAAAATTCGAGTTCAGAATTTGATATCGAAGCGGCGAGAAAAATTTTGGATGATGATCACTATGGTTTGCCAAAAATCAAACAGCGGATCATTCAGCATTTAGCCGTGTTGAAACTTAAAAAAGACAAAAAAGGTTCGATCCTTTTATTTGTCGGTCCACCAGGGGTTGGTAAAACCAGTCTTGGTCGTAGCATTGCGCGTGCGATGGGTCGTGAATTCGTTCGCGTCAGTCTGGGTGGAGTCCGTGATGATGCCGAGATCCGGGGACATCGCCGCACTTATGTCGGCGCGTTGCCTGGCCGTATCATCGATGGCATTAAACGGGCGAAAGTGAACAATCCAGTTTTCATGCTCGATGAGATCGACAAACTCAACCGCGGTTGGGGCGGCGATCCAGCGAGTGCATTGCTCGAAGTTTTGGATCCCGAGCAGAACAATAAATTTTTGGATCACTACTTAGATGTGCCGTTTGATTTGTCGAACGTCATGTTTATCGGAACTGCGAATAGTCTTGAGACGATTCCTGGTCCGTTGCTGGATCGATTGGAAGTCATCACGCTGACCGGTTACACGACGGCGGAAAAACTTCACATCGCCAAAACACATTTGGTGCCAAAACAATTGCAAGAGCATGGCGTTGAGCCTTCGCAAATGCAAATCACGGAGGCCGCACTGTTGCGGTTGATTTCTGGATACTCGCGTGAGGCGGGTGTGCGTGAACTGCAACGTTTGATTGGTGCTGGCGTTCGAGCGGGTGCTGAGAAAATCATTTCTGGTCAGCACGCACTTCCGATTGTGTTGGATGTGCCAGACCTAGAAGAAATTTTCGGTGGCGATAAGCATCTTGAACAGCTTGTGGAGCGAGAAAATCCTCCTGGAGTTGTTACCGGACTCGCATGGACACCGATGGGTGGTGAGATTTTATTCGTTGAATCCAGTCGCATGCCAGGAACCGGTCGACTCACGATCACGGGACAGCTTGGTGATGTGATGAAGGAGTCGGCGAAGATTGCGCTGAGCCTCGTTCGCTCACGGATTCCAGCGATCTATAGCGGCGACAAAGAGGACATTCACGTGCACGTGCCAGCGGGAGCGATTCCTAAAGATGGCCCTTCTGCGGGTGTCGCGATGTTCTTAGCGCTGGCTTCATTGCTTGGTAATAAGTCGGTTTCAAGTCGACTGGCCATGACGGGTGAAGTGACTTTGCGAGGCGCGGTGCTGCCGGTCGGTGGTATCAAAGAAAAGGTGATCGCGGCTCATCGAGCCGGTGCGCAAAAGGTGATCTTGCCGAAACGCAACGAACGCGATTTGCGTGATGTACCAGAAGAAGTGAAGCGGGAATTGCAGTTCACCTTCGTGGAAACCGTCGACGACGTTTTACGCGAGGCCTTGGATGTGCATATTCCAAAACTGGAAGCCTCTCCCCATCACTTCGGCAGTTGGTCGCACGGGCCCGCAAGCTGCTAAAAGGTGCCAGGCTCTTTTTTCGGTCCATGGTGCGTCATCTGATGATGGCGCACCACACTTCTAAATGACCTTTTGACTCTCAAGCGGCGGAATCCTAACTTTAAAACAGAATTTATCTTAGTGAGGGATATATGGCCGCTCGTATTTTTGCGTTTGTTTTTCTTGTTGTGATTTTAGCTGCGACTCGATTGATTCCTCATCCACCGAATTTTTCTCCGATGCTCGCGATCGCTTTGTTTGCTGGAGCGAAAGCGCCGAAACGTTGGCTGGCTTATTTGGCTCCGCTTCTTGCTTTATGGATTAGCGATTTTGCCGTCGAAACGCATTACATGATGATCATTACCGGGCTTTGCATTTTGTTGGCCGCGGGCCTTGGTTCTTTAACGGAGAAATGGGTCGGCGAAGCGTCGACTGGTAAAAGGACTTTTGGTTTTGGCGTTGCTGGATTGTTGTCGGCCGTGATCTTCTTTTTGGTCACGAACTTTTTCGTCTGGCAAACATCAGGGATGTATCCTTTGACGCAAGAAGGTCTCGCGAATTGCTTTACGATGGCATTGCCATTCTTCCATAACCAAGTGCTTTCAGCATGGATGTTCTCTGGCGTCGCCTTTGGTGCTTGGGCTCTCATTGAGCCGAGTTTTGCGCTGGCGCGATCACGATAATTATTCGGCGTTTCTGAGCGTAATAAGGATTCCGTTTTTTACGACGCAATCACTGACATCTTTGTAGGTGTCGTGCGACTGCAAATCGAAAATATAAGTCGCAAGTGGATTGGCGCTAGTTTGTGGAATTGCGCCGGAAAAATAAATCATTTCGGCGTGGATTTTTTCGCGGTCAAAGATCAGGCCGAGATCGACAACTTCGTCAGCAATCAAGCGGCAGTGGATCTGTTCTTCACCTGAAAAATGAAACGGTCGAAGTGGTTCAAGTTTCACATCATTTAGAAAAACGCCGGCTCCGCTCGTCACAACTAGCCATCGATCAAAACCAGGGAACAAAGAAAACTCGCCATCCTTTGCGATCGTCGCAGAACTCAAGCGCCAGAGATAGTTTTCTTGGTGCGGAAAACGGTCGATTTCCGAAGTTCGACCTTTACCGTTTTTCCAGAGCATTTCCTTATACTGAGACTTTTTGATAATCGCCATGGAGCTCTACGGGTTCTATGCGTTGATCGAAGGTCGCGGCGGGCTTTTCAGAAGCATCGAGGACCAACGGCATGATGTGTTTTCGGACCAATGGATCTCGGAATCGAAAGATGCGACTGTCGATAAAGTAGTGCATATATTCGATGAAAAAATTGATGACGATCAGAGTTTGTATCGCGCTATGGCCGAGGTAACTCGAAGACAGAAAACTCCGCTCGTACATGTTGCCAACCGAAAATATGATCGCGGCCGCCGCGACGACGTAAGCCAACATCGTCATCTGAGCGATGCGCGAGCGGCTCCAAATCTTGTGAGTGAGAAATCCAAATTCAATGCCGTGAAGCGATCGATAAAGAAGTGTTGCCGTCGTCGAAATGGGAAGTGCCGCAAGAAAGAGCAGCGATGTAACAAACCAAGATTTATTGGAACGGGTGATCTTAGTTTGTTGAATGGCTATACCGATGATCGCAAAAACAAGCGTTGAAAACACGCAGGTGGCGGCGACGTTGACTTCGAAACTGGTGAGTCGCATCGAAGCAAGAATAAATTGAAGAAATACCGCCTTCACTAAAATGCTGAACAAAATACGTTCGATTTTTTCTAATCGAAGCAGCTTCGCTTTTTCATCGCTCGGTAAGCGAAGTTCATCTTTGCGATTGTAGAGGAGCGCAAGTCCCTTGGTTTGTTCGACCGTGTGGACGGAGAAGAGTAGGATCGAGATAAACTTGATCAGAAATTTTCCAGGCCCCGCGGCACGAGATCCATGAATCGCTTTTAAGATTCCGCCGATTAAAATCAAGATGGCGACGCCGACAAAAAGGTAGCGCCGTTTTGTTTTGAAGTCTTCCTTGAACCAAGCCCGGCCCTCGGGCATCAAAAGAATGATGACGAAGCTCATGAGGGTGTGTGTGAAGTTGAGCGCGACGTACTTAGCAAAAAAGAAATCCCATTTTTCATTAAATGTTAACGGGCGAATAAAACCAAAAATGACGGCGAGCCAAACTAAAAAGAAAGCCGGGAGAATAACGAAGAGATAAGTTTTTTCGAGCCGTTTCGAAAAAAGCTGCGTGCTTTGCATCCTTTAATTATCAGCATAGAAGTGAAGGGATGGCTAGCCTGGATCCGTGTCTGAGAATCACTTAAAATCGTTGCGAGATTCCCAGGCTTTTAACTCGGAAAACAACTGTTTGCATTCGGGAGTTGGATTGCGGGCACCCGCAAAGGCATTGTCGAGATACGCCCACTGGCAGCGAAACACAATTGGGCCCACCAATCGGCCCGGAGTTAAATTAAATTTCTTGAGATAATCTTGGCAGCTGGCGCTGGTGGTCGACCAAACCGCTTCACACATCTTTTGGCTAATTTGATAACAGCGAGAGGGAAGTGCGCCCGGCGAGCAAGGAGTTTGTTCCGGCTCGCCGCTGTAGTTTTCAGCAAAGTAAACGATTCCCACAGTGAGAATGAATGCAAACGCCAAAAAGCGATAAATCGGCTGGTTCATGCTTCAATTTTACCGCATTCGTGAACGCATCGCAAATCGGCGAAGTCGAGTTACAGAAACATCGCCACTACGCAGGCCGTGGTGAACGAGGCAAGGCTGCCGCCGATCACGCAGCGAAGTCCAAGATCGGCGATGTCTTTTCTCCGCTCGGGAGCGAGAGCGCCGATGCCACCGATCTGAATCGCGATCGATGAGAAGTTGGCAAAACCGCAAAGTGCATAACTTAAAATCACCATCGCTTTATCAGAGAGCGCGTTCCCCAATTGAGACATATGAAGATAAGCATAAAATTCGTTGAGAGTAACTTTTTCTCCAAGCAGCGATCCAGCGAGTCCCGACTCGCTAAACGGAATTCCCATGAGTGCCGCGATCGGCGCAAAAATCCAACCCATGATGAGTTGCAGACTCAGGTGTGGACTGCCCTGAGATTCGATGCCTTTTGGAATCAACACTTGTCCCCATTGATCGAAGTGAATCAAAATTCCCAGTTGATTGAGTAAACCGTTGGTCAACGCGACGAGGGCAATGAACGCAATAAGCATTGCCGCCACATTCAACGCCATTTCTAAACCCTCAGTTGCTCCCATGGCCGCGGCTTCGATCACATTTGAGTAAGGTGAAGTGTCGACATCTTTCGGGAGTTCGCCGCGGGTTTCAGGGATTCCAGTTTCAGGTACCATCAACTTCGAAATCACGAATGATGCTGGAGCACTCACCACACTCGCGGTGAGTAGGTGGCCTGCGATATCGGGAATTCGCCCGCGCAACAAGCCCACGTAAGCGGCGAGAACGCCGCCGGCGACGTTGGCCATCCCGGCGACCATGACGTTGAAGAGTTCAGAGCGAGTCATCTTGGCGACAAAGGGTTTGATGAGAAGTGGGGCTTCAGTTTGACCAACGAAAATATTGGCCGCGTTGGAGAGAGTCTCGGCGCCACTTGTTTTCAATGTCTTGATCATGACCCACGAAAGCCCGCGGATGATGATTTGCATGATACCTAAGTAGTAAAGCACCGACATGAGTGACGCCATAAAGATGATCGTCGGCAAAACTTGAAACGCGAAAATATAACCATACTTGTTTTGCAAAACGAGATCGCCAAACACGAACCGGGCGCCCTCAAGATTGTAATCGAGAATTGCATCAATCGCATCGTTGGCAGCTTGAAAGATGAAGCGAAGTGGTCCACCGATTCCAAGTACGGGGATTCCGAGAATCAGCCAGCAGGAAATAAATTGTAAGCTCACGCCCCAACCAAGAATTCGCCATGGGATAATTTTTCGATTGTCAGAAAAGGCCCACGCGATCAGCAAAAATGCGATGAAACCAAAAGCTGGAATGAGTCTTTCCATGTGAGTCCCCCGAGTGGAAAATATGTAATTCGCGCCCGCGGGTGGGTCAACAAAAGGCTCGCTGACAATGGAAAAACTGCGGATGTCTCACTGTGAGCGTATCAAAATGAGAAATTTCATTCGGGACGCAATGAATTGTGTTTGACGGCCGGCCGATTGGCATACGGCAAGTTTTGGAACATCGGCGTTTCATCTCCAGGCATAATGGGTTTATGCCGATGAGAAGATTGATGAAATTGCTTCGCATTTCAAAATCTCTGGTCCACTTCATGACCGTTATTTCGATGGTCATGCCGAGTGTTGCTTTGGTCGCGGCATCAGATGAAGTATGGGCGCGATCGGCCGCGGATTGTGAAAAACTCTATAAAGACTGCGATAAAAAAGCGACGGACTTATTCAAGCCGCCAAGTGTTTGCGCGACGTCCGATCCTACAACCGCCGCTACCAACAATGGATGCACAGGCCCCCAATCTCTTGCGAATGCCACAGCTGAGTGCCAGGCTTCGATCACCGATGTGAACACGAAATGCCAGAGCGACCATGATAAGTGTAAAGATCAATGTCCGAGCAATCCTTTGCAAATTAGTTGTGAAACAAAAATCCAGGACATCATGAAAACGCTCGGTGGCGGTGCGACTGCAATGGGAGGCTATAGCGTATCTTCAGGTGCTACAGCCGGTTCAACTTGCTTAAGCCAACAGGTCGCGGGTGTTGTTGACAGTAATGACAATACAAACCTTTCTCCGGCAAACGGTGGTACAGATAGTACAACCAATTCCGCGCCTCCGGCGGGTCCTTCAACGTCGCCATCCGCGGGACCATCGACCGACCCTTCGACTTCGCCGGGTACCTCTCCAGGCACCAAACCTTCAAGCGCGGGTACCGGTGGCGGTGGCGGCGGCGGCATGGGTGCTTTGAGTTCGCTTCTTCCATTGGCGGCAATGGCCGCTATGATGATGGCGAAAAAAAATAATAACAACAACAACGCGTCGACGGCTGCAGTGAATGGTTATGCATCTCCAGATGGCGTCGTCGATGCGAGCGGTAAAGTGAATTGTGGTGCGACTTATGCGTATCGCTACAGTTACTGCGACACGCAAGTGGCACAAGCTTGTATGGCGAACATCACAACAATGGCGGGCTCGCAAGTTTGCGAACAGTTCAGCGCGCGTTATTGCAATCAAGGTTATTCGGCTCCGTCTTTTTATTCGCAATGTCCTTATCCATACACAGCAGGTGAGACATGCGGAACTTCGTACTTCACAACCCCATCGCCAACGCAAGCGACTCAAGTCGACATTGTGGGTGCGGGCGTCGGTTCAGGATACTGTTTACGTGCGACGCAAATTGCTTTCTGCGCGAGTGCGACGAATGCGCAATGTCCGAGCTGCTTGCAACTTCAGAGTTTGCAAAGCACGGCGTGCGTGAACAATCCCGCGCTTTGTAACGTAGTGAACT